>OLVO01000015.1_pt1 | contig 204237 bp, 207 predicted proteins | sample 1672571 | NCBI WGS metagenome assembly OLVO01 (sample SAMEA3136700, study PRJEB25190) | human gut metagenome | biome: human gut; feature: human-associated habitat; material: faeces | place: Austria | collected 2013
AAAGTAGTGGGTTCCACGTGATTCCAATCGTATCGCGGGGCTCTCCGGCGAGCCTCTTCGAGTGATATTTGTTTTTGTTGATGTTGATTGTACAAAGTTCGAATGTTTTCTTGTTCAACTTTTATTTCACGAATATAATTTTCCCGGTCATTCAGTAAACGCTTGATGATTCCCACTGTTCGGGAAGCGTCCCCGCCTGACACGACGCAATAATTATATTTGGGTGCTAGTTTAACTGCCGTATGTACAGTTGAGGTAGTAGCCCCACCAACAATTAGGGGAACTTGTAATTGTTCTCTTTGATACTTTCATATGATTACTTAAATACCTATTATTTGCATAACAAAAACCCTCTTGCATAGTTAAAGTAGTGATTAATCCCATTAATAGTTTAGTAGTAGAAGATAATTCTTCATCTAATAGAACTATCATAGGAACTTGTACATATTTTAAATTACTTATATCTATCATATTATCGTCCTCCTTTCTTTATTTTTAAAAACAAAAAAACTTGTAAAACATCTTACAAGTCACACCGATATAAACTCCAAAAAGGCAATACTAAACCTGAGACCTTATTTTAAATCCTGTCTCTAGGATTAAAGTGTTTTAGTCTTATAGACTAGGTTCTAATATAAATCTACGAACATTTACTGAACCCTTATTTGTTAGCGATTTAATCTTTTCTAACAAAACTCGTATGTGTATAATCCTCTGCTATATTCAATGAACTTTATATATTTATTATCTTCTAATATTTGTAAGTTCTTTTTGAATCCAACATTTGTTATACTTAAGTGATTTTGAACTCTACCAATACTTATGCTTGTGAACTTACTTCTTTGTGATTGTTCTGCACAGAGTATTTTGTATATAAGTTTAGTTTCAAACTTTATATTCTTGTCTTTCCATATCTTTGGATTAATTAATTCTAGTTGTTTGTTCTTCGGCATACATTTGATTTCCTCCTTTTCTGTATTCAATAATTGTTTTATTGTGTACATCTGTACTCACTGACAAATTAATCTTAACATAGTAAATACTAACCTGTCAATACTTTTTTATTCATATTTTGTATTTTTGTTGACTTTTGTACTCGTTTAGTGTATGATTAATGTGTGAGGTGAAAAAAATGTCTAGTGATAAAACTATTGGTGAAGTAATTGCCGAAGCTAGAGAAGAAAAAAATCTATCTCAAAGACAACTTGCAAAACTTGCTGGAATTAATAGTTCTGGTTTATCTAAAATAGAAGCAGGAGAAAGAGATCCTAGTCCTAAAATATTAAGAAAGATAAGTAAATATATTGATGTTAATTATAATGATTTAATGTATAAAATGGGATTAGGTATTGAAGTTAGTCCATTAAATCCTTTTATTAAAGATTACTATTCCAATTTAAAAGGAAATGAATTAAATGAGGCAGAAATTAATGTTTTAGGTAATAAACAAAATCTAGAAAAGTTAGTTTTATCTTGTGAAGAAAAACTAAAAGATAAAAATATATTAGAAAGTGAAAAAGATTTATTACTACATACTATTGAAGATACAAATTATCAAATTAATACACAACAAGAGATAATAAACTTAATTCAAAGTTTAAAAGTAAAGGAGAGAAATAGAAATGCGAAATAGAAAAATATTAAATATTTTAGTTATACTATTATGTATATTTGTTATAGTAAGTTTTGTGTTAACACAAACTATTGCAAATGATTATTTTAAAAATATGTTTTGGGTTGCTAGTATGTTTCTTATGTGTGGTGTATTATTAGATCTTAATGCTTGGAGCAAATTAGGATTAGATGTTGATAAAAACAAATCAAAAACTATTAGGAGAGGTTTTGATGATAGTACAACATTATTAGTTGTTTTTTATGGTAGTTTACTTTTAATAATTGTATTTTTTAATCAATTTAATGACGAAGTAATGAAAAACAACTATGTCATAATAGGATACTTTATTATGACAATAGAATTTGTATTATTTAATTATCTATCAATATGGAATGCTAAAAAAGATACTATTAAATTATTAAAAGATAATAAATAATATAAAAAAAAATAGCCTTTTACCTTTTCGTTAGATTAGGTATTAGTCTATTTTTCATATAAGAATGCGTGGCAAGTTTTGTTGCTTTAGCAATGAAATTGGCGATAGCATTCTTCTTTTTATTTAAACTTGATTTAAATAAAAAGGCAACAATACCACTTACGATTAGTTTGTGGTATGTTGCTTAAATGGGGTTTCAAAAGGGATCTCCCTTTGCACACTATTCCTAGATGGCTTGTCCATCTTGGTAGTGTGTTACTATCTTGTCTTAAAGATAGTCAAAAGCAAAAATCCATTAGTTACGAAATTTCTTTTGGATTTTTGCTCACAATTTATTTATTTTTATTTTTTTATCAATACATCGGGATATTCATCAGATACTTTTTCAGCAGATATATATTCGTTTTCTAAAGCATATTTAAGAGTCATAGTTTGATTATTTAACATAAATTTGATTAATATTTCGTTAACATCATCACTTTTTATATAATAACTATTTTTATCATCTTTATAAATAACTTGTTCTTGTTGATTATCGTTATCTCTATAATCTAAAATGTTATAAAATATATAATCTGTTTCTTCTTCAATGATTTGCCTTAAATCTATGTCATTAGAAATTGAATAATAGCAACCATTCATACTTTTAGGAATTAATCTATTACCATCTCCCCAAACATAAATGGTATCAATTAATTTATTATCATTATCATACATTTCAAAATCAAAAGCATGACCATCAGCCAAACAATTCTCTCCATATTTTTTACTACTTTTAATAGCACTTAAGATTTCATCTAATTTGTCTTTATCGCTTATTGTTCCTAATTCTTTTTGATTAGATTTTATAACCATTTTTGTAGTATTATTTATTTTGTCTAATGTATTATTTGGAATTGATTTACCATTTTCAGTATTATTACTAATCACACACTTATTAACAATATCTTTAAAATCAACATCATTATCTTGATTATGAATATAAATAGCAGGAGTTAAAGGGCTTTCATATTTTTGATATACAGAAAATTTGTTATAAAAATATTTATCAAAATCTTTCATTACACTAGATTCATAAGTTCCATTTTCAGGATAAACCATTATAAAAACATTATTTGGGTGATTACTTGCATATACACCTTTATAATAAGCAATTTTTTCTTTATTACTACTTTTTATTTCATTTAATGGTAGTTCAATTAAATTATCCGTTTCAGTTACAAGATAACCTCCTAACTGACTTTCTAAACAATTTAATAACTCTTTATCTAAATTATCTGTTAATTCTTCATTTTCTATAATTGGGCAAGAATATTTTACATTCTTAAATACAGTATTTTCTTCCTTATTAGCACAATAATAATGATTAACAAATAATCCTTTATCTATATAGTAAGTGCTACCACCATTAATATTTTCTCTAATTTTGATTACTGGGCTATTATCAAATAGTAATGCTTGTAAAGTATCAAGAACTATTATTCCTACCATAACCCCTAAAATAATTAAAGTAATCTTTAAACCCTTATTCATATTTACCTCTCTTTTTTAAAATAATTATACTATATCTCTATTTATTGAACAAACTAATAAATTAAAATTTACCTTTTACCTTTTTTACCATTTTCCTTTATATATTTAACAAATCTATTGTCAATATTAGGATAATAAATTATATCTTTAACATTTTTACAATAGATTTTTACCTCTTCTCTATGTGGAAAAGAATAGATATATTCAATTTTATAAAATGATTCACAATAATTTATTTCTTCACTTTCAAATAAGTGAACTAATTGGTTTTTATTATTAGAAGTTACTTCCAACATATAATAATCTTCTCTAGTAGAAAAAAAATTAACAAAGAAAATAATAATGATAACTAAAATTATAATTACAATACCAATTATAGAAAATGTAATTAATGATATCTTTTTGGATTCTAATTTTATTTTTTCATATTCATTATCAATGTTGTTCATAATATCCCCCTAATTACTATTAGTAATAGTACATTCATATTTAGATGTAGAACAATTAATTAAAGCTGAACTATTAATTCCATCAATGGTTGCATGTCCATAATACAATATCTCTTTATTATCTATATGTTTTATCATTGTAATTAAGAAAGGATTAATTTTATCATCTACTTTGTATTCAATTTTTTTCATTTTACTTTCTAGTCCTTTTAATTCAATTTCAAATACCATTGGAGAATCACCATTACCAACACCATATAACTTATTTTCATAAAACTGATATACATAGTCTTTATTATACGATTCCATTTGATTATACTCCAAGGTTTCTAATAGTATATAATCGTTTTCTGCAACTTTATAAAATAATCCTGTTAAACATGATTCACGTCCAGATGGCGTTATATCTGCCAAAACATATACTTCTTTTCCTCGTTCATCACTATAATATATATAGGTATTTAAATCTTTACCTTTTAAATCATAGTGTTCAAACTTACTTTCATCTTCTTTACAACCAGTTAATAAAAAACAAATAATTAATAAACTCAATATAAATATTTTTTTCATCATATCCTCCTATTTTTTAATTTTCATAAACTGCTAACTGATAAAACCTAGTACAAAATAGACTTAGAATTACAGCAGATTCTACTTCTACTTATTCTTTATTTTAATAAATTCCTACATTAACATAAATTATAATCACAAATATAAATATTGAATAGTCTCTCTACTCATAGTTGATTTCTTTAGCAAAATCACTATTTATCTCTTACTAACATTATATCATATTTTTTATATTTTTAATTAATATAAAATACTATATTTCAATTAAATGTAAGTAAGTTTAGGCATTTTACTAATTCATATTATTTCACTACTCGTCATTTTTATCTTCTTTTAAATTATCATTATATTTAATACAATGTAATATTGCTACTAATCTTAAAGTAATCCATACAAGAGAATCATATAATTGATTATCTTTGATGTTTGAAGAAAGACAATAATTTTTTATGTAAGAAAGATTAATAGGAAGTTCTAGTTTTCTGTTATTTCTACCTAATGATTTAAATAATAAATCGTTAGCAATATCATCACATTCAGAAACAATGTCCGAATTATCATCATAAAATTTAATAAAATAATCAGTTATTTCATCGACTTGTTTAAAAACACTTATTATTTTTTCTTCAGGTATATTTTTTAACTCTAATAGTTGATTATTAATTATATTTTCTAAAATTTTCTCTTTTTCGTCATTTTTTAAATTTTGAATAGATGTGGTTAGTTCATCCAATGTATATGATCGAACTTTTATTACATTACTTAAATTTAAAGTCATTTTTTTAGTTATACTTTGAACATAATCAATATTATCTATTTTCATATTTTCATCTCCATTTTTTTAAATCCTAAACTTACTATTAAATATTATATAATATTTTTAACCTATTTGCCAGACATTTAAGGTTAAAGACAAATTTAATGGGAAAATTATTACTAGGTGATAGTAATGATTGATAACAACTTAAAATATTGTCGTGAAGAATTAGAAATGACACAAGAAGAACTAGGATATGTCTTTGGTGTTAGTAGAAAAACTATATCAGGTTGGGAAACATCAAGCAATATAATTCCATTTAGTAAATTAATTAAATTTTGTAATTTATATGATTATTCGTTAGATTTTGTTATGGGACTAACAAGAAATAATAATAGAAATAATGCTAAAATTAAAACTAATAAAAATTTAATTAGATTAAGGTTAAAGGATTTAAGAAATAGTCTTAATTTGTCTCAAGAAAAATTTGCTAATAAATGTGGTCTTTCACAAACTACATATAGTCATTATGAAACTGGATTTAATTTAATTACCACTACAAATGCCTATTCAATTTGTAAAACCTATAATGTATCAATGGATTGGCTTGTTGGTAGAATTAACAATTCTAAAATTAATAAATAAAAAAAGCGAGAGTATGCTATAAAAATAACATATTCTCGCTTTTATAGTATATTTAATGAATAATAATAGTCATATACATTTAATTGATTATTAACTTTAATATTAATTTCATTATTATTAAAATCATATTGAAAAATATTAAATAACATTTCAACAGAAAACCTTTGTTTTTCTAATAATGATAATTCCATATACTTTGTTGAAATAAATAGTAGATTTTTATATTTAGCAAAGTTGGTAATTAACTTTTTAAAATTAGGATCAAGTATTAATAATACTTCTTGAAATAACTTAATAAAATTATCAATATTATAATTTGGTACAAATCCTAAATTTTCAAATAAATGTATTGCTAATCTAACTTTATCAATACCACTTAACTTATCTACCATATTAACTAATGTTATAACATTTTCAGTATTATTACTTAATAACATAATATTCTCCTTTCTTTTTTGCCATTTAAGGCATTTTTTTAAAGTACAGATAAGAGATTAAACCTTACTTTAAAACTCCAATATAGGCGATTTAATGGGGTTAAATCACATTTTCCAATACTTTATTTATCACTCTAAAAAGTAAAAAAATCAATACTATTTTTTATCTTTTTATCTACTTAAATCAAAGTCATCAGATTTATCATAACCTTTTTCTAATTCATCTATATCCTTAACTCTTGTTTTTAAATAATCTGATGCCTCTACATAGTCAAATAATTCATCTTGTTTAGTTGTTCCTCTAGATATTTTAATTACATCATTCATATCAAAATCATTATTATCATAATAATCTTTAACTTCAAGAGTTGTTTCATCTTTTGTCTTTTCATTACCAAATTGTAATATTTTTCTAAAAAATTTCTTAATTGCTTCTAATATTACTTCAATATAGTTTCTTAATTTGTTATTTTCTTCAGTTAAATTTTGATTTCTAATAGTAAGAGATTTAACTTCTTTTTTAAGATTTGTATTTTCCTTTTCCAGTATTTGATGGCTTTTAGTGAAAGTTTTAACTTCATTAAATAATTGTTCTATCTTAGGTTGAAATTCTAATACCTTTTCAGTTTCTTTAATAACATTATTCATAGATTCAAAGGTTTCATTTTTAACCTTTATATATTCATTACCAAAAATAGTATTTTTACAAGATTTCATTTTATCATTTAGATCACTTATGGCTTGTTCTAAATTTTTATTAATGGTTTCAACTTTATTTTCATAATATCTAGTTGTTTTCTTTAATTCTTTAGTTTTTAAATGTTCTCTACTACTGCCTTTAATACCCCTTTCTAAATCAAAGCCTTTTTCAGTTAGTCGTTCGTGATATTTGTCTTGTAATTGGGATAAGTGTATTTTATCTTTTATAAATTGTTTTTTAGATATTGTCCATCTTTCAGTATTAGTTCTTTTATCTAATTTTTTAACAAGTGGTACTACTACACAATGAATATGTGGTGATTTTTCATCTAAATGAATAGTTGCGTGAAGTATTTGTTCTTTTTTATATCCTAAATCATTATAAACAAACTCCATACAAGTATTAGCCCACTTCATTAAATCATCATTACTCATATTTTCAAAAAATTTAGGTGAAGCAGTAAATAATAATTCATCTGCTACACAATTTCTTGATTGATTAAGCATTTGAGTATAACTTCTTTGTCTTTCTTTTCTTTCAGTTTTTTGTTTTTCATTATGTTGTTTTTCATACTCTTTTGTTATCTCTTTAAATCTTTTAACATATTTGTAATTTAATGGTACTAATTCTAAATTTTTATAGCTATCTTCAATCCTTATATCAGGATTGGAATTATATGCTTTCTTTTCTCTTTGATTATGAGAACCAATTTGTGCTAGATCGTGTGTAGTCATAATAGGTTCACTTCTAAATATTGCATAATTTAAATTCATTATATCAATCTCCTCTCTTTTTTAACAAAATAAAAAGAATATGCGTTTAACATATTCTAGTGTTATAAGATACTAATTAAATTGATATAACCTCAAACTTATTCATTTATAAAAGTTGTGTACTTTTGTGTGTCATAACGTATACGCCATCATCATTCTTTAAAATAACCTGTGTATGATTATTAGAAGTATTAGTAAGACTAACTCTATAATAATTCTTTTCCTTATAAGCAACTTCTACATCATAATTATAAACATTATCATTATTTACAATCTCTAAAGTACCATCAATATAATAGGCTTTTGCATCATCCACTTTTTTACTAAAATCATTTATAACATCCTTTTCTCCATATTTACCACACCCTGCAAACAAAAAAATACTAAAAAAGAAAAGCAATAATATTTTTTTCATAATTCACCTCTCATTACATTCTATTAAACTCTATGAAAGATTTCTATTTTTATGCACAAAAAAGGATAGCTTTCACTATCCTTATAAACTCTATGAAATTCTTACTTTAATCTTCTTAGTTTTTGGTGTATAAGTGAGTTTCAAATCAGATTTTTCTACATGTACTTCAACTTCATGTTCACCTACTCCATAATCTTCTAAATCAACATAAGCAACGATAGATGAAGCATCAAGTTTATCAATAATATCTGAACTACCACTAACAGAAACTATAACACTGGTATCCTCGGCAGATAATGCCTGTACCGATAATCCGTCAGCCAAGTTTCTAAATTCAATAGTATTAACAGTAAATTCTTTAGTAGTAGAATTAGCCACCTTAACATCTACTGTAATTGTCTTTTCACTTATTTCAGTAATTCCTTTTGGTTTCTTAAGAGTAACTGTAAATTTCTTATCTTTTTCTAATCCCTTAACATCTACTTCTACTTCCAATTCCTCAATATCATCTATAGCAGATTGCTGTCCATAAACCGTTACTGTAGAAACATTAGTAGTAATAGATTCAATTGATTTACCAAAAGCAAGCTTTCCTGTAGGAACTACTTTTACCGGAATCTCTTTACTTGGAGAAGTAATAGTTAGTTTAGCATCTACAGTAGATGGAACAATCTCTACATCTACTCGTTTACCCTCTTCATCATAAGCAACAAGAGGAACATCTTTTAGTGTAAGTTCTCCAGCCTTTGGATTGCTTATTTCTTCTACATCTACCAAAGCTCTGACTGTTGCAACTTTATCCAATTTATATTGAGCACCTTTAATGATAACGTCTGTACGATCAAGTTCAACATTATCAATATATAATTTACTATCTAATTCATCCTGATGTAAAATATCAACAGTTAAACTCTTCGTTGCACTAACTTTCTCATAAATAGTAACAGTTACTTCTGATGGATCCAAACGATAATCTAAAGATTTAAGTCTTTGTGAATAATTAAGAGTTACTTTATGATTACCCGGTTTCAACCCAGTTAAATCAACAGTCACACCCTTCGAAGGTGCCTGCTTTGCTAAAAATATATGTCTTCTTTGACCAATTAAAGTAATATCAACAGTCTTAGGTAATCCTTCAACAACATAAAGTTCTTCATTATAAACCGCAGTAACTGGTTCATCATATAATACTTCCGCATATTGATCTATCATAACGTTTGATTCTTGGTCAACAATAACAAACACACCAAATGCCAAAATTAAGCTAATAATAATTAAAGTTGATTTCTTCGAAGCAATACGATCTAAACTCTTTGTATTATCCTTAAAGAAAGTAACAATCTTTAACATTAATTTAGTTATGGGAGTAATTAACCATTTATCAAAGAATGATACAATATGACGGAAGAAAATTTTAATACTTTTACTTATTCTCTTCATATATCTCTTCCTCATCTATTTCATCTTCATCTAAATCTATATCTTGTTTAGGACGAAGTTCATCAATTAACATCATACGAACATCATCCAAAGTTAAGTTATATAGCATTTCTCCCTTTAATGCTATAGAAACTCGACCAGTCTCCTCAGAAACCACAATACAAATTGCATCAGTTTCTTCACTTAATCCTAAAGCTGCTCTATGCCTTGTTCCTAATCTACGATTTAGCTTTGGACTACTACTTGTTGGGAATACTGCCCCAGCACAAGTAATTCTATCTCCCTGAATAATAACTCCACCATCATGAAGTGGATTTCCTTCATAAAAAATAGCTATTAACAAATCACTAGACAAATCAGCATAAATCTTTTTTGCCTTCTCAATATAATTACCCAAACTAATATCACGTTCTAAAACAATCAAGGCACCAATACGTTCTTTTCTCATGTAATCAACAGCATTAACAATCTCATAAACCAAATGTTCACGCTCATCGACAGTTAATGTTTTGTGACGACCAAGTAATTGTGTACGACCCAACTGTTCCAGTATAGTACGTATCTCTGGCTGAAAAATAATAATCAAAGCAATTGGTCCCCATTGGATTACATAATCCAGTAATACTGCAATAGTCGTAAAACCTAACCAATCACTCACCAAACTTAAAATAATTACAAAGACAACTCCCTTAAAAATCAAAGAAAGTTTAATATTATTTTTAATATTCTTTAAAATAAAATAAAAAATAATCCAAACAAGACAAATATCACCAAGTTTTCTTAAAATAGATATAATGTCAGTAAGTGTTATTGTCATCAAATCCCTCCATGCTCTATAATAGTATACAAAAAATAACAGAAATAGTAAAGTTATTGTTGCTGTTCAGAAGTAGTATTACTCTCTTTTGGTGGAGATGAAGTAGGAGCAGAAGTTACAGAAGTACCCGTAACTGCCGATACCATATCACTAGTAACTAAAGCTTCAGATTGAGCAATATTAGTTGTATCAACATGACCAACTTGCTGTAACTGAGCAGAAGAAAGTGCTGTTTCCACATTAGTGGCAATAGCAGAAGCACTAGATTCATCAGTAGGCAAAAAATGCACTTCAGCATACATTTCTTTTTGCTTTTTTTCTAATTCTTTTTGCTTTAACCTAGCCTCGGCTAAATAACCAATACAGGCAATAATACCGATAGCAGAAATTATAGCAACAACAATATACAAAGGGCCGGATAAAAAATCACGGAAAAATGAAATAATCACATCCAATATACCACCCCTATTCTTAATTCTAATGATAACATTTTTCAAAACAAAAGACAACAAAAATCAATCGATTTAAGATTGATTTTCCTATATATAAAGTTTGATATCAAACCCAAATTCCCATATGGTGCCGATTAAAGGACTTGAACCTTCGACCTCCGCATTACGAATGCGCTGCTCTACCAACTGAGCTAAATCGGCAAATAAAAAAGATACAAAAATATTGTATCACTTTTCTAAAAAATTGAAAACTATTTTTAAAAGAAACTATTTAGCCTCAATATGATTAAATAAAATACCGATATTAATTAGTCCACAAATACCAACTAAGCTATAAATAATTCTACTAAATAAAGAACCCGATCCAAAAATAGTATCCACTAAATTGAAGTCTAATATTCCGATTAATCCCCAATTAATAGCTCCGATAATAGTAATAACTAATAATATCTTTTGTACTGTTTCCATATAATCCCTCCTATCTATAGAATTACCAAGATAAAAAAAATTATACTCTTTTTTTCAAAAATTTAGTTTTAGCACGAAAAACAGGATCATCTCTACCAACTCTAGAAGAAGGAGAAATCTTTTCAAAGCAAAAATCACTTAAGGTATAATTGGAAATAGAGAAATTTTTAGAAGTTTCATCTAAAAAATCAAAACTACCATCACCATAACTAGACAAATTACCCTTAGCTGTTAAATAAATCAAGTCCAAAACATAATCACCAAAAATTCGAATATCATCTTTCCGACTTTCAAGACTATATCCCTGTTTAGAAAAACCAGAATATAATATGTCCTCTTCCCTACGATTTCCAGTTTTAGAATAAGAAATATGTGAACCATTTGTATAATATGCGTCTAATACATCATTAGAAATAGGCTTATGATATTGATCATCAGAAAAACCAATAGAACTCCCTTTATCTTTATTTTCCTCCAAATATAGCGCTTTCTTTGCTGGAGGATACTTAGCTAATCTCATAGGTAATAAAAAAGAATTATAATAATCATTAAACCTTTCAAAAGACTCAACCAACAAATCAGAATAAATCAAACCATTAGTCATCAAAGAAACATGGAAGACAGGCAACTGTTCAGAAATAATTTTGTCAATAGTATAAGCAATTGCTAAAACATTTAAAGTAGGCTCCCCACCAGAAAAAGTGATAGTTTCAATAGCCTTATAATGGTTCCTATCTAAATCCAAAAGTAAATCAATAAATTCTAATGGAATATCCAAGTTTTGCTTAGGACCACGCATACAATAATCACGACATTGCTGATTACATCTCCTAGTAACTTCTATTCCAATATCTCTATATACCAAATCCATAAAACACCTCTAAAAAAAGAAACTAGCTATACTAGATTCTTCTAACTGCAATAACATGAGTACCACTACCACGAGTCCAAGCAGCCACATCGCTCGCAATAACTCCCTGAACAGGATTAGTAGCATGAATCATTTGCCCATTTCCAACATAAATAGCAGAATGAGTAGGAACACCCGAACTATATCCCCAAATAAGGATATCTCCAGGTTGTGCATTTTCATAACTCACAGCAACACCATCATACATTTGGGTAGAACTACTTCTACTAACTGAAATTCCTATCTGACTATATAAATATTGAACAAATCCACTACAATCAAACCCTGCAGGACTATTTCCGCCAGAAACATAAGGACTACCAATAAGAGAATAAGCAAGTTGTACTAAAGAAGTCATATTTCCAGACGCAACATAATCATTTTGATAATTACTACTTGAGTTAGCATTAGAAACAGATGCAACTTCCTCTACTTTTTCTGAAACTTCAACAGAATAAGTAACAGAAGATTGGTTACCATACTTATCAACAGCCCTAACAACAACCTCATAAGTTCCTGGTTTCGTAGTATCCACATTACTTTCGACTGTATAATAATTAGTATCAACATTATCATTAACAATTTCCTTCTGCTGATATTCTATTTTTCCATCTACTTTATCATAAACAGAAGACAAATTACTAAGCATATCAAAATCTTCACCTGTAGTTAAAGATATCATTTTCTCTTTCAATTGAATCTCTGGAGCAACAGTATCTTTAACTTCTACTATAATAGGCACTTCTTTAATAATCTGATTCTTCTCTACTTCAACAATAATTTCTTGTGGACCAATTTTAGTCGTATCTACATCTTTCTTTATCGATACAATTTCACCATCGATAGAATCCACAACTTTACGGATATCATAATTTGGACTTCCGTATTCAATAATAGCCGTTTTTGAAACAGATACATCAATACTGGAATAAATCTGATGATATTCGTAAAAATAACATAACATTAAACTAATAAAAAGAAACATTGTAGTTACCAACAGCTTACGCTTCGACGGTAAATTTTCTGTTTTCATGCATAATCTCCCCCTGAGATAGAGTATATAATAACATATTTGGTAATCTTTGTCAAAATTCATCACCTGTTTATAAAATAACCAATTTTTGTTGTAATATACTTTTACCCATAAAAAAAGAAAAGTTATCAGCACTTTTCCTAATTTAAATATGTAAATCTTGATATTCATTAGATAGAGTTTGTAGTTTTTGATTGATTTTTTGAGTATCAGATTTCTCTAAAATATACCATCCTTTACGAAACATCAATTCATAGACTTTTCGTTGTAACGATATTAATGTTAAAAATACTTGCTTATGCTTTTCGAACAAACTTTCATTACTAGCCTCTGTCATAGCCATAACATAATTCTTAGACATTTCTTTTAGGCACGAAAGTAAAGAATTAAGATAATCCTTATCATTGCAAGCAATTCCCGTAGGCACCTCTACTTTAGGATTACTAATTTGATTATTCATTAGATACACCTCCTAAAATAGACAAAACAGAATTTAAGTTTTGATCAAAAACACTAGTTGCTCTATCCATAACAGCAACAATTTCTTGATCTGTAACTTGTCCTACAGAGTTTTTCATTTTCTTATACGCACCATAGTTCCATTGGAACATATCAGATAAATAATCCAAATCTTTCCCAGTAAGGATATTACTAGGAACTTCCATAAATTGTATATTATTCATAAAAATCCTCCCAAATATAGTATGTAACAAATAAAAAAAATTAAACAAAAAAAGAGAACCAACTTCTCTTAAATAGTTTTATTATTTTTTCTTTTTTACCTTCTTAACATACTTATTTTGTTTTAATAAAAAGAACACATCTGAAAAATAAAAATAAGAACCGTATAAAAATATAAAAATACCCAATAACAGCATTAATAAAAATACATACCAAACAAATCCAACTTCAACTAAATATTGATAAAACACTAATTTAGAAAACAACAGAAAGGAAATAAACGTATAATTAAATAAATTAGGAATTAAAGCTAAAAAACGCTTGGCAAACAAATCAAATAAAACATGTAAACTGATAAAGAAAATAAAATGAATAATTTCTAAAGAGTCATAAAACAAAGCCCAAATCATAAATACATAAGCAATACTCTTAATAGACAAAAGAAAAATATGATAATTAGACATTCCCATAAAAATACCATAGAATTTTATTTTTTCTTCCTGTTTATCGCGAAAAAACTTGGACTTAAAAATAAACTCTGAAACTAATAAAAAAACAATAACTATAAAGAAAAACGTAAGAATAAAACTTACAAAAAAACTTAACTGATATATAAAATTATCCATTTGTCTCATCCTTTAGAATTATTTCAAAAACATTATTCTGACAAACATAATAACCACGAATATTTGCTAATTCTTTAGTTTCTTTATCAGTTTCAACTTCAAAATCCCCCTCGATTTCACCAATAATTGGAACATAATCCTTCATAATTAATAAATTATAATCCTTACTTTTAATACGAATTACCTTTACGTTTTCTAACACACTCAACCCATTTAATAAACTATAAATTTTAACCAACATAATTATCCCTCATATTTTCCAATATACAAGAACTTGCTTTCATCAACAGAATCATAAGCACCTGTAAGAATAGCTTCTACATCAACTAAAACATCAGTGATAGAGACAAACTTACCAGGAATGTTAGTATAGTTTTCTGCAACAAACATTGGCTGAGTAAAATAATTTCTCAACTTTCTAGAACGATAAAAAATATTTTTGTCATCATCAGACAATTCATCAATTCCTAAAACTGCGATAATTTCTTCTAACTCCTCATACCTCGTTAAATATTTTAAAACTTGCTCTACCAAATGGTAATGTTTCTCTCCAATTTTTTCAACATCAATTAATTTACTGGTTGTTTTAAAAATATTAATAGCAGGATATAAACCTTTTTCAGCCACTTTTCTGTCTAAAACAATTTGTCCATCTGTATGTGCAATAATATTTTGTACAGCCTCGTCATTCATATCATCAGCAGGGACATAAATAGCTTGAAAAGAAGTAATAGAGCCATTCTCTGTAGAGTTAATCCTTTCTTCTACTTCACTGATATCACTAGCCATAGTCGTTGGATAACCATTTTCTACTGGGACTCTTTTTAATTCCGTAGATATTTCAGATTTAGCCTGAACAAAACGATAAATATTATCAATAAACAAAAGTACATCTTGTCCTTCTTGATCTCGCAAATACTCAGCAAGAGTTAAACCACTATAAACAGCTTTACTACGTGAAACAGGATTATCACCCATTTGACCAAACACAATAGAAATCTTATCCAATAACTGTGATTCACGCATCTCATCGTATAATTCCTTACCTTCACGCGAACGTTCACCAACACCAACAAACACAGCATTTGAATTTAAATTTTTATAAACGTTATTAATTAACTCTTTAATCAAAACAGTTTTACCTACTCCTGCACCACCCAAAAGACCCATTTTAAATCCTTTACTTAATGGAGCAAAAAAATCAATTACTTTAATACCGGTCCACAAAATATTAGTCTCTACATCAATATCGGCAACAGTAAGCTTAGAAGAATAAATACTTCTCTTAATAGGATTTTCAATGATAGAATTATCTATTAATTCACCATAAGAATTAAATACTTTTCCTAAAATTTCTTTAGAATACTCAATACTAAGACCTTCTTTTGAAGGATAAACTTCAAGTCCTCGTTTCAATCCTATGACAGAAGAAAAGGGAATAGTAATAATTGTATTATTTTTAATCTCTACTACCTCAAAACGATATGTATGATTATCAACAACACTATACAAGATATCACCAATCTTAATTTCCTGAGGAAAATCGGCGAAAATTCTAACATTGATATCAGAAATAGCAACAATTCTACCTATCATACAATAATCACTCTCCTACACTTTTATAATTATTAATCTGTTTCTTAAATGCCTGATATTTTTTATTTTTCATTTCAATTTGTAATTTTTCTTCTTCTAGTTCTTCGATTTTATCAATAGATTCTCTAGTAACACGCTCTCTCATTACATTTTCACTAGCCCAACTATTACTTTCTAATATTTTAATTTGATAACAAATATATAAGGAAATCATACTTGTAAGAACTTTATAAATATCCGCTTCTACAGCAAAATCAACATTTAAATTAATCCCCTCTTGTTCATTATCAGATAATTCTACAGGAAACAATTGTTTCTTTTCAAATCTTATATCATTGACATTATAATAATGATTATAAATGACATTTATCTCTTTCAGTTCTTTTTTATCAACATAATCATAAATTAATTGTTCTAATCTTGGATAATCATCAAAAAAACTTTCTTTTGTAATAAACATCTTAATATTTGAATCAGATTTTGAAAAAATCTTTTTTCCAACAACAACCTTAATGGACTCAGAATCTTCTCGAATCACCTGTTGTAATTGATGATTAAAATTTCCACAAAACCCCAAATCATTTCCAATATAAATATTTAAAACAACTCCATTTTTATTAGTTAGCAACACTTTTTTATCTAAATTCAAATTTTTGTTATGCACAATTTGATATATCATTCGAGTAAGCTCATGCTCAATAGAAAAATAGCCTTCAGCAACATGTCTCGCCTTCTCAACTCTAATCAACGCATGAAAGTTCATAACTTTAACAATATTTTTAACACTAGCCATTAGTATTGTCCTCTAAGAAACGAAATCTTTCAAAAATTTGCTCTTTAGAAAGCGGAGAATATTTATATTGGATTAAATTATTTAAAATCTTCTTACCTTCAAAAATCTTATCTTGCAACTCTTGACTCATCTCATCAACATTAGCAAGCTCATAGATTTCCCTAGTTTCCAAATAACTAAGTAATTTTTGACGAACTTTAGCTCCCAATTTTTTAACATCTGCTTCTTGCACAGCTCCTCCTAATCTAGAAACAGAAAGTCCATAGTCAATAGCAGGCTTTTCACCTTTTTGAAAACTCTTACTAGACAAAACAATTTGTCCATCAGTAATTGAAATAATATTAGTAGAAATATAACCAGTAATATCTGATGCCGTAGTTTCAACAATTGGTAAAATAGTAATACTAGCACCATTTTTATATTGACAACCTTTTTCTAACAACCGAGAATGAAAGTAGAAAATATCAGAAGGATAAGCATCACGACCTGGTGCCTTTCCAGAAATCAAACTAATTTCACGATAAGCATCTGCATGTCTTTTTAAATCATCAATAACAACTAAAACATCATACCCTTGCATCATATACCATTTAGCAACAGACAATGCATAATAAGGAGTCAACGCTAAAACAGAAGGTAAATCATCATGAAATGCAGTAATAATAACAGTATAGCTCATAGCTTCTTTCTTCATTAACTCATAATAAATTTCTTTTACCTCTTTTTTTGTTTTACCAATCGCAACATAGATACAAATCATATTTTTCCCTTTTTGATTAGCAATAGTATCTAAACAAAGCTGCGTTTTTCCCGTTTTTTTATCCCCTATAATTAATTGTCGTTGACCCTTACCAATAGGATAAATCAAATCAATACCTGCAATTCCCGTAAGTAAAGGTCGATTAACCTCAGTACGATCCATAATAGGAATATTATCTTCTTCTATTTTTAATTTTTCAATAGATTGATACTTTTTATTAGTAAGTTTATCTTCTCCAAAAATATCAATCATTCTACCTAAAGCATCTTTAGAGAAATCTCCCATATATTCTTCGTTGCTTTGATAAACAGTATCCCCAATAGAGATCTCTTCTGTTTTTTTCAAAACAGCAATAACAACAGAATTAGTCTCCATCTTCATAACATATCCTACGGCTTTATTAGCAATATTTACTTTTTCATAAAAAGAAACATTTCCTAAACCATTAGCATAAACAATAAAATCTTTGACTTGTACAACTTTACCAACATCATAAACATTCTTCTGTTGCTCTATCTTATTAATTTTATCATCCAACAAATTATCAACATAATCTTTCGCATCTTCACGTGAAACTAATACAGGATCAGTATTCATATTCCCATCCCCTTTAACTCAAACTATAATCGTACATTTTATCTCTATAAATAATCATAAGACCAACATATATTTTATCATTATAAGTAGTAACTACACGATTACTCAAATAATCATAATTCACGTTTTTATCACCAACTTCAACATATATATGTGGATCACACTTTTGTATTTCATTAACTAAATAATTAAGAAACTCTTCGATATTAATAGAATCTACATTAAAAACAAAATTATCAACGATATCTACATCAATCATCCGAAGTTCATTAAACAAATTATTAAGATAGTTTTCATCTTCGTTAGAAATAATATTATAAACACCAATATCTAATATTTTTCGTCTCATTCTCCTAAGTTTATTATAACGTAATAATTCTTCTTTCGTAGGATTATGCTGTAAAAAGGAAGAAACTATTTCTTCTCCATTTACATGAAATTTATCATCGACCTTTTTTACTATCTTTAATAAATCATCGATTTGATACTCTGGATTTTCTTTTTTATAAACAACTACAGAAGGATGATTATTTTCTCGCTCATCAGCATTGGAAACAGCCTCTTCTGTCTTTTGCTCGTTTTTTATCTCCTCTAATTTTTCTTCCCTTTCAGTAACTAATTCATCATATTCCTGTAATTTCAAGGCAAAATATAACTTAGATTGCTTATCTACTTGACTAACAATACGCTTCAATAAAAAGAAACTAATCAAAACTAGACAAACTATAATAACAATAACAACAATAAGAATAGTCATATTAAACTAATAATGGATTAAAAAACAATAAGAAGAAAACAAAAGAGAACAAAAACAATAAGAAGACTGTTGTCACAGTTAGAATCGTCATAACAGAATGAACAACATCTGCTTTTGTTTCCGGATTTCTCCCAACCGATTCTGCTACCTTAGAAGCCATAGTTCCAATACCAATACCAAGGCCAAGAAAAGCAAGCCCCAACATAATACCAATACTAATCATTGTTGCTGATAATGCATTCACTTAAACCACTCCTATTCATTAATAAATTTATCACTAACATCTAGATTGATGATAGACCCATTATAAATCATATTTTCTAATCGAATTTCAACCATATACCCCAAAGAAGAATAAGAAATGTTACCCTCATAAGAAACACCGTCTGTTGTTGTTGAGAAATCAACAAGAGCCTCACCAATTCTAGAAGAATCAGAGTATAGAGCAACAGTAGCAGATTCAATACTATAATTAGTATCAATTTTCAAAGTATAATATATCCTATCTCTAGTAACTTTTGTAATTTCCAACTGATAATCCGGTTGCCTAGTCTTTACTGTAACTGTATCAGTATAAACATCCTCATTTTCACCAACCATTTGATATCCAAAAGAAATTACATATTCGGTATCTGGAGTCAAATTTCTTAAAACATAACCTGTATTATTTTTATTTAACTGAAGTTTTTCAGTCGAATCACCATTAACAGGTTTTACCAAAATAAATACACTTTGATATTCACTATTAGGATCAAAAACTTGATAATCCAAATTAATTGTAGTAACAGAAGGAGTAACTTTTTTCAAAGAAACCCATCTACTAAAATCATAATAAATCTCATTCTTTTTAACAGTATCCTTAGTATTATCATTAACAGAATTAACACTATTAGCCAAATTATTAAAACTATTAACCACATTTTTAAAATACTGATCATAATAACTTAAAGTATTGTTAGAACCACCTTGACTAGAGTTACCGTCTTCACCATCATCGTTCTTATCTTTATCAGTAGAATCTTCCTCTGATTCTTTATATTCATTAGTACTACCGATAATATTTTTTAAATCAATTTCTTGACCATCATAAATTAATTTCTCATTAACAACATCAAAATCAAAGACAGTTCCTTTAAGTACAATAGGATTAATAGTTTTTACACTCATTTCAGTATTTACCAAAGTAGCATTTCCTTGCTTATCTAATTCTATAATAAGAAAACCATCAGCTTCAATTTCCTTATTTTGAGTAAAAATATTTTGATCTACAAACAAATATTTTCTATCAGCCAGCTTATAAAACTTAGGAGGAGAGCTTTTAGCAATTTCCGTATGCTTACTAACTCTAGCAACCTCTCCAGAAGTCATTACTTGATAAGCACTACCGTATAAATCTATAGCATAATCATTAGCACTAGTACCAATTGCTAACTTCCCGATTTTATGCTGTTCTTTAGAATCATCAGAAATCAAATAATAATTCCCATCAAATCTTTTTTTCAATTCTGATTCTGTATCAAATGATACAGGAATATAATTTTCATCAAAGAAAACAGTTCCTGCATCAATTTGATAAGAATTATCCCCAGAAAGTGCATAACGAATAAAGAAAATGAAAATAATGATAATGATAACTGTCAAAATAGAAAGCAATACAAACAGTTTCCAATTTTCTTTTCCTAATTTCCGCATATATACACCTCCTCCTAATTTGTATAACGATACTCTATAGACTCTTCAGCAACAACTACATCATCTTTAATAAATTGAATTTGCAAATAATAAATACCATAACCAGGAACAGTTTCTGGTAAGGTCAACGCATAATACTGAACACCAGATGTTGTAGTTAGCGTCGGAGAAAACTCCATAGAATTATCTATAGAATAACTATTAGAATCATAAATAGAATAACGAATCGTATCAATTGTAGTCAATTTATAACTATTATAAAATTGTAGGTTAATCTTAGTTTGATCTTCCAAATTCGTCTGAGCATAAACATCACCAATATTAATATCAGAACCAGTAGTAACAAAACGATATGTTTTTATACCCTGCGTAATTTTAGAAGAAGAGTTATACTTGTCTAATTGATAAACTACTCTAAATGTATATGATTTTCCTTGTTCCAATTCCTCCAAAGTAAACGAATTATTGATAGTTGAAATATCATAATCCTGATTCTTATATTTTTCTGGAGTAATATCTTCTCCATCACTATTTAATAATTGAACCTGATACTTACCATCTACAATAGTCTTCTGTCTATCTAAAACATTTACTCTTAAATTAATAGATAGATTAGAATAAATTACACTAGTAATGCTAATATTTGGAGAATACAACACAGGAAATTCATAAATAGTATTACCTTCACGTTCCAAAGGAATTTCTGTCTTTTCCCCATCCAATTCTAACGTAACATATGGTTGAATAGTAATCAAATATTGTTCCCCTGCTTCAATACCACAATCAAGAGAAATAGGAATTTTTTTAGTCATTTTTTCTTTAAAAACTTTATCATCTTCAATATCTAAATCTACTAACTCATAAGATGACTCACCTTCTCCATCTTCAGGTTCAATAATTTTATAAATTTTATATTCCAAACGATCATAACCTAAAACTTCACTAAGTTCATAAGATAGATTCAAATATTTCTGCTTATATGAGGTAGAACCATAATACACTTTAAGATTATTGACACCAATTTCATTTAAAGTCTGAAAATAATAATTTCGAGTATTACTTTGAGAATCAATATCATATAATTGTGTTCGAACATAACTATCACCATTAGAAACCTCGGCACAAACCTTAAAATAATAATCAGTTCCTGGTTTTAAACCGTCGATAGTAATAGGTTCATCCAAATCTTTCATAGAAACTTCAACAGTCTTAACAAAGGTAGAGTCTACATTCTCTTCATCCAACTCATAAACATCCAAATAAATTAATTCATTTTTAATAGTAGAAGATGCAATACCATAAATTTTCATCTTAACTCTAGCATCTACTAAACTAGCACTAATATTTAAGCTTCCTTGCTCATTCATCAAACTTACACCAGGAATTATCATATCAAAAGAGAAAGAATCAGTACCATCACTAGAAACCCTAATATCTTTCAATTGCTTAGGCATAAAATATTCGTAATTATAGCTAACACCCTGTTCATCAATAGATAGCTTTAACTCCTTTTTCTCATTATCAACCACATCAACAATAGATAACTTTTCTTCATCCAAATTAAAATCGACATTGAATAAAGAACCCGAAGCAGAAGTAGAAATAGCCAAATTACCTTCTTCTGTTAGTGTATAATAATAACTTTCTTGATTTTCAGTTTGAATAGATTGCAAAGTAACATTATCATCATCAAAATCAAATCCAGCTAATCCGGAATCATATAGTAGTGAAACAGAAACATTAATATCCCTTCCAATAAAATCTTCCAAATCAGCAAGATCAACAACAATAATTCCATTATATAATGACAGATTTTTCTTAACAATTTTCTCTTTCCCTACCATAAATGTGACATCTGCTGAAGTAACTCTATTATAGAAATCAGAATTAGTCTCATAATCAAGGAAAGAAATCAAAAGACGATTAGTCTCTAAAGACAAATGATAAGTACCAACATTAGGTGTATACTCATTCTCATGATATTGCTCTACCTTAACAGCATCTGTAAGATTATCCTCAGTTTTAATCAATGCTTCTTTTGTATAAATAGACAAAAATCCATTGGATAAAGAAGTAAGTTTAAAAGAATTATATTTGTCAGTCGTTTTATAAATATCCACAGATCCAATTTCCGAAGAACCTATCCGATAATATAGCTTATTATCAACTACTGCACTATCAATATCGCTATAAGTATATTTCCAAGTCATTGTATCATCTTTAGAAGTAGATGGATACAATTTAAACTTTGGTTCTTGTTTTTCAGGAGAAATCCAAGTAGAACTTAAAACCACATCCCCCGTAGGATAGTTGGTCTCCGCTTCCCCATCAAAATTCAAATCTAACTGAGCAGTATAAGTAAAATAATAAGAATTACCCCTACGGAAAGAAGTATCGTCCACATCATAAGCAGTACCATCTTTCAACCAAAACGTCATATAATGCAATTCACCATCACCAGTAATGGTATCTACTTGAGTGTCAATAACTTCACCAGTATGAGCATCATGCAATTGATAAGTAATTGTTTTAGCATATTTCTTAGAATTATCATAACCTGCTATAATCTTATATCCTACAACCGTTTCAGGATCCAAATCCTCACGATATTTATCACCAGCATCACGATTACGAATAACATTAGTTTCAATAGCAGAAGTTGGATCAGACGGAACATCAGGAACAAATCCATTTGTTTTAACTGTAATAACATTATTTACAATTGGTAATTCATTTTGATAATCCGTATAATCATATGCCCCAGTAACTTCAATAGTATAATAAGACGAACTTAAATCTTGATTTCTAAGGCCAAATAAACTAGGAGAAATTTCGAAAGAATTATCATAATATTCTGTTTGTAAATCACTAGAATAATATTGCAAATCTCGGTCAACTTTTCGTACTGATTTTACTAAAGCACCACTAGTTGTAGTTCCAGAATATAAATTAAAATTAATTCCAGTTAAAGTGCTAGCTTCTAATGAAGTATCCACTCCTTCTGCAGAAGAAAGCTGTGCATTAATAGAAAATGCTTTACTAATATCCGAATCATCCACAGTCCACTTTAAAGTAAAGGAATCAGGATCAACAGTCTTAACTATAACACTACCAACATAACAATTATCTATCGCTGGATTACCATCCTGTAAATCCACATTAGCATAAACAGAAAGAGTATAAGTCTCGTTTGCTCTTAAGTTATTAGCCGAAAAAGGAATACGTAAATTACCACTAGTAGTAATAGTATTAACATTACCTACAGAATCTTGATAAGTAATAGTAATTAAGCTTCCATCATCCAAGTTGATTGTATTACCACTATCATTAATAATGATATTACCAACAATTCTTTCAAAAGTTATTTCTGTTTCTTCAAAACGAACACTTGGAAACTCAACTCCATCCATTTTCATAACTTCACTAAAATCCGTTTCATATTCATAGACTTTATCATTATCATCAAATGTAAGAACAACCTTAAAAGTATAAGGAACACCACGAGATATAACATTATTATCAACAGATACAGAAACACTACCATTAGAATTCTTATCAACCACTTTAATTGGCTCGGCAGCATCATCAGAAATGGTTCTAGCATCATAAACTTCATAACGATAATTAGTAATTCCATTATCAGGGTCCGAAACATTATTTAAAGATAATCTAAATTCACCATTCTTTTTATCTATTACAAACGTTGGTAATCCAAAAGTTGGTTTCAATTTCAACGTTTTCGCATCAGCAGTAATAGTTAAAGAATCAGTAACTACCGAATTAGTATAAACAAAATTATCAACAACCACTTGATACTTTGTATTATTATCTAAATCAGTAAATAATACTTCAGTGTTACCAACAGTAGCAAGACTAACCTCTTGCTCAGAAATAGTCTTAGATCCATCTAATAACCGAACATGAACAGATTGCACTGTAGAATAAGAACTCTTATTTAAATTAAATGCAAGAGAAGAAGAGGTAGCATACTCTTTTTCTATAGTTACACCAATAGTACCAGTTACAAAAGTTTTTTGAACAAAATCTTTATTATAGGTAACTTCATTTTTAACATAATCGGAATTAACTACTAAAATATAATTTGTATCGGGAGTAAGAGATTGATTTTCAATTTGTAAAACAGTAGCACCACTTAATTCCTTATGTTCATAAACAATTTTATTAGTATCTGCCTCAATAATTTTAATATTAATATCACCAGACAAAAGATTTTCAGTATCCTCAATAGAAATCTCTGCACGAAGCATGTAAGGACTAACTTCTAAACTAGAAACGGTAAATTCCGGATCTTTTAACCTAGCATTTTCTTCAACAATTTCTTCAGTAGTATTGATATCAGTATCAATTACACCATTATGAATACCCTCAAAAGGATTATTAGGAATAGAAGAATCATTACCAGCACTTCCAGTAGAACCAGCAGTATCATCATCTGTATCTTCTTTACCCAAAGCTAAATCCATATCTGAATTTTCTGCATCTTTAGGTATTTCAATAGCATCATCACTATCAATAGTAATCTCATTTAAATTAAGCTTATTTTCCTGATTATAATATAAATTTCTATTATTTAAATCTAAAGTAACATCTCCTATTTGTAAATACATATTAGAAGATACATTAGAAAAAGACAACTCTTGATTCTCAATTCTAGTAATATTACCATCGAAAAAAGAAATTTCTAAATAATTATCTTTAATTTCATGATTTTCATCACCAACAGTCAAAGTCATAGAATCCGCAACAAATAAATATTTATCTTTAGAAATCTTTAACAAAAATGATTTAAAAGGTATATTAGAATTCTGATTTTTAACATTATAATATCCATTAGCCTTAGTCAACAATGTCCCATCATATATAGAATAATATTTAAAAACAGAACCAGATAAAGTAGATAAATCTAAAATAACAGCTTTCTTCATAGTAGAAATAGCACCATTATTATAATGAACAAATGAATCTGTATCAATCTTCACTTCTTTATCATTTGTATCAGTAAAAACAATTTTATTAGAATTAGTATTTTTATATTTTGTACCAGACTTAAAGTAATATCTTGTAATAGAAGAGTTAGAAGTCTCAACTAAGATATGACCATCTTCTTGAAAAACATCAAAAGAATTTACATAAGCCCGATAACCAAAGAAAAAAATCAAAATTGATAATAAAATAATAGGAACAACAATGATAACCACTCGTTTCATATAATCGACCTCTATTCTCTGGTAACATTATATCAAAAAAAATACAATAGAACAATAATTTTTAAATAAAGAAAAAAACATACAGCATTTAGCTGCATGTTTTTAAACTTTTCTGGCACTTTGACGTTTTAAAAAATGTTTTAGTAATACAAAAGAGGAAACAATAAACGTCAATATTCCAGAGAAAATAAGTACCCAAGCAATACGATTTGTATGTGTGGAATCAGAATAATAGAAATCTTCCAATCTAGGATTGATAGATATCTGATCGTCAACGATTGGCATATCTAAAATAGAAGCATCATTCTGTTCTTCACTCGTAACAGGAGAGAAATACGTACTTAAATCATAAACAACATATTCCCCACGCACTGGTTCATAAACCGTCAAATAGTTATGATTCAAATTATCATTTTCTTCTTTAGACTCTGTATCACCAGATAACACCTCAGATATAGAAGTATCTTCTAGCTTATCAACCAGCTCTTCTGCTTGCTCATACTGATTATTCGATGGAGTACGAACTTTAGAAACACTACTAGACAGACGATATTGGAAATAAGACAATAAACTTTCTTTGTTTTCTTCCTCTTCAAAATAAACAGTTCCAGTCTTATAATCAAAGCAGACAAAATCACCATCTTCATACTCTACAAAAATCAAGTTGCTAGAATTCATAATATTACTACTAATACTCTTAATATCTCTATTTTTAAAACCAGAAGGATAAGAAATTTCAGACTTTAATGAATGAAGAACACCATCAGTACCTAGAACCATTAAATAATCTTCATTATTATAAGAATCCATAACTACCATATTTTTAACATTTTCATAGCTAGAATCAATCAATTCAACTTTTTCATTTTTCACCAAAACTTGTTTGTCAATAAGCTTAGTATCAACATAAGAATAGTTTGCAAAAGTAGAAATCGTATAATTATCAAAGTAGAAACGATACATAGGAACCACATCAACTTCACTAAACATCTCAATATAATTGGCAATATCTTCCTTCTCAGAAATAGAATAAATACTACCATCTTTTTTCAATGCCTGGTCACCATAGAAATGTACAAAATCGCTACCATCTATTTTTGTATCATTAGTTTTAATCTTTCCATCCTTCAAATAATAATAATTTTGACCAATAGTAATACTAGTTTGTGCTAAATCCTCCGCAGAAAACTCAAACTTTTCCTCGTTAATACCATCAGATAAAGTAAGAGTAAATTCATCTATGAAATTATAAGAAAATGTATAAGTTCTTTGTGATATTTGTCTAGTTACATCATGAATAGTAAAATTCGTTTTAGAATCAATACTAGAAAATTCTACATTAATCGTATCAATACCACTAGCATAAACATATACATCTGGTAAAACATGAACCTCTTCTCCGCGCATAGCTCTAGATCTCATACTAAATAAAGAAAATGTTTGAACAACTGGTAATGAAATGTATTCTTGATTAGCAACATTTTTAAGAACTGGATAAGAATTAGAACTCAAAGGTGCATAATCAAATGTACCAGTAGAAAGACCAATAGATGTATATGTAGCTTGCTTAGTCAAGTCATCTGCCGTAACTAAAATGCCATTTTTATTCAATCCTGTAAGACTATCCTTAATAGCAGTGCCATTAAGAGTAGAATTTTCATATACACGTAAATTATTAATATTATTAGCATAAGAATCGCCACTACCTATAACAAGACCATTAGAGTTATCAAGACGAACCGTAGATACATCTGCAACCATTAAATTATTATAAAAATGGCCATCATAAAGATCTGTATCAACTATACCAATTAATCCTCCAGCTTCGTATGGAGCTTCAATAATACTACTTTCTACAATATTAGTATAGGCTCTTGAAATATTACTAGCAGAGTTGGTATTTAAATTGTTTACATAACCAATTAATCCTCCAGCACCATGATTAGTAGCACTAACAGAAGCATTAACTAAATTATTAGCCACCGTATTCGTTCCATTAATAGTTCTACCTACAACACCACCAACATAAATAGCTCCAGTAATATTAGTATTACGTACAAAATTATTAGTAGCAGCACCAACAGAAACACGACCACGAATACCACCAACAGAGTCACCTAAAGAAGTAAGCGTAGAATCGATAACTCCACAACTGTTAACAGTATAGCCATCACCACCAGCAATACCACCTAAATAACTACTATTAGTAGAAGTACCTTCAACTGTACTTCCAATAAGGAACGAACGATAAAGATTTCTAGTATACCCAGTAATACCACCAAGATAATCTCCTGTACTACTAATATAACTATCGGTAACAGTATTATCATAGATATAATCAACAACCGAAATACCGTTAATTCCACCTACATAGTTACCACCAGAAATAGTCACATTAGATACACTTACTTGATCCGCTCCACCATAACCAAAGACAGAGCCTACATAAGAGCCACCTTTTACTGTAATATCTTGTCCAGTAATATGGAAAATTGTAGAGCGAGATGAATAATCACGATACCCTATCAATCCAGAAATATAATTACCTGTTCCACTAACAGAAACATCACTAAAATCTAAATATGTCATATCAAAATTTCTAGTTCGAGCAATAAATCCAGCAACATAAGAATTACCAGAAACAGTAATATCATTAAGTGAAATATTACGAACAGAAATAGATCTATCACTAGCAATCGGAGCACTATAAGATACCTTTGGAGCATTAATCGTAATATGATTAAACTTCAAATTATTAATCTCCCCCATAGTAAATCGAATAATTCCTGTATAATTACCACTTGCAGCAGTATTAGAAACAGTAATATTGTCAAAATTAATATTACTAATACTAGCAGATACAGTATTAATTAAGGCTTGATTAGCTGAAGTAAACGTTAAATCTATATTACTTAAAGTATGTCCGCCGTCAGTGCCTTCTAACCGGTTAACAGATATATTAGAGTTTACATTCTTTTGACCAGAAAAATCAATATCAGCAACTAATCGATAATTTTCCAAAGAATTCTTACCTATACTTTGCCAGTCCTCAAAATTCTCGATATCTTTAAAGAACTGTAATGCTATTTTCGTCGATTTAGAACATATCTTCTCTTTTCCATCATCAACATAAACAATCTCTTCAAGCATATAACTATCATAATACTTTTCAGGGACAGCAACAACTTCCAAATAAGTAAGTCCATCCTGATTAACATTTCTTCGAATGTTAGTAATATTTAATCCATCAATAGAAATCTCCTTAATCTCATATTGTTCCGGATTATCAATTTCTAATAGTATATTAGCCGAACTAACAGAACTAGATAAAGTAATATTCTTTACTTCAAAAGAAGCTGTTTTAAGTTTAAGTTTAGATTTTTTCTGATTAGGTAATAATTCAGAATGAGAACTATTATATAAAAACGGCAAACTATTATCCCCGATATTACTATCATCAAAATAATCACCAATATCGATTTTTAAACTATAAATTCCTAATGTATTTAATTCATCTGTTGTAACTAAAATATCCCCATTAACATCAGAAGTAACTAGTCCGTTCATCTTTTGTTCAGACCACACATAATTAGATTTTGTTGCTGCAACATTACCAATAGTACGATGAGTATTTGTTGTATCTTGATAATAGCTATAAATTTCACCAACAACTAAAGTATTAGAAATATAACTATTACTAGAAAAACCAGCAATACCACCCAAGAAATCCTGTTGACTATAAATGTCCACATTAGTATAAACATTACTAATATAGCCACCATTTCTTCCCGTAATCCCCCCAGCTTCTTGGAAAGAAGTATGAATACTACCTGTAGCATAAGCAGAATCAAGAGTTCCTGAAGAAAGGTCACCAATTAGTCCACCAGCTGCATACACAACATTAGGATCTTCAAGTTCTAGATCAACATCTTGTGCATAGCAATGAGAAATAATCGTAGAAACACTATAACCTATTAAACCACCCACACGAATATCAACAGTATCTTGTACATTATTTACTTTAAAATTAGTAACAGAACTATTGCTAACCATAGAACTATTAGCATATCCAATCAAACCACCAATATGTGTAGAACCAGAAACATTAACATTTTTCAAATGAACATTATCTACAACAGAATTGCTCGAAGCATAACTGATAAACCCTCCATAACTACCACGAGTTGCTTCCACATAATCTTCAACATACAAATTAGAAATCATTCCAGTAACGGTAGAAAACATTCCATCGCCACTCTCAATACGAATATTTTTAATAGTATGACCATTACCATTTAATTTACCAGAAAAAGTTCCAGTAATTTGAAAACCAGTCTCATTCTTAAAATCAAGATCTGTAGTAAGCATATAATTTTCCGTTAAACTTTGCTTAATCTTTTTCCAGTCAGAAACACTAGAAACCATACGATACATATCAATCTCTAAAGCTCTTTCATTATCTTCGTATTCTCTAGTATAAGGGATATTAAACTCACCTACAGAACTAATAGATTTAATATAATATCTAGATACATATCTTGTAGGATTAGAAACTTCAATAGTTAACTTTGTTTTATTGTCCTCTGTCTCTTGACTAATAATTCGACTAGAAATGTCTTTAAGGGAAATATTAGTAATTCTTTCATTTCCAGGATTACTAACAGTTAAAACAACACGTGCTTTATTACCTTCCTGTTCAACATTATCAACGGTAGTAACATCAATCAAGTCATCATCCTCAATTGTAGGAAGTGAAATATAATCTTGAGTAGGCATAGAATCTGGCCAAACGAGTTGAGGATAATATCCATAAGGAACCAAAGAGTCAATATCAAACTGATTATCAGAATTTAACATTTTATCTTGAAATTCATCATCTCTTAAAGCTAATTTCGAAATTTTACTAGAATATTTACCTTGATAAATAGAATCGCTTGCATAATAAACATTATTAGCATTTGCATAAGAAACATAGCCAAAATTAGGATCTAAACTATAATCTCTAGTATCATCTTCAACATAAGTATATACTTTCTGTGCAATAACACGATTAACTTCACCTATTAAGTTACCAACATTAATATTATTAGCCTCTTCATTTTCGCCGTTAGAAACAGTAATACCAATTAAAGAATATATATTAGAGATTTTAGCATTACTACCAGAGTATCCGGCCAAAACACCAATACGTTTTCTTCCAGTAGTAGCATTATAAAACGTAGCATTAATTGGTTCTCCATAAGCATAACCATTAGTCATAACTCCATATTGATGTAAACATCCTAAAGTTACCCAATAAGACCCCGACAAAGGTGCTTTACTATAAAAAACAAAGTTAGAAATCGTTCCATAATTAGCATAACACAACAAAGAAAAAGTAGAATTAGCAACATTGGTAGACTCTTCAATTGTCATCTTTAAATTTTCAATAGTACCATACTGATAAGTAACCAGACCATAATAAGTACTCTTAGCACTAGGATTATCTAAATAATAATGAATGTCTAAATTGCGTAACACTCCATCGGAAGACACATTAGACATCAATGCTGAAGGTCTTCCTTGAATATTAAGCAATACCTGATGCCCTTGGAAATCAACAGTTCCAGAAAAAGCATCACCATAAGTTCTATTAACATTACGAAAATCCAAATCATTCGCAACTAGATATTTGCCATTAACATGCATAGCAAAAAAATCATTTGTAGTCTTTATAGTACGAATTTCTGATTCAGTAGAAAAATATAAAGAAGAAATTGGATATAGTCGATCTCTAATTTTTACACATAGCTGAAGTTCATAATTAATATTTCTATTAAACTCATATGTAATCAAATCATCAACACTTTGGTGTGCTTCACTCATTGTATATTCCAAAGTATCAACCAACTCATTTTCTTCCAAGATACGCACATAATAATTATTATTCATAAGTTCCTGTTTAGAATCATAAATACTAGCATAAATAGTTCCCAAGTATTTACTTTTTTCAGTATATGGATCATATTCAGTCATATTTCCATTACTTTGACTTTTAGGAACAACTTGCAAATCTTTAATAGAAACTGTAGTAGTCGTATTATTATTACTAATCTCATTGACATTAAAACTAAAATAAGAATTAGAAATAGTTACTTCAAATTCATAATATTGATACTCAGTAGAAAGACTAGATAACAACTTTTGAGTACCAGTAGCAGCACCATTAAAATAAACTTTTTGTTGGTTAGACTTTTTCGTATGCTTAGCATAAAAAGAAACTCGTACCGTTTGTCCATTACACTCTGGTAAAAAATAAGCATAATATGCACTACTATTTTTAGCAGATAAAGTAAAGCTATTATTCTTAGAATCTGTCTCTTTTTGGAAAGTAGAAGAAGACCCAGATGTTTTCCAACGAGATTCATTATTAATATCAAAAACATTCTTACTAGTAGTCTGTCTTAACAAACTATCTAATTCTAACTCTCCATAAATACCAACATTAGTAACTATAGTATCTTGATAAATAATTTTATTTTCTTCAAATGTAGTATTATTATAACCAATATTATATTCTTCAACAATATAAGAAAAAGTATACTGCTCTTCTTTATTTAACTTATCTAATGTAATTCTTTGGTAATTACCATTAATCTCTAATTGTTCAAAATAAACTAGACTACTATGAGAATCTCGCACTTCCAAACGAACAAACTCACTCTCAATAGCCAAATCATCATCTACCACTTTTACATCAAAGTCTATTAAATTCTCATTAGAAAATTCATTAATAACTGAAACAAAAGCTTGTTTTTTAAATGTTTTTACTTCCTTCAAATTAGTCAAAGCTTTTAACTCATAACTTTTATTTCCCTGTCGAATATAAGTAACAACATTAACATCATAAACAGAATTAGAAGTTAGATTAGAAAAAGTCAAATCAACAGTATCACCAGATTGTAATAAAGTAATATCATCGCCATCAATAACTTTAGTCAAAACTTCATTTCCTGAAACAGAATCAGTCAACGTAATCTCAATAGAATCCAACAACTCAACTAATCGAGAGTCAGTAACATCAGAATTTAATTTTAAATGATAATTAGCACTATCCTGTGTAGTTTGTTCATCCTCAAACTCTAACCTTACATATCCTAAAACTGAAATTGGCTGGGTACTAAACTTAGATGTACTAAGTTTTTGATTTTTAACAACACCATTACCATTTTCCAAATCATAATCCCCATAAACCTGAATTTGGTAAACCTCATTAACATCTAAATCAGAAATTAAAGTGTCTTTATTATTTACCACATCACCTTTAGCCACGGTTTTACCATCACGATTAACAACAATATAATATAAATTAGAAAAAGAAACATTATCCTTATTATCCACAGTAAATTCAACTGTCGCAGTTGTTAAATCTGTTTTAAGCACATCAATAGATACCTGAGGTTCTTCTTTTGAGGTAATTGCATTAAAAGTATCTTTCTTAATCTTTAAAGAATTCCCCGCAACATCTTCTGCTACAATCTGATATGTATATTTAGAGTTAGAATCAAGACTTTTCGGGGTTTCATAATCAATAGATTTTAACTGCTTTAAATACGATACCTGCGAACTAGACAAAGTATATTCACTATCATTAAGTAAAATTTTAACTGTCTTTAGTCCTTTTAAGACCTCATCATCTGAATCATTATCTAATTTCATATTTTGAATAAACAAATGATGTGGAAAAGTTTGAGTATTATCCAAAGAAAAAATAAGTGGTTCAACTCCTGAAATGTCTTTCGTACTAATCGTTTGTTCAAAAAAAGTTTTCTTAATTTGAACATCTTCCTCATTCAAATAAGTAAAACTACCAACAATAGTATATTCTGTATTAGGTAAAAGTCCAGTAATTTCAAAATCTCCGCTTGCACCTATACTTTTTCGCAAATAAATACTATTATTAATTTTTATTTCAAAAGTAGGACTCTTCTTTATCCTAAAAGCAGGATCATTAATATTAAGAGTAGAAGTCATAGAATAAATATTAGATTTAAAATGACTAACACTAACTTCTGGCTTTACATAAGTGATTCCTGAAGGCTCATTAGATACTCCACCATTATCTTCTTTTATATCACCATTATTAGTATCTTCATTCGGAGTATCGATAACATCCTGTACAAGTTCTTCTTTTTCCTTTTGATTAGAAAGAAGTTCCAACAGAATACGTAATTGTTCATAACTAAAATTTTGTTTTAAAATAGTAACTTCGCTATCAGCATCTACTCCATCAATACGTTCATACCGAAAATTATCATCACTTAAATAATAATACCTAATTTCATTTTCATCAAAATAGATAAAACTATGAACAGGAATATTATAAGTATACTGATGATCAGTAATACTAATAGAATTTAAGTTAACAAAAACATTATTTTCCAACTCTAAAAAATAATAAATATCATTATCAGCACGTTCTAAACTCAATTGATTATATAGCTCGCCGTTAGCCAAAACACTATTAGCATAACTTTTCGTTTTTTGAAATCTATAATCAATCAAATAACCATTTTCTGTAAAATTATACAAAGTAGAACCATCACTAGAAAGCAAAGGCAAAGAAGCATTAATTTTAACTTTTTTTGTCTCGCCAACAAACAAGTCGTCTCTTTGTTGATAAATAACATCATTAACTTTAACTTTCTCATACTCTATTTTATCTTTTTGGTTTTCTTGCAATAAGTTTTCAACAATTTGATTAGATGTAAATAAATATCCTCCTACATCAACATTCATAACAGGAGAAAATTTTATATAACTAAAATAAATAAGAATAATCGAAATAACAACAATAGGGATGACAATTTTTTTCAAAATAACCAACTCCCAACTAAGACTTTAATTTAGGCAAATAAGAAAAATTTTTCATAAGAAGTCTAGATTTATCATTATCACGTTCTAAACTATCAATACTTAGATTAACTGTATAAGAATCTGCTTTTGCTAAGACCACATCAGACACATCTGAATAATAGTTCATAACATCGCTTTCAAAATCATATACATATAATTCTTTATTAAAATTATAAGTAACATAAGAAAAAGGAGAAAGAGAAATTTCTGTACTACCAAATTGAATAACAACAGGATTAATAAAGAAATATAAATCCGCACCATCATACAAAAAGGCAGTATCCAAAGAATAATTTAAATTATTATTTTTTAAATAAATTCCACCCTCAGATGCATCTATTTCACTAAATTTAGGAATAACCTTCTGTTGACCGCTAGAAAGAGGAAAAACAACAGACATCTGTACAGGAAGAATTGCCTTTTTCAAACCAGAATAATATAAAGGCTGAGAACCCAACTCAACTTCTTCTCCGTCCAATTTTAATTTTGTAATACCATTGCTTTCACCCAAAGTGACAGCAGTGTCGTATTCAAATTTAATATCTCCAAAATAAACATAAGTTTTAACGTCTTCTGTTTTAAATTCTGATAACTGTTTTTGAGAGACTAACACTAATATAGTCACAACAACTAAAACAACAACAAAAAGAACAGCTAATATAAATTGCACAAAATGTGCTTTTATATAATCTTTTATTCGTTGCACTGCTAACATGAACTTCCAAATCTTTAAATTGGTCATAGCAAGTCCCCTACCTTTTTAATCTTATTATATATGAAATTATAGAAAAAAACAATTATATTTTATAAATAAATATGACAAAAAAAAGAAAGAACGCGTCTCTCTTTTACAAAAAATCTTTCAAATCTTTTTGGGCTTTTTTTTGAAATTTCAGAAAATCTTTAGCCAGCTTAAGATCATCCTTGCTAATTTCATCGCTTGCATTTTCCACTCTTTTTTCCATTTCTATTTCTCCCATAGATAATCCTTGAATTAACAAGTCCGCAATAGCCGCATCACTATTATCTGCAAGAACTTCCTTATAAATTCCCATAGAAGACATAATTTTTGCTATATTTCCTTCTTCTTCTAACTTCATATCTTTAGAAAGTAAAGATTCTTTAGCCTTTTCTTCATAAGACGAATATTCTTTAAAAATTTCTTCTACTTTTCCGGTAATTTTATTATCTTTACCTTTTAAATTATCTAATAACTTTTGAGTAGAAAATCTTCCCATAGAAGCATTCTTATAAATCTTTTCAATTAGCTCACATTGCTTATTCATTTACATCACCTCAATACTAGTATGAAAAAAATTATTTATTTTATACTAGTTTTTGTTAAAAATTTAGTGGCTGGTCCTTTAATTAAATTTCCATCTAAAGAAAATCTTGATCCATGGCAAGGACAATCCCAAGTTTTATCATAAGAATTAAAAACCAAATGACACTTCATATGAGGACATAATAAACAAATTTTATGGATTTTATGTTCTTCATCTTCATAAATCGCATGTAAAACACCATTAATCCTAACATAAGAAGGATTGTTTTTTTTCAAAAAAGCTTGCGTTGTTGCTTTCATATAATGAAAAGTTCCTAAAAAAGAATGAATAGCTAATCCCAAATTCATCCTTGTTGGAGAAAATAAATCTTGGTATAAAGCCGTCTGATATAAAATAAAATTAGAAATAATCTTACCGGCCAAAACACCATTAGTCATTCCCCAACCTCGATAAGCTGCCCCCACATAAAGATGACTATCAAGTCTTCCAATAAACGGTAACAAATCATGGCTGACAATATCTTGATTATCCCATGTCACTTCAGGAATTTTATCAAATAACCTCTTAAAGTCAGAACGACTTTTATCATAATGCTTTCCAAAATCAATTTTTTCAGTCAACCGATGACGGTTAGACCCATATAATAAATAATCTTTATAATAACGAATCGAATGTAAATCAGAATCAATATTGATAGCTGTAAAAGATGAAGAATGAGATACTTTCGCAGCATTTACATATTCTCTTTGTACATAAGTTTTAAGAGGAAATAAATTAGGAAGTAAAAAGAAAGGATAATGATTTGCAATTACAACATTCTTCGCAAAAAAATCTCCATTTGTAGTATGAATAAGATAACGACCATTCTCTTTTTTCATATCAAACACCAAAGTATTTTCATAAATAAGAACTTTGGAAATTAAAGTGTTGGAAAGCCCAGATAAAAATTTTAAAGGATGAAAAACATAAGAATCAGAAATCCCAATACCAGAAGAAATATTTGGATGCTCCACTTCATAAGGATGAGCACCAAAACTTTCTAGCAACTGTTTCTCTGCTCGAATCTTTGAATCATTTTCCTTATTCAAACAAAAAAGAATAGATGGAACTTCTTCCAACTCACAAGAGATATTCCCATCTTCAATGATTTTTAACAATTCCCAAATAGCCTCTTTCTGCGACAAATAATAAGATTTTGCCTTATCTCCTAACCTTTGATATATATCACCCTGTAAATATGTAATTTTAGCTGTCGACCTACTAGTTACTCCCATTCCAATCTTTCCTTGTTCAAAAACAGCAACCTTCAAGTTAGAATCTCGCAAATAGTAAGCTGTACTAAGACCAGTAATGCCTCCACCAATAATCGCAACATCTAATTCTCTAACAAATTTATCCGTAGTTAAAGAAGGAAAGTTTGTATTCCAAAACATAACATCACCAATAATAGCATATCCTGTTTTTTTTAATACATACAAAAAAAGCCAAATCTGGCTTTAAAAATTCATAATCCATTTAATAATTTCTTTTTTTATAGCAAAATATTCTTCTTTTTCAAATTGCATATTGCAAATACAATACTTTTTATTAGAAATATGAGCACAAAACATACATTCATGTAACGAACCACAGTCCTCTATAAAAAAAGAATTACTAATTTTTGAAGAGCAAGAAACATTGTAACTATTAGAACAACCAGAAGAATCATCACAACGAATGCAAAAGCTACAATGACCAGATCTTTGAGATGCAAGTAAATATTCACTTCCCTGACAACCATCAGAAAAAATCAAATTTTTGCAATCACTAGAATCACAAGAACGATATATGTTTTCAGAACGATAAATAGTATCACTTTCAGATACATTAGTAGAATCATATACTCTTTCAGTAGTACGATAATTAAGTTGATTCCATAAAGTAACCAACTGTTCCAAGTTTTCTATTTCTTGTTTTGGCTGTTCCCAAGTTTTCCTTTTCCAAGTGTTTTTTTCTGTAATATACTTTGTTGGATTGACAGAAGTAGCCCAAGTAACTTCTCCCGTAATAGAATCATTTACCTGCTGTGGCAACTTAACATCAAACGCAAATTTAGTTAAAAGTTCATCAATAGTAAATGGATTCTTACAGTCAAAAACATTAGAAAAAATCTTATCTACTGTTTCCAACACTTGTGTTTTATTCATTTACATCACCTCTCATATTTCTTCTACTAGAAGATTGTTCTAACAATAATTCTGTCAATTTAATATTTGGTGTAATTTCAAATTTCTTCTTAGGGGGAGATACTGTAACTTTACTCTTAGGAACTGGTTTAGATATCTTTGTTTTCTTAACTCCTTTAATAGGAACAAAATCAACAGTTCTTCCTTTAAACGCTGGAAGCAACACACCTCGACTTCCAAGACGTACAACGCATTCTCTATCTCCTAAATTAATTAACATCAATATACGATTCTCTTCATTATCATCACGAGATAATTTCATAGATATATTACTAGATAATATAGTAGCATCTCTTCTAGAAACTCTAAACACATAATAATTAATTACATTAGCAAAAATGGCATCTTGTAATTCTTTACTAATCTGCTCAAAATATTGTTGTGCTAAAATTAAAGATAATCCAAATTTTCGTGCCTCTGATAAAAATTTAAGCAAAATAGGATTTTCTATCGTAGAAACCTCATCTACAATAAATATAATATGTTCATCTATTTTTCTTTCTTGAATCAATGCCATTAATTGCTGCATAATAAGACCAGAAATCGTCTTAACACAAGAGCCTCCCAATACATTACGATTTAAAGAAAACAAAGTTAGAAAACTTTTCTGAATAACGTCTTGTAAAGATGAGGCATTAGTATTTTCCTCTTGAAAGACAGGAATTAATTCCATCTCATCTAGAAAAGCAATAATAGGAGCAATTGCCTCATTATAATACTTATTTTTCATTTCATTAAAATCAGTCAAAAAGAAACTATAAATACTATCTGGCAATTCCTCTGATAACAAAGATTCTCGGTACTCAACCTCTAATAATAATTTACGTAAATGTTTAAAACCAAAACTATTATGATATAAAAGCAATAATAAACTATGGCGTAAGACTCTTTCTAACTTAGAATTATATAAATCGCTCATATAAGAAGAAAGTAAAGACATCAATAATTCTGAAGCAACCACAACATTATCCGTAGAATTAACAAATAAATTAATACTTTGTTCAACGGATTGAAAATCAACAATAGAACTATTAGGTAAACCGCCAATATCTTCTTCTAAAGAAGCATGTGGATCAATAACAACAATTTTATATTTCAATTTATAATCAAGCGTTGTTGCTAATCGACTGATAAGCAAACTAATAAACTTAGACTTACCACTACCACTAGACCCTACAATAAGAGAATGTTTATCAAAAGAATAGGTAGATAAGTTTAAATAATAATCCTTAGAAAAATAAGGAAAGGTGGAAACAGAAAGTAAAGCTTGAACAGACTCACTTTGCAACAATGGTAGAGCTTTTTGGAAATCTAAATATTTAGGTTGAGACTGATAGATATATTTTTTGTTTTTCGAAAAATCAACACTAAGTAATACCTCTGGTAAGGTTTTAAATAACTTACGACGAATAACACTGTCCCGTTCACTTATATATAAATAACCACGACTAAGAAGTTTATCACCAGTAACATTACGAAAATATAATTCTAACATTTTAATATTACGAGATTTCTTTAATGATTCTCTATCCATAAGATCAACAATTGTATCTGTCAACTGATTTATATAAGGTAAACCACGCTCATAAGCAAACGACCAATGAACATCTGAAACCTTGAACAGAAAATCAGACAATTCTCCTAATACAGTTGGCAAAACTTCTTCTGTACGAACATAATAATGAATTTTATTCATATCGCAAACAACAAATATTTGAAAACGAGAAAAAGAGCCTAAATAACTAGAGAGTTTTAAAAGCATAGAATGCCAAGACTCTCTAGATACAAATTTGGAAGTTAAATAAATTTCTGAAACGATACTCTTCCGCATAATAAGACTCCTTTTATTAAAAACAGTATAACAAAAAAAGATATTATTTAAAATATCTTTCTTTAAAATAATCATATAATTGATTACACTTTTCTTTATCCATATCCTGTTTATCTTCATATGGATATGAAAGCCCTAATTTAATATATTTTTCACGTCCTAAACGATGGAATGGAAGAAAATCTACTCTTTCAACATTATGGATATGTTGTAAATAATTTACTAAACGATCCATATATTCATAATTATCCATAATACCTGGAACAATAACTTGACGAATCCAAATCTTTTTATTCATCTCATTACAAACATCAATAAAATGTTCCACTTCCTTCATTTCTAGACCAGTAATATTGTGGTATTCTTCTGGGTCAGTATGTTTAATATCTAAAAGAACTAAATCGACGTAAGATAAAAGTTCACGATAATCACCCAATCCAACGCCAGAAGTATCTATCGCAATATGAATATTATCTTTTTTTAATAGTTTACAAACTTCAATAATAAATTCACTGTGTAATAAAGGTTCTCCTCCAGAAAAAGTAACTCCACCATTTTTCTTAAAGTAAGGTTCACACCTCTTAATTTTCTTTACTAATTCCTCTGGCGTATAATTTTCTTCTCTCTTCTTCCACATTTCAGGATTATGACAATATTTGCATCGTAACATACATCCATTAAAGAAGACTACACATCGTATACCAGGACCATCAACTAATCCAAATGTTTCTATCGAATCAATACTTGCTTTCATAATTACATTTTCTCATGGAATGTTCTAGCAATAACTTCCTCTTGTTGCTTTCTAGTTAATTTATTGAAACGTACTGCATATCCAGAAACACGAATAGTAAGTAATGGATATTTATCAGGATTGTTCATAGCATCTACTAACATTTCACGATTTAATACGTTAACGTTTAAGTGATGTGCTCCTTGAACAAAGTATCCATCCATTAAGTTAACTAAATTTTCTACTCTTTCTTCTTCAGTTTGTCCTAAAGCACTAGGTACAACAGAGAAGGTATTAGAAATACCATCACGGCAACAATTTGCCCAGTCTAATTTAGCAACAGAGTTTAATGAAGCAATAGCACCACTTTGATCTCTTCCATGCATTGGATTAGCCCCTGGAGCAAAAGCAACACCAGCTTTTCTACCATCAGGAGTAGCACCAGTATTAGAACCATATACTACATTAGATGTAATAGTAAGTACTGATAATGTTGGATGAGCATTTCTATAACAAGGATGAGAACTTAATTCTTTATAGAATACATCTAATATTTCTTTTCCAATTTCATCTACTCTATCATCATCATTACCATATTTAGGGAAATCTCCTTCGATTTCAAAATCAACAGTGATTCCATCCTCATCACGAATTGGTTTAACTTTTGCATATTTAATTGCAGAAAGTGAATCTACTGCTACAGAGAAACCAGCAACACCATAAGCCATTAAACGATTTACATAAGTATCATGTAATGCCATTTGTCCAGCTTCATAAGCATATTTATCATGCATGTAATGAATAATATTCATAGCATCAGAATAGATTCTAGCAACTTCATGCATCATCTTGAAATAAGCATCTTTAACTTTATCATAGTCAAGCACTTCATCAGTCATCTTAGGAAATCCAGGAATAACTAATTCGCGTTTAACTTCGTCAACACCACCATTAATAGCATAAAGTAATGTCTTAGCTAAGTTACAACGAGCTCCAAAGAATTGCATATCTTTTCCAACACGCATAGCAGATACACAACAAGCAATTGCGTAATCATCTCCCATGCTTGGACGCATAACATCATCATTTTCATATTGAATAGAATCTGTTGCGATACTAACTTTAGCACAATATTTCTTCCAAGCCTCTGGTAAATTTTGAGCCCATAAAATAGTCATATTTGGTTCTGGAGCACTCTCTAAATTTTCTAATGTATGAACGATACGGAAAGAAGTCTTATTAACCATAGACTTACCTTCAGTAGTAACACCACCTAAAGAGCAAGTTACCCAAGTTGGATCTCCAGAGAATAATTCATCATAATCAGGTGTTCTTAAATGACGAGCAGCTCTTAATTTAATAACAAAATGATCAATAATTTCTTGAGCTTCCTCTTCAGTTAAAGTACCATTCTTAAAATCTCTTTCAAAATAAATATCAAAAAAGGCATCTACTCTACCTAAAGACATAGCAGCACCATTATCTTCTTTAATAGCTGCTAAATAACCAAAGTAAGTCCATTGAACTGCTTCTTTAGCATTTTTAGCTGGTAAAGAAATATCAAAACCATATCTTGCAGCCATATCTTTAATTTCTTTTAAAGCTTTATATTGCATAGAGATTTCTTCACGTAAACGGATAGTTTCATCATCCATTACTGTGATTTTCATATTATCCCAGTCACTCTTCTTTTGTTCCATTAAATAATCAATACCATAAAGAGCAATTCTACGATAATCACCAATGATTCTTCCACGACCATAAGCATCAGGAAGACCAGTTAATAATTTATTATGACGAGCTTTTCTAATTTCACTAGTATAAGCATCAAAAACTCCATCATTATGAGTTTTTACTAAATTAGTCCCTTTAATAAAGTTTTCAAGAGCTTCATTCATTTTATATCCATAAGCTTCAAGCTCTTGATAAACCATCTTTATTCCACCTTTAGGAACGATACTTCTCTTACCTAACTTATCTGTTTGAAGACCTACAATTACATCATCATCTTCGCTAATATATCCAGGTTCAAAAGCATTAATTCCTGCTGGATGATCTACATCAATATCAATAACGTGCTTTTTAACTTCTTCTTTACACATATCCTCATATACTTTTAAAACACGTTTTGTTTTTTCCGTAGGACCACTTAAAAATGATTCATCACCATCGTAAGCTGCATAGTTTTTCTTAATGAAATCGCTAACATTAATTTCATTACACCATGCACCTTCTTTAAAATCTTTCCATTGTTCCATCAATCTATCACCTTCCCAACACATATTATACCATAAACCATATAATTTCTATGCACATATTATTAAGTTTTGCACAATTTTACATATAGATTTTTATGAGAAAATATGATATACTCTATCTATCTGGGGCTGACACGGTTTCGACGGGAATAGTAGAGCATAGATGGCAAGTCGAATGTCCACGTCACGGGCACAAAAAAATAAACGCAAACAAAATTAAAAATGCAGTTGCTAACATGTTTGGTGGACGCCAAGCTGTAGCATTTGCCTAATAATATAAAGGCCTGCGCTTTCTTTTATTTCTTACCTAGGAAATAATCGAAGGTTCATATTTTATAGGTTATAGCTATTTTCCTCCCAGAAAATAGAAAGAATTAAAGGGATAATATATTATCTTGGTCGTTAACTACTTGGATAGTATATGAATGAAATTAGTTAACTAAACTTGTAGAAGTTTATGTAGCTCTATTTTCGGACAGGAGTTCGATTCTCCTCAGCTCCACCATAAAAAAGTCGTTCACAAAGCTGAACTTGATATATAAGACCAATCAAAGTCGATTGGTCTTTATTTTTATTTACAAAACACCATGATTTCTTCTATTTACAGCTATAAAAAAAGAATATCAAAAATAAACTATACTATGACTATAAATGAGAAAAATGAAAGACTAAAAGACATAAAAACAGAAAACTTAATATAGGTAATCTACATTGGAATTATTATTCTAAGTTGGTATGCAAACAGTAAAGAAAAACACTTTATACTTTATGAAGATAATAAAAGTAAAAAAGAATATCAAAAATTAATGATTCTAATATTCTCTATCCTAGTAATTGCCTATTATTATTTTGCAAAAGATAGTCTAGAAGATTATTAAAAGTTAACACCTTTCGACAGTAAAAAGAAAAGAAATCTCACTACTGCATCTCTAATAGCCTCTTTATTTATTTTGGTAAGTGGACTAATTCTCCTAGAAATAGCCATAGAAGATGATGATATTGATATAGAAATAGCCTTCAATTAATACCATTAATCAATCTAATTGCTTTCTTTACAAAAAAGCTATATAATATACCACAACCTAAAGGAGAAATAATATGAAAAAAAGAAGCAATCTAAATATTCCCAAAGTAATTATTAAAAAGAAAGAAGCAAAAAAAGTATTCGGAAACTGGCTAGGAAAAACGATACCGCAAAATGAAATAGCAACAAAATTAGGATTTCTATTATATCAAACAGGTATTCCAAATACAGAAACATGTATTTTAGAACAAAACAAAGGAAATGAATTACAATTTAATTGTCGTCTAAAAAAGCAAAAAAGAAATATCGGCATATCACTAATATTTGAAGATGTAGAAAACTTTGGAGACTTAATTATCTCAACAAAAGAAGAAATAAGAACTTATGAATATCATAAGCAAGAAAGCAAACTATTATTAAGAAACAGAAAAAAAATAAATGAATTAATAAAACCAAGTGAACAAGCACAACTACACAAGCCATTGATAAAACAGTATTCTAACCATACTGGACAAAATTAAATATTGGTGATATAATACAAGTACTTTTTGAAAGGGAGATAATTATGAAAAACAATCAAACGACAACTACAACATTAAAAATTAAATCAACGAAAATTTGATTGTTTTAGTTATGAAAATATATAAATTATGACTATTACAACCAAGTAATAGTCTTTTTTATTTAAATAAATGATATAATAAATATAAATACAAAAATATAGGATACGACAATTAAACCTTTATTTCAAAGAGAGTTATCATATGGTGAAAGATAATAAATAAAATTAATTGCCACTACCTATTAGTTGGACCAGAAATGGATTCCCCGAATAACGGTTATAAAAATAAAGAAAATGAAAGGATGGTACCGTGCTATATGCACTCCTAAGGTATCATCTTTTTTATTTTAAAGGAGATGATAATATGACGGAAAGTGAAACGATTTACTCCCATTCAAAAAGAAAATAAAAGAAAGAAGGAATTTTTATGATAAATAAAGAAAGCGCTGAATTACTAAAACAAGTAATTCACAACAATTACAAAAATATAAAATATGAAAATATAAATGCTAATGAAAAAGAATTCTATTATGAATTTAAAATAGAAGAAAAAATAAGTGAAAATGATTTTGAAAAATTAGAAAAAGAAATGAAAAACCTAAAAAAAGATGCTTTTGTCAAATTAATAAGAATCAGTGGTGTCTATCTAGACAGTAACAGCAACAATGAAATGATTACAAGAATAACAGGAAAAGGCTTTAATAGCAAAGAAGAACTATCTGAGTATAACAAATTTGTAGAAGAAGCGAAAGAAAGAGATCATAGAAAAATTGGTCAAGACTTAGATCTATTTTGTTTTTCAGACTATGTAGGGCCAGGATTACCACTATATACTCCAAGAGGTACAATCGTAAAAGATGAACTACAAAAAGAAATAGAACAAGTTTGTAGAAAATATGGATTCGAAAAAGTAAGCTGCCCTTCGCTAGCCGACATATCGCTATTCGAAACTTCAGGACATGCAACAAAATTTAATGATGAATTATTTAGAGTGTCCTCTCCAAAAGGCCATAAGTTTGTCTTAAAACCCGTACAATGTCCACATCATACTCAAATATATGCCTCTAAAATTAGAAGTTACAAAGAATTACCAATTAGATACATGGAGTCAGATAAACAGTATCGTGCCGAATTACAAGGTGCTGTTGGTGGATTATCTAGAGTATACGCAATTACTGTAGAAGATGGACATTCATTCTGTAGAATAAGCCAAGTAAAAGAAGAAGTAAAAAATATGTGCAATCTAATTAAAGAATTTTATACAAGAATGGGTCTATGGAACAACAACTGGGTATCACTATCTGTAAGAGACAATAATCACCCAGAAAAATATATTGGCAGTAAAGAAGATTGGGACTTATGCGAACAAATGCTTCAAGAAGTATCAGACGAACTTGGATTAAATGCCAAAAGATGTGAAGGAGAAGCTGCCCTATATGGTCCAAAACTAGACTTCATGTTTGAAGATGCTCTAGGTAGAGAAATTCAAATACCAACTGTACAATTAGACTTCTCTACTCCAAAAAGATTTGAACTATTTTATATTAATGAGTATGGAGAAAAAGAAACTCCCGTTATGGTTCATAGAGCAGTATTAGGTTCTTATGAAAGATTTTTAGTACTCCTTTTAGAACAAACAAAAGGAGTACTTCCTCTATGGCTATCACCAGTACAAGTAAATATCGTTCCGGTAAATATGAAATACCATGACGAATATTGTAAAGAATTAAAACAAAAATTTATAGAAGAAGAAATTCGCGTCAACTACGATAATGAAGAAATCAGTATGAATAAAAAAATAAGAAATAGTAATATAATGAAAAATCCATACACAATAATTATTGGAGATAAAGAGCGAGATAACAATTTAATTAGTTATCGTAAATACGGAAGCGAAGAAACTATTTCCATGAATATAGAAGAATTCATAAATCAACTAAAAAAAGAAAGTAGAGAAAGGAAATGATAAAATAAGCATGGAAAAATATACAATAGAAAAACTAAATCAAAACAATATAGAACATTATGCAAAAGTAAATGCCCTTGCATGGCTCCAATCATATAAAGGAATTGTCAATGATAAATTTTTAAAATTAATAAATACAGAAGAGGAAATACAAAAAGCAATTACAAACCTAAAAAACAATATGCATGATACTAGTAAAAGATTTCTATTAAAAGTAGATAACCAATATGTTGGAATTTTAAGAATTCGCAAAACAAAATATAACAACTATTCTAATTATGGTGAATTAGGTGCCTTATATTTACTAGATAGTGCAAAGAAAAAAGGGTTTGGTAAAATTCTTTTCGAAAAAGCAATGGAAGAATTAAAACAAATGGGATATCAAAAAATGATTGTTGGGTGTTTAACAAAGAATTCTGCAAATGAATTTTACATACACCTCGGTGGCAAATTTTTAGATACATCCCCTCTCACATTACCAAATGGAGAAAAAGTTATCGAAAACTTATACTCTTATGATATAAAGTAAAGCTTGTATTCATAAAAACATTTCAATATAATAAAATTATAAACTAACAAAGGAGAAGAAATATGTATAAAGTAAAAAATTTTACAGATAATAATGACATTCAAATATTAAAACAAATGGGACCATTCACAGTAATCGAATATGTAAGAGATTTAAGCGTAACACCTATGACAGCACAAACAAGTTATTTTAGTAATTTAATGAACGTTAGAAAAAGACAAGTAATATGTAATCTAACAAAATCCCCTGTAACAATACAAGCAGGAGCCATGCAATGGATGATAGGAAATGCAAATGCAACCACAGGAATCAAAGGAGCTGGTGATTTATTCTCTAAAATGGTAAGAGGGAAAGTAACTGGAGAATCAGCTATTAAACCAGAGTATACCGGTACTGGTGAAATTGTTTTAGAACCCACCTATAAACACATTCTATTAATTAATTTAGAAGAATGGAATAATTCTATTGTATTAGATGATGGCTTATTTTTAGCATGTGAATCTAATTTAAAACAAAAAGCTGTAATGAGAAGCAATATATCTTCTGCAGTTGCTGGTAACGAAGGATTATTCAATCTAGGCATAGAAGGAAAAGGTGTTATTTGCTTAGAATCACCATGTCCACAAGAAGAACTAATTGAAGTAGAGTTACAAAATGATGTGGTAAAAATTGATGGAAATATGGCCATTGCTTGGAGTGGCAGCTTAGAATTTACAGTAGAACGCTCTGGAAAAACATTAATTGGATCTGCAGCCTCTGGAGAAGGACTTGTAAATGTATTCCGAGGAACAGGAAAAGTATTAATTGCTCCAGTTGACAGAATATAACAGATGTTAGTTTAAAATTCATTTGAAATGTGATAGAATAAGAATAATAAAGAGGTGAATTTTATGGAAAAAGAAAATCATGGGGCATTAACTTTTTTAGGAGTAGTAATGATTCTTTATGGATTAACATATGCCATATTAGGAACATTAAGCTTAGCTGGAACAATTACAGGTGTTTTGCCAGGACACGAAAAGCAAGAAATCATAGTAATAGTGCTATCCTATATAATTACACTAATTTCTCTAATTGGTGGGGTTGCTAGTATGAAAGGAAAATATAAAAGTGCAAAGACAATTGGAATTATTTTTGCAATCGTTGGATTAGCATCATTAATATCTAACCAATTAACTCAAGACATGTTTAACAGTTTTGACTGCATTGCGATGGTATTAGGTGCTGGAATTTTCTACCTAGCATCAGTGGCAGAAATTAGACACAAAGAATTAGAAAAAGCTAGAGCAAAACAAAAACAAAAGAAAGCAAAAGAAGCTACTAAAAAAGAAGAAAGGAAAAAGCCTTCAACAAAAAAAACTACTACAAAGAAAAGCACAACAAAAACAACAAAACAAAATAAAAAAGAAAAGTAAAAAATTACTTTTCTTTTTTTAGCCATAATTTTTAATATTACGTAAGGCTTCTCTTTTCATATCACGTTCTTTAATAGATTCTCGTTTATCATAATCTTTCTTTCCTCGGCAAACACCTAAAGAAACTTTTAAAATATTATCTTTAAAATATAATTTAATAGGAATCAAAGTTAACCCTTTCATTTGTACAGCATCTTCTAGTTTTTTTATTTCTTTTTTATGAAGCAATAATTTACGATTTCTAGTTTCTTCATGATTAAATAAATTACCTTCTTTGTATGGAGAAACAAACATATTTAAAAGATATACCTCATGGTCACGTATAATTCCATAACAATCCTTGATATTGCAATTACCTTGACGTATAGATTTAATTTCTGTACCAGTTAAAACAATGCCAGCTTCATACACTTCGTCAATAAAATAATCATGATATACTTTTCTATTTAAAATTTCCACTTAATCAACTCCTACTAAGTCCCCAGACAAGTTCTGGATAACGAGAACTAACCACACTTTTATACTCATCATAATAATTTTGATAATCCGAAAGAATAGAACCATCCAAATTAGAATAAGGATAAACTTTAAAATTTCGCTTACCACCATAATTAGAATCCGTATAAATAAGTTCTGCCTTAGGACTATCTACAGAAACAGTAATTCCTTCTTCCGTTTCTACTTTATTTATTGTAACTTCCATCATCAAACCTGTCAATCTTTCAACACCAACTTGATCAGAAATAAAATTTCCTAAAGAATAAATAACTAAGGTTTTTCCATCATTAATATATTCTACAGGCTCAACAACATGTGGATGTGTACCAATAATAAGCTGTACCCCTAAAGATGACAAATAATTAGCAATTTCAACTTGCTCATCAGAGACTCCCATAGAATACTCGGTACCCCAATGCATCGCAACAATAATAATATCCACTTGTCCTTTAACCTTATCGATATCATTTTTAGCCTTCTCTGGAGTATAAACATTACTTAAATATTCTTTTCCAACTGGTGTTTCTAAACCATTTGTCCAAGTTGTATATGAAAAGAAAGCATACTTAATACCATTACACTCATAAATACGAGTTTTATCCCTTTCCTCCCAAGAAGTACGTTGTCCATCCCAAATAACATCTTTTTTAGTAGACCAATAATTAACAGAATGAATAACTCCTGCCTCTCCTTTATCCATAGTATGATTTGTTGCTAGAGAAACAAGATTAAAACCAGCGTCAATAAATGCATCTCCTACTTCATCTGGAGAATTAAACCGTGGATAATTAGAATAACCCAGATTAGCACCGCCTAAAATAGTTTCCTGATTATAATAAGCAATATCATAGGTAGAAGAAATAGGTTTAATGTACTCTAGCATCGGCTTAAAATCATAAGAATTAGCAGCTACTTTTGCATCTTCATAAATAGAGCTATGTATAAGTGCATCACCCACCATAAACAAATCAAAACTATATCGCTTAGGATACTCTTCGTTTTTTATAACATTTTTATCCTGTTGCTTTGAAACATCTTTAGAACGAAATAAAAAAAAGTTAAAAAGACAAAAACTTGCACTAATAAGAACCAATAAAATCCCACAAAGAATAAATATTTTCCCACCAAGTTTTAATCTTCTAACTTTTCTCACTACCATACTACAACTTCCTTATTATCTCAAAATCAATCGTTTTCTCCTCTTTAGAAGCACGAACTACTTTGACTAATACTCTCTCACCAATGGTATATTTTACATGACTTCTTTCACCAGTTAAAGTCATATGCTCTTCATCATAATGAAAAAAATCTTTCATATCGCGAAGAGGAACTAACCCCTCAATTAAATTATCAAGTTCGATAAACATCCCGAAACTAGTAACAGAAGATATCATACCCTCATATTCCTCTCCAATATGATCCTCCATATATTCTGCCATCTTCATATCTTCTACTTCTCTTTCACAATCAACACTCGCTCTCTCACGATCAGAAGAATGTTCAGAAATATAAACTAATTTTTGCTCCCATTTACGAATAGTACCCATATCTAATTCTTTATTAAATAAATACGTCCTAAGCAAGCGATGTACCGTTGTATCAGGATATCTTCTTATAGGTGAAGTAAAGTGGGTATAACATTGACTAGCCAAACCATAATGTCCTAAATTTTCTGGTCGATAAACAGCTTTTTGCATGCTTCTAAGTAAAAGACTAGATAATATCTTAAACTCAGGTTTATCTTCCAAATATTTAATAATTCTTTGGACAGTTTTAGGGCTAGTATCTTTTAAATCACCAGGAACCTGATATCCAAGACTACCAACAAAACTCAAATAACTACGTAACTTTTCCTCTTTTGGCACTTCATGTACACGATAAATAAAAGGTAACGACATAAAATAAATATGTGTCGCAACGCACTCATTAGCAGCAATCATAAAGTCTTCGATTAACTTCTCTCCAGTTCCTCTATCTCGAAGAATAATCTCAGTAGGTTTACAATTCTCATCCACTAATATTTTAGGTTCATCTACTTCAAAATCAATATAACCACGTTTTACTTTCATCTTTCGCAATATATCTGCAAGCTCTGCCATTAAACGTAAAGATTGTTCATATGGCTCATATCCCTCAGGAATATTATTATCTTCCAAAATACTATTTACCTTCTTATAAGTCATTTGGATTCGTGAACGGATTACACTAGGAAAAATTTCATAATCCAATTGTCTTCCATCATGATCAAATTCCATCACACAAGAAATAGCTAAACGATCTACATTAGGATTCAAAGAACAAATTCCATTAGAAAGTTCATGAGGAAGCATTGGAATAACACGATCTACTAAATAAACACTAGTACCACGTTCCATTGCTTCATTATCTAATGGACTTCCCTCTTTTACATAATAGCTAACATCAGCAATATGAACACCTAATTTATAATGACCATTACTCATCTTCTCAATAGAGATAGCATCATCAATATCTTTCGTATCATCCCCATCAATAGTAAAAATCTCCATATTACGCAAATCTCTACGACCAATCATATCAATATCACGAACTTCCATAGGAAGAGTCTTAACCTCTTCTTTTACATCAACAGGGAACTCAGTATTAATTTTATACTTATAAACAATGGATAAAATATCAACACCAGGATCATTTTTATGGCCTATAATTTCTACAACCTTACCAGAATATCTTAAATTATTATTAAGTTTCTTTAAAAGTTCAACTACTACTTTATGACCATCAACTGCGTTTAGAGAATCCTCTTTTGTTACTTCGATATTTAATTTAATCTTAGAATCATCTAAAGTAATATGACCTTTACCCTTAGAATCAAAATTAATCTCACCAATATATCTTTCAACTTGTCTCTTTATTACTTTTAAAATACGACCCTCTAATCGATCTAAATTCATTTTACTAGTAATTTCAACCAAAACAATATCATCGTGAATTGCACCATTCATATTTTCAGGAGCAATATAGACATCATCTTCCATATTTTCAATTTCAACAAAACCAAAACCTTTTTTATTAGCTCTCAAAGTTCCTTTTCTTAAGTGACTATCTTCAAGCATCATATATCTTCCTTTATTAGAACAATAAATAACTACTTCTTCCTCTAATACTCGAAGCTCATCACTTAACTTTTTTACTTCATCAACATCATGCAAATCTAACTTTTCTTGCAACTCATAAATAGTAAGAGCCTTATCACTATTTTTTAATATATTTATAATATCATCTTTCATTAGTATCACCTTCTATCTTTATTATACCTTATTTTTGCCTATATAACTAGAAATATTTACATATGAAAAAAAGACTCTGTAAAGAGCCTTAATAACCTATATAAACATAGATACTAAACAAATAATAAAAAACGCTAATCCTAATACCCAAGTAAGACGAGTAATAACTAACTCAGATCCTCTTTCCTTACGATGCGTAAACAATTCAGAAGTACTTCCAGAAATAATTTGAGCCGCACCTTCCGCTTTACTACTTTGCAAAAGAACAATTACAATTAGTAAAATTGATATAATTAAGAGCGCTGTTTCCATAGCACACCTCCGTTAACAATACCAATATAATACCATAGTTTTTTATTTATTGCAACCACTGGGAAAGAATTCATAAGTGAAGTAACAACTAATTAGCTCAAAATAATTACTTTTTATATTGAGTACTATTATTTAATAATACTTCACCGCAGTACTCTCCACCGGATTCAAAGATTATCTTAGGTTCCATATCAGTATTCAAAAAATAATTTTTAGATACTTTAGGGACAGAAAATGAAGGCTTATTATCTATTTCATAAGAAGTATCCGCCATTTTATTACTATAAACTTTCATAACTAAATCATTACTATCTTCGATACTTACACCATTTTTATTAATATACATATCATTAATAATATCCCATGCTTCTATATCTTCATCTGTTGCTATATTTCCATAATCAAGACAAGCCTCATCAATTAATTTAATTAATTTCTTAGCATCAGACTTACTAGAATATTCTGAAAGATAATCAGTTAACTCAGATAAATCATGATTTCCACATGCACTCATAAAATTATCAGAACCAATTAACTCACAGATAACTCTAACATAATTAGCATTTTTAGTATAATAAACCGTATTATCAAAGCTTCCACTTTCTTGTGTTAAAAGTGTAGCAATCCCCTCATCAAGAGAAAGACCAGTATGAAAGAAATTATTATTATTAAAACTAAATCCTCCTGATAATAAGTAATGATATAATTCGTGTTCTTTGATTTCAACAATTTGCGAAGCTTTCTTATATTTAAGTCGTTCATTAAAATAAATTGCATTCTTATCCGGTTTATATTCAGCCAACAATCCCTCAGTAAATTCTTCCTCTGGTAACGTAACCGTATCTAGTGTCGAAACAGTATCAAGTAATTGTTCTTGATCTAAATATTGACCGTACTCAGCAATAAATTCACAAGCAGCAGGATAGACCTCTTCTAATTCACTTTTTAGTTCTAACGATTCATTAAAACCATCTTGAAATTGTGATAGCAATTCATCATTGCTCAATTGAACAATATTAGTAGAATCAGAAAAATTAATAACTTGATCAATAACTCTTGAAGAAAGTAAAAGTACACTTCCTACTCCAAGACCAACTAATACTTTTAATACATTTTTTTTATTAACATTAAATTTATTCACATTTACACCCCTTACTAAGTTCCATATTATACCACAAAATAATGATTTAGTAAAGGATAGATTACAAACAAAGATTATACCATGCTAAAAAGGGCAAAAAAAAAGACTTAAATAAGTCTCTTTATCCATTAATTCCAATACTACCAGAGTCAGAATTAAGATTACCAGATAAATCTGTATCTTGAGTTTGATATGCTTGAGCAACACTATTAATAATTTGTGTTTCAGCACTAGATAGTCTTTCTAGATATTGAGTACCAACTTCACGAACAGCATTAACGAAATTAGTTAAAGCTTGGCTAATAGCACTACCTCTAAATGCTTCATTGCTCTCTACAGATTGAAGCTTATCTAATTCAGTTTGTACATTAGTCTTATATGTTTCAATTGCTGTAGATACGTGAGAAGCAAAAGACTCAGTAATACCAGCTAAAGCTGCACCAGTAGCCTCTTGACCACCTAAGCCTAAAAAACCAGTACCACGAGTATTAGCAGTTACACCGCCTTGAACAACTCCTCCATCAACATTACTTTGTAATAAACTATCTCTTTCACTTGTATCAACAGTTGCTCCACTCATTGAAATTGCCATAATTATTTACCTCCTATTCAACGTTTATTAAACTTTCATCTTTGTTTGCCATAGCAGCATTTACAGAATTAATCTCACTAACTAAAATATTATATAAAGTATCGAATTGTTCAGCAACATGCTTAGCATCTGTCTCTAAATTAGCTACGAAATTCTCACGAGCTTTACCTTCCCACTCATTCTCACAACAAGTTTTAATTTCAGAAGTATCTAAAACTGCTTCCTTTGCTAAATTAAGAGCCTCAGATTTAATAGCTTCTAAATAATCTGCAACTCCTGCTGTACTATAACCGTATGACATATCTCCAATTGCTGGCATAATTATTCTCTCCCTTCATCCAATTTGCCGATATTATTCATAAGAGTTGTTGCTACTTCTTCATCATTATTTCTATACCTATTAACGGCTTTCCCCAAATCATCAATGTAAGCAGAAATATTAGAAGAAACAACAGGTAATTGTTGTTTTATGGCAGAAAGTTTAGACAAAATCTCACTTTTTCCATAACCATCCATATTACCTTTAATAGTCTCCATACAAATATCTAACCTATTAGATATAGAATTAAGATTTTCTATAGCATCTAATAATTCAACATTTAAAGAGTTAACTTTTTCCTCATTAATTCCACTAGCCACTGATGCTCACTCCTATCTTAAATATCCTAATATAAGAGTAACTCAATTAAATATAAAATGCAAGAAACGAAGAAATAGTTTACACTATTTTACTACCGAAATATGCTTTTTTAGTTCCCCAACAGAAATAGAATTAATATCATCCACTCTATTAACCATATGATTTACGTACTTATCATTAATATCTGCAACCCATCTAGCATATTTATTACTTTCTTCTCTACAATCACTTAATTCTCCTACAATTCCAGACCAATCGTACTCTCCATTAGGAAAATGTACACGATTAGCAGAAGAAATTGCATTAGAAATCTTATCCACTTCACTTCTAGCTAAAGGTAATAAGCTATTACTTATTACATCTGTATCAACAGTTACTTTTGACATAATACCCACCTCCTACAATTTGTTATCGGAAATAACATTCATATCACTGGCATACTCACAAACTCTACTTCCTAAATTAGAAATAGAATTTCCTAAAGCTATAGCACTTGGTTGATCTTTTAACGTAGCTGAAATAAATTGTTTAGCAGCACCTTGTGATCCCTCACTCATCCAAACACCATTATTTTCCATATTCTGAATTTTAGAATATACACCATTTACAATATTAATATAATCTCTAGCTATAGTTTTTAAATCTTCCCCGGCAGATTTAATTCTATTAGCCTCCATACTCAATTTCATATAAACCTCCTACTTTTAAGATTCCATAGCCTCTCGAGCTTCAGCATCAGCAATTTGATAATCTAAATTTCGAATAATAGATTTTGTCCCTGGAATAACCGTATTAACAATATTAGAATAAATCTTTCTTTCCTTTTCAAGTAAATGTGAAAGATAATTAGATCCTCCACTAACATCATCAACAGAATAACCTCTTCTTTGAGCATCAATCATCCTCTCAAGCAAACTAATGGCCATTTGCAAATTATTTGCAGTTGCTACAACACCATTCAAGCAATTAATATACTGTATTTTTCTATTTCTATAATAACTAGAACTTGCCATATTACACCTCACATTAATATTATTTTACTACCATTCCTAATTGCAGTATCACGTACTAACACATCAATATCATATCTCTCGCCTGTATCTCCACTATATAAACAATTATTATCATTAACTTGAAAATATCCCAAGGAAAGTTCACTAACTACTCTAGATAATAGAATAATAACATTTCCTATTTTCTTATTTACTGGAATATAAACATCATATTTTTCTTCGAGTACAGGAACAACCAATTCAACTAAAATCTTATTATTCATCTTCCCGATCAACTCCATCTATCACATATTTAATAACCATATGTTTTCCTTGATATATAGGATAACCAATACATGGGAATAAGTTTTGACGATCTTCCATGCTCAACGACATAACTCCCAATGCCACTTGTAAGCCAATATCCTCGCCCAACCAAATACCAAATGTATTATTAATATTATCTTTATACCAAGGCTCAACCTGAATCTGTTTGTATTTATCTGAATCATCGAAAAATAAGAACGTATTATTTTTACATTTACTAACTTCCTTAAACAAAGCTTCAAAATATTGTTTATATTTAGCTGAGCATTGCCTTTTGAATTCATAAATTCCTAAACAAATATAAACATGTTTTATTTTCTGATTTTCATCATTTTGAACATTTTTGTAAGCAGAAATAAAAGCATCTTCTAAATTATCACTAAAAACTTCAACCCCGTCATAGTTACCACGATATATACTCATAGCATCAATAACGTGAACTTTTACATCTTTTAAAGAAATCATCTGTCTAATCAAAGCATATACAAAGTAAATATGATTTTTCAATGATTTAGCAGCAATCAAATTGATCTTATGCTCCAAGAAGTCATAAACATAAACTTCCAAACTATTTTTCTCAATACCTATTGGTACACAGTTTAATCCTTTTAATTCAAACATAACATCATCAACATATGCTATATCTGGCAACACCGGAATACGTTTTGCCTTAATATCAGGATATTTTTTACTAACTTCTTTAGCATATTCTCTAATAAATTGTACTTTATTTTCCCTATCACAAATATCAGCCGTTTGAAATTGATAAGCATTTTTATTATCTACAGAAGAAATTCCTCTTCCATAATTATCAACAGGAATTAGTCCCTTTGGACTACCTAATAAATCTCTATAATCATAATCGTTAGGCATTTTTAAGCATACTTTATTTAAGAAACTCTGCGCAACTCTTCCCCTAACTGCATTACTAACAGTAGTAGTAACAATGAAGAAAATACCATACTTACCGCCATCACGAAACAAGGTAAAAAACATATCAGAACTTCGTGCATATGTTTCGTTAAAGTTCTCATAATTATTAAGAGCTACAACAATAACTTGATCTTTTTTCCCAGACAATTTGCAAAACTCTTGATAATTTCCTCCCCATTCTGAATATTCTTTCTTTCTACGCTCTAATTCCTTATTAAGCATTTTAACCAAATTTTGTAATTTACTTGCTTCTTCTGTAACAAAAACATCACCAACATGAGGAACTTTTTGCCATATTTTTAATGTTTCTGCACCAAAATCACCAATATAAAAGTTAATTTCCTTAGGGCTATGATATAATGACAAACTATAAATCATCGTACTAATAATATTTTCTTTACCTACTCCAGGTAACCCGTAAATCAATACATTGCCATCTTTTAGCAAGTCGAAAGTAAGTAATCCTTGCTTTTGAAAAGCTGGAGCATCATATTCACCAATAACAGGAACAAATTCATTTTCATTAGTAGTATAATGATATTTTTCTAATAATTCATCCAACATAATAGTTTTACGCAAAGAAGGTAACCACAATTTATTAGGAGCAAAACCATCTTCTTCAGCAATCTTTTGTAAGTGTTTTACTATATTGGTCAATTGATCTCCCAAGTCTTGAACTGGAGTCTCCTTTTTTTGAACATCATTAACCTTTTTAATACTATTTCCAAAATTATCTACAAATACAATGGAATCATCAACTTTTTTGATAATACGCTCCACAGGAACATATTTTTCTCCACTCCAAGCAGATTGTCCAATATCAAAATACTCATCATATCCAACTTGCAAATAAAATCGACCTGTCTCTTTGATACTTGCAGCCTCTGGGCGCTTTAACATTTCCATACTATCCGCTCTACTTTGAACCTTTAAACAAACTTTAAATTTAGAGTTTGACCAAATCTGATCATTAACAACACCACTAGGTTTTTGCGTTGCCAAAATTAAATGCACTCCTAAAGAACGTCCAATACGAGCAGTAGAAACAAGTTGAGCCATAAAATCTGGTTGCTGTGCTTTTAATTCTGCAAACTCATCAGAAATAATGAACAAATGAGAAATTGGAGTATCAATAACACCTTCACGGTACAATCTTTGATACTTATAAATGTCCATAGTACTTTCTCCAGTCTGCTCACGAACTTCATTAAACATTCTTTGTCTTCTTTTTAACTCACTATCAATAGAAACTAAAGTACGATTCATCTCTGCAGTATCTAAGTTTGTAATCGTTCCCGCTAAATGCGGTATAGCTATACCCTGCTCTCTATTTTCAAAAGCACCAGCAAGACCTCCACCCTTATAATCAATAAGTACAAATTGTACTTCTTTAGGATTATAATTAAGTGCCATAGATAAAACATACGTAATAATAAATTCAGATTTACCACTACCAGTAGAACCTGCAATTAACCCATGTGGACCATCAGCTTTTTCGTGCAAATCTAAAGTAAATATTTCGCCACTAGTATGTACACCTATAGGAGCCTGAAGCGTCGACATAGGATCACTACTTAACCATCGATTCCTAATATTTAACTGCTCAATCTTACCGACATTAAATAACTCTAAAAAAGATAAAGACGTAGGCAATTGACTATCTGCATCCTTGCCTTGAACAGGTATATTAGCAACTCTTCTAGCTATATTACGCATATTTAATCCGGCAACATAATCTGCTTTAAATTTAATTGTATCTTCTTCTGTAATTTTGCCAGAAAACATTCCACTCTCTACATCATCAATAACAATAAACTTTTGACACTCTTTTGGTAAGTTTCTCATGTCCTTTTCAATAACAACTAGAGAAAATCCGTAATTATATTGATTCTCTAAAAGACTATTAATAAATTTTAAATTTCTAATTGACTTATAATTATCGGTAATAATCAAATAATAAGAATCATACAATTCATACTCTTCATAACGTTCTTTATTTACCTCTTTACTAGCTTTAGCTCTCTCTTCTTTTTTAGCAACCCTTTGAGAAAATTCGTTGTCTAAGTATGAACTCAAAACTTTGAAATCTTCTTGTTTACTAGCAAAAAAACGAACTGTTTTATCATCACTCCAACAATGTGGAATATATCTAGCATAATCCCATCGATAAGCTTTCTCTTCGTCTGTAATAATAATCAATTTTAAATCAAGAGGACTATGATATGTAATTAATTGCAACATAATACTATTAATAAAATCTTCAGAATTTTTATTAGATAAAATCAACGCAGTAACAATTTGATCTTTAAAACTAACAGTAATAGGGACATTATTTAACAAATCATACTTTTTCCCTAAAGCACACACCGCTTGATACAAATTATCATCGTCTAAAGAAAATTTTTCTTCTGGAGCAGATAATTCAATTAAAGAAGGTCTATCTCCAAGGCCTAATCTAACTTCAATAAAATCTTCATCTTTAATTTCTTTGTTCCATAATAACCTATTTTTAGTCTCTAAAATATTAAAACATGTTGCTAAATCCGGATAATTATCAATAAATATCTGCTCTTGTTTTTTCTTAATAGAATTAAAATGCTCTTCTTTTTCTAATAAATATTGTCTATATTTTTCTTGACGTTTCTTTTCTCTCCTCTTAGCTAATCTTTTTTGAAATTGTTTAGTAATAATCGGAATAATAAGAGAACCAATAATCATCGTAACACACATTAAAATACCGGGAATCTGTGCACTAATATCTGCTTCTCCAGAATAAAGCTTACTACCAATATTATACATATTAATAGAAGACATACCTAACATCGTAAAGCTTGAACCAATACTAAGTAAAAATGGCATATCATTATCTTTATCTTGCCTACCAGGAGGTGCATCTACCTTTACTACCTCCTTTTCAGCAACTGTTCGAATTCTAGGGATATGAGAAAAATAATCATTTTCATTATATAAAGGTTTATTACTATCAATTTCAGAAACTGGAGTATAATCCTTATTACTAATAGATGAGACACCACCAAAAATAGATAGGCCATTAACACGATACAGATTATGAGCCATTGGTATTTTAATAAACTTCTGCATCCAAACAAGTCTTAATCCATTCATAAAAATTACATCCCCAATAAAAATCGGAGTTGGAGAAACGACTCTTTTATTATTAACATAAATATAAATATTAGCATCATAATTAGTTGGTGTTATATACCATACATTGTTTTGTAATTTTAATATAGCGTGGTTAGGAAGCATCATGTTTTGATCATACATAATACTATTATTTTGATCTTTACCAATAGTGACCGTATCAGTTCCTTCGATACTATAAGAATACTCAGCTTCTTCAATAGAAGGTAAACAAAACAAACATATATAATCATTTCTGCCAGAAACACTTAATGGTACACACATATAATCTTCTAATTCAATTTCTGGAAGAATAGCATTATTAAAAACTATATTAACATTTCCGTTACTTTTTAATATCCATTTGCCATTAGCAGTATCAATGTTAATCGAATTTTCTATACCAGAATCAGAAGACTTATAAGAAAATAGCATAGAGCCATCAACTTTAGCAGGTAAATTAAATTTAACTAAATTATTTTTCTCTTGAATATATAGTCTCACAAATACCACACCTTATCATAACGAGTATAACATAAATAAACATCCAAAACAATAAAATCAAAAGAAAAAAGAGCCATCTGCTAGCTCTTAAATTTTATTAATACAAATTTGTTTTTCCACTTCTAAAACATTAGAAGAATTTCTTTCTTTATACTCAACAATACCCTCACTTGCTTTTCTACCAACAGTAATTCTCTTAGGAATACCAATCAAATCCATATCTTTAAACTTAACACCTGCTCGTAAGTCTCGATTGTCTAAAAGAACTTCTAAACCACGAGACTGTAATTCATGATAAATTTCTTCAGCTAATGCAACCTGAACATCATCTTTCGCATTAGCAATCACAATTGCTACATCATATGGAGCTAGTTCCTTAGAGAAAATAATACCATTATCATCATGATGTTGCTCGACATAAGCAGCTAGAATTCTAGCAATTCCAATTCCATAACATCCCATAACAACAGGTTTTAATTGATTATCTTGATCAGTATAATATAATCCTAAAGATTCGGAATATTTAGTACCAAGTTTAAAAGTATTACCAACTTCAATTCCCTTCTTAAAAGTTAACTTTCCTCCACAACGAGGACAACAATCACTTTCAGTAACCATTCTAAGGTCTGCTACCCGATCATACTGAAAATCTTTTAAATTAACATTAATGTAGTGGTAATCAGACTTATTGGCACCAACTAAAAAGTTTTTCATAGACAAAAGTTCATAATCTATAATAACAGGAATATCCAAATCAATAGGACCTGCAAATCCTACTTTTGCATGAGTTATTTCTTCGTCCTCCTCTGGCGTTGCCATAACTACTTCTTTTGCTTTTAATAGTTTAACAATTTTAGCTTCATTTAATTCTCTATCCCCACGAATTAAAAAAGCATAAAACTTTCCATCAACTTTGTAGATAAGTGTCTTTACTGTATCAACAGGCTCAATCTTATATTGATCATATAAATCTTGTATAGTACCAACATTAGGAGTGTGAAGCAACTCTTTTTCTTTTTCAATTGCATCATTAGAAACATGAGATTCCATACATTCACAAACTTCTATATTAGTAGCATAGCCACAATCATCACAAATTACTAAAACATCTTCGCCAATATCGCAAATGGCTTGGAATTCTTCAGATAAACTTCCTCCCATCGCGCCTGTATCAGCTTGAACTACTTCATAAGTAAGACCAAGTCTTTGAAATATCTTATGATAAGCATGAAACATTGCTTGATAAGCTTTAGAAAGATCTTCTTCATCTTTATCAAAAGTATACGCATCTTTCATAACAAATTCACGTGTACGAATTAATCCATAACGACTTCTAGGTTCATCTCTATACTTATTAGCAATCTGATATAAACTAAGTGGCATATCTTTATGAGATTGAATCACGTCTTTAGCAACTTCAACAAACAATTCCTCATGAGTAGGGCCTAATACATAACGTCTATCATAACGGTCAGACAAATGAAACATATCATCACCAAAAGCTTCTACTCGACCACTTTTCGCATAAAGTTCTTCCGGAAGGATACTGGGCATTACTAATTCATTAGAAGAAATCGCATTCATTTCTTCTCTAACAACATTTTCAATTTTCTTAAGAACACGAAGTCCCATAGGTAAAAAAGTATAAATACCACTACCTACTTTCTTAATCATTCCAGCACGAACTAATAAATTCGCACTAACACTTTCCTCATCTTTTACATCTTCTTTTTGTGTAAAAAAATAATTTCCTTGTAATTTCATAATATCCCTCCTAATAAAAAAAGAATGATACCCAAGGAGTGCATATAGCACGGTACCATCCTTTATTACTTAATTATTTAACGGTTAACACCGGAAGCAAAACTTCACCTAGAAAGGTAGGAATATAACTAGATTATAATTGAGTTCACACTATCCTCAAATCACTGATATAAGAGCTAATTATATTATGGTCTTTCCATTGGTTTTAAACGATTACAAATAGAATAATATAAGAAAAACAAATTGTCAATAAAAAAAGAGTTATTAATTTAACTCTTCTTCAATTCTCATTAATTGATTATATTTGCAAATACGATCTGTTCTAGACATAGAACCAGTCTTAATTTGACCTAAATCAAGTCCTACTGCCAAATCTGCAATTGTAGTATCTTCCGTCTCACCACTTCTGTGAGAAATAATTGTTTTATATCCATGGCTTTTAGCAAGTTCTATAGTTTCAAGTGTTTCAGTAATAGTACCAATTTGGTTAACTTTTAAAAGAATTGCATTACCTGCTTTATGATCAATTCCCATTTGTAAGCATTTCTTATTTGTAACAAATAAATCATCACCTACTAATTGAATCTTATTACCTAAACGTTCAGTAACCTTAGTAAATCCATCCCAATCATTTTCATCTACTGGGTCTTCAATAGAAATAATTGGATAAGTATTAACTAATTCTTCATAAAAATCAATTAATTCATCTGTAGTTAATTCTTTGCCATCAACATGATATACTCCGTCACTATAGAACTCTGAAGCTGCTACATCAATTGCGATACAAACATCTTCCCTTGGCTCATATCCAGCTTTTTTAATAGCTTCAATAATTAAATCGAATCCTTCTTTATTAGAACCTAAATTTGGAGCAAATCCACCTTCATCTCCAACTCCAGTAAAGTATCCTTTATCATTTAATACTTTCTTTAAAGCGTGAAACACTTCAGCACCAACACGTACTCTTTCATGAATGGTATCTCTTTGTGGAATAATCATAAATTCTTGGAAATCCAAGTTATTATCAGCATGAGCACCACCATTAATAATATTCATCATAGGAACTGGTAAAGTTTTACCATTACCAACATATTCATATAATTCTTTACCTTCATTGATAGCACTAGCTTTTAAAGCTGCCATACTAACACCTAAAATAGCATTAGCTCCTAATTTAGATTTAGTTTCAGTACCATCTAATTCTATCATAGCATAATCAAGTGCCTTTTGATCTGCTGCATCCATACCAATAACTTTATCACGAATAATAGTATTAACATTGTTAACAGCATTTAAAACACCTTTACCATTATAACGACTACCACCGTCACGCATTTCTAAAGCTTCACGTTCACCAGTAGATGCTCCACTTGGTACAGCAGCACGTCCTTTAATTCCATTTTCTAAAATAACGTCCACTTCAACAGTAGGATTACCACGAGAATCTAATATTTCTCTAGCTTTTACGTCTTTAATTTTCATTAACATCATCCTTTCATAAATAATATTATAACACTAATCCCATTGGATTTTAACTATTTTTTAATGCTTTAACGCAATCTTTAAACTCAGCACCTCGAATTTCACACTCTTTATATTGATCCCAAGAAGCTGAGGCAGGACTTAATAAAATTACATCTCCAGAATCAGAAACTTCATAACATTTTTGAAACCCATCTCTTAAAAACTCATAACTATAAACAGGAATTTTCATGGTATCAGCAAACTGAACGACTCTATCACGACACTCCCCTATCGCAACAATACATTTTACATGTGCTAAATAATCAGAAAGTTCAAAAAAGTCTTGACCGCGTTCTAAACCACCTAAAATCAAAATCGTAGGTTCATCAAAAGATGCTAAAGCAATTTGTGTACACTTAATATTTGTAGCTTCTGTATCATTATAAAACTTTCGTCCATTAACAGTATCAACATACTCTAAACGATGCTCAACACCTTTAAAATTACGTATTACTTGACGAATAATATCATCAGAAATTTTTAACTCCTTAGCTACCATAACTGCAGCCATTACATTTTCTACATTATGAATTCCAGCAATACGAATATCATCGCGACTCAATATTTTTTTATCATAATAATAAATATCTCTACCATCTAAGTAACAACCATTAATAGAGTTTTCACTAGAAAAGAATTTTTTAGTAGATAAGATTCGTTTAGTCTCATCTAAAACATCTGCATTTTCAACATTCAATATCGCAACATCGTCTTTAGTCTGATTCTGAAATAGCTTAGCCTTAGTTTTCTTATAAACTTCATAACTACCGAAAAAATCAATATGAGCAGGACTTAAATTAGTCATCACTGCAATATTGGGATGAAATGTAGATAAGTTGGCTAGTTGTTGACAAGAAACCTCCATCACTACTACATCGCCCTCTTTCAACTCCTTTAAAACACCAGAAAGGGGAAAACCTATATTGCCAGCTAAAAAAGCCCTATCTCCAAATGCCTCTTTTACAATCGCATAAGTAAGAGAAGTAGTTGTAGTCTTACCATTAGTACCTGTAATACCAATAAGCGTAACATTCTTAGGAAATAAACGATAAGCCATTTCCACTTCATTAATTACTTCTATTCCTAATTCTCTAGCCTTAAGCACATACTTATGGTGGATAGGAACACCAGGATTCTTAATGAGATAATCAAAAGTAGAATCAAGTAAATCATCAGGATGAGAGCCAAAAACAAATTCCACTCCTAGCTCCCTCAATTCTCTAATTTTTTCTGCATCTTGTAGCTCCTCTTGCTTACTATCATTTAAAACAACTTGATTTCCTCTTTGTATCAAAAACTTCGCAGCCTCATAACCACTTCTAGCAAATCCTAAAATTAAAATCTTTTGATTTTCAAACATAATATCACCAATATAAGTATACTATAAAGGAGAAATTTTGACTACCGAAATCTAGAGAATATATTGAAAGAACTGGCAAAGCTATGATATAATGAACAGAGAATAGGAGAAGCGTCTATGAAGATTGTAACCATTACCCCTGAACAATTTGATAGATATGCCAGTAAGCACAGATATCGTAATTATTATCAAACATCTGTCTATGGTAATACTATGAGAAAATTTGGTTTTAATATCCATTTTTTAGGTATTGCAGACGACTCCAACACTTTAATAGGAGCATCACTAATTATCTACCGCGAAGTATTTATGGGACATAAAATTGCATATGCACCTAGAGGAATTTTATTTAACTATGATAATCCAACACAACTACAAGAACTTGCCGAAAAACTAAAAAAGGTCTTAGGAAAGCAAGGATTCATGCTATTAAAAATAGATCCCTATATCCCATCAACCATTAGAGACCATGAAGGAAATATTATGAATTTTAATAATCAAGTAAATCTAATCATGGCAAATTTACAAAATGCTGGTTTTGTTCATCAAGGAAGAACTTTATTCTTTGAAGGAGAAAAACCAAGATGGGAAGCCTTAGTACTACTAAATAAAGACATTAGAAGCCTATTTAATAGTTTTGACAAAAGAACTAGACATAAAATAAGAAAAGCTGCAAACTGCGGAATTGAATGTTATAAAGATCCAAGTAAAAACTTAAATACACTATATAATTTTGTAAAAAGAAAAACACCAAAACCCATTGAATTTTATAGAGAATTAGTAAGCAACTTTGGAGATAATGCTGAAGTATATTATGGTAGAATTAACACTGAAGTATATGTAATCAATAGCAGAAAAGCATACGAAAGAGAAATGGAAAAAAACGACAGAATAGCCGAAAAAATACAGCAAATAGATATTTCTCCAGAAATGAAAAATGCTCTTTTAAATAAAAAAATGGAATCAGATAAATTATTAAATACCTACAAAAATAGTATGGTTCAAGCTACAGAATTATTAAAACAACATCCAAATGGAATTGTTGTAGCTGGAGCAATTGTAATAAAATACGATAACTCAGCATTCTTGTATATTGATGGATTTGATACAAACTATTCAAACTTAAATCCTAATTATCTACTAAAATGGCGTATGATAGACGATTACAATAAACAACATTTAAAATATTTAAATCTGAATGCCATAGTAGGAGAATTTGAAAGAAGAAATAAGTTTAGCGGACTAAACGAAATGAAATTAGGATTTAATTCTATTATTACAGAATATATTGGAGAATTTGATATTATATTGAATAACTTTACTTATAATTTATATAAAAGTCTAGGAAAGAACAAATAGAAAGGAATAGACCATGAAAAAACCTAAAATTGTACTTTGTGGAAGTATGAAAGTAAAAGATGAAATAATAAAGATAAAGAATGAATTAGAAAAAAGAGATTATGAAGTCCTACTTCCAATCGAATGTATGCAAGGTCTACCAAAAGAAATTGCATCACGTGCTCATTTTGATAGAATTAGTAATCCCAACAATGAAATTGTATTAATAGTAAACGCCACTAAAAATGGTATTGAAAACTATATAGGACCCAATTCCTTTGCAGAAATAGCTTTTGCATTTTACTTTAGAAAAGATACTTATGTTCTAAATGACTATTATGAACCATACCTAGATGAATTAGAAGGATGGAAAGTAAAAGCCCTACACAAAAACCTAAATAATTTGAAGCGTTAAACAGCGCTTTTTTTTATGAAAAAAAAGAACCATAAGGTTCTTTTCATCATTATTCAACGATTTCAGTAACGTTACCAGCACCTACAGTACGTCCACCCTCACGAATAGAGAATTTAGTTCCTTGTTCAAGTGCGATTGAGTGAATTAATTCAACTTCCATGTTAACGTTATCACCTGGCATTACCATTTCAACACCTTCTGGTAAAGAGATAACACCAGTTACGTCTGTAGTTCTGAAATAGAACTGAGGACGATAGTTTGTGAAGAATGGAGTATGACGTCCACCTTCTTCTTTGCTTAAGATATAAACAGCAGCTTTGAATTTATGATGAGGTGTAACACTTCCTGGTTTAGCAAGAACTTGTCCACGTTCAACTTCTTCACGAGAAATACCACGTAATAATACTCCGGCATTATCTCCTGCTTCAGCAAAGTCTAATTGTTTACGGAACATTTCAATTCCTGTAACAACTGTTTTCTTAGTAGGTTTGATACCAACGATTTCAACTTCATCATTAAGTTTTAACATACCACGTTCAACACGTCCTGTAACAACAGTTCCACGTCCAGTGATAGTAAATACATCTTCGATACTCATTAAGAAAGGTTTGTCATTATCTCTCTCAGGAGTTGGAATCCAAGTATCAACAGCATCCATTAATTCATCAATCTTAGATACCCAAGCAGGATCTCCTTCAAGAGCTTTAAGAGCAGAACCACGGATGATTGGAGTTTCATCTCCATCGTAACCATATTCACTTAATAAGTCACGAACTTCCATTTCTACTAAGTCTAATAATTCTTCATCGTCAACCATATCACATTTATTTAAGAATACAACCATTTTAGGTACTCCAACTTGACGAGCAAGTAAGATATGTTCACGAGTTTGAGCCATAGGACCATCTGTAGCAGCAATAACTAAGATAGCTCCATCCATTTGAGCTGCACCAGTAATCATGTTCTTAACATAGTCAGCATGTCCTGGACAGTCAACATGTGCATAATGTCTCTTTTCTGTACTATATTCGATGTGTGCAGTATTAATAGTAATACCACGTTCTCTTTCTTCTGGTGCTTTATCGATATTAGCGAAATCAACAGCTTCATTACCGTTTTTACCAGCTAAAACTTTACTAATAGCAGCAGTTAAAGTAGTTTTACCATGATCTACGTGTCCAATTGTACCAATGTTAACATGTGGTTTTGAACGATCAAATTTTTCTTTTGCCATATTATAATTTCCTCCTTTTTCATTTACAACATATATTTTATCTAATAATTGAAAGATTTTCAACTATTTTGATACACTTTTAATTAATTTCCACTCTTTTTGATAATTTCATCAGCAATGTTTTTAGGAACCTCTTCATAGTGGTCAAAGAACATAACAAATGTTGCACGACCTTGAGTATTAGAACGAAGATTAGTTGCATAACCAAACATTTCTGCAAGTGGTACCATAGCACTTAATTTAACAGCATTACCTTGAGATTCTTGACCTAATGGACGACCACGACGGCTAGTCAAATCACCCATTACATTACCAAAATATTCATCTGGTGTAGTAACATCAACTTTCATAATTGGTTCAAGTAAAACAGGCTTACATTTGTTCTTAGCTTCTTTTAAAGCCATACTAGCAGCAATCTTGAATGCCATTTCATTAGAGTCAACGTCATGATAACTACCATCAAATAAAGTACATTTAACATCAATCATAGGATATCCAGCTAAAACACCAGATTGCATAGCTTCTTGTAATCCCTTGTCAACAACTGGAATGTATTCACGAGGAACAACACCACCAACGATTTGATCAACGAATTCATATCCTTTATCTGTGTTAGGTTCAAATTTAACCCATACGTGTCCATATTGTCCACGTCCACCAGATTGTTTAATATACTTACCTTCACAGTCACCAGCTTGTTTAATAGTCTCACGATAAGCAACTTGTGGAGCACCAACATTAGCTTCAACATTAAATTCACGTTTCATACGATCCACTAATACGTCTAAGTGTAACTCACCCATACCAGCAATAACTGTTTGACCAGTTTCATGATCAGTATGAACTTTAAATGTTGGATCTTCCTCAGCTAACTTTTGTAATGCTAATGCCATCTTATCTTGATCAGCTTTAGATTTAGGTTCAACAGCTAATTGAATAACTGGTTCTGGAACTACTAAACTTTCCAAAATAATAGGTTTCTTTTCATCACATAAAGTATCTCCAGTAGTTGTATTCTTAAGTCCAACAGCAGCAGCAATATCTCCTGTATACACATCACTAATTTCTTTACGATTATTAGCATGCATTTGAAGAATACGACCAATTCTCTCTTTAGAATCTTTAGTTGAGTTTAAAACATAACTACCACTTGATAAGTGACCAGAATAAACTCTAAAGAAAGTTAAACGTCCAACAAATGGATCAGTCATAACTTTAAATGCCAAGGCTGCAAATGGTTCATTATCGCTTGGATGACGAACTGCATCATTTCCATCTAAATCAGTACCTGTAATAGATGGAATATCTAATGGACTTGGTAAATAATCAATAACAGCATCAAGTAATAACTTAATACCCATATTACCTAAAGCAGTACCACACATTACTGGGAAAAATTCTGCTTTTAACGTACCTGTTCTGATGGCTTTCTTTATCATATCGATAGAAACTTCTCCACCATCAAGATAAGTCATCATCATTTCATCATCAAATTCAGCAACTGCTTCAATTAATTCTGCACGTTTTTCCTCAGCAATATCTTTTAAATCTGCAGGAATTTCAATTTCTTTAGCATTTTCAGCTTGTTGTCCATCATATTCATAAGCCTTCATTGTAACTAAATCAATAACTCCACGGAATTGATCTTCAGCTCCAATAGGCCATTCAATTGGTTTAGAATTAACACCTAAACGATCACTAATAGTTTTTAAACTATATTCGAAATTAGCTCCCATTTTATCCATTTTATTTGCAAAAATAATTCTTGGAACTTTAAATTCAGAAGCTTGTCTCCAAACAGTCTCAGTCTGTGGCTCAACACCAGCTTGGGCATCAATCAATGCAACTGAACCATCTAATACACGTAAAGAACGAGAAACTTCAATTGTAAAATCTACGTGTCCTGGAGTATCAATAATATTTAAACGATAACCCTTCCAATGAGCTGTCGTTGCTGCAGAAGTGATAGTAATACCACGTTCTTGTTCTTGTGCCATCCAGTCCATTTGAGACTCTCCATCATGAGTTTCTCCAATTTTATGAGTAACTCCTGTATGGAATAAAATTCTTTCGGTACAAGTAGTTTTACCTGCATCGATATGAGCCATAATTCCTATATTTCTTGTCTTTTCTAAAGACGTATCTCTTGCCATATAATGACTCCTTTCCTACCATCTATAATGTGCGAAAGCTTTATTAGCTTCTGCCATTCTATGAGTATCTTCACGTTTTTTAACAGCTGCACCAGTACCATTAGATGCATCTATAATTTCATTAGCTAAATTATCAGCCATTCCCTTACCACCACGATCACGAGAATACTTAATTAACCATCTTAATGCCAATGCTTGGCTTCTTGCTGGAGAAACTTCAATTGGTACTTGATAGTTAGATCCACCAACACGACGGCTTTTAACTTCTAATTGTGGTTTAATATTTTCCATAGCTGTCTCGAATACTTCAAGCGCATCTTTACCAGTTTTATCTTTTACTTTATTAAATGCTTCATACACGATTGTTTGAGCAATACCTTTTTTACCATCCAACATAACAGTATTAACTAACTTAGTAACAAGTTTAGATTTATATATTGGATCTGGTAAAACGTCTCTTTTTACTGCACGTCTTTTACGCATTTTTACTTCCTCCCTTCAAAAATTCTAATTACTTACTATCTTTTGGCTTTTTAGCACCGTATTTACTACGACCTTGTTTACGATCTTTAACACCAGCAGTATCTAATGTACCACGAATAATGTGATAACGAACTCCGATTAAGTCCTTAACACGGCCTCCACGAATTAAAACAACACTGTGTTCTTGTAAGTTGTGTCCAATACCAGGTATATAAGTATCTACTTCCTTACCATTAGATAAACGAACACGAGCATACTTACGTAATGCTGAGTTAGGCTTCTTAGGGGTCTTAGTACCAACACGAGTACAAACACCACGTTTTTGAGGAGAGCTAGTATTAGTAGTTTTTTTAGTTAAAGTATTTAATCCAACATTTAATACTGGAGCGCTACTCTTTCTAACCTTTTTCTTACGTTTGTTATGAACCAATTGGTTTAATGTAGGCATAAAATATATCTCCTTTCTTTACACATATCCAGGTGTATCATCATAGCTTCTAAATAAAACTTTGCCCATGCAAAGTCATTTAATTAGCAGATATAATATATCATTACAAAAATAGAAAGTCAAGTAATATTAGAAAAAAAGATAGACTTTTTAATTAATAAATGAAGATAATAGAATAACCTCTTCTTGGACCAAATGAATATCCGAATCTTTCTCATGATCAACATCATAAATCAAAAACGCAATAATTAAAATAAATACAATAAAAATAATTAAGAATGTTATCATGTTCGAAACTCCCCAACCACTATTGTTTAATTTTGCCATATCATCACCTTCTAATACATTGTACTAAATTTAAAAATAAAAGTAAAGAAAAGGAGTAGTCACTCCTCTTTTATATCTAAGAACTGAAATGAGTTGTCCACGACAAGTCTCTAGAAGTACTAATATCATTAGTATATTTAGGAATAAACTGATATGATGCCGTAGAATTATTCAGTTTTGAAAAATCAACATCATAATCATTACCAATAAAATCATTCGGCATAATACCATTATTTAATCTTAATACAGTAATATTTTTATATGTGTGACTAAAATTTTGAGCATCATCAAAGTTATCTTTAGTTAAATAGGCATAATCTATATGATATCTTTTACCATCAACTTTGATATTATGATTTCTTACTGAAGTAGAATTCAACACTAAATCTTTTTTATTTTTTTTAACTTTACCAATATAAATAACCATGTGAGCATCAGTATTACTATTTTTACCAATAATCAAATCTCCTGTCCTTAGTTTAAAGTTTTTCTTTGCAGAATAAAGTGTATACTTTTTCTTCGAACTTTTCAACTCACCAACATATTTAAATGTATGAATAAGATAATCAGTACCAAACTTTCGACTTTGAGGTTGACTTAAATACTGACTAGTACTCCATGGGTTACCAGTAATAATTTTATCATTTATATTTCTTGTATAATCAAAAGGCAAACCAAAAACATAATGGTAAATAAAAGATACAAAGCCACTACAATCAAAACCTAAATAATTTCCTTTTTTAAAATCTTTCTTATAATCTTTTCCCATATACATAACCGTAAGACCATTATATTTGTATGATGGATAATAAACTGTTTGTAATTGATATGCTTTATACTTACTTAAAATTCCATATTGCAATAATCCACTGCTATTTCCTTCTCTAACAAATTTCCTAGATTTAGAATAAAAGAAATCGGACTGTTCTTTTGTCAAAGAAGCAGAAGAGTCATACCCTGTATAATAAAAATCATAGTCACCATTAGAATATTCTACATCTTTAATCATAGGTGATTTGCCAGTGTTTACATAATAAGAAATATTCTTACCAGCTTCTGAGCCAATAATATTTAAAGCAAGCTGAGAAAAATGAACCTGATCAATCATCATATCCGAAATTTTATTAAATGAAGAATCAGCTGCAACACTTGGATTCTTTTCTAATGAAAGCAATGCTGCTTTTGTAGAAACCAAAATAGCCAAGTCATTCTTTCTAGTAAATTCTGTCTGCAATTTAATCATATTAGTATAACGATTAAATTTCTGCTTCTGTAAACTATCATCAGAAGTTCCTACTGCTCTATACAAATGACCAATACGAATCACAAAATTTTGATCAACGCCTTCTTTTTTCGTATTTTTAAATAAATTAGCAAGATTTTCTTCATATTCCAAATTAGGTCTATCTGATTCTCCTTGATACCATACAAAAAACACATTACGTAATTTAAAATTATTAGGATGATTTTCAACATAAGAAATAGCCGATTTCATCTTAGTCATAGCATTTTTATAATTCTTAGCACCTCTTTGCCAAGAGCTAATTTTCGAACCAGAAACAGCAGTCTGAACAGCAATAATAGGAACGCCAGTATTATTATAATAAGAGTTGGCAAAAGCAGGAATCAAAGAAGATTGGAGTGTTATAGAATCTTTCAAATGTTTTACACCCACAGCTTTCTTATTGGAATTAAATCTCATTTCAAAGCCAGAATTAGGAATAGATTCAATTTTATGAGAATTTGATTGATCTTTGCCAACCATATTAGATTGTCCTGCGAAGACAACTATATCTACTAGCTTATTACCCTTTGGACTCACATTTTGTGTAATTTGCTCCTGTTGCATTTCTGAAATAGCATTTTGAATTTCGGGACTATCTATAGCATAAGACTTAGCCGAGTCATAATAAGACAATCCCTCTACAGAAAATGGAAAAACAAAAAATAATAACAAACAAAAAAACAACCCTTTTTTCATACTCTCACCTTATATATAGAATAAAGCAAAAAAAAAGAGTAGTCAACACTACTCCATAAATTCATCTTCTAATTTGTCTAATGGTTCTTCATCAATAAATTGAGAAGCTAAATCATAGTCTACATTACGATAAACTTTACTACCAGTACCAGCTGGAATTAATTTACCAATAATAACATTTTCCTTCAATCCCTCTAAATGATCTACCTTACCTTTAATAGCAGCATCAGTTAAGATACGAGTTGTCTCTTGGAATGATGCAGCTGATAAGAAGGAATCAGTTTCAAGGGCAGCTTTTGTAATACCAAGAAGAATTGGTTTACCAAGTGCTGGTTTTTTACCTTGAATAACAGCTTCTTTATTACTATCAGTAAACTCACGGAAATTAACAAGTGCTCCAGGAAGAAGTCTAGTGTCTCCACCTTCGATGATACGAATTTTACTAATCATACGACGAGCAATAATTTCAACATGTTTATCAGCAATATCAACACCTTGTGAACGATAAGTATGTTGAACCTCTTTCAAGATATATTCTTGAGTAGTAAGTGGATCTGTAACAGCTAACAATTCTTTTGGACTAATAGCTCCTTCTGTAAGTTTATCTCCACAAACCACTTCATCACCTTTTTCAACACAAAGCTTAGCACCATAATTAGTAACATGCTCTTTAGTTTCTAATTTATTTGTAACACTAATTTTATATTTACCATGATCTTCTTTAATCTTAGTAACTTTACCATCAATTTCAGCGATAGTTGCTTTACCTTTTGGATTACGTGCTTCGAATAGCTCTTGTACACGAGGAAGACCTTGAGTAATATCTTCTCCACCAGCAACTCCACCTGTATGGAAAGTACGCATAGTAAGCTGTGTACCAGGCTCACCGATAGATTGTGCAGCCATAACACCAACAGCCTCACCAATCTCAACTAAGTTACCAGTTGCTAAGTTACGACCATAACATTTTTGGCATACACCATTAACAGTATTACATGTAAGTACTGTGCGGATTTCCACTTCAGTAATTCCAGCAGCAATAATTTTATCAGCTAAAGATTCCGTAATCATTTGTAATTTATCAACGATTACTTCTTTAGTTTCTGGATGAATTACTTTCTTATTAGCAAAACGTCCAACGATACGATCCCGTAAGCTTTCAATAACAGCACCAGTTTTTTCATTGATAAAGTCGCGAACAACAACGCCTTGATCAGTACCACAATCTTCTTCACGAACAATAATGTCTTGTGAAACATCAACTAAACGACGTGTTAAGTATCCAGAGTCTGCTGTCTTTAATGCTGTATCAGCACTACCTTTACGAGCACCATGTGTAGATAAGAAGAATTCAGCAACAGAAAGTCCTTCTTTAAAGTTTGAAAGTACTGGAATTTCAACAGATGATCCATCTGGTTTTGCCATGATACCACGCATACCAGCAATCTGTGTAAAGTTTGAAATATTACCACGTGCTTTAGAATGCATCATCATAAAGATTGGGTTATCTACTTCTTTATTAGCAATCTCTTCAAGTTCAGCTTGAACTTTATCTTTTGCTTCATTCCATGTTTCAATAACCTTATTAAATCTTTCATCTTCAGTAATAAGACCACGTTTATATTGTTTATTAATCTTATCAACTAATTTCTGACTTTCACCAACAATTTTATCTTTATCATTACTAGTAACAACATCTGCCATACTAATAGTAATACCAGCGATAGTAGAATATTTAAATCCTAAATCTTTTAAACTATCAAGCATAGTAGAAGTTTCAGTCGTTTTATAACGTTTAAATACTTGATCAATAATCTTTTCTAAAGTTCCCTTAGCAAAAGGTTTTACTAAAGGCATATCTTTAATAGCAGATTTTATATCAGTACCTTTTTCTAAGAAATATTTATTAGGTGTAATATTTTGAATATTATCATCACTAGGCTCATTAATATAAGCAAATGAATCAGGTAAAATTTCATTAAATTTAATCTTACCAGCTGTAGTAACTAAATATTTACCTTTTTGACTTTCAGTAAATAATTTATGTTTAAATGAATCGACTGGAACAGCAATACGAGTATGTAATGTAATTTCTCTTCTCTCATATGCCATTAATGCTTCGTTAGTATTTTTAAATACTCGACCTTCACCATCTTCTCCTGCCTTTTCCATAGTAATGTAATAGTTACCCAATACCATATCTTGTGCAGGAGTAACGATTGGTTTTCCATCAGAAGGTTTCAAGATGTTTCCAGAACCTAACATTAAAAGTCTAGCTTCTGCTTGAGCTTCCTCAGAAAGTGGAACGTGTACTGCCATCTGATCTCCATCGAAGTCAGCATTAAATGCAGGACAAACTAATGGATGCAAGCGAATAGCTTTACCGCCAACTAAGATAGGTTCAAATGCTTGAATACCTAAGCGGTGTAATGTAGGAGCACGGTTTAATAATACTGGATGCTCTTTAATTACTTCTTCTACAATATCCCAAACAACAGGATCTTGATTATCAATTAATCTCTTAGCAGCTTTGATATTGTGAGCAATATCTTTACTTACTAACCCATGAATAACATGAGGCTTAAATAGTTCTAGTGCCATTTCTTTAGGAATACCACATTGATACATCTTAAGACTTGGTCCAACAACGATAACTGAACGACCAGAGTAATCAACACGTTTTCCTAATAAGTTTTGACGGAAACGACCTTGTTTACCTTTTAACATACTAGAAATAGATTTTAATGGTCTATTTCCTGCTCCAGTAACACTTCTACCACGACGTCCATTGTCAAATAAAGCATCAACAGCTTCTTGTAACATACGTTTTTCATTTTGAATAATGATACCAGGAGCACCTAAATCAATAAGCTTCTTTAAACGATTATTACGGTTAATAACACGACGATATAAATCATTTAAATCACTAGTAGCAAAACGTCCACCATCAAGTTGAATCATAGGACGTAATTCCGGTGGAATAACTGGAATACAATCCATAATCATCCACTCAGGCTTATTTCCAGAATGATAGAATGCATCAAGTACATCAAGTCTCTTAAGCAAGCGAGTTCTCTTTTGTCCTTGGGCTGTTTCTAATTCTTTTTCTATTTCATCAATATCTTTCTTTAAATCAACTTTCTTTAATAATTCTTTAATAGCTTCAGCACCCATACCAACTTTAAAACCAGTACCATATTTTTCATAATATGCACGGTATTCTTTTTCTGATAATGTTTGCTTATTTTCAAGTGGAGTATTTCCTTTATCAATAACTACATAACTAACAAAGTATAATACTTCTTCCAAATCTCTAGGACTCATATCAAGAACTAATCCCATACGAGAAGGAACACCCTTAAAGAACCAAATGTGAGAGACAGGAGTTGCTAACTCAATATGTCCCATACGTTCACGACGAACTTTAGAACGAGTTACTTCAACTCCACAACGGTCACACACGATATTTTTATAACGAACTCTCTTATATTTACCACAAGCACATTCAAAATCCTTTGTAGGTCCAAAAATCTTTTCACAGAATAATCCATCACGTTCAGGACGAAGAGTACGATAGTTAATAGTTTCAGGTTTCTTTACTTCTCCATAAGACCATTCACGAATTTTTTCAGGTGAAGCGATTCCAATTTTTAATGCGTCAAACTTATTTACTTCTATCATTAAAGATCAGCTCCTTCCTCAAAATCTTCTTCCATTTCTAAGTCTTCTTCTAATTCTTCTTCAAAGTCAGCGTCTTCCTCTTCTTCATCCATCTCTGCAAACCCATCATCGTCATCAGACGAAGATATTGGAACAGCCGGAGACTTATCGATTTCATCAATATTCAATTTTGTGTCTTCTTTATCTTCCGCTTCTTCGATTTCTTTTAATTCTAATGTTTTACCATCATCATCAATAATAGAAACGTCTAAACCTAAAGCTTGGAATTCCTTCATAAGGACTCTGAATGATTCAGGAACTCCAGCATGATCAATTTCTTGACCTTTAATAATTGATTCATACACTTTAACACGACCAACAACATCATCAGATTTAGTAGTCATCATTTCTTGCAATGTATGAGCAGCACCATAAGCATATAATGCCCAAACTTCCATCTCTCCAAATCTTTGTCCACCAAATTGAGCTTTACCTCCAAGTGGTTGTTGTGTAACTAAAGAATATGGACCAGTAGAACGAGCATGAAGCTTATCATCAACCATGTGATGCAATTTAATCATATACATAACACCAACAGCAATACGATTATCAAAAGCTTCACCAGTACGTCCATCATAAAGAACGGTTTTACCATCCTCATCCATACCAGCTTCCTTCATCATAGCTTGAATATCATCAATATGAGCACCATCAAATACTGGAGTGGCAATATGAACACCTAACTTCTTAGCAGCCATACCCATATGAATTTCAAGAATTTGTCCTAAATTCATACGAGAAGGAACACCTTGTGGATTTAACATAATATCAACTGGTGTACCATCTGGCATATATGGCATATCTTCTTGAGGTAAGATAAGTGAAATAACACCCTTATTACCGTGACGTCCAGACATCTTATCTCCAACTTGAATCTTACGTTTTTGAATGATGTAAACACGAATTACTTTGCTAACACCAGCTGGTAATTCATCATTATCTTTACGAGAATAAATTTTAATATCATGAACAACACCATCTCCACCATGTGGAACACGAAGTGAAGTATCACGAACTTCTCGAGTTTTCTCTCCGAAAATTGCATGTAATAATTTTTCTTCTGAAGTAAGTTCTGCCATACCTTTAGGAGTAACTTTACCAACTAAGATATCTCCTTCTTTTACTTCAGTACCTATGGTAATAATACCATTTTCATCTAAGTTACGACGAGCTTCTTCGCTAACATTAGGAATATCACGAGTAATTTCCTCAGGTCCCAATTTAGTTTCACGACATTGCATCTCATAATCTTCAAGATGAAGTGAAGTGAATTTATCATCTTTTACTAAATTTTCATTTAAAATTACTGCATCCTCATAGTTATATCCATTGAATGTCATGAAAGCAACTGTCATATTTTTACCTAAAGCAAGCTCACCTTTATCTGTAGAATTACCATCAGCTAAGATGGTAACGCCAGCCTTAACTTTATCACCAACATGTACAATTGGTCTTTGATGTGAACAAATACTAGAGTTAGCAAGTTCAAAGTTAGCTAAACGATAAGTATCTTTACCATTTTTAGTTTTAACAACAATTTTTCTAGCATCAACATATTCTACAACACCATCAGCTTTACAAATAATTTCAACTCCAGAATCTTTAGCCGCAATAAACTCAACACCTGTACCAACAAATGGAGCTTCAGTTTTAATTAAAGGCATAGCCTGACGTTGCATGTTAGCTCCCATCAATGCACGAGTAGCATCATCATGCTCTAAGAATGGAATACAACTAGTAGTAACAGATACAACTTGTTGTGGACTAACATCAATATAATCTACTTGTTCAGGTTTAGCTAAAATGTTGTCCCCACGGAAACGTGCATTAACCATATCATCAGTAATAACATTATCTTCGTTAGTACCAACAGTAGATTGTGAAATAATATAATCAAGTTCTTCATCTGCAGTTAAATATACAACTTCATCTGTAATCTTTTTATCTACCACTTTACGATATGGAGTCATAATAAATCCATATTCATCGATTTTTGCATAACTTGCAAGTGAAGTAATAAGTCCGATATTAGGTCCTTCAGGAGATTCGATAGGACAAATACGACCATAGTGAGAAGCATTAACATCACGAACTTCTACACCGGCACGATCTCTAGACAATCCACCAGGTCCTAAAGCTGATAAACGACGTTTATTAGTAAGTTCTGCAATAGGGTTAGTTTGATCCATAAATTGAGATAATTGTGATGAACCAAAGAATTCTTTCATAGCTGCAGTAACAGGACGAATATTGATTAAAGTCTTAGGAGTAACTTCTTCCATCTCTTGAGTAGTCATACGCTCACGGATTACTCTTTCCATACGAGAAACACCAATTCTAAATTGATTTTGTAAAAGTTCCCCAACTTGACGAATACGTCTATTTCCTAAATGATCGATTTCATCATAATTACCAACGCCATGTAATAAATTTAAGTAATAAGAAACAGAAGCATAAACATCAGAAATAGTTAATCTCTTAACATCAATACTTTGATCATTACCAATAACAATAAGTTTTTTCTTTTTATCAGTAGGATCAACAATCTTAATTACTTGTACTTTATTATAAGTATCTAATTCATCATTGACTGTAACCTCTTGTAGTCCAAATCCTGCATTCAATGCAGCTTTTAATACATCTAAGTTAGCCTTAGTAATTTGAGTTCCTTTCTCAAGAACAATAACGCCATCAGCATCGCAAACATCCTCAGCCAATGTTTGATTTAATAAACGATCAGCTACATTAAGTTTACGATTAAATTTGTAACGTCCAACTCTTGCCAAATCATATCTAAATTCATCAAAAAATCTGGTAATAATCTGGTTTTTAGATGAGTCCAATGTAGCAGGCTCACCAGGTCTTAATTTTTCATAAATTTCAATTAAAGCTTCATCTGTGTTCTTAGTAGAGTCTTTAGCAATAGTATTTTTTAAATAATCATCTTCACCGAACATAGTTAAAATTTGATCATCACTAGAAAGACCAAAAGCACGAAGTAAAGTAGTTAAAGTTACTTTTCTAGTACGATCGATTCTAACATATAAGACATCTCTTGCATCTACCTCAAACTCAAGCCAAGTACCACGAGTTGGAATAATTTGAGATGTAATTAATTCACGTCCATTTTTATCAACTTCGCGATTAAAGTAAACACTAGGAGAACGAACTAATTGAGAGACAATAACACGTTCTGCACCATTGATAACAAAAGTTCCACTTTCAGTCATCATAGGCATATCACCCATAAAGATTTCTTGCTCTTTTACTTCTCCTGTTTCGCGATTTAAAAGACGTACTTCTACTCGTAATGGTGCAGAATAAGTAGTTTCCCTGTCCTTGCTTTCCTTGATAGAATAACGTGGTTCATCAAAATGATAATCTCCAAATTCAAGCGATAAAGTTCCAGAGAAATTTTCTACTGGAAATAAATCTTCAAACACTTCTTTAATACCAAAATTGATGAATTTTTCATAAGATTTTTTTTGGATTTCTAACAAATCTTTTAACTCATAAGTATTTCTAATACGTGAGAAATTTCTTCTTTCTCGATAGTCGCCATATTTTACGTTTTTATAAGCCACTGAATTCACCCCTAACACTAAATTTTTAAAAGAAAATACCAATAACAAAATATATTGCCAATTTATATTAATAGCATAACGTTGACAATAAGTCAATTATAAATGGCACTGAATGATGAAAAAGCCCTTCTTTTTTTCTAATACCTTAACAGTATAAACTTTTTCTAAGTCGACAATTAGCGATTTAGCACCCTGCTCCTTTCTTATAACTAAATAAAGATTACCACCATCTTCTAAATAGTTATGAGCATTCATCACTATGTCATAAACAATTTTTTTACCAGCTCTTATCGGAGGATTAGTAACAATAGTAGAATACTTTCCTGAAACATTGCTATAACAATCACTTTCAAAAATAGATACTAAATCAGAAACGCCATTTAGTTTAGCATTTCTTTTAGAAAGATGTAATGCTCTATGATTAACATCCACCATATCTACTTTTCTAGAAGTCATTCTAGCTAAAACTATACCTAAAACTCCATAACCGCATCCCATATCTAGAATTTTGCCTCCAACCTCTTCTCGCGGGATTACTTCAAGAAGAAGTCTACTGCCAAAATCCAAACCGTCTTTTGAAAATACACCATTATCTGTTAGAAATTTAAAATGGTTTCCTAAAACTACACAAGTAGTCTCTTTAATATCACTAGGTAATTGCTCGTTTGTAAAATAATGCCCCATCTTATCCCCTCTAAACAAAAAAGAAGGAGAAAACTTTTAAATTTCGATAAGTTTTCTCCCTTTCGTAAACATATAATACATGAAATGTTTTAATTTGTCAAACATTTTTTGATTTTTTGACAAAATTTTACTTTCAAATCACATATTTAATAAATTTATAATTGAATATTACTATTTTTTTTGTAAAACTGCTGGTGAAGCTTCTTTTTTATCCAAAATAGCACTAACTCTTTCTTGAGCATCTAAAATTTCCTCTACTAAAGCAGAAGGTGTTGGTATAGAACTTCCTACATATCTGTTCATAAGAATATTTAAATTCATCTGAGCAGCACTTAATTCTTGATCAAAATTTTTATTATCCATATATATTCTCCTTTACAAAAAAGAAGGAAAATCCTTTGAATCTCTAGAAGTTTTCTCCTTTTTGCAAAGATATAATACAAGAAACGTCTTGATTTGTCAAATATTTTCTATTTTGCTACAAAATTTTACTAATATTTTTAAATTCTTTATTTACTTATAGTACTTATTTAAAATTCTTTCTAAAAAATTCCACGGACCAATCTTTTCTGTAATGTTTTTATAATCATCGCTAACCATTTCCATAATTTCCTCTATAGTAAAAAAGCGAACTTCAGAAACTTCTTCTTTTTGAAGTGTAATTTTTGATAAATCTATATTTTTAGTAATAATATAGCATTCATTAAAATGTTTATTAACAATATCTTTATGAGTATCTATAGAAGTAGAACCAACCAGATATTTAATATCACAATCATCAATATCAATACCAAGTTCTTCTTTAGTTTCTCTAATTAAAGCTTCTCTGCCAAATTCTTCCGCCAAAACATGTCCACCAATAGTAACATCCCATTTATTAGGCCATTGTTTTTTATTAGAGCTTCGTCTTTGCAACAATATTTCCTTTTTATCATTAATAATGAAAGCATACACAGCCCTATGCCATAAGCCATTCTTATGACATTCTTCTCTAGTAGAAGTTTTACCAGTAAACTCTCCCCATTCATTTAACACATCAAATTCTTCTTTCATAACTACTCCTTTATAATAGATTATCAAAATTATTTTATCATAAAAAAAAGAAGTTAATTACTTAACTTCTACAGTAGCTCCAGCTTCTTCAAGCTTAGCTTTAATTTCATCAGCTTCAGTAGTAGAAATGTTTTCTTTAACTGCTCCGTTGTTATCAACGATATCTTTAGATTCTTTTAATCCTAAACCAGTAATTTCTTTAACAACTTTGATAACAGCAACTTTAGCAGCTCCAGCATCAGCGATAGATACTGTAACAGTGCTAGGTGCAGCATCAGCTTGAGCTCCAGCAGCAGGTGCAGCTACAGCTACAGCAGATGGATCAACACCAAATTCTTCTTTCATTGCATCTACTAATTCTTTAATTTCTAATAAATTCATTTCTTTTAAACTACTGATAAAATCTTCTTTTGTTAATTTAGCCATTTTATTTCCTCCTTATTTAATATTTATTTAATTATTAATTTTCTTCCTTTTGTTGACTATATAAATCTAATGCGATTGCTAAATCTCTTGGAATAGCCATCATACCACCAGCAAGCATAGTAAGTAATCCTTCTCTTGATGGTATAGTAGCATATTCAGCTAATTTAGCTTGATCTGCTTTTTCTCCATCTACAATCCCTACTTTTAATACTAATGCTGGATGATCTTTAGCAAAATCTGACAATACTTTAATTGGTGCGATTTGATCTTCACCAAAAGCAAAAGCGCTAGGTCCATTTAATGATTCATTTAAATCTATATTTAAATCATTAAAAGCACGAGCCATTAAAGTGTTTTTATAAACTTTATAATCAGAGTTAGTTTCTCTTAATTTGATACGTAATTCTTTTGCTTCACTATCAGTAATACCACGATAATCAAATAATACGATAGTATTAGCATTTTGAACACGCTCTTTGATTTCATCGATAATAGCTTGTTTTTGCTTTAAGATTGCTTCACTTGCCATCAAAACACCTCCTTTATTATTTAGGGATGCCATAAAAAAGATTCTCTACACAGACGCAAGAGAACCTTTTCCTATTCACTTAAGATTAAGTCCTCGGTAGGATTTATTTTTACACCTACTGTCTATGGCACCTACAAATTGTCTTTATTATATCCTATAACTAACTATTTGTCAAAATTATTTTCAACTTTAATTCCAGGACCCATAGTTGAAGCTATAGAAATACTCTTAACATAATCACCTTTTACTGTTGCTGGTTTAACTCTTAAGATAGCTGATACGAAAGCATTTAAGTTTTCCATCAAATCTTCTTCAGAGAATGAAACCTTACCAATAACTCCATGAACAATTCCGAAACTATCAGCACGATATTCAACACGTCCAGCTTTTACTTCACTAACAGCTTTAGCAACATCTAATGTAACTGTACCAGTTTTAGGGTTAGGCATTAAACCTTTAGGTCCTAAAACTCTACCTAATTTACCAAGAAAAGGCATCATATCAGGAGTAGCAATCATAGTATCAAAATCAAACCAATTTTCTTTTTCGATTTTTTCTAACATATCAACGTCTCCAACATAATCAGCACCAGCTTCTTTAGCTTGAGTAGCTTTTTCTCCTTTAGCAATAACTAAAACTTTTGTAGTCTTACCAGTTCCTTTAGGAAGTACAATAGCACCTCTTAATTGTTGGTCAGCTTTCTTAGTATCGATATTTAATCTCATAGCAATCTCAACTGTACCATCAAAAGAACTAGTAGAAGTTTCTTTAACTAACTTAACAGCTTCTTCTTTAGTATATACTTTGTTACGTTCTACTTTAGACATAGCTTCTGTATATTTCTTACTTCTCTTTTTCATTTTTATTCCTCCTTACGTGGTAATAGCGGTTAGAACCTTCCACATAGGTATAACCTACATAGAATAATTACTTATCAGTATAACCAGGGATTGAAATACCCATATTTCTAGCAGTACCAGCAACAATCTTCATTGCAGCTTCTACATCATAAGCATTTAAATCTGGTAATTTGATTTCAGCAATTTCTCTTAATTGATCTTCAGTTAATGTAGCAACAACTTCGTTAGCTCCCTTAACTGCACCTTTATTGATTTTTGCATATTTCTTAAGTAAAAATGCAACTGGTGGAGTTTTAATTACAAAATCAAAACTTCTATCATCATAAATTGAGATTTCTACTGGTAAAATATCACCCATTTTATCTCTAGTAGCATCATTATACTTAGTACAAAAATCTTGTAAATTAATTCCTGCAGGTCCTAAAACAGTTCCAACTGGTGGAGCTGGTGTAGCTTTTCCTGCTGGGATTTGTAATTTAATCTTCTTTATTGCTTCCTTTGCCACGAAAAACACCTCCTATAATTTTAGTTTTCGCGAGTGGTCCAAATAGCTTGATTCCCGCTTTCATAAATGCAAACCATGCTTCCCACTAAATCTATATTAATTTCAATATAGCCCCTAAATAATAACATAGAAATTATATTTTTGCAACTATTTTATGCTTTTTGAATTTGATTTAATTCAACCTCAACAGAAGTCTCTTGTCCAAATAAATCAACAAGTAACATAACTTTTTGATTAGGAAGGTCAACACTATCAATCTTACCAAACATTCCATTAAATGGTCCATCAACGATTTTAACAGTAGCTCCTTCTACTAAATCAGTATCAACATCCATGCGACTGATTCCCATATTACCAAGAATCTTATCTACTTCGTATGGTTGTAATGGTGTAGGTTTAGCACCCTTTCCACTAGAACCAATAAATCCAGTAACACCTGGTGTATTACGAACAACATACCAAGCTTCGTCTGTCATTACCATTTCTACTAAAATATAACCAGGAAACATTTTCTTAACTTTTTCTTTGCGAACTCCGTCTTTTTCCTCGATAACTTTCTCCTCTGGAATGACAACTCTAAAAATATAATCTTGCATGTCCATTGATTCAGCACGCATCTCTAATTTTTCTTTAACCTTATTCTCATGACCAGAATAAGTATTAACAACATACCATTGTTTATCCATAACTAAAACTCCTTCTACCTAAATATTGATTGAATTAATGCAAAAATAATGTCGATGATATAAAAGAACAAAGAACAAAAAATAATAAATAAAACTGTCGCAATAGAGTACTTAACCATATCTTTTCTTGTTGGCCAATGAACTTTCTTTGCTTCTGACTTTACACCATGGCAAAAGATACGGAATCTTACCCATAAGCTCTTCTTCTCTGAAGAGACTTTTACAGAATTATCTTTTTTTTCTTTTTTCTGTTTATCCTTATTCTGCTTACTTTTTTCATTCTTATGAAACTGAGTCTCATCAACTTTATAGTTTTCTATTTCATCTCTTTTTCTAACTTCAGCCATATTTCACCATTCCTATTTTTTTATCAAAATAAAAACACTTTCCGTGTTCACCATTAAAATAGCATAAACACTAGAAAATGTCAACAACTAAAGATAAAAATATATCAACGCAACAAATAAGCAAGGAATAAAACAACAAAACCTAATACAAATACTAAAACTGGATAAATTAAAGCTCTAGCAAAAGCAGCCTCTTTTCTTGCCAAACTAGCATAAATAATCTCATTTGCCTCTTCATTATGTGGAAGAAAATCTTCAGCAGTATAATTGGTACCATTTGTTTTTACTAAACTTTTTCCTTGACTTTCTCCACTATTAGACGAAACTTCTTTTTCTAAATTCTGTAAATCACGTTTCTTCCTTTCACCAACATATTCACTATAATAAACAGAAGCACCTTTTTCTATAATACCAGAGTAATAAGGAACATCCTCAGGAGGTAAAAAGATACTAAAATCCTGGAAATTTTCTTTTAATGACGGAATAGTATTCATTGTAAAATGCTGCAAGCACTTCGCATAAAGTCCTACTTGTAATACCGCTGACATAAAGATATTATCTCTAACAATTCTTTTCTTCTGCGAAATATCATAAGGCAAAGGTTGCAAATCTTGAAACTTAATTTGTCGAATAGACTGATTTAATAAAGTTACTCTATCAAGAGCGAAAGAAGAAATATAATATCCCTGATTATGAATATATTTCATAGCAATATCCATATTCACAAATAAATTTTGCAATTGATCGTTGGTATGATAACCTTGCAACCATTCATTTAAGGTAATAAACTCTATTTCTTTGCGACGAAAAGGAACAATATTAGAACGCTTTAATTCCTTTAATTCCTGCTTATTTTGTCCGCCATCTATAACAGAAAAAGGAACAGTTGAATTCTGTTCTAAAGAAGAAAAATCTTCATTTTTAACCCATTGTTCCTGTCCTGCCATATTCTATTCACCTATTATTATTGTAAAACAAACAAAGTCTTTTTTCAATTCAAATTATATTTTTCAACAACTTTTTTAAAAAATCTTCTTGCCTTAGAAATTTTAGATTCAACAGAAGAAAGCTTTAAATCTAAAAGTTGAGCAATTTCCTTATATGAAAAACCATTATAACGTAATTCAAAAACACACCGAGTATCTAAATCCAAAGTATAAGAAGATAAAAAAAGCTCATAAGTTAAATCTTTTGAAAAAGACTGAAAAAAAGTTCCAAAATAAGAAGAATCAGGAATAATATTAGAAGAATATTCTTCATCCAAAAAAGAAGAATTTAAAATCTGATGCTTTTGCGCCGATAAAGACCTACAATAAGTTCTCATATGCCGCTCTATACAAATACTAGCATACGTATAAAACATAGTATTAATATCATCACGATAATTAACAATAGCACTGTTAAGTCCTATATATCCTTCCTGAATTAAATCCTGATATTCTCCCCCGTGTAAAGAAGCAAAACGAAAATACTTTTTGGCGAGAGATTTAATAATAGGCAAATATTTTTGATATAAAATATCATAACTTACATCCATATCCTCACTAATCAAATATAGAACTTCATAATCATTCACAGTCTTATAATTCAAAATATCATCTACTTTCTATTTCGAATCACCTCATAAATCATTATTCCACTAGCAACAGAAGCATTAAGACTATTAGTAGTACCATACATTGGAATTTTTGCTATAAAGTCACACTTTTTCCTAACTAAATTTGAGATGCCGACACCTTCGTTTCCGATAACCAAAGCTATCTTACCAGAATAATCAATACTTCGATAATCAACACTATCTTCTAAGGCAGTACCAACAACCCAGAAATCATTTTTTTTAAGATAGTCAATAGTAGAAGACAAATTAGCAACCTGAGAAACTTTCATAGTGTCAAGCGTTCCAACACTAGTTTTCATAACAGTTGCGTTTACTTGTACTTGTCTATCTTTAGGAATAATAATACCATCAACTCCAGCCGCTTCACAGGTACGAATAATTGCCCCAAAATTATGTGGATCTTCTAAATGATCTAAAATAACTAAGAAAGAAGCATCTTCATTAACAATATCTGCTAATGGATAATATTGGTAATCTCGAACATATAGAATTATACCTTGATGAACGCCTTCTGCCAAATGATCAATTTCCTTTTTTGGCTTAATAAAAACCGGAATTTTACTCTTCTCTAACAAAGTAAGAATCTTTTTATCATCAAAGCCATCCTGTAATAATACTTTTTGAACATTCTTTGGTTTTTTTAATACTTCTAAAGCAACATTTCTACCATATACTAACATACACTATCCTCCAAAATAAATTTCATAATCATATCAATTCTATCTCTCTTATTATCTAAATCTAAATAACCAATTAACGCCTCCAACCCAGTCGCATATTTATATGTTACAATATCACAATTTTTAGGATGTGACGTCGTCTTATAATTTCTAGCTCTCTTTACAATATCCATCTCTTCATCTGACAAAAAATTGACATTTATCATTTTCTTCAAATATGCAGCCTGACTTTTTGCACTAACATACTTTACAGCTTCCTTCTGTAATTCATCTACATGAGCAATTCCTCGACGAATTAAAAATTTACGTACATAATTCTCATAGATAGTATCACCTAAATAAGCGAGAACTAAAGAATTAATTTCTATTACTTTCAAAAAAATCACCACCATTACAAAAATAAATGATTATCATAATAACTCATATGTTCAAACCATCTATATATCAAAAGACTATTACTAATAAACAAAATAATAGAAAAAGAACAACACTTCAACTCATACTAATAATAAGAGAAGCTCGTTCTTTATACACTAATAATATTTATTATTTATAGATATCCCTACTAAAGAAGCTCATAAGTAGTTCCTTCTCTACTATCAATTAAGCGAATTCCTTCTTTTAATAATTCATCACGAATAGAATCAGCCAATGCAAAATCCTTATTACGTTTAGCCTCTGCTCTTTTTTCTATTTGCTCCAATATATGAGCCTCGTTAGCAACTACTTTCTTTTCTTGAATTAAATCTAAAGATAATACTTGATCAAACTCACGAATTAAAGAAAGTTTACTTTTTCCAGAAAGTTGATCATCTTTTAGAACTTCATATAAAACAGAAAGTGCATTAGCAGTATTCAAATCATCTGATAAATCTAAAATAAATTTATTACGATATTGGTCTATTAATTCTTTATCCTCTTCTCCATTCTCAGAAATAGAAGAAATACGATTGCGCAATTTTCTCAAAGTAGCAGAAGCTTGATCTAATGCTTCATAAGAAAATACTAATTGCTTTCTATAATGAGAATTCAAACACATAAAACGAAAAGCTAACGAATCATACCCTTTTTCTTTTAAAACAGTAACTGTTAAAATAGCTCCATTAGACTTACTCATTTTACCTGTTTCATCTAATAAATGTTCATTATGAAACCAATACTTACACCATGGATGTCCTAAATAAGATTCACTTTGAGCAATTTCATTTGTATGATGTGGAAAAATATTATCAACTCCACCTCCATGAATATCAAGATACTCACCTAAATATTTGATAGAAATACCGCTACACTCAATATGCCACCCAGGATAACCACGTCCCCATGGAGAGTCCCATAACAATTCATGATTTTCAAATTTACTAGTAGTAAACCATAAAACAAAGTCAGCTTGATTCTTCTTATTACTGTCTTCTTCTACGCCTTCTCTAGCGCCTACTACCATATTATCCTCTTGATGATTAGTTAAAACATAATAATCTGATAACTTAGTAGTATCAAAATAAACATTACCACCAGATAAATAAGCATACCCTTTATCAATTAAAGTAGAAATAATTTTAATATATTCATCTATATTATCGGTAGCAGGAGATACAATTTCAGGCATTTTACAATTAACTAAACGAAAATCTTCAAAAAAGGCATCTGTATAAAACTTAGCAATCTCCATTGCTGACTTATGTTCTCTTTTACGAGCAACTTCCATCTTATCTTCCCCAGAATCAGAATCACTTGTTAAATGTCCAACATCCGTAATATTCATAGCACGAGTCACTTCATAGCCAAGAAAGCGCAAGGTTTTATCCAAAACATCATGTCCTATATAATTACGAATATTACCAATATGTGCATAATGATATACAGTAGGCCCACAGGTATACAACTTTACTTTTCCTTCTTCATGAGGAACAAATTCTTCAATTTTTCTTGTTAAAGTATTATATAATTGCATAAAATCACCTACTACTAGTATATCATACACAAAATAGAAAAAATACAGATTTTTATTTATAAACTGTATTTAAATCTATTTGTTCTAATAATTTATCAATTTTTCTAGCACCATATTCCTGATACTGACAGTTTTTCTTAATTTCCTTTAATATAGATTTAGTCTGCTCTAAACTAATATCTGAAAACTTATTACGAATCTTTTGCAAGATAACTTTATCAATAACATCAGAAGAAAAAGGATAAAAGTATAGGATAGCATCGATTCTGTTGATAAGCTCAGGACCAAAAAAATCTTTAAGATCTTTTTTTATAAAACTTTTATCATTTTCTAAGAAGCCAAGGGATTCTTTAGAACTACCTAAATTAGAAGTCATAAAAATAACAACATTAGAAAAATCTACTGTATCTCCATAAGCTGTAGTCATAACTCCATCATCTAACACTTGTAAAAACAACTTCAAAACACTAGGATGAGACTTCTCTACTTCATCCAATAACAAAACAGAATAAGAATGCATTTTAATTTTTTCTAAAACAGTATTCTTATCTTGATATCCAACATAGCCAGGAGGAGAGCCTAATATTTTAGAAACAGAATTAGAATCTCTATACTCGCTCATATCTAATTTTATAAAAGCATCTTTAGGATAAAGTAAGTTTGCAAATTTTCGTACTAATAAAGTTTTTCCCAACCCACTTTTCCCAACAAGAAGAAAACTTTTAGGAGTTTTTCTGTCATGAGACCTAGAAAAAATCGTCTTTGACAAAATAGAAACAGCTTCATCTTGACCTAATACAACTCTTTCTAACTCTCTTTTCAAACTTTCTGAATTTAAATTAAGTATCTTCTTAATTGGAATTTTAGTCTTAGAATAAATAACATCATAAATAACATCAATAGATAAAGTAGGCTTTAATGATGTCTGAGATTTAACTAACAAACGATTAATTTTAGACTGTAAAAAATGCTCTTTCTCACGTAACAAAGTTGCTTCTTTAAAATTATGTTCCACGATATACTTATTTTTAGACTCTATAATTTCGCTAAGTTCCAACTGCAACTGTTGAACTTTTTTATTTGTTAAAGTATTCATACTAACCAATTTAGAACAAGACTCATCTAATAAGTCTATCGCTTTATCCGGTTGCTTGCCATTAGATATATATCTTTCAGATAACTCTGCAACAGAGAACAAAATATCATCAGTTAATATAATTCCATAGAAATTTTCATAAATCTCTTTTAGATGTAAAAGAATAGATTTAACATTTTCCAAATTAGGTTCTTCTATAATAATCTTTTGAAATCTTCGATCAAAAGCCTTATCACCTTCTAAAAATTTCATATATTCAAGTTTTGTTGTCGCTCCAATAACTTTAATCTTTCCTCTAGCTAAATAAGGTTTTAAGATATTAGACGCATCAATAGCCCCTTCAGCCCCACCAGCACCAATGATAGTGTGAATTTCATCAATAAATAAAATAATATTAGGAGCCTGTTCTAATTCTTCAATCATTTTATTAATTCTCTCCTCAAATTCTCCCCTATATTTAGTACCAGCAACTAAGGATGAAATTGCAACACTTAAAATTCTCATGTTTTTAAGTTCATTAGGAACAAGTCCCAAAACAATTCTTCTAGCTAATTCTTCTACCAAAGCAGTCTTTCCAACACCAGCATCACCAATAAGCAAAGGATTACATTTCTTTCTCCGTAACAATATCTCTATCATATGACAAATTTCTTCATCTCTACCAATAACAGGATCAAAATTACCGTTTCTAGCTTCTTCTGTAAAATCAACAGCAAAATCCTCTATTGCTAATTTAGTAGATATAGATTTTCCTTCACGAATCAATTGATTAGAAAACTGTTCATATAAGCTATCCAAATCTATATCCATACTCATCATTATTCTATTAGCAACGCCTTCCCCTTCTTCTAACAAAGATAAAAACAATTGTTCCACACTAACATCCGTATTTTCATCTTTACTATCCAAAATTGCATTCTCAATAATTTTTTTTAAAAGAGGTGTATATAAAAACCATTTTGTTTGTTTACTCCCCATTCCTATAACATCTATCAATTTATTTTTAAAAGAAGAATATGTAAGGTTATATTGTTCTAAAAAAGATAAAAAGTTTTTATTAGCATAATGTAAAATAGATAGCAATAAATGTTCACTGCTAACATATGGATGTTTTAATTCTTGCATCTCTCTTTTTGACATAATCAATATTTTTTGAGCATCTTCTGTAAATTTTGAAAACATATAATCATCTCCTATATCTATTTTAGAAATAAGAAAGATTAGATTCAAGAAATAGAGTACCCAAAAAAAAGACAAAAAAAGAGCCTTTCGGCTCTTTCTATTAGATTAAAATTAAAATTGTAAATACGATTAATAATACAACTAATAATTCTAATACTAATTTCCAAATTGCTTTAAACCATTTAGAATATGGAACTTTCAAGTAAGATAACATACCCATTAAAACTAAACTAGTTGGAGCAACTAACATAGTCAATCCATAAGCTGCTTGATATACAACTGCTATTATTGGATAATTATCAGCATTTGTCACAATACTAGCTAAATATGGTAAAGAGCTTTGGAATGCATAAGCTGCATCTCCATTAAATAATGCAGATAAAATTGCTACAATAAATGTAGTAAATACATTAAATCCATCAGTGATTCCTAAAATTGCTTTATAAATAACTAATTGGAATGGATGATAAGTAGTAATTACTAAAATAGTATAAATCATAATAGCGATTACTGCAGGTCCTAACGCACGTTTAGCACCATTAACAAAACCATCTACTAATTCATCAAATTTAACTTTATAAATTAAAGCTAAGATAAACATGAATACCATTAATACAACTACTAAATCAATTAAAGTCCAAGATCCAAAAGCATTGATAGTACCTAACAATTTACCAAATAAAGCAAATCCAAACACTTCAAATCCAGTAACTGCTGTAGTAGCTTCATCCATAGCAGTAAGACCAAAGGCTCCAGACCATGAAATAAATGCTAGTACTAAGATAATAAAGATTACAGATAAAATAACAGCTAATGGCCAAACAATATGTTTTTTACCAGCAACTGTAGCAGGGATATAAGAATCTTCCTCTGCTTGATCTTCTGTAACTACAACTACTTCTTCTTCTTTTACAGCTGCTTTTGTATTTTTAGAAGATTTAGTTTTCGAAGTTTTCTTTTCTTCTTTAGCAGTAACTTTTTTTACATTAGCTTTTTTATCACTCTTCTTTGACTTTTTGATATATAAAATAGTATTTACAATTAATAATACCAAACCTAAAAATAATAGAATACATTTAGGTAACATACCATCAGTAAATTCATTACCTAAAATACTAGGAATAATACCAGTATTATTATATCCGAAAGTAGTACCTAACATACCAATCATAGTAGAACCAACAATAGTAAGTGCAGCTACGATTTTATCAAATCCCATAAGTAATATCAAAGATACTAACATTGGATAGAAAATAATTAAGCCAAGTTGTAACCCACAAATAGATGTAAGAAGAGCAATAAGTACCATCATAATAGATAGAACAACTACTTCTTTACCCTTAAATGCAACTTTTAATTTATCTAACATTGTACGGTATGCACCAATCTTGTTTAGCACACCATAGAAACCACCAACAACTAATATAAAGGCTGCAACATAACCAAAATATGAAATTGCTGTAACAGGATAATTAAATAAATCAAATAGTCCCATTTGAATGCGTCCTTGATCAACGTAACTACCTGAATAATAAGCAGCTGGTAATATCCAAGTAAGTAACATGAACACTAATAGTGTAATAAGAACGACTTTAAATGTATTATGTTTCTTCATAATTAACCTCCCATTATCATTATACTGACATAGGAAATTTTTTACAAGCATTTGACTATTTTTTTTATGAAAATTTAGTGAAAAACAAAGAAAAAAGACTCTAATCTAAGTCTTCTTCTTGTTCATTAATTGGTCTCATTAATGGGAACAAAATAACATCTTTAATATTTTGAGAATTAGTTAAAAGTTGAACTACACGATCAATTCCCATTCCCCATCCACTAATCGGTGGCATACCACATTCCATAGCAGAAATATAATCATGATCCATCGGCATAGCCTCTTCATCACCTTGAGCTTTTAATTTTGCTTGTTCTTCTAAACGACGAGCCTGCTCCTGCGGATCAACAAGTTCTGAATATGCATTAATAATCTCCGCACCATTAATAACTAATTGAAAACGATCAGTAATAGTAGGATCCTCATCATTAGCACGAGCAAGAGGACTCAAACTAATTGGGTGTTCAGTTAAGAAAATAGGATTTACAATATGTACTCTTGCAACTTTCTTATATAATTGATCCACTAAATTACCGTAACCTAAATTTTCAAGTGGTGTTTCACTATCAATTTCGATTTTCTCTTCTTTAATTTTTTCTAATAATTTTTCCTTAGTATCATAAAGTTTAATATCTATATCACTATAACGTAAAATTAAATCTCTAAAACTAACTGCTTCCCATTCTCCACTTAAATCTACTTCTTTGTCACCAACTGTAATAGTTAAAGTACCAAATAATTTCATAATAATAGATTGAAGCATCTCACGTAAAAACTTCATATTGTCTTTATAATTATAGAAAGCAGCATATCCTTCAATCATAGTAAAATCTTGCAAATGAGTAGCATCTATTCCTTCATTTCTAAAACATCTAGCGATTTCAAATACTTTAGTAAATCCACCTACAACAGCACGTTTTAAATATGTCTCAGGTGCAATTCTTAAATATAAATCAATATCTAAAGCATTGTGATGTGTAATAAAAGGTTTAGCGGCAGCTCCACTAGCTTTGTTATTTAAGATTGGAGTTTCAATTTCAATATATCCTGCTTCATCTAAATAATTTCTAATTTCACGAATAAAGCGACTTCTAAATAAAAACTTCTTCTTTGATTCATCATTCATAATTAAATCTAAATATCTCTCACGATAAATAGTTTCAACATCTTCAACACCATGGAATTTTTCTGGTAATGGTTTTAATGCTTTTCCTAAAAATGTAATACTACTAGCACGAACTGTTTTTTCTCCAGTGTGAGTAGTAAAAGTCTCACCTTCTACACCTATAAAATCTCCAATATCATAATTTGCTTTAAACTCTTGGTATGCCTGTTCTCCAATCATGTCTAATTTAACAGAAATTTGAATTTTCCCTTTAATATCTCCAATAGTTAAAAAGCTCATCTTACCCATTTTTCTCATTAAAATAATACGACCAGCCACTCTAACACCAGTAACGCCATCTTCCAAATTACTGGCATCAGAAAGTTCATAATTAACTTCAAATCTTTCTGGATAAGGATGTTCAATATTTTTAAGTTTTTCTCTTCTTACTACCTCTTGTTCACTTAATTCTCGCATGTTTCCATCTCCTTTACTAAGTCACATTTAACTACATCAGTATGAGCAATTAAATCATGAATACCTTGTCTTTTCTCACTAAACATAACCATAAATCCACTAGCTGCAATAATTGTAAATTGAATCATACTCAAAATACCAACACCATAAAAATAAGCCATTTGATTAGTAAATAATAAAACACAGAAATTTACCATATCAATTAAAATGGAATTGATAATTAAAGATCTAAAAATCATCTGATTCATAGTAAGTTGATTTCCATCATTACTGCTAACTTTTATTTTTAGTAACTTTTTACCAATAGTTTGACCATCATTTTTAATTTGAAAAACCACAAAATATAAAATATTCAAAAATATAGTGATTAAAGAAAGGATACCTTGTTTTCTTGCCATTTCATAACTAACACTAATACTTTCATTAGTGTATTCTTCAATACTGATTTCTTGTTTCATATAATCTTCTACTATCTGTGTACTAGATTCACTCAATTTATCAATAGAATTCATATCTAAAAAAGGATATGCAATCATAGACGCAACCATAGATACAATAAAAACGTCTAATATAAATGCAGCAAATCTTTGAATAAACAAAGCTTTTTCAGGTTGCTTTTCTTTTACCACTTTCTCAATAGTTGTTCTTTTCTTTGACTTGGTATTTTTATTTTCTTCTTCAACGATTGATGCTTCTTCTACTTTTTTACTTTTTGCCATCTAATTCCTCCTTAAATACATTTAATATAGAAATTATATCACGAATTTTAGTTGTTTGATAGATTTTATTTTTAACTATCGTACCACCAGGAACTCCTTTTAAATACCATCCAATATGGTTTCTAATTTCCAAAGTAGCAATATGCTCACTTTTAAGATGAGTCAAATAATCTAAATGATGCAAAATCATAGCTATTTTATCATCTATAGAAATATCAGAATCATAAAAATTAGTTTCTAAATAAGAAATAGTATTTTTAATAAGCCAAGGATTTCCTAAAACCCCCCGACCAATCATCACAGCATCACATCCAGTTTCATCTAACATCCTTTTAGCATCTTCTGGTGTTTTTATATCTCCATTTCCAATAACTGGAATAGAAACTACTGCTTTAACAGCTTTTATAATAGACCAATCGGCTTTACCACTATACCCTTGACTCCGAGTACGAGGATGAACACAAATTGCAGAAGCCCCTGCAGATTCTATAACTTTAGCAACTTGAATAGCATTAATATGATTTTGATCCCATCCACTACGAATTTTAACGGTAACTGGAATAGGTACTGATTTAACAACAGCCGCAACAATCTCATAAATCTTATCTGGGTCTTTCAAAAGAGCACTACCAGCCTGAGCCCTAACTGCCACCTTAGGAACGGGACACCCCATATTAATATCAATAATATCAGGTCGCATTGTCTCATAAATATATTTAGCAGCTTCCACAAAGGATTCCTTATCACTACCAAAAATCTGTTGTACTAAAGGACGTTCCTCGTCTGTCATATATAACATATCTAAAGTTTTTTGATTTTGAAAAGTAATGGCCTTATCACTAACCATTTCCGCATAAATAAGACCACAGCCCATCTCTTTACAAATACGACGAAAAGCAGAATTACAAATTCCTGCCATAGGAGCAAGAACAACTTGATTTTTAATAGTAATATTACCAATTTTCCACTCCATATTTCCAACTCCTTTTTGCAAGGCTTAATATACCATAAGAAAGAAAAAAAAGAAAGCTATTTACTCTCTTTTACTTTATTTTTTAATAAATCTCTAATTTCTTCTAATAATACTACTTCATCAGCCTTCTTTATTTCTTCTTTCTTTTCTTCCTTCTTCTTAAACTTATTCAATATTTTAATCATCACAAAAATAGAAAGTGAAATAATCAAAAAATCAACAATAGACTGAAGAAAAGCACCATATCGAACACTAGCACTACCTACTTGAATAGACAAATCACTAAAGTTAAGACCTCCTAAAACAACACCTATCACAGGCATTAAAATATCTTGAACCAAGCTGGTAACAATCTTACCAAAGGCACCACCAATAATAACACCTACAGCCATATCAACTACATTTCCTCTAGAAATAAATTTCTTAAACTCTCCCGCTTCTGCTTTGATTTTTTTTATTTCTTTAACTTCATTAACTTCTATTTTTTTCATCTTACTACACTCCTTAGAAAAATTATAGCACAAAAAAAGAAGCAAATTAATGATTTGCTTCATCTAATTCTTTTAATAATTCTGCTTTACTCATTTTTGAATAGCCCTTAACACCTTTTTCTTTAGCAATCTCTTTTAACTTAGTAACAGACATCTTTTCATAACTAGTATCCTCAGTTTCTTCAGGCATACGACCGTTTTTAACTAAGTAATCAATTTGCTCTTTAGTTAAAGTCTCATATTCTAATAATGCATTAGCAATAAGTTCAAGTAAATCTTTATTCTTATTAATAATTTCTTTAGCCTTTTTATGACAATTATTAATAATCTTTCTCATTTCCATATCAATCTCATTTGCTACTTCATTAGAAAAATGTTGTGCTTTATTATAATCTCTTCCTAAGAATACACTACCTTCTTGCTGTTCAAATTGAAGTGGTCCCAAATCACTCATACCATATTCTGTAACCATAGCACGAGCAATCTTTGTTGCTTTCTCAAAGTCATTATGAGCTCCAGTAGTAATTTCTCCGAAAATAATTTCTTCAGCGGAACGACCACCTAAAAGTCCAGTAATTTCCTCAAGCAAATCTGTTTTCGTAGAACATAACTTTTCCTCGCTTGGAACCATCATATTATATCCACCAGCAGAGCCTCTTGGAATAATAGTAACTTTTTGAACATCATTTGCATGAGCAAGCTTTAATCCTATAACAGCATGTCCTGCTTCATGGTAAGCGACAAGCTTACGATCATTTTCACTATACTTATGTGATGTTTTAGCAGGCCCCATAAGGACACGATCAGTAGCTTCATCAATTTCACTCATAGTAATTTTATCTTTATTACGACGAACTGCTAAAAGTGCAGCTTCATTAAGTAAATTTTCAAGATCAGCGCCACTAAAACCAGGAGTACGTTTAGCTAAATTACTTAATGTAATACCATCAGCTAAAATCTTATTTTTAGCATGAACAGCTAAAATTTCTTCACGACCTTTTACATCAGGCAAATTAACTGTAACTTGTCTATCAAAACGTCCAGGACGAAGTAATGCTGGATCCAATACATCAGGACGGTTAGTAGCTGCTATAATAATAATTCCCTCATTTGCACCAAATCCATCCATTTCAGTAAGTAATTGGTTAAGTGTTTGTTCACGTTCATCGTGTCCTCCACCTAAACCAGTACCACGTTGACGACCTACAGCATCAATCTCATCAATAAATATTAAACATGGAGCATTTCTTTTTGCTTGCTGGAACATATCACGAACACGACTAGCTCCTACACCAACAAACAATTCTACAAAGTCAGAACCACTAATAAAGTAAAATGGAACATTAGCTTCTCCTGCAACAGCCTTTGCAAGCAATGTTTTACCAGTTCCCGGAGGACCAAATAATAATACTCCTTTAGGAATTCTTGCTCCAAGTTTTTGGAATTTCTTAGGATTTTTTAAGAAATCAATTAACTCTTTTACCTCTTCTTTTTCTTCTTTTAACCCAGCAACATCTTTAAATGTCACTTTATTAGCATCACTGTTTAATCTAGCCTTACTCTTTCCAAAATCCATAGAACTTTTATTACCAGCCATCTGGCGACTAAAGAAGAAGAAAGCAAAACCAATTAATAACACAAAAGGCAAAACATTGATTACTAATAGCCAGAAAGAAGAAGAATCAGGGTCAGCTTCTGCCTCTAATTTGAAATTTCTCTCTTCACTAGCATTTACAATTTTTTTCATAACTTCGTCACTAAGTGGTAAACGAGCAAAGAAAGTTTCATTACTGTCATAGTCTTTTAAACTACCTCGTACTTCATAAGTATAAGCACTACCACGAGCAGTAATTTGTACTTCTTCAATGTTCCCTTTATTTAATTCCGACATGAACTCATTATACGTTAATACATTCACATCATTGTTCATTACATTAACAACGTAAAAAACACCAAGCATAATTAATGCTAAAAACAAATAAGGTAACAATCCTTTTTTAATTGTTTTTTTATCTATTGATTTATTCACGACATTTCCTCCTTAACTATATCTCAGTATTATATCATATTTTTCTGTTTTTTTCTTATCATATTTAGACTTTTTTAAACCTGGAAGCCAAACAACAACACCTTTAGCATCAACAACAACTGGCCAAGTATCTCGGTCACTTAATTTAACCTTCTTATCAATAAAAATATCTTTAATTTTCTTGCTACCATTTCCTTTTATAGACATACGATCACCAAATCTACGTGTTCTAACTGTAAGTGGCAAACTAATTTCTGAACTAAGTAAACGGCAAGTATCATTTCCATTACCAAGAACATCATCAACCTGTTCAATCACATGATGGTTAGGAAGAAGAACATATTTAGATAGTTCAACTTCATAAGTTGTAATTTCGGTTGTAATCTTCTTTAACTCTAATTCTTGATAGGTTTTTATCGCAATGACTTCGTTAGGCAAATTAACAAAGGCATTCGCTCTATTACTATATATTAAATTTAATAAAAGTTCAATATGTTTATCATTAATTAATATTAAATCATCCTGATAAAAATCATTCATCATATAATATAAAACTTCCTTTTGAATAAAAGCATCCAATTCTTTAAATAGGTCTATCTTTAAAAAATTATGATGAATAACTTTTTTTAATGCTTTATCTCTTTCATGTTCAATAAACTGATTAGCTTCATTTAAAACAGTACTAAATTTTAAATATTTCAAATGAATATTAGGATCTTCTTCTTTTAAAAAAGGCAAAACATATTTACGATAACGATTTCTAGTATATTTATCTTTGGCATTAGAATCATCAACATAATACATAACATGATTACACTTATCGTAGTCCTCTAGTTCTTGTTTCGTATATCCAAGCAATGGACGAACAATTTTATAATCACCTTTCGCTACTACTTTCTTAAATCCACTATACCCGTTTAAATTAGAGCCACGAGTAATACGCATCAAAACAGTTTCTACTAAATCATCACCATGATGAGCAGTCATTAAATAATTAGCATGATATTTATATACCACTTTTTCAAAAAAGTCATAACGAATATTTCTAGCTTCATTATGAAAATTATCATCACCATATTCTGTAATCATCATACATTCAAACATAATCTGATTCTTTTCACAATAATTTCTTAAATATTCTTCCTCCTGCACACTTTGTGCACGCAAATTATGATTAACATGAGCTACGATTAAACTTAATGAGTATTTCTCTCGAATTTTTAATAACATATCTACTAAAGCCATAGAATCAGGTCCTGCAGAGCAACCTATAACAATAATATCTTGTTTATGAAAAGTAAAATTATCTTCTATTGACAACATAACATACCTCCTATAGTAACCTCAGAAAAAAAGAAAACCCCTTTACTCTTCAGGAATTTTCAAAATAAACTCTCCATCTTTAGAATAAAGATATTTTTCTCTAGCATATCTAGCTATATAATCCGGATCTTGCAACTTATTTGCATCTACCTTCAATTTTTTTTCCTTATTTTTTAAAGAAATTAATTCTTCTTCCAAATCTTTTTTTTCTTGGTATTTATCATAAATTTCTAACCAGTACTTACCAATAGTAAAAGTAGTAAATCCTATGACAATAACAGAAGACAGACCTAAAAAGAGCATTCTTCTACGCCTTTTAGTCTTTGCTTTCGACTTTGCCATAATGATCACCTACTCTTTCACCATAAATTATAGACCAGTTTAAAGTATAGAGCAAGAATACCAAAAAAAAAAGAGAAATTTGACACTATTTTTTACGGATTTTTTTAAAGAATGGAAAGCTAATATAAAATCCTAAAAATAATAGACAATAAAAGTAGACATGAATAATTCCATGATTAATTTTCTGAAGGATTAAAAAATACAATAATGCCATATCTAATAAAAATAACAAAGTAATTAAAATTTGAACTACTATTTTTTTATAAAAAAGAAACTGATAATGAAGATTAAATAAAAAAGAAAAAAAGATACCGTAAAAAAAAGAAAAAAGTAAAGAATAAATTTGTATTTTTAAATTCATTATTTAAATAAACGATTAAATATACTATTCTCTTTATCTTTTTTCACATCTTCAATATAAGTCATACTATGAATAAGTCCTTTAATTGATACATTACCTTGCATAGTATCTAATTTAATTAACTCTAGTCCCTCTCCTTTAATCATTAAAAAGCCCATAATAGTATCTAATAAAAATTGTTCACTATCAAAATTCTCTATTTTTTTCACACCTGTAATAACTAGATTTTTTCTTTCTAACAAACTAATCCCATGATTATAATTATTAATAGTATCTTGTTTATCCATAAAGTCCTCCTGATAAATAATATGCAAAACAGAGAATTTTATGCAAAAAAAGAAGACTAACTAGTCTTCATTTTCAGTAGGTTCTTCAGCTTTTTCATAAGCATCTAAAATTGCTTCTTCAAACATCGCTCTAACTTCTGGATTAATTGGATGAGCAACATCACGGTAACCACCAGTAGCTGTCTTTCGGCTAGGCATAGCTATGAATAGTCCGTTGTCTCCATCAATAATTCGAATATCATGTACTGCAAAACTATCATCTAACAATACTGAAGCAATACCCTTCATGCGAGATCCTTCCTTATTGATTTTGCGTACATTTACAGATGTAATTTTCATGTAATATTCCTCCCTCTTAAAGTATTACACTTTACATTTTAATTCTATAATAATTATAAGAAAAATGCAATATTTTTTATACTTTAGAAAGAGTTTATGGTAAAATTTCTAAATTTTGAGTCAAAATATCACTATAACTAAATGTTTTTATTTTATTATTTTCAGTCTCTATAGTAAAAATTGCTGGATATAAATCAACAATTACACCATAAAACTCGTCCACCTGATTTCTTGCTCCATGAAATCGAAATGAGCACTTAACACCTTGATTCTGCTTCACCACTTTCTTTATATTATCTATCATCATCTAGGATACCCCACATACATAGTTCCATTTGTAATAATTCCCCCTATACCATCTTTGCCATATTTTGTTTTTTCTAAAATATTAAGTAAATCAATACTTTTATTCTTATCAGATAAGGCCAAAGAAGAAGCCAAAATTGCTGGATCCAAAGCATGAATATTAATTCTTTTGGGACTAGAAGCAAAATTTGCACCAGCTTTAATCAGTTCTTCATAATTAGATTGACAAGCACCCGCAATAATAATTAATTTATCTTGACTCTTTTCATATTTTCTAGCCTCTCTCACAGCTTCTATAAAATTAAACGAATTTTGATAGTCTCCCCGATTTTTCTTTAAATACGCATCATGTCCAGTAATAACAACAATATCTGGCTGAAATTCTTCTAACAAACCATAAATCTTATGTGGAATTTCCATTTCAGAAACAGTAAGTCCATTAGCTTTAACATTCATTTCTTTATAAAAATTCATACATCTTTTAAGATAGTCACTATCACCATCTATATGTAAAATTTTACCAGGCAAATAAAAATATTGACTTCGATCCATTTGCAAAGAACGTAAATTTTTTTCAAGAATCTGCTGGTCAGAATCAAAAGACACCGTAGTTTTAACCAAATCAGATAAAGAACTATCAGCATAAAGTCTCAAGTCAACACCCTTTAAAAAGGCTATATTCCCGTCAATAGAGACTATCTTAAAAACGATATCATGATTATGAGAAATACGTGTAACATAATCACCTTCATTAAATTTCATACAATCATCTCCAATAAATTGTATGCAAAAAAAAAAGAAATATTCTAAACAGATAAGCCATTAGCAATATCTACAAATATTTCAACAGATAATTGCTCAGCACGAGCAGTCAAATCGTAACCGTATTTTTTCAAAATTAAAGAAATAGAATCTAAATCATATTTTTTTAAATTATTACGCAAGTTTTTTCTTTTAAATTGAAAACTATCTTTTACCAATCTAAAAAATAAATCTTGATCCTTCAAAGGTAACAAATTATCTTTTCTCGTGAAAGATACTACTACACTATCAACATTAGGTTCTGGAATAAACTCTTTTCTAGAAACTAAAAATTCTTTTTTTATAATATAAAAATAAGATAAAAAAACAGTAATAGAACCATAATCTCTAGTTCCCGGAAGAGCAGAGAATCGATTACCAACTTCTTTTTGAACCATCATACAAATCTTTTGAAAATTCAAATGACTATCAATAATCTTCATAATGATTGGCGTTGTTATATAATAAGGAACATTACTAATGAAATACAAATTTTGATAAGAAAAACGTGAAATATCCTGTTCTAAGGAACTAGTTAAAAAATCCTGAAATAACACTTCTACATTAGAAAAATTTTCTAACTTCCTATGTAGTTCTCCCTGCAAGTCCGTATCAATCTCATAAGCCAACACATGTCCTGCCCTTTTTGCCAATTCTTGCGTTAAAATTGCTCCACCGGGACCAACTTCTATTACTAAATCTTTATCTGTCAGAGAACAAACATCTGCAATTCGTTCTACTACAGCTTTCCGTTTCAAAAAATTCTGACCGTACCTTTTTTTAAAATCTACATTGTAATGTTCCATACTTATCACCACCAAAAATATAACATAATAAAAAAAGAAAGACAATAAATTAAATCACTTCAATGTCTTTCTCCAAAACAGACTGTTTTTTTGCCTCGTTCAATTTCTTTTGTTTCATAAGTGTACGTACTTTAATTACTTCCACCATAATTAAATATAAAAGCGGAAGTGCTATACAAAGAATCCAGCCAAAATACGTAGACAAAAACTGCCTAATATAGCCAAGCATCGGAATTCTAAACAAGACTTTTCCATAAACGTTATCTTCATTAACTAAAACTCCATCAGCGACATTATTATTATCTCCTTTAGTACGATAAAGTAAAGAACCATCTGCCCCTTTTTTAATACCGATAATTCTATGAGTAATAATTTTACCAGCATAATAAGAATCCGTTGCTAAATAACTAATAATATCCCCCTGCTTTAAATCTTCAGGAGAAGTTCTGGCTACAATAATCGCATCTTGTACATTAATTGTTGGAACCATACTAGGACTCACAATAACATAAGCATCAAAAAGTGGCGGTTTATCTTCCCCAGAACGAAGATTATATAATAAATCAATAAAATAAAAAATAAAAAATAAAAAAACAAGAGCTAATAAAAGAAAGATAACATACAAAATAACCTTAGTTATAAAATGAAAGAAGAACTGTATGATTTCTTTGATAGAAACAACATCATCATGATTTGTATCAAAGTATTGTTTCATAATAGCCCTCCTATCTATCATCATAAACATAATAACACGCAAAAATCAAAAAAACCAGTTATAAGGTAAAAAAAAAGAGGAGTTTACATCCTCTAAATCGCTTTTGCTGTAACATTTAGTTTAATATCAAAATTCCGACTAACGGAATCAATAATAGTATCTTTAGATACCCACATACGTAAACGAAAATTCTCTCTAAGCTCTTTACTAGTTCCTGATGTATTCGCCAAAGTACCTGAATATAATACCATGCTACCTTTTTTACTTCCAAGGAAACTCACCTCTTCTAATGGTATAAATGGTTGGGGAATTTGAGTAATAGTAGTATCCTCATATCCGTTATCACCTAGACGTTGTAAATAAAATCTTACAGAAGAATTATCCAACATTGCTTGATTAGAAGAAATTTTTTCCACAGAAATTTCGTAATTAAGAGTAGTATGTGCAGATAGATTACTTTGCACGGTAAAATCATAAACATTGCCATTACCCTCCAATAACTTACCCGCATCATCAGAAATAGGCATAACATTTTCCATAGACAAAGATCCACGATTATTTTCTAAACCTAAAGAGATAGTTCCTGTAGAAATACCATTGGTATATGAATCTTTAAAAACAGTAGTGAACGCTGCATAAGAAACACCGACAAAAGCAATAATTAAAACAGCAATGCCAATAATAGATAATAAAATTTGTTTAGACTCTGACTGAATCATATGAAAACCTCCGTCTACTATAATAATTTAATCATATCATATAAAAATTAAAAATCAAAATAAAAGACTTCAAAGAAGTCTATTTTGCTTGTCCAAACACTTTGATTTTAACAGAATAAGTAGCACTAGGATCTACAACAGCACCCTCTCTTACCCATAATCTTAATCTATAGTTAACTTCTTTTTCTGAAGAAAGATTTACCTTATCCAACACCATAGATTTAGCGGGACTACCTAAAGTTGTTTTTTTCTTAATGGGAGTAAAAACAGTAGGATACTCTACTTTGGCATAAGTACCACTACTCTGTTTTTCTAAATAAACAACGATATCATTATCGGGAATAGTAGAACTATCATCTTTTATCAAAGCAATTTCATATTGAACAGAAGCATCTTCATCCATCTTAGAAGAAACCGAAAAGTCAAAATAACTCCCCTCATCTCTTAAATCCTTGCCACTTTCATTAGACATAGGAGTCAAATTGGTAAGAGAAAATTCATTAGTAGAAGTTTTATAATTCATAGTAACAACACTATTTTTTACTACCTCATTCACGTTCTGTTTTTGTTCTCTAAAAAACATCATAAAAGCAAACACAACAACTAAAATTAAAATTAGACTAATCCCCAAAACAATAAATACTACATTTCTTGTCCTATAATTATTTTCCATATATCCTCCTAATCTATTACCTTAGCATAAAGTAAAATTTTAAAACTACGTTTTTCCATTGTAATTGGATAAGTATCCCTCAACCAAATACGTAATCTAAATTTTTTTGTTTCTTCTTTCTCCAATACACCTGAATAAAGTTTCTTTCCAGCAGGATCAGCCTTAGCTACTTTTAAATCACTATAAGTAGGAATAGACGAACGATAATCCTCCATAGGAGAATCATCTTTACCATCCGTCAAGTAAACTTTAACATAATCTGTAGGAAGCTCTAAAGCCACACCAACAGGTATAGCATAAATTTCATAATTAACAGATTCTATACCTTCCATAGTAGAAGAAATACTAAATTCACTATACCCATATTTTGTTTGATCAGGAGAAAATGTAAGTTGTTTCCCTATAGCATCAGTGATAGGCATAGAATTATCAACTTCTAAACCGTTAGAATTTTCTGAATAAGAAAAAATCAAAGTAGCATTTTTTGTATTCTCAGTATTACCATAAGAATAAAGAAATAGGCAAAGTATAAATGAAAAAATAGCTATCAAAATCAAAATAATCAAAATAAATAATGTCTGATGCTGCTGTAATTTATTAAATACTTTCATATAGCAACCCCTATCTTATAGTATTAAGAATACACTATTTTATCTTTTTTTTCAACCTAATCTAAATGAAAAATATACTTAGCATTAGATGTAGTAATTTCCGCCACTTGTTTAAGAGAAACATTCTTACAATTAGCTATTTTTTCCGCAATGAATGGTATATACTTAGAACTATTTTTCTCTCCACGATATGGAACCGGTGTTAAATAAGGACTATCCGTTTCTAAAACAATACTATCTAAAGGAATTTTAGTAACAGTATCTGCTAAATTGCTATTCTTAAAAGTAATAACTCCGCCAATTCCCAAAAAAAATCCCATTTTTATATATTCTTTTGCAGTTTCTAGACTTCCGCTAAAACAATGAATAACTCCGATTACAGAATATTTTCTCAAACAATCTATAGTATCAAAAGTAGCATCACGACTATGAATAACAACAGGCAAATGATGTTTCTCAGCAATAGCTAATTGTTTTTCAAACAAAGATATTTGTTTCTCTCTATTTTCTTTACCATAATGATAATCTAAACCGATTTCTCCCAATCCAACTACTTTATCTAAACATAACTGTTCCTCCAAGAAAGATAAATCTGAATCAATAATAATATCTGCTTCGGATGGATGATAACCAATAGTTACAAAAACATCAGAATATTTTTTTGCATATTCTAATGATTCACTAATACTTTCTTTCGTACATCCAGATATAATAATTGAACTTACTCCAGCCTGTCTATTTTCTTTTAAAACTTCTTCTATATTCTTATAATCTTCATTAGACAAATGACAATGTGTATCTACAAACATAAAATACCTCCAAAATAAAAATATCATATTAATGATATTTTTTCCACTCACAATATTTAGCTACAAAACGATAGGTTATTAAAAAAAACAAATAACAAACATCTAAAATATTTTTCGTAACACTTATATAAATAAGTAAGAAAAATATTCCTAAAAAGAAAACTAAATCTACTGTAAAAAACTGCACAATATTTTTTGACATAATCTTATCCTTTCTTACAGCAACTACTCTTTAACTATAACACACACAAAAAAAGAAAGACATAATTTTACATCTTTCTTTTTATAATTGACAAACTATTTTACATTTTCAGCAAAGAACTTATCTCTATCAATTCTTTGGAATAATACAGAAGGAGTTTCTAAATGATACTCATTAGAACTGTTATAAACAATATTTGTATCAGAAGTATTTAATTGCTTTCTAATTTCTTTACTAGTGCTTGGCATAAATGGTTCTAAATAAAGTGAACAAACGCGAATAGATTCTAATAAATGATAGATAACATTTTGTAAACGATCCTTTTTACTATCATCTTTAGCAAGAACCCATGGTGTTGTTTCATCTATATATTTATTAGTAAATCGTAATACATTAAATATCTCCGTAATAGCATCACTTATTTGTAAAGCATCCATCTTCTCTTCCACTATGTTTTCTAAATTTTTCAATTTACTTTCTAATTCTAAATCAATATCTTCTACAGCATCAGTACCACGAACAACTCCATCAAAATACTTATTGCCCATGGAAATAGATCTTTGTACTAAATTACCCAATACATTAGCTAATTCTCCATTAATATGATCAATTAATAAATCATAAGTAATATTACCATCACTAGCAAAAGGAATTTCATGTAGTAAATAATAACGTACTGCATCTACTCCAAAAGCTTCTACTAATTCATCTGCATAAATAACATTACCTTTAGACTTACTCATCTTATCATTATTCATAAGTAACCAAGGATGACCAAATATCTTCTTTGGAAGTGGAAGATCTAAAGACCATAAGAAACAAGGCCAATAAATAGAATGGAAACGTACGATATCTTTTCCTATAACTTGTAAATCTGCAGGCCATAACTTTTTAAACTCACCAGTTACTTCATCTACATCATAACCTATATTAGTAATATAATTAGTCAAAGCATCAAGCCATACATAAACAACATGGTTAGAATCAAAATCCACAGGAATTCCCCACTTAAATGAAGTACGAGAAACACATAAATCTTGTAACCCTGGTTTAATAAAGTTATTTAACATCTCATTCTTTCTTGCTTCTGGCTGGATAAAATCAGGATGACTTTCAATATATTCTTCCAACTGTTTTTGATATTTACTTAATTTAAAGAAATATGCTTCTTCTTTTGCCTCTTTAACTTCTCTACCACAATCAGGGCATTTTCCATCAACAAGTTGAGACTCAGTCCAAAAAGACTCGCAAGGAGTACAGTAAAGTCCAGTATATTCACCTTTATAAATATCACCTTGATCATACATCTTTTTAAAAATATGCTGAACTATTTTCTTATGATGAGGATCAGTCGTTCTAACAAATTTATCGTAACTAGCATCCATCAAATCCCAAATACGTTTTACTTCTGCTGCTTGTTCATCAACAAATTCCTGTGGACTTACACCAGCAATCTTTGCTTTCTCTTCAATTTTTTGTCCGTGTTCATCGGTACCAGTTTGAAAATAAACATCATATCCCTTAAATCTCTTATATCTCGCTATTGCATCTGCCAATACAATTTCATAAGTATTACCTATGTGTGGCTTACCAGATGTATAAGCAATAGCAGTTGTTAAATAAAATTTTTCTTTCATAATTCTCCCTCCTAATAAAAAAACTATTATAAACATAAGGACGAAGTTTCGCGGTACCACCTTATTTTATAATAGTAAATATTATACACTTAAAATAGTTAACGCCTATCTACGATTACACCTACATATCGATGTAATAGTTCAGAAGCCATATCTTATAAAAAGTTTATTTCCTTTTTCACCAACCGGAATCTCTAAGCTAAACCTTTTTTTATAAGACTCTTCCTCATCACAATCAATATGGCTAGAGTATAACATAAAAAAAACTATTCTTCAATATGTTTTCCTAAAAATTTAGAGACAACATCAGCCATCTTCTCTTCGACCTGACCAACACTTTGTTCAGAAATAATTAAAACTAAACCAATCGCATCACCATTCATAATAACTGGAGAAATAACATAAGCATACTGTTCTATATCAGAATCAAGAAGTTCAATATTATGTAATTCTCTCTCCACTACTATACTACGTTCTTTCATAATAAATTCTAAAGCTTTAGAAATAGGTTTATTCAAATACTTCTTTTTTAGATTTCCACTAGCTGCAATAAAATTATCACGATCTGTAATAAATACACTCTGTCCTGTAACTGAATTTACAATATCAACCAATTGTTTAGAAATCTCATCCATATCCGTCATCTTAGAAAACTTTTTTAAAGCAATCATTTCTCTATCTACAAAGATTTCTAAAGACTCACCATCCCTGATTCTAAGAGTACGGCGAATTTCTTTTGGAATAACAATTCTTCCTAAATCATCCACTCTTCTAACTACACCTGTTGATTTCATATAATTATTCCTCACTTTCCCATACTACTATTGTTTCAATTTTTTCTAAATTTATACCGCTTTTCATAATTTATTATAATCAATATTCCCAAAATTTCCCTTGGTAAATATTTCCATATCAAAAAACATACAAAAAAAAGAAGAACATTTTTTGTCTTCTTTAATATATTTACTCATTTCCATTTAATAAATAAGAATTCAACTTAGTAAATAAAAATCTTTCTCCTTGTTCTCTCACACCATTAATTAAGGTCGTATCCTTAACAATTACTTTAAAATCTATACTTTCTAAAAGCTGCTTGATATAAGTAGAACGAACAAATTTTATCATCTCATTTGAAAGTGTATCAGCAGTTTTTTCATCAATGTTTTTTGTAAATAATTGATTTACATTTTTGACAATTTTTTTCTCAATTATAGTACTAATATCTGCTTTTATTGTTTTTTTCAATTTACGATTTAAAGGAATAAAATCTTTTTTATTAAATTTAATAACATCAGTTTCCTTTTTTGGAGAAAAAGAAATAATAATTTTTTGGAGTTCAGTTATCCTTATTTTTTTCCAATCAGAAATATAAGTAATAACTTTTTTTCGATAATCCTCTAAAATTTTATCTAACACATCCGCTTTAATAATTGTCTTATGTCGTTTAGCTAACTCTAAAAACTTACATTTAATAACATCCATAGAATCAAGCGGAGGTTTTTTTAATAAAGATAAAATATCATCATCAAACAAAGAGATAGTATTATTTTTCAAGGTTTCTAATACTGCATTTTTATAATTTTCAAAGTGTTTTTGTCTAAAATCCTCAATTGTCTCCTGATTCATACTACCACATCCTAGTATTGTAAGTGTAACAAATGCAACTTCATCTAGTCAAGATTATGACAAAAATTTGCCATAAATTAAATCAAGTAAAGAAACTAAATAATAAATCGGATGTTTTTCTAATTTTATAATATCTAAAATAATCACCAAATTAGAACCCCTACTTAAAAATCTAAAAGAGGGACTAATCTCATAAGAATCCATAAACAACTCATCAACTCTAAATTTAGATACAACTTCCTCTGGAAATACAAGTTCAATAGAATTCTTAGTTTGAGATACACGTTTAACACCCACTCGTTTAGCCAATTTTTCAAACCACTCTTCATACATATAAATAAGCATATCATCATTTACTCTTCCAAATCTATCTTCTAACTCAGCTTTAACATCTTCCAATTTTTCTGCAGAATCAATTTCATTGATTTTGCGATGAATTTCAATCTTTAAGTCATCTTCAGAAACATAATGATCATCAATATGCGTACTAACATTTAGTAGCGGTTTACTATCAATTTCTTCTTCCTCTAGTGGTAATTCTATATTCTTCTTACGAGCTACTTCTTCATTTAAAAGTCTTAAATACAAATCAATTCCAACAGAATCAATAAATCCAGCTTGTTCACTACCTAAAATATCACCAGCACCACGGATAGACAAATCCCGAGTAGCAATACTAAAACCACTACCAAGAGCAGTAAATTCTTTAATTACATTAAGTCTTTTAACAGCAGATTCTGTTAATACTTTAGCAGGATGATACATTAAATAAGCATAAGCAAACTTATCACTACGACCAACACGACCACGTATTTGATAAAGTTGACTAAGTCCAAATCTATCAGCATCCATAATAATTAAAGTATTAACATTAGGAATATCAATACCAGTCTCAATAATCGTTGTACAAACTAAAATATCATATTCATGATTAATAAAATCTAAAATTCTATTTTCCAAAGCATTTTTATTCATTTGTCCATGAGCAGTTATAATTCTAGCATCTGGAACTAAATTTTGAATACGATACATTTCTTCTTCAATAGACTCAACTTTATTATACAAAATAAATACTTGACCATCGCGAGATAACTCTTTATAAATAGCATCCTTCAAAATTTGATTATTCTCTTCAATTACATAAGTCTGAACAGGATAACGATTAACAGGAGGAGTCTCAATTAATGATAAACTACGAATACCTACTAATGACATTTGCAATGTTCTAGGAATTGGTGTAGCAGTTAATGTTAAAACATCAACATTGGTTTTATATCGCTTGATTTTCTCTTTATGAGTAACTCCGAAACGTTGCTCTTCATCAATAACCAAAAGTCCTAAATTTTTAGGTTTGATATCATCACTCAATAAACGATGGGTACCAAAAACTAAATCAATAGTACCATTAGAAATTCCTTCAATAATCCTTTTAACCTCTTTAGGAGAAGTAAATCTATTTAAAAGACCAATAGATACAGGAAAGTCTTTAAAACGTTCCATAGCATTTTCGTAATGCTGATTTGAAAGAATAGTAGTAGGACATAAGAAAAGTACCTGTTTAGAATCTAAAATAGCTTTAAACGCCGCTACAAAAGCAACTTCAGTTTTTCCAAAACCAACATCACCACATAATAAACGATCCATTGGTGTAGGTTTCTCCATATCCTCTTTAATCTGTGCAATAGCTCTTTTTTGATCTGGAGTAAGTTCATAAGGAAATTCTGCTTCAAAATCTAACAACATATCACAATCAGGAGAAAAAGCAAATCCTTGTCGTGCTTCACGCTCAGCATATAGTTGTAATAAATCATCCGCCATATCCTGAACTTTCTTTTTAACTCTATTTTTCGTCTTCTCCCATTCACTACCACCAAGTTTATTTACTTTAGGAGCATACCCCTCTTTACCAGTATATTTGTTAAGTAAATCTATCTTCTCAACTGGTATATATAATTTATCTTCTCCCTGATACAAAACTTCTACATAGTCTTTTTGAACACCTGATAAACTAAGAGTTTTAATCCCATTATAAACACCAATACCATGAATATTATGAACAACATAATCACCAACAGATAATTTATTAATATCCGAGATACTAGAAGAATATTTAAATTTAGTACGATATTTCTTTTGTTTTTCTTTTACTAAAAACAATTCGTTGGCAGTCAAAAATACATAGTTTTGATAAACAAAACCTGCTTTCAAAGGAGTAGAAACTAAATTCACTTCATTCGGGATAATATAATCAAAATCAGTCTCTACTACTTTCATATTAAGAAATTTCATAACACTACAAATTTGATATTTTTTTAAACATAATACAACAGTCTTTCCATCATTAATAGACTGACGAATAAACTGATTAATAGAATCGGCATTTTCATTAAAGTTATTAATTGTATGAACACCTAAATCTAATATATTATTAGAAAGATAATGATCAATGTTCATATAATAAATAGGAAAAGTTGGATGAATATCTAAAAAATCAAACATATATTTTCCATTAAACTCTGCATCTTTAGTACTATGATAAGTTAAAACCTCTTCCATAATTTGCGAAAAACTAACTTTTAACTGTTCATAATCCTTGAAAAAAGTAATAGAATCTCCCAAATAATCCAAGATTGAAGAAACTTCCTCATAAAAAGGTAAAAACTTTTGCTTAGAAGAATCTTCTTCTACTATTTTTGTTGTTAAAAATTCAGAACAAGGACGTATCAAAATTGAAGAAATACTAGATAAAGATTTCTGCGTATCACAATCAAAATAACGAATAGATTCTATTTCATCATCAAAAAATTCAATACGAACTGCAGTATCACTTTCCACAGGAAAAACATCAATAATAAAACCACGTACTGCAAATTCACCTGTTTTATTAACAATTGTATCTCGAGTATAACCAGATTGAACTAATTTTTCCACCAATTCTTGTGGATTAATAGTATTACCAACCTCTAGATTTAAAAAAGCCTGTTGATAATTTTTTTTTGTTGGTAAAAAACGCAAATATCCCATCAAGTTAGTAATAACAATATTAGGTTGTTCTAAAACTTTATTAATAGTTTCCAAACGATTATAACGAAGTTCAGGGCTGATAGCTAAAGCTTCACTAGTTAAAAAATCATCCATAGGAAACAAACTAACATTATCTGTATAATTAGATAAAGAAGAATACAATTGATTTGCTTCATATAAAGAATTAACAACAACTAAAATATTTTTCTTTTCTCTTTGCAAAGTAGAATATAATAAGACACAAAAAAACTCATCGGTAACACCAGTAATACCCATGTTCTTTTTTAATTCTATAGTTCCGATTTGTTCAAAAACATTCATAAAATCACCTGTTTTTACGATTATAGCGATTCATTAAAGATAAGAAATCTAATTTAAAATAGTCATCAATCACATCAACTAAAGACGTAAATAACTCTTGCAATTGCTTCTCTTCATCTTTAGAAAATCTACCCAAAACATAATCTTTAGTTTCACGTGACTTATCATTAGAAATTCCTATTTTTAAACGCTTATATTGTTGAGTATGAATACATGCCTCAATATTACGTAATCCATTATGTCCACCACAAGAACCTTTATCTCTTAATTTAAAATTACCTACATTCAAATCTAAATCATCAGAAATAACTAATAAATCAGAAGTATCAATCTTAAAAAAATTAATAAACTGTGAAACAACAGTACCAGATAAATTCATATAAGATTGAGGTTTCAAAAATATAACTTTTTCTCCATTTAGATTAATTTCACAATAAAGACCTTGAAACTTATTTTTCCAAGTTATAGAAACATTTTTATAATTTAAATAATAATCCAAAAAAGAAAAACCAACATTATGCCTAGTACCTTCGTATTCTCTACCAGGATTTCCTAAACCAACTATAATTTTCATAACATCACCTCTAATTAAAATTATTTCCCGGGAAATAATTTATTTTTTATTCTCATGATATTCCTTATAAATAATAGATTTTGCAACGCCTCTTTCCTTTGCAACAGTTTTGATAGCATCTTTTTCACTCATACCATCATCTAAATAAAGATTAATATGTTCTAAAATAGACATACTAGAATAATCTATATCTTCATGATTACCATCAACAACCACAACAAATTCTCCCTTTAATTCAGGAACAATTGGAATAAGCTCCTGTATTGTACCACGACAAATCTCTTCATGCAACTTTGAAATTTCTCGGTGAATACTAATATTACGATTACCAAAAACATCTAACATATACATTAATGTCTTTTCTATACGATGTGGTGCTTCATAAAAGATTAATGTATAAGGCAACTTACTTAAACTGATAAGTTCTTTTTTTATTTTAGATTCTTTAGTCTGTAAAAAACCATAAAACAAGAATGGAGAAGGAGAAAGTCCAGAAGATGTTAACGCAGGAACAAAAGCAGTTGCTCCAGGAAGAGCGATAACATTGAAATGATTATCTATAACCGCTTTAGAAACTACATATCCTGGATCACTAACAATTGGAGATCCCTGATCAGTAATTAACCCTATATTTTTACCATTTTTTAATTCTGAAACAATATATTCTTTTATTTTATCTTCATTATATTCATGACAACTAACAAGTCGCTTCTTAATGTTAAAGTGATTTAATAACTTACTACTTTCTCTAGTATCTTCGCATAAAATAAAATCTACCATTTCCAAGACTTTAAGTGCTCTAACTGTAATATCATCCAAATTTCCAATAGGAGTAGGAATCAAATATAAACTAGCACTTCCATCATAACTACTCTGTCTCATGCTTAACCTCCAACAAAAACTTTTCATATTCACTAGTTTTAGTACCATTCTTCATATACATAATAAATGGATGTTCTACTTTTAAACCGGATTTCCCATGCTTAGTTCCTTCTAACAAAACTAAAGTAGAAGGTTTATCGGCCTTCTCATGAACAAACTGAATTCTCTTGGGTTCAATATGATATTTACGAAATAAATCAAAAATCTCTAATAAGCGCTCAGTTCGATGAACAATAGCAAAATTACCGTTATTTTTCAACAATCGAGAAGCAGTATGAATAACATCTTCTAATGATATACACACTTCATGTCTAGCAATCATTTTTTCTTCTTGTTCATTAAAAAAATTCTTATCATTTACTTTAAAATATGGAGGATTACAAGTAATAACATCATATTCTTCAATTGTATCAGACGTGACATAATCTTTCATATCAGAAGTTATAATAGAAATTTGAGTTTCAAGACTATTGTATCTAATAGACTTTTCAGCTAAATTAGCTAAAGATTTCTGAATTTCAACTCCAACAATAGGTTTATCCGTACGAAGAGATAAAATTAGCGGTATCACCCCGTTACCAGTACCTAGATCAAGAATCTTTTTATCGCGTAAACGAATAGTAACAAAGTTAGAAAGCATTACGCTATCTAAAGAAAAAGAAAAAAAGTCTGTATTTTGATAAATCTTACGATTAGGATAACCTAAAATATCATTCAACACTTCCATGATATTCTTCCTTCTTCATCTCAACAATCCCTTTTTCCTTTAAATCAACTTGAAAAGACCCTTTAAAAACATCAATAGAAGAGACTTTTCCTATACCAAATTCAGTTTCCACTATACTTCCCATTTTAGGATATCCTTTTTTTAATTCTGTATATAAATCATTTTCATATCCAAGACAACACAAAAGTCTACCACAAATTCCATTAATTTTAGAAGGATTTAAAGCTAAAAATTGATTCTTAGCCATATTAATAGACACACTATTAAAATCAGTCAAAAACGTATGACAACATAAAAACAATCCACAAGGTCCTAATCCTCCTACTTTCTTAGCTTTATCACGTACACCAATTTGTCGAAGTTCAATACGAGTTTTATATTTCTGAGCTAACTTTTTAGCTAACTCTCTAAAATCAACTCTGTTATCCGCAACAAAAGAAAAAACCAACTGACTCTTATCAAAAGTATAATAACAATCTACAAATCCCATATTCAAATCTAAATCATTACTATATTTTCTAGCTACTTCTAGGGCTTTTTTTGCTTTTTCATCATTTTCAGATAAGATTTTTCTATCATCATCGGAAACTTTTCTAACAACTTTTTTTACAGAATCAGGTAAATTTTCTTCTTTTTCCATATAAGAAGCTTTCTTTATAATACCTGAATCAAGACCAGATTCAGTTTCAACAATTACTAGATCATTAACAACCAAATCCAATTCACTGGAATCAAAATATGCAAAAACCTTTGTAACAGGAAACATAACTTGAACAACTTTCTGCATCTATTTCACCTCCACAAATCTAGAATAAATACAATCTAACCACAATTTATAATTTATATTATACATCAATTTAGGAATTTCTTCTTCAATTATAGTAATATAAGATAAAAGTATATTAGTATCAACACTATCTAAAAAAGACAAGTTAGAATTCTCATTTCCTTGAGATTTAGTAGATAAATAGTTAATAAGGATTTTTTCAATAACAAAAAACATTCCTTTAGCAACCTCTTTATCAGGTAATATTGAATCATAAATTTCTTTATAATGAATAAATAAATCTTCAGGATGAGCAAGATACTTCATAAAAGTCATAACATTATCATCAATATCTCCAAAATCAGAATCATCCAATAAAGACAGGACCTGACATCTAGATAAAATTGTATCCAACACTTGATAACGATTGCTAGTAAGTAATATAGCAATAATACCCTCTTCTGGCTCCTCCAAAAACTTCAATATAGTATTAGCAGAAGATGGGTTCAATTTCTCAGCATTCTTAATGATATAAACTCTTCTCTGACCTATCAAAGATTTATTTTGATACTCATCTTTCAAAGATAAAAGTTGACTCTTTTTAATCTGATTACCCTCAGCCTCAATAATTTGTAAATCAGGAAAACTATTTTCATCAATCAATCTACAACTATTACAACGATTACAATTTAAATCTTTCACTTTATCAACAGACTCTGGACATAAAATCATTTTAACAAACAATAAAACAAGAGGAAACTCTAAAGAGAAATCCCCTAATTCTATTAAATAAGAATGAGATAACTTATTAGATTGCATAATTTTTTCAATATAATTAACAAATCGTTCTTGTACATAAGTTAAATCATTCATAAACATCACCTATTATAAAATCAAAATCTTAAATAACACTAATGCAATTAGTGCTGGAGCTCCCAAGAAAGCTACAGAAAACAAAGTTATAAAATTAATTGGTAAAATCATATTAAAATTAACTGCAATCAAATTATAACCATATAAAAGGAACCCACTAATAACAATCTTTTTAACAATTCCAACTATTTTTTTCATATCATTATCTCCTCGATAAAAAATATGAAAAAATACAGCTTTTATTCTATTTCTTTTCTATCATTCAAAGCTCGTTCTAAAGTAAGACTATCAACATATTCCATATCAGCTCCCATAGGAACACCACTAGCAAGCCGAGTAACTTTTACTCCCATTCCCTCTAGAACTCTCTTAATATATAAAGCTGTAGTTTCTCCTTCAATACTAGGACGAAAAGCAAAAATAACCTCTTTAAATTGTTCTTCCTTAATTCGATCAATCAACCTATCCAATCCAATATCCTCAGGATTTATACCATCAAGAGGAGAAATCAACCCATCTAAAACATGAAACATTCCATGGAACATACCTAATTTTTCAAACAAAAATACATTTTTAGTATCTTCTACTACACATAAAGTGGTTTTATCTCTTCCTACATCAGAACAAACAAAACAAACATCTGTATCAGTAAATGTATTGCAAATAGGACAAGGATGAATCTTTTCTTTTACTTTATTCAAACTATCTGAAAAAAGTTCAACTTGCTCATCCTCTAAATCCAAAACAGAAAAAGCTAAACGCTCAGCAGTTTTTTCACCAATACCTGGTAAATATTTAAAAGATTCTATTAAATTTTTAATACTCTCAGGATACATAAATCAACTTAAAATAATCCAGGTATATTACCAAATTTTCCCATTTTCTTTTCTGTTTCTTCATCAATTTTCTTCATAGCTTCATTCACTGCTACCATAATCATATCTTCTAACATCTCTAAATCTTCAGCATCTAAAGCATTAGATTTATCGATTTCTACTTTTACGATTTCTTTTGTACCTTTTAAAGTTACTTTTACTAAAGAACTTTCCCCTACAAATTCTTTAGAATCAATTTCTTCCTTTACATTCATCATATCTTTTTGTAATTTTTGTGCTTGTTTCATCATTGCTTGTATATTCATAAATCTTCTCCTTTTAATCAAATTCTACGATATCGCCAAATATAGAAGCGGCATCATTAGATATTATATCATTAGTTTCTTCTTTTTTAAACAGTTTCTCCGGCTCCTCTTTTATTTCATAATGTTCACCATTCTTCAAATGACTAATATATTCAGATTTTAATTCATTCCATTGATTATCTGTAATAATAGCAAATTTCTTAACAGAACCAGTTAATTTATTATAAACATCTTCCATTTGCTCTAAATGTTCTAAATTTTGTTGCACAATAGAATCATATTCATAGCTAAGAACAATAATATCATCGCTAGCAACTCTAAACTTAGAATTTAAAATTTCACATACTAAGTATCCAATTTGTTGATCAAAAGTATAATCATTCAAAAGACTAAGCTTACTCATCTCTTGTGTTAATACTTGCTTATTCGCTAAAGCAAAAGCATTGTTAATTCGAACATTTATAATCTCATCTAAATTCAAAATATCCCCAACTGTTTTTGAAACAGAATTATCATTATCTTCTAAATAAACAGCATCGTCCAAAGAATCATTTTTTTCATTCTTAGTATCATCAACAACTATTTCGTCAGATACCACAATTGGCTCTTCTTTAACAATAGAAGTTTCAATAGTTTTTTCAGAAATAGATTCATTCTTTTTATCATTAAAAATAACACTATTTTTTTCTTGAGAAACCTTAATATCACTTGACTTTCCAACAAAATCACCGTTAATAGAAGACATAAAATTCAACAATAATATTTCAATATAAATTTTAGGATTACCACTCTTTTTAATATCGAACATTTTTTCGTTTATAACTGTTATTAACTTTTCCACAAGACTAATATCATAGTCACAATTTTTAGTTTTTGTATAATAATCAACTAATAAATCTCTCAAATAATACATAAATTGTGAGGTGATTTGAACTAGATTTTTTCCACAATCATTAAACTTAGTAATCTGGGATAATACTTCTTTAAAATTACAACTAAATATGGAATCAGAAAATATCTTTAAATCTCTTTTAGTAATCAACCCATTAAGTTCAGTATAAATATCCATTGTGATCAAATCATCTGTATAAGAGCTCAATTTATCAAGCATTCCCAAGGAATCTCTCATTCCTCCATCTGCTGCTAAAGCAATTTCCTTTAGTACGTCATTCTCTATCTTTATATTTTCACAATTACAAACATATTCCAATCGACGAATTAACATATCAGTAGATATTCTTTGAAAAGAAAAACACTGGCAGCGAGAAATAATAGTTTCAGGAACTTTCTGAGGATCAGTGGTTGCTAAAATAAAAATTGCATGTTCTGGTGGCTCTTCCAAGGTTTTTAATAAAGCATTAAATGCTCCTATTGATAACATATGAACCTCATCTATGATATAAACCTTATACTTTAATTCAGCTGGAACTAAATTAATCTTATTACGCAACTCACGAATTTCATCAACGCCATTATTAGAAGCAGCATCAATTTCTAAAATATCAACACATTCTTTTTCGCTAGCAGCTAAACAGTTTTTACATTTTCCACAAGGATTACCATCAATAGGATTTAAGCAGTTAACAGCTCTTGCAAAAATTTTAGATAAAGAAGTTTTTCCAGTACCTCTAGAACCAAAAAACATATAAGCATGACAAAATTTATGCTGTTCAATTGAATTTTTTAAGACTTTAACAATAGAAGTTTGCCCAACTACATCATCAAAAGTCTGTGGTCTATATTTTCTATATAAAGCTTGATACATAGGTACACCTCCAATAAACATCTATATTATACCATAAAAAAAGAAGAAATCTTCTAACTATTTCTTCTATTTCTAAAAAAGTCCTTCATAATTTTATCAACTTTTTCCACAGCTAAATCATTAATAATAGGAACACTAGCATTATTTTTATCAGACTCTAAAATTTTCAAAACTATTTCATAATTTCTAAAATCAGAATTAGACAATCCACAGAAGATGTGACTAACTCTCGCTTGCTTTAACGCACTAGCACACATAGGACAAGGTTCTAAAGTAATATAAACATCACACCCATCTAATCTCCAATTATTAAGTTTTGAAGAAGCTTCTTCTATAGCCAAGATTTCCGCATGTTTTGTAGCAGAATTCATCTGTTCCTTTCTATTATGAGTAAGAGCCAATATTTGATTATTTTTAACAATTACACACCCAATAGGAACTTCATCTTCTTCAAAAGCCTTTTTTGCCTCTTCTATAGCCATATCCATATATTTTAAATCCATAATCCACCTCAAAATAAAAGCGCACATAAAAGTTGACTATTAAGGCTGCTACTTCCCAGTCCTGACCTGTTTCTAGTACTTTTATTGCGCTATAAATATTTTAATACAAACAATTAACTTTGTAAACTATAAACCAAGATCATCTATAAAAAAAACGTTTTATATGTTCCACGTGAAACTATCATTAAAATTTTACTCCCATAAAATGTATTTCACTTCATAATTTATCACATCATTAAATAAATATAAAATACACTTTCATATTTTCTAACATTACATTTATTAAAATAAAGAAACCTCAGTAAAAAAAGCGTTGTTAAACTCTAATAATCACATCAATTATAGATAAAAACCAACATTAATTAACCAAAAAGCAAATTATTTCCCAAAAATTATTTCCCGGGAAATAATTTATATCAATATAATATAAGAATATAAAATAAAAAACGTTCCACGTGAAACTTCTTAAAATGATATCTCCGATGCAACTCTCCAAACATAAATTTCTTTTTCATATTAATAATTACATTAACTAATTATAAAAAATAACATTATAAATATTTAAATAAAATCATTTCTCCGATATGGTTCTTTATCTCATCTTTTTCTTTTTAAATATGAAATACTACCTTCTCATATAATAAAAATATTTTTAAATGTTCCACGTGAAACATAAAATATTAAATTATTTCCCAGGAAATAATTTTGCTAAATTGCGTTTTGAATTTTTACTTTTTCAAAACATTTTATCCACAGATAAAATGTAAAAAATACGCAGAAAAGGAAAATATAAATCATATATATGTTGATATATAAACAAATTAAAACGCAAAAGAAAAAAAGCAAAAATTGAAATTCAATTTTTGCTTTTAATTTTTTTATAACTTATTACTTTAATAATTACGCATCATTTTCAGTATTCTGCGTTTTTTCTTCACTTGAAATATCTTTTTCCACAGGTGCTGATTCCGCTTCTTCACCAGTACTTTCTGTGCTTTCTTCTGTTTCTTCTTTTTCCACAACTGCTACAGTAGAAACTTTTTGATCTTCTTTCAAATTAATCAATCTAACTCCTTGAGTAGCACGTTTTAATGTAGACACCTGCTCTAATGGTAATTTAATAATAATTCCACTATCAGTCATAATCATCAAATCATAATCATCACCTGGATTTACACATTTTAAAGCAACCATCATACCATTTTTATCAGTAATATTAAGAGCTTTAACACCCTTACTTCCACGGTGAGTTAAACGATATTCTTCAATTTCAGATTTTTTACCATATCCATTCTCTGTAACGATAAGAATCAACTGATTTGGCTTAATAACTTCAGCACCTATAACTTTACTATTTTCAAGTTCAATTCCTTTCACACCAGAAGCGCTACGTCCCATAACACGAACTTCATCCTCATTAAAACGAACCATTCGACCATTATTAGCACCAATAGCAATCTCATCATTTCCTGTAGTAACTCCTACATAAATCAATTCATCATCTTCTTTTAATGTTATCGCAATCTTACCACTCTTACGAATGTTATCAAATTCAGACAATTCTGTACGCTTAATTATTCCATTCTTAGTAACAAAAACCAAATATTTATGCTCTTCATTATCAGCAGATAAAGAAATTATCGAACTAATGTTTTCTTCTTTTTCTAACTGTAACAAGTTAATAATTGGCAAACCTTTAGATTGCCTACTAAATTCAGGAACCTCATAACCTTTCATTCTATAAATTCTACCTCTATTAGAGAAGAATAAAATATAATCATGGGTTTTCATAGAAACTAATTGTTCTACAAAGTCTTCTTCATTCGTAGACATACCTTTAATACCTACGCCACCACGATTTTGTGTCTTATAAGTATCAGCTTTTAGTCTCTTAATATAACCCTTATTTGTTAATGTAACAATAATATCCTCAACAGGAATTAATGACTCATCTTCAATATATTCTATAGCTGTCATATCAATATTTGTACGACGTTCATCGCCATATTTATTCTTAATTTCAGTCATTTCATCCTTAATAATTTGTAAAACTTTAGCTTCACTTGCCAAAATAGACTTCAACTCCTCAATTTCAGCAAGTAATTCTTGCAATTCATTCTCAATTTTATCTCTTTCTAAACCTGTCAAACGTCTTAATTTCATCTCTAAGATAGCTTGTGCTTGAGCTTCTGACAATTTATAGTTATTTCTAAGACCAATCATAGCCTCTTCATCATTCTTAGCTGACTTAATTAATTGAATTATCTCATCAATATGATCTAAGGCAATCTTTAATCCCTCTAAAATATGAGCTCTGGCTTCATCCTTAGCTAAATCAAACTTTGTACGACGAATAATAATTTCTTTTTGATAATCAATATACTTAGAAATAATATCCTTTAATCCCAAAGTTTTTGGAACTCCTTGATCTAACATCAAGAAAATAATTCCATAATTTGTCTGAAAAGCAGTATGCTTATATAAATTATTAAGCACAACTTGTGGATTAGCATCTTTCTTAAGAGTAATAGTAATCTTAATACCATCTTTTAAGTCTGTGTGATAATCGGTAATTCCATCAATCACTTTATTATGAACAAGTTCAGCTACTTTATTCTTTAATTCTAACGTATTAATTCCATAAGGAACTTCGTCTACAATAATATAATGTCTACCATTTTTTTCTTCGATTCTAGCTTTACTACGAATAGTAATACTTCCTCTACCCGTTTCATAAGCCTTCTTAATACCACTATTACCTAAAATGGTTGCACCCGTTGGAAAATCAGGTCCCTTAATATATTGCATTAATCCATCAACATCAATATCAGGATTATCAATATAAGCAATACATCCGTCAATAACCTCTTTTAAGTTATGTGGTGGAATATTTGTAGCCATACCAACAGCAATTCCCATAGTACCATTCACTAAAATATTAGGAAATCTAGATGGTAATATTTCAGGTTCTTTCTCAGATTCATCAAAGTTAGGAATAAAATTAACAGTATCCTTATTAATATTTCTAAGCAACTCCAACGAAATCTTAGATAAACGAGATTCAGTATAACGCATTGCTGCCGCACCATAACCTTCAATATTACCAAAGTTTCCATGACCATCAACTAACATATAACGATATGAAAAATCTTGTGCCATGCGAACCATAGCCTCATAAATACTAGAGTCACCATGTGGATGATATTTACCCATAACATCTCCAACGATTCTAGCACTCTTTTTATGAGGTTTATCAGGTGTATAACCAGATTCATACATAGAGTATAAAATACGTCTATGAACAGGCTTTAAACCATCCCTTAAGTCAGGTAAAGCACGCGATACAATAACGCTCATAGAATATTCAAGGAAAGAATCCCTTACTTCATTAACTATATTATTTTGTTCTAATTTATCCATCTTTTCCTACCTCCCTAAATATCCAAATTCTGTACATAAACAGCATTTTCTTCAATAAATTCACGTCTAGGACCAACCTCTTCTCCCATTAATTTAGAGAATGTTTCATCAGCAGCCATAGTATCTTCAACAGTTATCTGACGTAACACACGTTTTTCAATATCCATAGTAGTCTCATTTAACTCTTCAGCATCCATTTCTCCTAAACCTTTCATACGCATAATATCATACTTTGTATTTGGAGAAAGTGTTGCTAAATACTCATCTCTTTCTTGTTCATTAAGCACATACTTAATATTTTTACCATGTTTAATAACAAACAATGGTGGTTGAGCAGCATATACATGCCCTGCCTCAACAATTGGTCTAAAGAAACGATAGAATAAAGTAAGCAACAATACACGAATATGAGATCCATCAACATCAGCATCTGTCATAATAATAATTTTGTCATATCTTAACTTACTTAAATCAAAATCATCGCCAATACCAGTTCCAAAAGCCGTAATAATAGTACGTATTTCTTCATTAGCAAGAGCTCTATCAAGTCTAGCTTTCTCAACATTCAAAATCTTACCACGTAAAGGTAAAATTGCCTGCCTCATACTATCTCTACCTTTAATAGCAGAACCACCTGCAGAATCTCCCTCGACTAAGAATATTTCACATTCAGAAGGATCCTTACTCTTACAATCAGAAAGTTTACCATAGAAATTAGTAATATCTAAATCTCCTTTTCTACGAGTTAGCTCTCTAGCCCTTTTTGCTGCTACTCTAGCACGAGAAGCTGTCATACTTTTTTCAACAATAATCCTAGCTTGATCTGGATTTTCCATCAAAAATCTTTCAAAAGCAGCTGAGAAAATACGATCTGAAATACCTCTACACTCACTATTTCCAAGCTTTGTCTTTGTTTGACCTTCAAATTGAGGATTTGGATGTTTAATAGAAACTATCATAGTAAGACCTTCTTTAACATCATCCCCTGTTAAAGAATCATCATTATTTTTTAATAAACCATTACTAGTAGCATATTTATTCAAAATACGTGTTAAAGCACGTCTTACCCCATCTTCATGAGTACCTCCTTCTGGAGTATTGATGTTATTAACAAATGAATAAATACTAGAATTATAACTTTCGTTATATTGCAAAGCAACTTCCAATGAAATATCATTTTCAATCCCCATACAATCAATAATAGTCTCATGAATAGGCTTCTTATCTTTATTTAACATCGCTACATATTCACTAATTCCTCCTTCATAACAGAAAGAATCAGATTTATCATCTTCTCTTAAATCATATAAACTAATTCTCAAGCCTCGATTTAAAAAAGCAAGTTCACGAAGTCTAGTTTTTAAAATCTCATAATCAAAAATAGTAGTTTCCTCAAAAATATCTGGATCAGGTTTAAAAGTAACGGTAGTACCTGTTCTATCATCATCACAACTATCAATTATCTTTAAATCTTCTTCTGGATGCCCTCCATTAACATAACGTTGATAATAAACATTGCCATTCTTATAAACTCTAACTTCCATCCATTCAGATAAAGCATTTACAACACTAGCTCCTACTCCATGAAGACCACCGGATACCTTATATCCTCCTCCACCGAATTTTCCACCAGCATGTAATACTGTATATACTGTTTCTACAGTACTTTTTCCAGTTTTTGGATGGATTTCCACAGGTACTCCACGACCATTATCCTTAACTGTAATTGTATTTTCTTTACCAACTTCAACCTCAATATGAGTACAATATCCTGCTAATGCTTCATCAATTGCATTATCAACAATTTCCCATACTAAATGATGCAATCCTCTAGCACTAGTAGTACCAATATACATACCTGGTCTTTTTCGAACTGCCTCTAATCCTTCCAAAACTTGAATGGCTGAGGAATCATATTCTTTTTCTACTTTTTCTTCATTCATATATAATACCTACTTTCTCTCAACTTTTCCATTTTTCACGTTGTATATATAAGCATCCGCTAAATACTTCTTATTTATATTTTTTAAATCAGTAGTTGTAATAACACTCTGAATACCAGTATGAATTAACTTTAAAAGTCGATTTCTCTTTTTTAAATCCAATTCGCTAAATATATCATCCAAAAGAAGCACAGGTTTAGTTTTCAAAATATCTTCAAAAATTGGAATTTCAGCCAACTTATAAGCAAGTATAGCCATTTTTTGCTGCCCTTGAGAGCCAAAATACTTCAAATCTTTACCACAAAAGACAAAAGAAAAATCATCACGATGTGGTCCTACAAGAGTCATGCCGTAATTCAATTCCTTCTTATAATTCTTTTTATAATAATGTTTCAAACATTTACGAATGCTTTCATTATCATAAGAAGAAAACTCTATATTGGGTTGATACTCTACTACTAATCCAACTTCTCCATTAATATCTTTATAATAAGTATTTATTGTTTGATTAACGAAATCTAAATATTCTTTTCTTTTCTGATAAATAAATACTGCTTTTTCTATTAATTTATCAGTAATAATATCTAAATAACTAGAATCTGCTATAGAATTTTGAAATAATACTTTTAAATACTCATTTCTTGTTCTAAGTAACTTATTATACTCATTATAAACATTTAAATAAACTTTAGAAATTTGCGAAAGCTGTATGTTTAATAGGTTTCGACGTACACTTGGAGATCCTTTAATAATCTCCAAATCATCAGGTGAAAACACAATAATATTTAAATTAGAAATATAATCAGCAACTTTTCTAATTTCAGTTTGATTCACAAACAGTTTCTTTTCATTTTCAGCCATATCTATTTCCAACTTAGATATTATTTTATCTTTCTGAATAACTCCTTTAATTTTTGCTTTCTTTTTATCAAACATAATAACATTAGGATGAACACCTAATCGATGAGATTTTGTAAGAGCCAAAAAAGTAATTGCCTCCAAAATATTTGTCTTTCCCTGTGCATTATCTCCGACAAAAATATTCATACCTCCACCTAATTTTATAGATAAAGTTGAATAATTTCTAAAATTTAATAGATTTAATTTAGTGATTTTCAATCAGACTTAAAAAAAAGACCCATATAATCACCTATCCCCTACTTCGGTATTCCTATACATACATATATATTATAGCATAAAACAGCCAAATAAGGTAGGAAAAAGTGATTTTATGGATACTTTTTATAAGTTAGATTTTCTCTTTCTCATCATAAAGTCCAATCTAGATGCTCTAGATATCTGATTTTCTAAAGTACGATAAGAAACTGGTACTATAATTTCCCTATTATTATCAAATATAACCTTAGTATTAATACTATCAATTTTTTCAAAAGATTTTACTCTCTTTAGAGAAATCCAAATACACTCTTCAGATTTTGGAGATGTCGTTGGAAAAACAATTAAATTATCTGTATCTTCAACGATAACAGGAACTTTATATTCCGCACCTAATATAGCTTTAGCGCTATCTTTTCTCCCTTCATAAGTACTACCAAAGTATTTGCAACTTTCTTCCATTATCTGAAATGGACTTTGATGAATCAGAAAACGCTCCTCATCTTCATAAACCAAGCTTTCATCGATTTCATTAGGAACAATAGCTAATGTTCCCTTATTAATTTCATATTCCATAATATTCCCCCTCCTAAACATGAAATTGCTACTAGAATACCAAACTAAAATGTCTATTTTTGTCATATTTTAGAAAGTATATTCAATTATATTATTAGCAATTTCTCTACGAATCTGCAAAATAAAAAATCCACAAAATTTGTGGATTTTTTTAATATGTACGAATTGGTAAAACTAATTGTGTTAATGTTTCATCTTCACTGGATTTAATCAAAATAGGTTTAATTTCACCAACAAAGTGAATATCAACAGTTTCTGTGGAGAAACTTTTTAAAGCCTCCATCATATATTTAGCACTAAATGAAATTTTTATATCTTCATTATTATTTTTAGTAATAGGCATCTTTTCTTCTACCCTACCAATTTCTACAGAAGAACTTTTTAATATTAACATATCCCCATTAGTTTCCAATGTAACGATGTTTTTCTCTTTATCGCTAGTTAATATACTAACTCGATCAATTACGTCGTAGAAAGCATTTAAATTAGTGCTAACGACCAAATAAGAATCATCTGGTAATAAATTAGATGTATTAGGATATGTACCATTAATTAAACGAGATTCAAATTTTAAATTACCAGTCTTAAATAAAATCTTATTATTAAAGATATGTAATTCAATATCCCCATCTTCCTCATCAATAATTCTAGAAAATTCTAAAATATTATGACTAGGAATAACAATATTATAATTTTCTTCACTAGCACTATCTAATTTAACAACTTTTCTTGCCAAACGATAAGAGTCTGTAGAATTACACTCTAATACATCCCCTACTATATTAAAATTAATACCAGTAAGAACAGGTTTACTTTCTTCGTTAGAAGAAGCAAAAGCAGTTTGATTAACGATATCTTTAAATACAGAAGCTTTAATATGTACTTTCTTTTTACTTTCTTCTAATCCAATATTAGGATATTCGCTTTCACTAATACCATTTAAATTAAATTCACTGTTCTCTGTATAAATTAATATTTTTAGTTCATCTACTACTTCTATATTAATATATTTATCTGGTAATTTACGTACTATATCTAATATATATTTTCCTTGAATAATAATACTACCCTCTTGTTCAACTTTAAAATCTTCTTCATTCATAGATTCAATCATTGTTTGTATAGTAATATCATTATCACTAGCTGTTAATGTTAACTTTTTCTTTTTTAATTCAAATTTTATACCTGCAAGTACAGGAATAAGATTTTTAGTAGAAATAGCTTTAGATACCTTATTAAGTGCATTTAATAATAAATCTTTTTTAATTGTTAATTTCATTTATATTCCTTCTTTCTTTTTTTGTTTTTATTATTATTACTGTGGAAAAAGTGAAAAACTATAATTTAATCAAGTTCTACAATGATTTTATCATATTTTTCATTGTGGAAAAAGAAAAGTTTATCACTTTTTTTACACAACCCCTATATCCTTTTTTAACTTTTCAATAATGTTTGCTAAATCTTTATTAACTGTAATTTCCTTTTCAATTTTTTCTACTGAGTGCATTACGGTAGTATGATCTTTTCCACCAAATTCTGTTCCTATTTTAGGAAAAGATTCATTTGTCATAGTTCTACAGAGGTACATTGCAATCTGCCGTGGAAAAGAAATATTAGAACTCCTCTTTTTACTTCTAATATCTTCAACAGAAATCTGGAAATATTCTGATACAATCTTTTGAATTCTTTGAATATCGTTCTTCTCACCCATTCCTTTACTAATAAAGTCTTTTAGCGCTTCAATTGCTAAATCCAAAGTGATTTCTGCACCACCCATAATAGTAGAATAAGCAATCAATCTAGTAATAGAGCCTTCTAATTGTCTAACGTCAGTCCCGATATTCGAAGCAATATACTCTACTACATCATCTGGAATTTCTTTTTCAAAGTTACCAGCAATAATTTTTTTCTTTAAGATTTCAGTTCTAAGAGCAAAATCAGGTGGAAATATATTGACCGTTAATCCCCAGCAAAACCTTGTTCTTAGACGATCTTCTAATAGTTTCAAATCATCAGGAGACCTATCCGAAGATATAATTATTTGTTTACTATCATTATATAGACTATTAAATGTGTGGAAAAATTCTTGTTGTGTTTGTGTAGCTCCTCCTAAAAATTGTATATCATCAATAATAAGTACATCTATATTTCTATATTTATTCTTAAAGAAGTCAACATAATTAAAATTAGTCCCCTTCTCGTCTTTCTTATTAATTCCAATAAAATCTTGAATGAACTGATCAGAAGTAACATAGAGAACGCGACGATTGCTATTTTCTGTTATATAGTTTCCAATTGCGTGCATTAAATGAGTCTTTCCCAGTCCACTATTTCCATAAATAAATAAAGGATTATACATATTACCAGGATTTTCCGCTACGGATAATGCTGCCGCATGAGCAAATTTATTACTATTACCAACAATAAAGTTATCAAAAGTATATTTACTTTTCAAATTTGATTGAGCTTGATTATGTGGAACCCCACTCGTCTCTACTATATTTTGTGGTAAATTCTCTTCTGTAATATGATTAGATTTTTCCTCCTCTTCTTCAATTTCCTCTTTCAATAAGAAAACAAGTTCAAAATTTGTTCCAGTAATATTATTTAAATGATTAAGAATCAATTCTGAATAATTATCTGCTAAATGCTTTTTATGAATTGGCATTGGTACAATAATATAAGCTTTTCCATTATCCAATTTATATAATTGTGTATCTTTAAACCAAGTATCAAAAGAAAGAGAGGTCAAATTATCTTTTACTTCAGTTAGAAATTTAGACCACAAAATATCCACATTCATTCGACCATCTCCCCACAAGTAAAAAATTATACCAATAGTTTAGCTCAAATTGTGAAAAAAAGAAAGGAAAATAGTAAAAAAAAAAGAAATCACAGGATATCCACAAAATAATTCACAACTAAAAACATTATAAAATAACGTAAAATAAAGAATTTCCACATTTTCCACAGATTTTTTCTAACAATAGTGTAAAATCAAATCCACAGCATTGTGGAAAATGTGGAAACCATAAAAACCCTTAAATTTGTAAGTTATGATTGACAAAATCACAATCTTATTATTATAATAATGTAGATTTATGTCTGGAGGTGGAGAGAAGATGAAAAGAACATATCAACCAAACAATCGTAAAAAATCAAAAAGATTAGGATTTTTCGCACGTAAGAAAACAAACATTTTAAATCGTCGTCGTCGCAAAGGACGTAAAAGACTTTGTAAATAATTTACCGCTGCTCAAACAGTGGTTTTTTAGTTATAAAGAGGTGATAAAGTGAAAAAGTTATTTATAGTAAAACATAAATATGATTTCGATAGAATTATCAAAAAACGTAACAGAAAAAAGAATGATATCTTTATCATCTATTCTGAAGACAATAATTTACCATATGCAAGATATGGAATTTCTGTAGGCAAAAAATTAGGAAATGCAGTATATAGAAATAAAAAGAAAAGACAAATCCGTTCCATAATCGATAATTTAGAAAAAGACTATATTAAAAAGCAAGATTATATTATAATATTAAGAGAGAAGGGAAAATATTTAGAATATCAAGAACTAAATCATAAATTAAAGTCCCTTTTAATAATAAAAGGAAAGGACCAAAGATGAAGAAGAAAAATAAATTTAAACTACTCGTTGTATTACTCCTATTATTAATCACAACAGGTTGTACAACGACATTAGTAGATGAGAACAAAAAACCAGTACAAAATGAAAGTACCGGCCAAAACTTAACAGAAAATATTATCTGCCAGCCAACAGATAAAGAAAACAGGAAATTATATAAAGAAAACGGTGTAAAAATAGAAAAACTACCAACTTGTGATGAGTTTAAAATTACATCTGGAAAATATGAAGGGCTATGGACTAGTATTTTTGTAAAACCACTAGCATTCATTTTATTATGGTTAGGTGGAATTGTTGGAAACTACGCCGTATCACTAATTATTATTAGTATTATTATTAGATTAATAAGTTTCCCATTGACCAAAAAAACAGCTTTACAGTCTGAGATGATGAAAAAAGCTCAACCAGAAATAGAAAAAATAACAAAAAAATATAAAGATAAACAAGATCAAGAATCAATGATGAGACAAAGTCAAGAAATGATGATGGTCTATAAAAAATATAATATTAGCCCTATGTCTGGATGTATCTTTGCTATGTTACAATTCCCATTGTTTATAGCATTCTTTGAAGCAGTACAAAGAACACCAGCAATATTTGAAGGGAAATTCTTAGGATTACAATTAGGGACAACACCAATGGTTGGTGTAACTTCCGGAACTTTTATTGCTTATATTATCTTAATGCTATTAATTGCTGGAACCACATTTTATTCATTTAAAATGAATCTTTCTGGTGCTAACATGGATCCGAGTATGAAGATGATGCCAATCATGATGAGTGTAATAATTATAATCACAGCATTATTTATGCCATCTGCATTAGGAATTTACTGGGTAACATCAAATTTATTAACAATTGCCCAAAATATAGTAGTAAAAAGGAGCAAAGAAGTACATGGAAAAGCATAGATTTATAGGAAAAACTAAAGAAGAAGCAATTGAAAACGCAAAAATAGGGTTACAAGAATTAGAAGACAACCTCATAATAAGAGAACTAGAAACAATTAAAGGTGGACTATTTAAAAGCAAAAAAATAGAAATAGAAGTAATTGAAAAAAGAGAAGTAGTAAAAGACATAAAAAACTTTTTAAATAAACTATTAAAAGACCTAGGATTCAATGCAAATATTGAAGTAAAAATGAATGAAGAAGTACCAGCATATACAATATATTCAGATAATGATTCCTTATTAATCGGAAAGAACGGAAAAAATCTTCAAGCTTTATCAATAGTTGCAAATCAATATGTAAAAAAAGAAGTTGGAGAAAGTTTCAAATTCTTAATAGATGTTAATGCTTATAAAGAAAAACATGAAAGAGCATTAGTAAGATTAGCGAAGAAAGTAGCAAGAGAGGTTGCAACTACAAAAATAGAGGCTAAAATGGATTCTATGAATTCCTATGAAAGAAGAATTATACATAATGCTTTAACAAATAATAAAAAGGTATATACAGAAAGCGAAGGCGAAGAGCCAAATCGTTATGTAGTGATTAAACCAAAAGAAGAAGAGTAATCTTCTTTTTATTTTTATTAAACAAATGAAAATAATGTGCTATAATATACGAAGAAAAAGGGAAGTGATACCATGAATGATACTATTGTAGCAATCTCAACAGCTCTAGGAGTAGGAGCAATTTCAATTGTTAGATTAAGTGGAACAGAAGCAATCGAAATAGTTAATAATTGTTTCAAAGGAAAAGATTTAACCAAAGTAAAAAGTCATACGATTAATTATGGACATATTGTAGATCAAGATGAAATAATCGATGAGGTTCTTGTATCTATTATGAAAGCACCAAGAACTTATACCGCGGAAGATGTAGTAGAAATAAATTGCCATGGAGGAATAATTTCTACAAAACGTATTTTAGAAACAATGTTAACTCACGGAGCACGTTTAGCAGAACCAGGAGAATTTACAAAAAGAGCATTCCTAAATGGTAGAATCGATTTAGTAAAAAGTGAAGCAGTCATGGACATCATTGATAGTAAAAGTGAAGAAGCAAATAAATTAGCATTATCTCAATTAAGCGGTTCAACATCAAATATGATAAAAAAATTCAGAGAAAAATTAAAACAATTACTTGCCAGTATAGAAGTAAATATAGATTATCCAGAATACTATGATATAGAAGTAGTAACAAAAGAACAAATAAGTAAAGCAATCTCTGAAATGAAAAAAGAATTAGAAAAAGTAATTAAGGAGTCAAAAAACTCAACTTTAATTAAAGAAGGAATAAAAACCGTAATTGTAGGAAGACCAAACGTAGGTAAAAGTAGTATTCTAAATAAATTATTAGAACAAGAAAAAGCAATTGTAACAGATATCGCTGGAACAACTCGTGATATCGTAGAAGGAGAAATTTATCTAGATGGTATATTACTAAATATTATAGACACAGCTGGAATTCGTTCAACAGATGATATAGTAGAAAAAATAGGAGTAGAAAAGAGTCTTTCTATGATAGACGATGCTGATTTAGTAATCGTTGTATTAAATAACAATGAAAAGCTAACTAAAGAAGATGAAGAAATATTAGACAAAACAAAAGATAAACAAAGAATTATTGTAATAAATAAAAATGATTTAGAGAAAAAACTAGATATATCTAAAAGTAATTTAAAGAACATTGTAGAAACTAATGCTAATACAATAGAAGGAATAAAAGCACTAAAAGAAAAAATAATAGAACTATTTCAATTAGAAACAATTAAATCAAAAGATTATACATACTTAACTAATGCAAGACAAATATCTCTTGCAAAACAAGCATATCAAAGTTTAATAGAAGCAGAATTAGGAATAAATAACGATTTACCAATTGATATGGTAGAAATAGATTTAAAAAATACTTTTGACTATTTAGGAGAAATCATTGGAGAAACATATAGTGAAGAAATTCTAGATCATTTATTTGCAAATTTCTGCGTAGGAAAATAGGAGTGATTTTATGAAATATGAAATAATAGTAGTAGGTGGAGGTCATGCAGGATGCGAAGCAGCACTAGCCTCAGCAAGACTTGGTCATAAAACATTATTGGTAACATCTAATATAAAAAATATAGCAGATATGCCTTGTAATCCATCAATAGGGGGACCAGCGAAAGGAATTGTTGTAAGAGAAATAGATGCTTTAGGTGGAGAAATGGGACGAAATGCCGATAAAGGAGCCTTACAAACAAAAATGTTAAATACAAAAAAAGGACCTGCAGTCCAAGCACTACGTTTCCAAGCCGATAAAATCACATATCCTAAAGAGATGTTAAAAACATTAGAGGCTACTAATAATCTAGAGATAAAAGAAGCAATGGTTGAAAAATTAGCAGTAAATAATAAAAAAGTAACTGGAGTAGAATTAGAAGATGGAGAAAAAATAGAATCAGATGCCGTTATTTTAACAACAGGTACTTACTTAAAAGCAGTTGTATTAGCTGGTTCATCTCGTAAATCTAGTGGTCCACATGGTGAAAAAGAATCTAAATTTTTAAGTGATAATCTAAAAGAACTAGGATTTACAATAAAAAGATTAAAAACAGGAACTCCACAGCGAATTGATAAGAATACAATTGATTATTCAAAAACTCAAGAAGAAAAGGGAGATGACATACCTCGTACCTTTTCCTTTGATAACATTGTTTACAGAGAGCCAAAAGACCAAATATCTTGTCATTTAATTTATACGACACCAAAGACACACGAGATAATAAAAGAACATTTAAATGAGTCTAGTATGTATGGTGGCTATGTAGAAGGTGTAGGTCCAAGATACTGTCCTTCTATAGAAGATAAAGTAGTAAGATTTAGTGATAAAGAACGTCATCAGCTATTCTTAGAGCCTGAAAGTCTTTATTATGATGATATTTATATTCAAGGTTTTTCAACAAGTATGCCAAATGAAATTCAAAATTTAATGGTACACAGCTTACCAGGTTTAGAAAATGCAAAAATATTAAAATATGGTTATGCTATTGAATATGATGCTATTGACTCTAAACAACTAAAACGTTCATTAGAGACAAAGATAATAGAAAACCTATACACTGCTGGACAAATTAATGGAACTAGCGGATATGAAGAAGCGGCTGGACAAGGATTAATCGCAGGTATTAATGCAGCATTAAAACTAGAAGGAAAAGATCCACTAATATTAAAAAGAAACGAATCATATATTGGTGTATTAATTGATGACTTAGTAACAAAAGGAGTAAAAGATCCATATCGCTTACTAACATCTCGTGCGGAATATCGTTTACTATTAAGAAATGATAATGCAGATTTACGATTAAGAGATTATGGTTATCAAGTTGGATTAATATCCGAAGAAAAATATCAAGCATTTAAAAAGAAAAAAGAAAATATAAAAGAATTAACAACACTTCTTCAAAATACAAGAATAACACCAAAAAAAGAAACAAATGAATATATCGAAAAAATACCATCAACACCATTAAAAGACGGAATCTCTCTATATGATTTCTTAAAAAGACCGGAAATTACAATGGAAAATATTAAACATTTTGTAGATATAAATTATACAAATGAAGAGGTAGAACAAGTAGAAATCAATGCTAAATATGAAGGTTATATTAAAAAAGCTAATAAAGAAGCAGACAAAATGTTATCATTAGAAGAAAAAAAGATACCAGAAGATATAGATTATGAAAAAGTACCTAATCTAGCAAGTGAAGCACGTCAAAAATTAATAGAGATAAAGCCAACAACGATAGGTCAAGCTTCAAGAATTAGTGGAGTAAATCCAGCAGACATTTCTATACTAATGGTATATTTAAGAAGGAATGGTTAATATGACAGAAAAGGAATTTGTTGAAGCAATAGGAGAATTAGGAATCACACCTACAGAAGAACAGCTAAAGAAACTAAATCAGTTCTATACATTACTAATTGAATGGAATAAAAAGATTAATCTTACAAGAATAACAGATAAAGAAGAAGTATATTTAAAACACTTCTATGATAGTCTAACAATCGTAAAAGAAGTGGAATTAAGTAAAGTAGAGACTCTTTGTGATGTAGGAACTGGAGCTGGTTTTCCTGGCATCGTACTAAAGATATTTTATCCAAACTTAAAAGTAACTTTAATAGATTCTCTATTAAAAAGAGTAAAATATCTACAAGATATAATAGAACAATTAAAATTAGATGACATAGTTGCTATTCATACAAGAGGAGAAGATTATCATGAGACCTTTGATATTGTAACAGCTCGTGCAGTAGCAAATATAGAAAAGTTATTAAAATATACTATGCATCTAGTGAAAAAAGATGGAAAACTTATCGCGATGAAAGGTAATATTGAAGAAGAGTTAACAGAAAAAATTCAAAAAGAGATAAATAAAAAATATAAACTAGTAAAAATCAATAAATTTTACTTACCAAAAGAAAATAGTCATCGTAGTTTAGTAATAATAACAAAAAAGGGACAATAGCCCTTTTTCTTTTGTTTTATCTTGAAAGCCTTTTGAAAATAGTCTATAATGATAACATAGGGTAACTATAAAGAATAAAAAGTGAGGGATGGAAATGCAAGATCAGAATAAAGATGAAGTTGTATATCTATATCTAGATGACATCATACCAAATAGGTTTCAACCTCGCGAAGTCTTCGACGAGAGAGCATTAAAAGAACTCGCAGTATCAATCAAAGAACATGGTGTAATACAACCAATTATAGTACGAAATGTAAATGGAAAATATGAAATTATTGCAGGTGAAAGAAGATATAAAGCATCAGCAATGGCAGGCCTAACAAAAATACCCGCAATAATTAGAAACCTAGATGATAAAGAGAGTTCGAAAGTTGCTCTATTGGAGAATTTACAAAGAAGAAATTTAAATCCAATTGAAGAAGCAAGAACTTATCAAAAAATATTAGAATTAGATCAAATGACCCAAGAAGAACTAGCCAAGACAATGGGAAAGAGTCAATCAGCAGTGGCTAATAAAATAAGATTATTAGGCCTTTCAGACGAAGTACAAGATGCACTACTAAAAGAACAAATATCTGAGCGACATGCAAGAACTTTACTTAACATACCAGATTCTAAAAAACAAAAAGAGATGTTAAAAAAAGTAATAAATGAAAGAATGACAGTTCGTCAATTAGAGTCAGAAATTAAGAAAATGTACCCAAAAGAGGAGGGGGAGACTATGAATAATGCTGCAATGAATAACCCATCAACACCAATCACATCAGCTGCTTTTGTAAATAGTAGCCCATTAATGCCAACTGCCGCACTACCAGAAGATAACTCTAATTATGGTCAAATAAAAATTGCTCCACCAACAGGAACAGAAGAAGAGCATCAACCACGCTTCATCAATTATGGTGAAATAAAAGATGATGATGAAGACGATGATGAAACACCAGTGGGTGGTATAAATCCAGAGAGCACGCAATCTATTCCTAATATTCAGGATATTAAAGCAAATGCTGTAGATATTAATACCCCACAAGCAAAACCAACCGCAGATCTAGACAGTCTTTTAAATATAACAGCAGCATCATCCGGTAATTCAAATCAAGAAGAAAATTATAGATTTATTACTCCAGCGGAAGAAATTGTAAAGACAGATGCAAGTAAAGCCAACAAAGTAAAAACAGAAGATTATTTTAAAACACCAGACTTGATTCCTGTAGATTTACCAAATGAAGTGCAATCTACAAAAGAGACAAATTCTGTTCCTATAGCAGAAATAGAAGCAAAATCTAAACAACAAAAAAAGACAGCAGAACCAACTGTACTGCATGATTCAAGATATGATAAAAAGACTTTAAATAATACAAATTTAAATACAACACTATTTGGAGATGTTCAAAGACAAGATTACAATTCAAGAAAGAATGATCAATTTACTGTTCAACAATCCATCGATATGATAAGAAACTTAGTAGAAGAATTAAATAGGCATGGTGTAAAAGCAGATATCGATGAAATGAACTTCTCAAAATCATATCAGATTATTATAAAATTAGATAAGACAGCAGAGTAATAAAAGTAGATAAAAATCTACTTTTTTTTCGAAAAGCATTTAAAAAAGAATATTTCTTTGATACAATATATTAGTAAAAATGGAAACAGGTGATAAACATGGGAAAGGTGATATCTTTAGTAAATCAAAAGGGTGGAGTAGGAAAAACAACGACTAGTATCAATCTTTCTGCATCATTAGCAGTACTAGGAAAAAAAGTATTATTAATAGACTTAGACCCACAAGGAAACACTACTACCGGAGTAGGTATAAATAAAGGTGATATTGAAAGAAGTGTCTATGATGTTTTAATTGGTGAATGTAAAATATCAGAAGCTATGATTAAGACGAAATATAAAAATTTATATGTTTTACCAGCAACAATTAATCTAGCGGGATTAGATATAGAATTAGTAGAAAAAAGTAAGCAAGAATCAGGATTTTTAAAAGGAGAACAATTAAAGATTCATTTAATCGATATAAAAGATAGTTTTGACTATATTATTATAGATTGTCCCCCTTCTTTAGGAGTAATTACAACAAATGCTTTAACAGCATCAAATTCAGTAATCATTCCTGTTCAATGTGAATTCTTTGCATTAGAAGGTATCACCCAACTATTAAAAACAATTATGTTGGCTCAAAAAAGTCTAAATCCAACATTAGATATAGAAGGTGTATTATTAACAATGCTAGATTCTAGAACAAATCTAGGATTTGAAGTAGTAGAAGATATAAGAAAATTTTTCAAGGAAAAAGTTTATAATACAATAATTCCAAGATTAGTTCGGTTGACAGAGGCTCCTTCACATGGAGAACCCATTATTGCGTATGATCCAAAAAGCCGTGGAAGTGAAGCTTACTTAAATCTAGCAAAGGAAGTGATTGAAAGAAATGGAAAATAATAAACGTAGAGCACTAGGAAGAGGTTTAGAAGAGCTATTTTATAACGAACCAATTGCTTATGATAAAATGGAAGAAAAAATATTAACAGAAACACCAAAAGAAGAAATCACAAATGTAAAAATTTCTGAATTAAGAAGCAATCCATATCAACCAAGACAAGTATTTAAAAAAGAGGCTTTACAAGAATTAGCAGATTCTATTAAAGAACACGGAGTTTTTCAACCAATTATTATTAAAAAAAGTATTAAAGGTTATGAAATTATTGCAGGTGAACGTCGTGTAAAAGCTTCTCAAATGGCCGGATTAGAAGAAATTCCAGCTATTATTAGAGACTTTACAGATGAAGAAATGATGGAAATTGCTCTCTTAGAAAATTTGCAGAGGGAAAACTTAAACCCTATTGAAGAATCTCGAGCTTATAAAAAATTAATAGAAACATTAAATATTACGCAAGAAGAACTAGCCAAGAAACTTGGAAAAAGTAGAAGTTATATAACAAACATGATAGGCTTACAAACATTACCAGACTCAATTCAAGACTTAATTTCAGATAACAAAATGAGTATGGGACATGCACGAGTACTAAGCAAGTTAGAAAATGAGAATCAACAAAAAGAATTAGCAGAAAAGATAATTAATGATGGAATGAGTGTGCGTGATTTAGAAAATTTAACTAAATCTACAGATGAATTTGAGAGAACACATAAAATAAAAAAACATACTCCTTCATCAAATCAATATCAATATCTAGAAGATGAATTATGTGATAAGTTAGGAACAAAAGTAAAAATTAAAACTAACAAAATTGAAATTAGTTTTGTTAATGGAAATGATTTAAATCGTTTGCTTGAAATCATGAATTTAGATACAAGGGGGTAATTTTCATTGAGATTATTTGATAAGATTACAATAGAAATAGAACAAATTATATTCCCAATTGTATATATTGTCATAGGATTCATTGTTTACAAATTATTAAAAAAAATAGTAAATAATATAATGTTAAAAACACCAAAAATGAAAAAACAACACTTACAAAGAGCAAATACTATAAGAATAGTAATAATAAATGTTATCAAATATTCTGTTGTTGTCGTTGTATTACTAGCTATCCTTGCAAACTTTGGAGTGAATGTAAAATCAATTGTTGCCGGACTCGGAATCACCACAGCAATTTTAGGATTAGCATTTCAAGACTTGGCAAAGGACTTAATTGCAGGAATAGCAATTATCACAGAAAATCAATTTGAAGTGGGAGATATCATTGAATATGACGGCTTCATGGGAGAAGTTATTTTCTTAGGTTTAAAAACTACAAGAATAAAAGACTATAGAGGTGCTGTAAAAATCATTGCCAATCATAAGCTAGATACAGTAATTAATTATAGTTTAAATAACTATCTAGCAATTGTTGATATAGGAGTCGCTTATGATGAAAATCCAGATAAAGTAGCGAAGGCTCTAGAAGAAATCAAAGAAGAATTAAATGGTAAAGTCCCAAATGCAACAGGAGATATACAAGTCTGGGGACTAGATGATTTTGAGGACTCTAATATGAAATATAGGGTAGTCGTAGAAACAAAATCACAAGAGCATTATGGCGCACAAAGATTTTTACGCAGTGAAATAAAAAAACGTCTAGATAAGAGAAACATAAAAGTAACATGTCAACAGATTGAGGTGACTCATGGAAAATAATAATTATACTATTGGAACAAGAGTAATAATGAAAAAACCTCATCCTTGTGGGACAAATGAATGGGAAATCACAAGGGTAGGTGCTGATATAAAAATAAAATGTGTAAATTGTGGTAGAACAGTGTTAATACCTAGAATAGAATTTAACAAAAAATTAAAAAAGATAATTACACAGGAAGGATAAAAATATGAAAGAAAAGAGAAAATTAAAACTCAAAAAATTTTATTTTCATCCAATTACGGTATTTCTATTTTTAACTTTAGTAATAATTATATTAAGTGGTATTTTATCTGCATTTGAAATGCAAGCAACATACAATACTATTAATCCAAATACCAATGAATTAGAACCTACATTAGTAGCAGTAAAAAACTTATTTAGTTTTGATGGAATGAAATTTTTAATAGGGGATGCAACGACTAATTTTATTAGCTTTGCTCCATTAGGAACTTTGTTATTGGCTTTAATAGGAATAACTATAGCAGAAGCAACAGGATTAATTGAAACAGTATCAAAAAGATTTTTTAATAAGATGCCAAAAGAGGTATTCACTTTTATTATCATCTTTATAGCAACAATATCATCATTAATTAATGAAGTAGGATATGCAATTTTAATCCCTTTAGCAGCTTTAATTTACTTCATGAATGGAAGAAATCCTATTTTAGGTATCGTAACCGCTTTCTGTGGAGTGGCTTTTGGATATGGAGTTACTATATTTGTAGGATCCATGGAAGTTGCATTAATGGATTATACGAAAACAGCTGCTTGGTTAGTAGACGATACCATGCATATCTCTTTAACTTCAAATTTATTTTTTATAATTGCAACATCAATTTTAATATCAATTATTGGAACGATAATTATTGAAAAGATTATTGCTCCAAAAATTGGAAAGTATAAAAAAGAAGAAGAGTTTGCAAAAACAGAACAATATAGAGTAATCAATTTAGAAGAAGAAGAACAAAAAAGAATAGAAAAAGATAAATATGAAAGAAGAGGATTAAGATTTGCTTTAATCACTAGTATCTTAGTAATTCTATTGTTCATCTATATGTTGATACCAGATTTGCCATATTCAGGAATGCTTCTTGATATGAATGAAAATACATATCTAAACCAACTATTTGGAGATAATTCATATTTTCAATCAGGTTTTACATATCTTATAACAATACTATTAGTATTTACAGGGTTAGCTTACGGTATCGGAGCTAAATCTATAAAAAGCGATAAAAATCTAATAGAAGAAGTAGGAAATAAATTCAGTAAAACAGCTTATATTTTTGTTTTAATATTTGTTGTATCCCAATTTATTGCAGTATTTAAAGAAACAAATATAGGTTTAATCATCACAGCTTGGTTAGCAAATTTATTAGAATATTTAGAGTTTAGTGGAATTCCATTAATTGTAGTAACATTAATTATTATTGCATTATCTAATTTATTACTAACAAGTCCTACGACAAAATGGATGATTTTTTCTCCGATTGTTGTACCAATGTTTATGCAAGCCAATATTTCTCCACAGTTTGCTCAAATTGTTATGAGAGTTGGAAATTCAATGACAAATGGATTTACCCCAATACTAGCATCTTTTGTAATTTATATAGGATATTTAAATATATATAATTTGAATAAAAACAAACCATATACTATCAGAAAATCTCTAAAAATAATTACACCATATTTTTTAATTGTTTTTGCTACATGGATTTTAATCGTGGTAGGATGGTATATTACAGGATTACCTATAGGACCAGGAGTATTTCCAACCTTATAAAACACCTATTGGTGTTTTTTTCTTGTAAAAATTTCTAAATTAAATATAATATAAACAGGTGGGATTATGTTAGAAAGAAATATAACAATTAGAGAGATAGAAGAAAAAGACAAAGCCTCGTATTTAAACTTATTCAATAGTGAATCATTTGGTTGTATAGGTATAAACTCAAATCAAAAACCATCTATCTATGCAGAAGAGCAGGTTTTAGATAGTGTAATAAGAGGAGAAAATATCGCTACCAAAATCTTAGTCATAGAGGATAATAATCAATTTGTAGGTTATACCTTGATAGAGAAGAAAAATGACTGGCTATATCATATAGGAGAATTTGTAATTTGTAAGCCATTAAGAAATCAAGGGTATGGAAGTATATTAATAGAAAGAGTAAAAAGTTACGCTGATATAGATGGTTGCAATATAGACTTAGAATGTTTGACTAGAGCAGAATCGTTTTTTCGTAAACACCAATTTACCAATAAAGATATATATTTTAAATATAGTTCACCCTACTATCAAAAACCAACAGGACGATCTCCAATATATATGGATTACAGTATAATAAGAGAAAGAGAAAAAAAAGAAGAAGAAAGACAAATAAAAAGTTACAAAAAGTTTTTAGAATCCCCTTTAGCTAAAGATATATTTTCTATGCTATAATATAAGAAGAAAAGAGGTAATAAGTATGAGTTTAACAGCAGGAATTGTAGGCCTACCAAACGTAGGAAAATCTACATTATTTAATGCGATTACAAATCAAAAAATATTAGCAGAAAACTATCCATTTGCGACTATTGAGCCTAATGTAGGAGTAGTAACGGTACCAGATGAGAGAATGGATAAATTAAAAAGTATGTATGAACCTAATAGATTTATACCAACAGCTTATGAATTCACAGATATAGCAGGCCTTGTAAAAGGAGCATCTCAGGGAGAAGGATTAGGAAACAAATTCTTATCACATATTAGAGAAGTAGATGCTATAGTAGAAGTAGTACGTTGTTTTGATGATGGAAAAATTATTCATGTTGATGGTAATATAGATCCAATTAGAGATATAGAAACAATAAATTTAGAACTTGCAATAGCAGATCTAGATGTAATTAATAATAGATTAGAAAGAGTATCAAAAAAAGCTCGTACAACAAAAAATAAAGAAGATTTGACAGAAGTAGAAGCATTAGAAAAAGCAAAACAAGCACTTGAAGAAAACAAAGCTTTAAGACAAGTGGAATTTACTGAAGATGAATTAAAGTCCTTGAAATCATATAGTTTTCTAACTCTAAAGCCAATTATTTATTTAGCAAATATAAAAGAAAGCGAATTGGGAAATCCAGATAATAAATATGTACAAGAAGTAAAACAGTATGCTTCAAAAGAAAATGCACAAGTAGTAAGTTTATGTGCTAAAGTAGAAGAAGATTTAAGTGAATTGACGAAGGAAGAAAAACAAGAGATGTTAGAAGCTCTAGGATTAGAGGAATCAGGTTTAGATAAACTAATTCAAGCAACTTATGATATTCTAGGACTAGCAACATATTTTACAGTTGGAAAAGACGAAGTAAGAGCATGGACATTCAAAAAAGGTATGAATGCTAAACAATGTGCTGGAATTATTCATTCGGATTTTGAAAAAGGATTTATAAGAGCAGAAGTTATGTCATATGAAGACTTAGTAAAATACGGAAATGAGTTAAAGGTAAAAGAAGCAGGACGTGCAAGACTAGAGGGCAAGGATTATATTATGCAAGATGGAGACATTTGTCATTTTAGATTTAATGTTTAAGTTTATAAAAGGAAAGAATAATGAAAAAATATCAACTAATCATATTTGAAACTAATAGAAATGACGGCTGTATGAGTTTAGCAAAAAAATTTTACCCTGAAAATTATACAGAACAAGATAGAAGAAATGAGCTATCGAAAGTTAAAGACAAAATTGGAAAAAAATACAATTTTAATGGAAAAAATATAACTCAACCACAACAAAAAGATGTAGAAAAAAATATAGAGTATCCAGATGGCACCTACATTAAAATACAAAAAGAAAATCTATTACAAGAAGATCATTGGTATGAAAAACTACCATGTGATATTCTTCTAATCGATAGTCAAAATCCTAACATCGTGATAGGACACAGAATGGCAGACTGTCCAATCGTAATTGCAGAAGATACAAAAAAACAAGTTGCAGCAGTTTCACACTGTGGTGCTAAACAAATTAATAGGGAAGTGCCAAGATGGACAGTAGAAGCTTTAAAGAAAGAAGTAAATAGTAACCCAGAGGATATACATATCTATATAGGAAGTTGTATAAAAAAAGAAAACTACCAATATGATAAATATCCAGCCTGGGCTACGAATCAAGAAGTGTGGAAAGAATGTATTACTAAAAAAGGAGATATTTATTATATAGATTTAATAAAGGCAATCAAAAAACAACTAGCTAAAGAAAAGATAAAAATAGAAAATATAAAAGAAAGTCCTATAGATACATATACCAATAAAGATTATTATTCCCATACAGAGGAAGTACGAGATAAAACAAAAAATATAGGACAAAACTTTGTAGGATGTTTTTATCAAAGTATAGAAAAATAAGGATTAGTATCAAAATAATCTAGACAAACATATAAAATATTGCTATAATACTAACGAGTATTTTAAATACTCCTTGCTACTGATGTAGCCATTAGTCCAAAAGGAGGTGTAAAAAATGAGAAAGTATGAAATTATGTTCATCGTAAGACCTGATATGGAAGAAACAGAAATTCAAAAAACAGCAGAAAACTTAAAAAAGGTTTTAGAAGATGGAAAAGCAAAAATGCTAGAAGAAAAGGCAATGGGTCCTAGAGAATTAGCTTACGAAATTAAAAAATTTAAAACTGGATATTATTACTTATTCGTAGTAGAAGCAACTCCAGAAGCAGTTGCTGAATTCGACCGTGTTGTAAGAATCAATGAAAGCTTACTTCGTCACTTAATCGTAAAAGTAGAAGACTAAAAAAGAGGTAGAATATGAATAAAGTATTTTTAATAGGAAGATTAACTAGAGACCCAGAATTAAGATATACAGGAAGTAATACTGCTGTTGCAACATTCTCTTTAGCAGTAAATAGAAATTTTACAAATGCTAGTGGAGAAAGAGAAGCAGACTTCATAAACATTGTCGTTTGGAGAAAGCAAGCAGAGAATGTAAAAAACTACTTATCACAAGGTAGTCAAGTTGCAATCGATGGCCGTATTCAAACCAGAAGCTATGATGATCAAAATGGTCAAAAACGTTATGTGACTGAAGTAGTAGCTGACAATGTAGAATTCTTAGGTTCAAAAGGGTCATCTAATAATATGAATGCTAGCAGTAATGCACAAACTTCATCAAGTAGTGCAGAACCTACACCTTACGACTTTGGTCCAAGTAGTGAACCAAAAGGAACAGATGTAGATAGCAATCCTTTCGCTGATTTTGGATCTAGTATCGAAATAAGCGATGATGAATTACCATTCTAAAAAAGGAGGAATAAAAATGGCAGAATTTGGACGCAGAAAGAAAAAAGTATGTATGATGTGTACTGGTGCAACAGTTGACTATAAAAATCCTGAAACTTTAAAAAGATACGTAAATGAAAAAGGTAAAATTGTTTCAAGAAGAGTAACTGGTAACTGTGCTCGTCATCAAAGATATATTTCAACACAAATTAAAAGAGCAAGAGCAATCGCTTTGATGCCTTATACAAGATAATAAATTGAGTTCTTCTAGGAGCTCTTTTTTATTTTACAAACAATAGAAAGTATTATATAATAAGAAAGAGGAATACAGGAGGAAAAGATGAAAATTATAGAGCAAAGAAAAGAACTTAATAGACGGATTAAAAGATCAAAAGTCATCTTTTTAATGGCACATAAAGACCTAGATTTAGATGCCTTAGGAAGTTGTATTGGTTTAAGTTTGATTTTAAAGCAAAGAAAGAAAACTTGTTATATAATTGTCGATGATAAAGAACATGAATTGGGTGTAGAAAAAATATTAAAAGAATTAGATGGATGTATTCCAATAGTACGAGGGGAAGACATAGATAAATATCTTTACCCTAACAATAAAAAGAATCTTTTAATCGTATTAGATACAAATAAAACTGAACTAGTTCAAAATAAAGAAATATTAAAGAAAATAGATCAAAAAGTGATTATTGATCATCATGATTTAGGAAAAACAACAATTAAGGATGCATTTATTATTCAAGATGATGAAGTATCAAGTACTTGCGAAATGATTACAGAATTAACAGAGTTTTACGATGTAGAATTAGATCCTTATTATGCTACGGTACTATTATCAGGAATTGTATTAGATACCAATAATTTTACTTTAAAAACAAGTGCAGAGACTTATTATGCAGCATATTACTTGGCTAATTTAGGGGCTAGTGCTAAAAAAGTTCAATATTTATTAAAACAAGATGTTGAAGAATATACAGAAAGACAGAAATTATTAACAGATATAGAAACAATCAATAAAAAAATAGCCTTCACAAAAGCAAGTCCATACACTATATATCGACGAGAAGATTTAGCAAAAGTAGCAGATACACTTCTTTTCTTTAACAATATTGAAGCATCTTTTGTAATAGGTAAGATTGGAAAAGACACAATAGGAATCAGTGCTAGAAGTTTAGGTAACTTTAATATATCAAAAATTTTAGAAGATTTAGGTGGCGGAGGAGATGACTATAATGGCGCTGCCAGATTTGAGAAAACGACAATTAGTAAAGTAGAACAAGAATTAAAAAAGGCAATTGCAAAAGAAACGGGTGAATAAAATGGAAGTAATATTTATTAAAGATTTAAAAAACCAAGGAAAAAAGGGAGAAATAAAAAAAGTTAAAGATGGTTACGCAGAAAACTTCTTAATCAAAAATGGGTATGCTGTAATCAAAAATAAAGAAAACATGGCAAAACTAGAAAAAGAACAGCAAGCAAAAGCAGCAAGTGATGCTAAAAACAAAAAAGAAGCAGAAGAACTAAAAAAAGAATTAGATAAGTTAGTATTAGAATTCAAAGTAAAAACTGGAGAAGGAGATAAAGTCTTCGGAAGTGTTAGTATCAAACAAGTAAAAGATGCTTTAACGAAAGAAGGATATAAGATAGAAAAAAGTCAAATAGAATTAACAACAGCTATGGCAAGTCTAGGATTCCATCGTGTAGATATTAACTTATATCCAGGAGTAAAAGCAACAATTAAAGCTCATATCATAAAATAGAGGTGAAATAATGCCAATAAAAACATTGCCAAACAACATCGAAGCGGAAGAATCTGTATTAGGAGCATGTTTTTTATCGAAATATGCTCTTCAAAAAGCCTGTGAAAGTTTAACTCCAGACTCTTTTTATGATGAAAAAAATGGTAAGATATTTGCTGCTATGAATGCTTTAGTTGATGAGAAAACACCAATCGATATTACAACAGTAACAGGGTACTTAAAGAAAAATAACCAACTAACAGAAATTGGTGGAGTAGAATACTTAACCGAAGTATTAAACTTTGTTCCAACAGCAAGCAATATTGATTATTATATAAAAAATGTAGAAGATGCATCTATTTTAAGAAAGCTAATAGAAACCGCTACTGATATTGCATCAGAAGGATATAGAACTGATGAAACAGTAAATGAGATTTTAGATAATTCAGAGAAAAAGATTTTAAATATTGTAAAAAACAGAAAATCAAGTGAATTTAGGTCAATAAAAGATATTTTGCAAAAAACACAATCGGATTTAGAAAGACTATCAGAACATAAAGGAGAAGTAACTGGACTAGCAACAGGATGGTATGACATAGACAAATTAACAACAGGTCTTCATCCTAATGAATTAATAATCATCGCAGCTCGTCCTGCCATGGGAAAAACTGTATTTGCTTTAAATCTTGCCACCCATGCAGCTATGACACAAGATAAGTCAGTAGCCCTTTTCAACCTAGAAATGAGTGCCGAACAATTAGCTATGCGTATTATTTCCTCGTTAGGTCAAGTAGATGGATTTAAATTACGTACGGGAAATTTAATGAATACAGACTGGAAAAGAATAAATGAAGCTGTGTCCCAATTATCAAATACCAATTTAGTAATGGATGATACTCCAGGTATTACCATTGGAGAGATTAGAGCAAAATGTCGTAGACTAGCATCTAGTGAAAAAGGTTTAGCACTGGTAGTAATTGACTATTTACAGCTAATATCAGGAGGAAAAAACTACGGAGCCAATAGACAGCAAGAAGTTTCAGATATATCAAGAAGTTTAAAGACATTAGCAATGGAACTACAAGTACCGGTTATTGCCTTATCTCAATTATCTCGTAGTGTAGAAGCTCGTGAAGATAAAAGACCAATTATGAGCGATTTACGTGAATCTGGATCTATTGAACAAGACGCTGATATTGTAGCTTTCTTATATAGAGATGATTATTATAAAAAAGAGGCAAGAAATGAAGATAATACAAGTATAGTAGAATTGATTATTGGAAAACATCGTAATGGACCAACAGCAACCGTAGAACTATTATTTAAAAAAGATACATCTACTATGCTAAATTTAAGTAAAGGAAATAGGGGTGAAGAATAATGAAGAACAAACTGTCTAAGTTATTGGTAATAATAGTTTTAGGACTTACACTTCCTTTGTTATCTGCTTATTCAACCGCAACACCAAAAACAAGGTATCGTGTTTATCTGCATGGAGAATCTATTGGATTAATTAAATCGAAAACAGAGTTAGAAAAGTATATCGATAAGAAACAAAATCAAATAAAAGAGAAATTTGGTGTAGATAAAGTATATCTACCAGAAGACCTAGATATAGAAAAAGAAGTAACTTTTGATAATAATATTTCTAGTGTTAAAAAGATTTATAACAAGATTAAAGGCATATCTCCATTTACTATCAAAGGATATGCAATTACTATTGGAGCTGTAGATTCCCAAGCTGTTGATGGAACAAAAGTAAAGGGTAAAAAACAAACAATTTATGTATTAGATAAAAAAGTATTTGAAGAAGCGGTAGATAATATAGTTCATTCCTTTGTATCAGAGACAGATTATAATAATTATGCAAATGATACACAAGAAGAAATAAAAGATACAGGAAAAAGAGTAGATGAAATCTATATAGAAAATAAAATAACAATTAGTAAGAAAAATATCCCTGTGGATAAAACAATCTATCAAGATACAAGCTCATTAAGTCGTTATCTAATGTTTGGCACTACAAAAGATCAACAAAAATATACAGTTCAAGCGGGAGATACAATAGAGCAAATATCATTTAATAATAAAATATCAACTGAAGAATTCTTGATTGCCAATCCAGAATTTTCTAGTGCCAATACACTATTATATGCTGGACAGACAGTAACTTTAGGAGTATTAAAACCTCAAATTAGCATTGTGGAAATTGATCATGTTGTATTTGATGAAGAAACAAACTATCAAACAGAAACACAATATGATAACAACAAAGAAGTTGGCTATAGCGAGGTAAAACAAGCAGGAGTTAAAGGTATCACAAGAAAAACGCAAAAGGTAAAGAAAATAAATGGAGCAACAGTAGACGTAACTCCCGTCGGAAATGGTGAGGTCTTAAAAGAACCAATCAATGAAATAGTAGTAAAAGGTGGTAAAAAATCTAGCTATTATGGTTATGGAGAAGCTATTGCTACTGCCGGAGAATGGGGATGGCCAGCCACATGTTCATCTGTTTCAAGTCCGTTCGGATATAGATGGGGAGTATTACATGATGGAACAGATATTGCAGGATGTGGATACGGTTCAAATATCTTCGCAGCTCGTTCAGGAACTGTAGTACAATCATCATATAAATATGACAATGGAGAATTTATTACGATTGATCACCACGATGGATATTATTCAATGTATGCACATATGGTATCAGGTTCAAGAAGAGTTAGAGTTGGTGACTATGTAGAAAAAGGACAAGTAATAGGAAGTATGGGAAGAACAGGAGCAGCAACAGGTGTACATCTACACTTCTCAATTTGGCGAGGTTACCCATACCGTGGAGGAAGAGCTCTGAACGCAATGAGCTTCTACTAAAATGAAAGTAAAAACAATAGCCAGTGGTTCAAAAGGAAATTGTTCAATAGTATTATGTAACAATACAAATATAATCATAGATATGGGAATTTCCTACTTAACTCTTAAAAGGAGTTTAGAAGAAAATTCCCTTTCTTTTGAACAATTTTCAGGAATTCTAATTACACATAGTCATAAAGATCATATTAATGGGTTAAAATCATTAATAAAGCATACCAACTTAACCGTATATATTCCAGAGAAAATGTATAAAGAACTAGAAGAGTATGTTCCAGAATATCGTTGCTCGTTCATAGAAGATAAATTTCAAATACAAGACGTAGAAATAGAACTCATACATACTTCACATGATGCGCCCTGTTCAGTAGGTTACATTATAACATATAATGATAAATCTCTTGTTTATGTAACAGATACAGGCTATATAAATAGAAAGTATTTAGCAAAAATGACAGAGAAAGATATCTATGTAATAGAAGCTAATCATGATGAAATAATGCTAATGGATGGTCCATATCCAAGATTCTTAAAAGAAAGAGTAATTAGTGATAAAGGGCATTTATCTAATAAAACAACAGCAAAATATTTAAAAAAAATAATAGGAAAAAATACTAAATACATAGTATTGGCCCATCTAAGTGAAAAGAACAATACAGAAGCCAAAGCTTTAGAAGCAGTACACGAAGAATTAGGAGAGACAAAAACGCAGATACTAATTGCTAGACAATCAGAAGAAAGTCCAATGTTAGAGGTGTAATATGATAAAAATAATTACTGTAGGATCGTTAAAAGAAAGATATTTAAAAGAAGCTATAGAAGAATATCAAAAAAGAATAAAAAAATATACAGATATAGAAATAATTGAAGTAAAAGATGAAGGTCTATTACCACCTATGCAAGCAATGGAAAAAGAGTCAGAAAAAATTAAAAAGCATATATCAGAAAAAGAGTATATAATTACTTTAGAAATTGAAGGAAAACAATTTACTTCAGAAGAATTCTCGAGAAAAATAGAAGATATTCAAATGATTAATAGTAACATTACATTTATTATAGGTGGAAGTTATGGAATTGATCAAAGTATAAAAGAAAAAGCAAAGACGCATCTTTCTTTTTCAAAAATGACTTTTCCACACCAATTATTTAGAGTATTATTACTAGAACAAATATATAGAGCATTTAAAATAATGAATAACGAAAGTTATCATAAATAAAAAGAAAAGAGGCAAAATATGATAGGTAATAGCTGGGATGAACTATTAAAACAAGAATATCAAAAAGAATACTTTAAAAATTTAATGGACTTTATTAAAGAAGAATATAAAACAAAAACTGTATACCCTAAACAAAGTGATGTTTTTAATGCCTTTCGTTATACAGATTTTGACAATGTAAAAGTTGTAATATTAGGTCAAGATCCATATCATGGTCCAAATCAAGCAGAAGGATTATCTTTCTCAGTAAGTAATGAAGTATTAAAACCACCATCTTTAAAAAACATTTTTAAGGAACTAGAAAATGACTTAGGAATACCATTTCCAAAACATAACTCATTAAAACCCTGGGCCAAAGAAGGAGTATTATTATTAAATGCCGTATTAACTGTAGAAGCACATACACCGACATCACATAAAGATCATGGTTGGGAGCAATTCACTGATCAAGTAATCGAGATAATAAATAAAAAAACTACCCCTGTAGTATTTATATTATGGGGAAGTTATGCTAGAGCAAAGAAAAAACTAATAACCAATCCTATTCATTATGTAATTGAATCAGCCCATCCTTCACCATTTTCAGCATATAATGGATTCTTCGGTAGTAAGCCATTTTCAAAGACAAATGAATTTCTAAAAAGTAAAGGATTAAAAGAAATAAATTGGTGCATAGAATAAAAAAGAAGATTTAAAAAATTAAACCTTCTTTTAATTTTGTGCTTGAACAGCAGTGATAGCTACAACACCAACAATATCATCCGCAGAACATCCACGAGATAAATCATTAACTGGAGCAGCAATTCCTTGTGTAACAGGTCCATAAGCTTCCGCTTTGGCAAGTCTTTGAACTAGTTTATATCCAATATTACCAGCATCTAAATCAGGGAAAACTAATACGTTAGCACGTCCAGCAACCGGACTATGAGGCGCTTTAGAAGCTGCAACTTCTGGAACAATAGCAGCATCTAATTGTAATTCCCCATCAATTTTATATTGTGGATAATTTTCTTTTGCAATCTTTACAGCTTCAATCACTTTATCAACATCAGGATGAGAAGCACTTCCCATAGTAGAATGAGATAACATTGCAACAATAGGCTCTTTTTGAACTAATAATTGGAATGTTTCTGCACTAGAAGCAGCAATTGCAGCTAATCTTTCAGGGGTAGGATTTTGCTCTAAACCACTATCTGCAAAAATAAATGTTCCCTGCTCCCCATAATTACAATTCGGAACAACCATTAAGAAAAATGCTGAAACCAACATAGTACCGGGCTTAGTCTTTATAATTTGTAAAGCAGGTCTTAAGGTATTTGCAGTTGAATGACAAGCTCCACTAACAACACCATCAGCTCTACCGGTTTTAACTAACATACATGCATAATACATGTAATCTTCTAATAATAATTTCTTTGCATCTTCATAAGTAAGCCCTTTATTTTTACGAATCTCTACTAACTTTTCAATAAGTTCATCAGTTAGAGGAGAAGTAAAAGGATTAATAACAGTAGCCTTACTAATATCGAAACCTTTTCCTTTTTCTTCAATTTCTTCTTCTTTACCAATTAATATAATATTTGCAATATCATCTTTTAATATTTTCTCTGTAGCTTCCATAATACGACGATCCATTGTTTCTGGTAGAACAATCGTCTTTTTATCTTTTTTTGCTCTTTCTTTTATATTATCAATAAATGACATATTAAACCTTCTTTCTAATTATCTTTTAAAATTTCATAAATTTCTCTTTTCTCATGATTATAGAATTCTTTTTTTCTATATCCAAAAAATAATCGAATAATATTAGAGGGGAAAGATACAATAAGCTGATTAAATGTAACAACTGTATCATTATAAAACTTAATAGCCGCAACTAAGTCAATTTCATTAGTATTTAAATCATCAATAATATGAACTAAAGATTCACTTTTAAAAAGTTTTTCATTATCGTCTAAAGTTTGAAATAATTCATTATAGCATTTTTTTAATAAATCATTTAATTCAAAATGGTTTAAATCCGTAATTGTTTCACTATCAAGTGGTTCTAAAAATTCTTCTAATTTTAATTCTTTAGCAATTACTTGCTTAGCCCTTTTAAGTAAGTCTAACTTTCTTTGTAAAAATAAGTCTATATTATTTTCTGCTTCTTCCATTTTAACAATAGAAATTTGAAATTTATTATGAAATAAAATAATAGCAATTCCAATTAAAGCAAACACAACAACACAGGCCAAAACAACTTCTATCATCATATCACCTCATTATTATCATTATACCAAACAAACTATTAAAAAGAAATAATACAATAATAAAACCAAGAAAATTCTTGGCTTTATTTTTTACAAAATGTTTTAATTTTTTGTTTGCTATTTTCTATTTCTTGCTCAGTCATTACTCCCTGATATCTACTTTCCTCTTTAGAATTGATTGGTAAATCTTGAATAATTTGATCTTTCTTTAAACGATACGTAGAATCTAAGTCTAAATTCGGAGAAATAAACCCTAATTTAATTTGTGATTGTCGAATTTCATCCTCAGACATAACTCCTTTAAATCGGCTAGCCTCTTTAGAATTGATTGGTAAATCTTGAATGATTTGATCTTTTGTTAAGTGATAAAGGAAAGGATTGTTTTCTTTCTTTTTATCCTCCAATAATTTAGTACTAGTTCTACCAAAAAAGTTTGTAAAATCTTGTGCTGTTTGTCTGTTGAAGTTCTTTTTCTTTTCTACTTTTCTCTTATCTTTTTTTGCTTTACTTTTACCGGTAAATAGTTTACTAAATAATGATTTATCTTTCTTTGTCATACAAAAAGTAGTAGCATCTAAACCTTTTTCATCTGCCATCTTTAAAATTCCTTTTTGTAACAAAGATTTAGTTTTAGGATAATCCTGAGTAATATTCTGAAGTGTCTTTGATAAAGAACGTTCTAAATCTTGATGTGAAATAGTAATTCCGTCTTTATGAACTTTTTTTCTCGAAAATAAGCCTCTTTTTCTAAAATCAATAACAACGTCATCAAATTTAAAACTTTTATTTTTAATGCCCTTTAACATTTCCTCTTTTACATTAGAAAATATGGAATTTAAGAACTTCTTGCTTTTTAAATCACGAGGTTTAAGATTATAGTATTCTTTTAATTGCTTTCTATCAATCTTTGATAAATAATCGATTTGACTGTAAACAACATTAGAACTTGCTAAATCAACGATACTCATTTTTTCGCCATCTTCATCTTCCAAGGCTAGTTTAGGTTGATCAGCAACCATCTTTTTAAATCCTTTTGAAAGAATAAGATGATTAAACTTTTCAGTATCTTTACTCTTAGCTACTTCAGCAGATTCATATCCAATCCATCCATCTACAATACCGCTAAAAACGGGTGGGTGATAAATATGTCCTTTTAACTCTTTATCTTCTTTTATAATTTCTTGTAATATTTGATAATAGTCAAGAAGGTGTTTAGAATCGGAACTAATAGCAAACGACTTATCATTTCTGAATCTAGTTTGTATCTCAAATAAATAAGGTAAATTCTTTTTTTCACATTTATCTAAGAATTCACTAGCAAATTTATGAAGATGCTTTAAATCTACATTCACATATAAAATATGTTCAACATCAAAAGGAGTAGTTTGCGTCTTGCTATCCTGCTCATGGATATCAACAGAACTAATTCGTTGATGATCTTTTGAAACATCCAAAAATTTATCTAGATATTCCGTTTTTCTTTTATGAGGAAAAGCCGCAACAGCGTCTTTCCAAGTTGTAACATCACCTATATTCTTAAAATATTGTTGTAAAGAATACAACGGACTAGTATTAGCAATTTCTCTTGTAGTTAAATGTTTTTTCCAATAATTAAAAACTTTAGCATAGAACTCGTTCAAATCATCAGGAGTAAAAATGTTACTTCCAGTTGTGTAGACATTGCTGATAGAGCCTTGATAATTAGAGTCCAAAAAATTATGGTTTGCATAAGCTCCGATCAATGAATCAAAATTATTTTCATCAAGAATTGGATTTTGAATTTTTTTATAAAATTCTTCTAAATTCGTTATCATAATAATCCCCCTATAAATAATGCGTATATTATATCAAAAAAAAGAGAAAATGTCAATTAAGCAGGTTTGACATTTTCTACTTTAGAATCAAATACTTCTTGTTCTGTACTAACGGGTTCAGTTCCTTTAATAAAATACATCATTTTCTTCTTTTTATCTTGATCAGTTGCTAAGCGCCCAGAAATAGGTTCAACTAATACAGCAGATACATTTTTAGGCATTTCATACCACTCATCACCAGCAGGAATATTTCTTTCGTAGTATTCGATAGATTTATACCATATGTCTTGGGCATACTTATATTCACTAGTTTTCAGTGACTGATTATCATCATATCCAACCCATACAGCACAAACAATATTATTATTAAAACCAATATCCCAATTATCTGTTTCAGTAGTACCACTTTTTAGTGCGTATTTATGAGTAAGTTTAGGAGCAAGACCAATAGCAGTAGGATAGTTATAGTCTATATAGTCACTATCATAAGTGGCAGTTAATAAATTATTTAAAATAAAAGTAATACTAGGATTCAATACCGCTTCTTTAGAATTTTTTGCTTCATATAAGACCGTACCATCAGAATCTTCAACTCTTTCAATAAAATGTGGAGTAACTTTGTTTCCTAAGTTTGCAAATGCAGAATATCCAGCAGCCATTTCCAATATATTGATTTCGTTAGTTCCCAAAGGAAGAGAAGGAACATTTTCTAGTTTTGCAGTAATACCTACACGCCTAGATACATTTATTAAAGAATCCCCTCCTAAAAAAAGATGGGTTTTAACAGCATAAATATTTTCAGAATATGCAATCGCTGTCCCCATAGAGATAGGCTTATTTCCGTACGTTTTATTATAATTCTGTGGAGTATAGTCCTCCTGATCATTAAATACAAAAGTAGTCTCTTCACTAGTAAAAGAGGAGCTAGAAGTAAATCCATTTTCAAGCGCCGCATAGTATAGGTATGGTTTCATAGTAGAGCCAACTTGCCTTAAAGAATCAGTAGCTCTATTAAAAGAAGATTCATCATAATCCTTACCACCAACTAAAGCTAAAACACCTCCTGTATTAGGATCCATCAACACAACAGACGTTTGTATTTCAGATTCTTCCGGAATTGATTCTTTGATATTTTCTTCTACTTTTTTTTGTAAATCCAAATCTAAATTAGTATAAATTTTTAGTCCACTAGTGTCAGAATAAGACTTAGGTATACTATCAATAGATTCCAATTCATCCATAACTGCATCATGATAATACATTACTGTAGTTAATTCATCTCGTTCCTTTTCCCCTAGAAATTGCAACTCCTTTTGATAAGCATCTTCTTTTTCCTTTTCTGTAATATTGCCATTCTCCACTAACAAATTTAAGATAAGTAACTGTCTTTCCTTTGCTGCTTCTAAATTTACTAAGGGGGAGAAATTAGATGGAGATTTAGGAATTCCTGTTAACATAGTAGCTTCTGCTAAGTCTAAATCCTTAGCGCTTTTACCAAAATAATAATTACTAGCATTTTCGATTCCATACATTCCGTGACCATAATTAATTGTGTTGAGATAACCCTCCAATATTTCATCTTTAGAATAAGTGGATTCAATTTTTATGGTATACCACATCTCATCCCATTTTCTTTTCCAAGTTTTGTCAAAAGTTAAAAAAAGATTTTTTGCATATTGTTGTGTAATAGTAGAAGCCCCTTGCTGAGTACTACCACTAGTCAAATTAACATAAAATGCTTTTAAAATCCGCAAATAATCAAATCCGTGATGCTTATAAAAATTTTTATCCTCAGTATAGATAGTTGCGTCAATAACATATGGAGAAATATCATCAAGAGATACCCATTCTTTTTCGTTATTTCCTTGAAAGAAAACCTCTTCATTTTTATCATATAAAAAAACACTATTTGTTGTATTGATAACAACTTTAGGAGATAGTTTGACATAAAGCTGAATACCTAAGTAACAAAAAAGAGCAATAACAATAAAAATCCCCAAAAGTTTTACTAACTTCTTCAACATGCGCATGGAATCATTCCTTTCTTTAGTATTATTTCAACTTAGGAAAAAAATATGTATGAAACCATATAAATTAAAAGTAATAGGAAAATAAATATAATTATGTTATAATCAAAACTAGAAATTGAAAAGAGGTGAAAAATATGCCAAAAATTAATATAAAAATTACTCTTAAAACCAAAGAGCAAACAATAGAAAATAAATATAAAGCTATTTTTCATCCAGAAACAAATATAATAATATATCAAGAGGAAGACAAGACAAAAACCCAATTTGATTTACGAAATTTAAGACTCCGACGGGAAAATGAAAATTTATGCTTGGAATATTTATTTAATGAACAAGAAAAAACAAAAGGAATAATAAAAATAAAAGAATTAAATCAAAATTTACAAGTAAATATTCAAACCCAAAAAATTAATCAACAAAATAAAAATATAGAAATTGAATATCAATTAGAAGAAGAAAGTTATAAATATAAATTAGAGGTGATAGAATGAGTATAATAAAAGAACTAAATGAGGATATATCAAAACTTGTAAAAGAGGCAGGGTATGAAGCAGAAAACTTAGTATTACAACCGTCTGGAAGAAGAGATTTAGGAGAATTTCAATTAAATGATGCGATGACTTTGGCTAAAACTTATAAAAAGTCTCCAAGAATAATAGCAGAAGATATCATAAAAGTTTTAGAACAGTATAACAGATTTACAAATCTAAATATTGCCGGTCCAGGATTTATCAATATTACCTTAACAGATAAGTATTTAGGAGAGTTATTAACTAAAATTTATGAAAATAAAAATTTAAATATCGATAAAAGACCAAGAAAAAAGATAATTTTAGATTATGGCGGAGCCAATGTTGCGAAGGCATTACATGTAGGACATTTAAGAAGTGCCAATATTGGTGAGGCATTAAAAAGATTAGCAACTTTACTTGGTTATGAAGTAATAGGAGATGCCCATTTAGGAGACTACGGTAGACCATTAGGACTTGTGGTATTAGAAATCAAAAAAAGATACCCCGAACTTCCTTATTTTGATGAAGCATACACGGGAGATTTTAGTGAAGTAGAGCCTCCTATTACAAATAGTGATTTAGAAGAAATATATCCATACGCTTCTAATAAATCAAAAGAAGATGAAAACTATTTAGAAGAAGCAAGAGAGATTACTTTCAAAATTCAAAATCATGAAAGAGGATATTATGATTTGTGGAAAAAAGTAGTAGAAATTTCGAAAAAGGATATTAAACAAGTATATGATATGCTAAATGTAAACTTTGAATTATGGCTAGGAGAAAGTGATGCAGCAGAATACTTAGATGAACTAACAAAAATTTATGAAGAAAGTAACGTACTAATAGAAAGTGAAGGAGCACAAATCATAGAAGTAAAAGAAGATAGTGATACCTCTCCTATGCCACCATTACTATTTAAACGTTCGAATGGTACAGTATCTTACGAAACAACAGATTTAGCGACAATTCTTCAGCGTCAAAAAGAAATAAAACCAGACGAAATATGGTATTGTGTTGATGCCAGACAAGGTTTACATTTTGATCAAGTCTTTCGTGCTGCTAGAAAAGTAAAACTAATAGAAGATAAGGTAGTATTAGAACATATTGGATTTGGTACCATGAATGGAAAAGACGGTAAACCATTTAAAACAAGAGACGGTGGCGTAATGAGTTTAAAGGGATTAATTGCCCTAGTAGAAGAAGAAACCAGAAAGAAAATTAATCCAGATACAGTAGAAGAAGATATGAGGGAAGAAGTTGCTAAGACGGTAGCAATTGCAGCACTAAAATATGCAGATTTACTGCCATTTAGAGGAACCGATTATATCTTTGAGCCAGAAAAATTTGCCGATCTAGAAGGAAAGACAGGACCATACCTTTTATATTCAACAATTCGTATGAAATCTCTTTTGACAAAAGGAGAAAATTTCGAAATAGGAAAAATAACCAAATTTAAAAGTGAAACAGAAAAAGATATTGCTCTTACTGTCCTAAGGCTACCAACTATATTAAACAAAGCATTAGATTCTAGAAGTCTAAATGACATTACAGAATATATTTATAAATTAACATCTTTATATAATAAATTTTATGCTGAAAATAAAATTTTAACAGAAGAAGATAAAGAACTTCAAAAATCTTGGTTAACTTTGACAAAAATCGTCTATGATATAAACATGACACTATTAGATGTTTTAGCAATTAAAGTTCCAGAAAAAATGTAAAAAAAGTGTTGCATGTCTAATAGATATATGTTATAAGTTTATTGGTAATTTTTTTACCATAACAAATTATAAAATTTAGCATATAATGTTTTTGAATATAGGAGGGCATTATGAGTCTTAGTAAAATGAGCAAAGAAGATTTAGAATTATTATCAAATAAGGATATTACTAATTTAATTTTAGAAGAAAGTAAAAAACCTATCAATACAGCAGACTTATTTAAAAAAATTATTAAATTATTAGAATTGCCAGATAGTGTTTTTGAAACTAAAATTGGAGATTACTATACAGCACTTTCTACAGATAAAAGATTTATTTTATTAGATGATGGAAAGTGGGATTTAAGAAGTCGTCATACATCAGATAAAGTTGCTAAAATAACTGATGAAGATGAAGAAGATGATACTGATAGTGAACCAGAAAAAGAAGAAGTAGAAGAAATGGAAGAAGACAACTACGACGATACAGAAGAAGAATATGACGAAGATACAAATGAAGAATTAAAAGATTTGGTAGTAATTGATGAAGATGAACTAGAACTAGAACAATAATCTAGTTTTTTTCTTCCTAAAATTATGGTATAATACCAGTGATTACCAAGAAAGGGTGAAAAGCATGATAGAAAGATTAGAAGCTACGTTAGAAAAGTATAATTACTTACAAGAAGAATTGACCAAGACAGAAGTTCTTAGCGATATAAAAAAGACAAGAGAATATTCAAAAGAAATGGCTTCATTAGAGGATGTTGTAAACTGTTATAAAAGATATAAAAAAGTCTTAGAGGAAATAGAAAGTACAAAAGAAATGACAAAAGATCCAGAATTAGGAGATATGGCCAAAGAAGAACTTAGAGAATTAGAATCAGAAAAAGAAAAATTAGATGGAGAGCTAGAAGTTCTTTTAATTCCTAAAGATCCTAATGATGATAAAAATGTTGTTATTGAAATCCGTGGAGCAGCAGGTGGAGATGAAGCTAATATTTTTGCGGGGGACTTGTTTAGAATGTATACAAGATATGCCGAAAAAAAAGGTTTTTCTTATCAAGTATATAACTCAGTAGACGGTACTGCCGGAGGATTTAGTCAAATTGAATTTATTGTAAAAGGTGCAAATGCTTATTCTTTACTAAAATATGAAAGTGGTTCTCATAGAGTACAACGTGTCCCTGTAACGGAGGCAAATGGGAGACTTCAAACTTCAACAGCGACAGTCTTAGTAATGCCAGAAGCAGATGAAGATATAGAGATAGAAATTAATCCTAATGATTTAAGAATTGATATCTATCGATCTAGCGGTTGTGGAGGACAAGGAGTAAATACAACAGACTCTGCCGTAAGAATTACCCACTTACCAACCAATACAGTCGTTACATGTCAAAATGAAAGAAGTCAAATTCAAAATAAAGAACAAGCAATGAAAGTTTTAAAAACAAGACTTTACGAGATGCAACTACGTGAGCAACAAGAAGCAGCAGGTGCCGAAAGAAGAAGCAAAATCGGTACAGGTGACCGTGCAGAAAAGATAAGAACTTATAACTATCCACAAAATCGTGTAACTGACCATAGAATTGGGTTCACTACTAAAAACTTAGATCGCGTAATGGATGGAGATTTAGATGATATTATCAATGCGTTAATTCAAGAAGATCAAAAAAGAAAATTACAAGGAGAAACAGAAGCGTAATGACAGTAGAAGACCTTCTGTTTTTTGCTAAACAGCATATACATTCAGACCATGCAAAAATATTAATTGCAGAACTTTTAAACTGCAATCCATTAGAGTTATTAAATTATTTAGAGAAAAGAATACCAGAAGAAAAAGTGGAGTTATTAAAAAGAGAAATAAAAGCATTAGAAGAAAATACACCGTTACAGTATGTTTTAGGAAATGTAAATTTTTATGGAAATCATTTTTATGTAGATGAGAGAGTTTTAATTCCTAGATTTGAAACGGAAGAACTTGTGGAAAATACCATTAAGTATATTAACAGATTTTTCACAGAACCTGTGGATATTATAGATTTAGGTTGTGGTAGTGGAGTAATTGGATTAACATTAGAAAAAAAAGTTTCCACAAAAACTGTGGATTTAGTTGATATTAGTAGTAGTGCCCTAGAAGTAGCACGGAAAAACTGTGGAAATCTAAATTCTAATGCCAATATAATACAAAGTGATATGTTCAGTGCTGTTAATAAAAAATATGATGTTATTATCAGTAATCCCCCATATATAAAAACTAATGAAGAAATAGAAGATATTGTTAAAGAAAATGAACCAAGTATAGCTTTGTATGCAGGTGAAGATGGATTAGATTGCTATAAAAAAATATTAGAAAATATAAAAGAACATATCAAGGAAAAAAGCTTAATTGCCTTTGAAATTGGAATGAGGCAAGCTAATGACATACAAAAGCTAGTAAACAAATATTTACCGGATAGCAAAACAGAAGTAAAAAAGGATATGTCAGGTAAAGATAGAATGTTTTTTATATTTTTTGGAATAAATTAAGTTTTTTTGAATAAAAAAAACTTTTTTCTTTCACTATAGAGTTGAAAGGAAGAGACAAATGAAAAAACTAGTCATCGTATTAGCAATTATAACGACAATATTAGTAATAAATAAAGAAGAAAAAATAATAATTCCCAAAGAAGCGATTCGTTTTAGAGTAATTGCAAATAGTAATAGTTACAAAGATCAAAAAATAAAAAAGAAAGTAGTAAATAATTTAAACCAAGAGATAAGAAAACTAACAACTTTAGATGCATCATTACAAGCTTCTAGAAGAAATATAAAGCAGGAAATACCATCCTTTTCTAGAGTAGTTGCCAAAACATTACAAGAACAGGAACCAAACCAAACGTTCTCGATAGATTATGGAATGCACTATTTTCCAGAAAAAGAATATAAAGGAATTGTCTATGAAGAAGGAGAATATGAATCTCTCGTAATTACATTGGGAAATGGTCTAGGAGAAAATTTTTGGTGCGTATTATTTCCTCCACTATGTCTATTAGATACGGAAGAAGAAGTAGAAGATGTAGAATATACATCTTTTGTAAAAGAGTTAATAGATAAGTATTTTTAAATAATATAACAAATAGAATATATAAGGTGATACTATGAACAACATCCTTATATATTTTTTTATGGCAGTAGGTTTAAGTATGGATGCTTTTTCTTTAGCACTAGCATATGGAACAACTAAAATACCCATCACTAAAAAAATAATACTAAGCCTAACTGTTGGAACATTTCATTTTTTTATGCCAAAACTTGGAGCTTTACTAGGAACAGAATTGTTATTAAATTACATAGCGAGAGCTAACTATTTAGTAGGAATAATTTTTATCATCTTAGCATTAGAGATGTTTTTCTCTAGAAAGGATAAAAAAGGCGGAACAATAACAAATATAATTTCTATTATAATCTTTTCTTTTACTGTTAGCATAGATAGTTTTTCTGTCGGAATAGCTTTATCATTAACTACAAGGAATATTGATGTTGCTTGTTTGATATTTGCTATTGTAAGTGCCGCTTTTACTTTTTTAGGAGTAGAGTTAGGAATGAAAATAGCTAAAAGGTTTGAAAGCAAAGCAGAATACGTAGGAATAATCATACTACTTCTACTTGGTATAAAATATTTAATATTTTAAAACAATATAAAAGTGTGATAATATAAATATATAAATAATCCAAAGGAGTAAATTATGAAAAAAGAAGAAGCAGAAGCAATTTATAATAATGCAAAAAATAATAGCATTGGTAAAGAAAAAAATCATCCGCTCAAAGATTTAAAAGAAATGTTATTTTATCAATTGCAACAGCCGCTTTAGTAACTGTATTAGCTAGTGCTGGCTTTTTAGCAATGCACAAAAACGAAGAAGAACTAACAGACAGCCCAGATAGAATTGAGTATGTAACAGAAGTTGATGGATATGATATGAGTGATCTAAGCATTTATCAAAATCTAAGAGTTTATGATTTACTAGATAATTATGGGTTTACAGATTATGATGGAAGCGGATATAATCGAACATATAATTATACAGAAGAAGATTTTCAGAGATTAAAAGGAATTAATGAAAACTATTTATATGGATTCTATTGTGCAACATCCGAACAAAACTTTAAAGACGTATTAAGCGTATTTGGATATGATTCTCTAGACAGTTATTTAATAGATAGGAATTATGTAGATAAACAGGGAAATCCAAGCATTGATGCTTGGAATGATGCAACAATGCAGGAAATGGCAAATATACTAAAATCAGAAAAGGGGAAAGCAAAATAATGGAACAAGAAATGGTAGTATTAGAGAATGGAAAAGTTTGTGTAATAATCGATGAAATTATATCTGATAATACAAAATATATATATCTTACCAATATAGAAAACAGCAAAGACTATACAATAAGAAAAGAAGAAAATGATAGTTTGATAGGATTAGAGGACGAAGAAGAATTTGAAAAAGCCATGGAATTACTAATCAAAAAAGAGTTAGAAAAAAGTAATGAATAAAAAAGAGGCCTACTATGAACAAAATAAATGTAAACATTAATGTTGATAACGTTGATATGAAGAGTTTATTTAATGCAGATGCTATTGAGATGAATAAGAACTTAAATTTATCTAATAATTCTTCGGTAACAACAAACCAAAATTTGAACACACCTCTAACAGAAACTTTGGATATATCTGCAGTGAATAAAGAAACAGAAACACTTTCATTAACAAACAATCAGGCAAATAATCCACAAGTAAGCAATTTTTCTCCTAACTCTTATTCAGATAAAGATAATATATATATAAATAAACTATCGGACATTATGACGGCTATGCAAGCAAATAACACAACAGTGGCGAAAAGAGAAATTAATAATATGTTAAATAATCTAGACGAAGTATATTCTGACAAACTTTGGGGAATAGACTTCGTAAATCAAATAATAAAAGATCAGTTTATAGAAGAATTAAGAAAATCACTAATAGGAATCGTAGAATAAAAAATATACACAAAAGGAAGAGCAATCTTTCTTTTTCTTTTGACAAACACTACAATATTGCTTATGATATATATGAAAGGTGGCATAATATGTTAGTAAATTTTAATGAGATGTTAATGGATGCAAAAAGAGGAAGATATGCGGTTCCTCATCTTAATATAAATAATTTAGAATGGGCAAAATATATTTTAGAAAAGTGTAATGAGTTAGAAGTGCCTGTAATCTTAGGTGTAAGTGAGGGTGCTGCTAAATACATGGGAGGATTTAATGCAATCACTGGTATGGTAAAAGGATTAATGCAAGATTTAAATATAACTATCCCAGTTTGCCTACACGTAGATCACGGTAGTAGTAAAGAAACATGTATAAAAGCAATAGATGCAGGATTTACTTCAGTAATGATTGATGCTTCTCGTCACGAATTAGAAGAAAATATTAAAATAACAAAAGAGGTAGTAGAATATGCACATGAAAGAGGAGTGAGTGTAGAAGCAGAAGTAGGACATATAGGTGGAACAGAAGATAATATCACTTCAAGTGCAACAAATGCAACATTAGAAGATTGCTTAACTCTATATGAAAATACAGGAATAGATTCTTTAGCTCCTGCGTTAGGAAGTGTTCATGGATTCTATAAAGGAGAACCAAATTTAGATTTTGAAACAATGGAAATCATCAATGAAAATTTACCAATTCCACTAGTTTTACATGGAGGAACAGGTATTCCAGATGATAAGATCAAAAAAGCTATCTCTTGCGGAATATCAAAAATTAATATTAATACAGACTTACAATCAGTTTGGAGTAAAGCCGTAAGAAAATTTTTAGAAGAAAATAAAGAAGTATATGATCCAAGAAAAATTATTGGAAGTGGAGAACAAGCTATAAAAACAAGGATTGAGGAAATAGTCACTCTATTTGGCACGAAGCGATAAAATATAGTAAAGCCATGAGGAGGTATAAAATGAAAATAATGGAGATAGAAGGCAACCGAGAATTAAGTGGAACAATACGAATTAGTGGTGCAAAAAATGCTACAGTTGCATTAATACCCGCAGCCATCTTAACTGATGAAGAAGCTACTATCTGTAATGTGCCAGAGATTACAGATACAGATGCTTTATGTGACATATTAAATGAATTAAACGTTGATGTTAAAAGAGCAAGTGAAAGTATCATTATTAACCCCAAAAATATGATAAATATTGAGATTGCAGAGAAATTTTCCAAAAAACTACGAGCATCTTACTATTATATGGGAGCATTACTAGGAAAATATAAAAAAGCAGTGATGTACTTTCCGGGAGGATGTTCTATAGGGGCAAGACCCATCGACTTACACTTAAAAGGTTTTGAAGCACTAGGAGCGACAGTAAAAAACGAAAAAAATAAATATATTGTGGAAGCACAAGAACTTCATGGAGCTAATATTTATTTAGATATAGCTTCAGTAGGGGCAACAATTAATATTATGTTAGCCGCTGTAAAAGCAAAAGGTACTACTGTAATTGACAATGCAGCCAAAGAGCCAGAAATTGTTAATGTTGCGACTTTCTTAAATAATATGGGAGCACGTATCAGTGGTGCTGGAACATCTACAATTAAAATTGAAGGTGTGGAAACTCTACATAAATGTTTTCATGAAGTAATCCCGGATAGAATAGAGGCAGGAACTTATATTATTATTGGTGCTTTATGTGGTAAAAATCTAAAGATAGATAACATAATCCCAGATCACGTGGATTCCTTACTATCTAAGTTAGAAGAAATTGGTACAGAGTTAGAAGTAGGAACAGATTATGTAATAATTTCAAAATCAGATACATATAAATCAACAACAATTAAAACACTAGTTTATCCAGGTTTCCCAACAGACCTACAACAACCATTTACAGTTCTACTAACGCAATGTAATGGAAAGTCAAAGGTAACAGAAACTATCTGGGAAAATAGGTTTATGCATATTCCTTATCTAAATGACTTAGGAGCAGATATTACTGTAAAAAATCAAACTGCAACTATTATTGGACCAACAAAATTAACGGGAACATCAGTAGTCGCAACCGATTTACGTGCTGGAGCAGCTATGGTTGCTGCAGGACTACTAGCAGAGGGAACTACTACTATAACTAATGTAGAACATATTTTAAGAGGATACGAACAAATCGTAGAAAAACTAACAAGTGTTGGTGCTAAAATAAAAATAAGAGAAATATAATGAAATAGTTATATTTCTTTTTTTATGGAGGCATTTATGATAAAAAAACATTATAAATTAATTATATTTTTACTAATTATATTTGTCATTTTCTTAATATATAAAGCAAACCACCATAATTATTTTAACTATACATCATTAGGAGATGGATATGCCTTGGGCATAAGCTCCTATGGAGAAGAAGATTATGGGTATAGTGACTTTATCAAAGATAGATTACAAGAAGAAAAGAAATTAAACATTTATACTAAAGACTTTGCTGAAAAGAATCAATCAATTAACCATTTATATGAAACTTTATTAACTAATGAGAAAATAACCACAGGAAAAGTGGAAAAAAATATAAAGCAAACCTTACGAGAATCTGACTTAGTTACTATGACAATAGGTCTAAATGATATCATTTATCATATTACTATTACACCTAATATGAATGAATATAAACTACAACAAATAATGAAAAATTTAGAAAAGGATATAAAAATATTAATAAAAGAAATTAAAACATATTATCCCAAAGAAATATATATAATAGGTTACCCAGAAGTACCAATAGAAAATAGTTATATAAAAGAAGGAATAAAAAAATTAAATAAAATATATAAGAATCTAGAAAATGTTACCTATATATCAACAGAGAATATAATAAACGAAAATGATTTTTTATATTCAGAAAGTATTTACCCATCAAAGGAAAGTTATGAAAAAGTAGCAAAAGAAGTAATAAAAAAGCTTGCAAATAAAAAAAATACTTGATATACTAATAACGCTATTGAATTACTATGACTTTTAAAGTCATGGCGGAAGGAGAGATAATATGAAAAAAGGAATTCATCCAGAAGTAAAAGATTGTACAGTAACTTGTGCATGTGGAGAAACATTTACTTGCAAATCAACAAAAGATAGTATTAGTGTTGAAGTATGTTCTAAATGTCATCCTTTTTATACAGGAAAACAAAGTAGAGCATCACGTGCTGGACGTGTTGATAAATTCAACAAGAAATATGGATTTGATAAACAAGAAACTGCTGAGTAATCGCAGTTTTTCTTTTGTTAAAATATGCTATGATAAAAGAGATTAAAGGCAAAAGGTGATACTATGCCAAAATTGAAATTGTCAATCCAGAAGAATTAATAAAACAAAATTATCCACCAGAATTTGTGGAAAATTTAATTTACCAAGTGTTAATATTAAGTATGTAAGTAAAAGAAGAATACCCAGAATATAAGAACTGTTTTTTACAACACAAGTACCAGGAATTTATGATGGGACAGAAATATTATAATATTGAATATAAACCATGGAATAGTAGGATATATTTCACTAAAGAAAGAATCACAAGAAAATAAAATATGCACATTTTATGTGGAAAAAGTTTCAGAAAAAAAGAATAGGAACAGTTCTTGTGGAAAAAGAAATAGAATATTTAGGCACTAAAAAATGCTAATTACCATTTCTATAAATAAATTAAATAAATTCACAAAAATTGTGGAAAAATAGGAGAGAAAGCATAAATTCTAGTTCTATCAAAGAGCTTAAAGAAAATAGGGAGAATCTATAAAATACATAATCAACAGAAATTGTGGAAAAGCATTTTAAATAATCACATAAAAGAGATGAAAAAAATTTTAATAAAGTGATATAATAAAAACGGGGAGAGTTGATTATGAAGGAATTTGAAGATATGACTCTAGATGAACTAAAAAAGTTAATGGTGCCAGAATATGTAGAGCAGTATTATACGATTATAAATCAACTAAAGGATAATAGAATTAGCAAAAGAGTTTTAGAAAAATTACAAGGAGAACCAATCGCTAAAATTTATGAAGAATTGATGAGTGAAGAAGAGAACGTTAGGAGTCATTCTTTCTTTCCTGGGGATTTAGTCTTAGTTTATCCAAATATAAAGGAACAGAAAAGTAAAAATTTTAAAACTTGTGATTTTTCTGGAGCTATAATTCATCCAGGAAGTCTATATATTAGTTATAGACCTCTGTTAGAGAATATAACTACAAATGAAAAGTTTGTTTTAGAAAGAACAATACATGTGGAAACAGGATATCTGTATAACTTACCTAGAAGGATAGATGAATTAGAAGCTTTGGAACAAGATATGATATTAGAAACACCAGGTCAAGAAATAGACTTTAATCATTTTAACAATCAAATGGGAGGCCATCTGCCATTAAAAAAATTAAAAAAAGAAAGAAGGAAATTTTATGATAAAAATAGGAATAGCAAGCGACCATAGAGGTTATATATTAAAAGAGCAAATAATTGATAGATTAATGAATCAATATGATATTACAGATTGTGGAACAACATCAGAAGAATCTGTGGATTATCCAGATTATGCTTTTAAATTAGGGAACTTAGTTGCAGACAAAGACGTTGATTTCGGAATAGCAATCTGTGGAACAGGAATTGGAATTAGTATAGCTTGTAATAAAGTAAAGGGAGTTCGCTGTGCAAAAGTAGATACAAAAGAGGAAGCAATTGCAACAAGAGTAGATAATGATTCTAATATTATTGCTTTTGGTGAGAAAATGCCACTAGAAAAAGCAGTAGAATTAATAACAATATTCATAGAGACAAAAGCATCAGAAGAAGAAAAACATGTTCGTCGTAGACAAAAAATAAAAGAATACGAGGAAGAACAATGTTAGGGAAACTATTACTATATGCATTTGTAACTGTAGTTGTTATTTGGGCAATGGATGCTGTAAATATTAATCAAATATTTAAAAAAAATCACGTAATTCAAGCAAGAGTATTTTACTTCTTGCTAGGACTTTCACTAATTTATTTAGTCACCAATTTTTTAATGGATTTATTTATTTCTTCAAAAATATTTTAAAAGAAGTATAAATCTTTTTTTTTGGTTAAAACTTATAATGAGGTGAAAAAAATGAAAAGAAGAAAATTAAAACCATATGTCTTACCAACTATAATGACTTTAGCAATTGTTAGTGTAATGTTTGGAACTGCTATGTTAAGAAGCAATCTACAAAAAGATACTTCAGAAGATGAATTGACAAGTTATGTAACAAGTACAGTATTAGAAGAAGAACAACCAGTAATAAAAGAAAGCACAATGATGATTAATCCATATACAGATACAACTGTAAGTATAGGTAAAAATTATTATGACTATAAAGCAGATGCAGAGACACAAGAAAAATCAATTGTATATCATGACAACACATATATGCAAAACTCTGGTACAGATTTTGTAGGTGAAAAAGTTTTTGATGTAGTAGCGGTGCTAGACGGAAGTGTGACAGATGTCAAAGAAGACGAAACATTAGGAAAAGTAGTAGAAATAAAACATGAAAACGGTTACATCAGCATCTATCAAAGTCTATCAGAAGTAAGTGTAAAAAAGGGAGATATGGTAACACAAGGTCAGGTAATAGGAAAAAGTGGAACAAACGAATTAGATAAAGACATGGGAAATCATCTACACTTTGAATTATATGTAAACGGAACTGTGGTAAATCCTACCCTTTACTTAAATAAAGAATTACAAACTTCTGAAAATAAAGAGCAATAGTCTCTTTTTTTTCATAAATATAAAAAATATGAATATATTTTATTATAAAATTAAGATTTTATGATAAAATATTAATGACAGAAAAGGAAGTGACATATATGTGGGCAAAAGATATTGGAATAGATTTAGGAACAGCAAATGTTTTAATATATGTTAAAGGACAAGGAATAGTGCTAAATGAACCTAGCATAGTTGCGATTGATACAGATTCTAAAAGTGTAATTGCAGTTGGTACAGAAGCAAACGAGATGTTAGGAAGAACACCAGGAAAAGTAAAAGCTATAAAACCAATGAAAGATGGTGTAATTGCAGATTTTGAGATTACAGAAATTATGCTAAATTCATTTATAAAGAAGATCAAAGCAAAAAAGCTTTTCTCCAGACCAAGAATTTTAATATGCTGTCCAACAAACATTACACCAGTAGAAAAAAATGCAATTAAAGAAGCTGCAGAAAGAACAGGTGCAAGAAAAGTCTATATTGAGGAAGAACCAAAAGTAGCAGCTATAGGAGCAGGAATGGATATTTCTAAACCAACAGCTAATATGGTAATAGATATTGGTGGAGGTACCACAGATATTGCTATTCTTTCATTAAATGATATTGTATCTTCTACATCAGTACGTATTGCTGGAAATGTATTCGATCAAGATATTATTAAATATATAAAAGAAAAATATAAATTATTAATTGGAGAAAGAACGGCAGAAGATATAAAAATAGGATTTTCCAATATCTTCGATCCAAACAAAAAGGAAAAATTAGAAGTAAGAGGGCGAAATTTAATTACTGGATTACCAGATACAATAGAAATAACACAAGATGAAACAAAATTAGCTTTAGAAGAAAGTATTCAAAAAATAGTAAAAGCAACAACAAATGTTTTGGAACAGACCCCACCAGAATTATCTGGAGACATTGTAGAAAAAGGAATTATATTAACTGGTGGAGGAGCAATGCTAAGAGGGTTACCAGAATTATTAGAAAAAGAGTTGCAAGTACCAATTTTAATTGCAGAGTCACCTTTGACGTGTGTAGCCGAAGGAACGGGAACGCTGTTAAATAATATTACGTTATTAGAAGAAGACCAATAAAATTGGTTTTTTTCTTTTCTATTAAAAATAATTCTGCTATAATTTTAATAGGAAGTGACGAGAATGAAAGAACAAATCCTAGATGCAAGTAAAATAGTCTTAGTTACGTTTTTATTCACGGCATTAATTATGCCGATAATCAAAAGAATTGCAATCCACGTTGGAGCAATTGACGTGCCTCGCGCCGATGAGGGACATAGGCATATTCACAAAAAAGCAACTCCAATGCTAGGAGGAGTAGGAATATTTTTAGGCTTCTTATTTGGATATATGCTATTTGGTGAACAGAGTATTAGAATGAATTCTATATTAATTGGTAGTTTTATTATTATTCTAACAGGAATTATGGATGATATTAAACCAATTCGAGCATATCAAAAAATGATAGGTCATTTAATAGCTGCCTGTATAATAGTATTTTATGGAAAAATAACGCTAGATAATATAACTGCATTTGGTTTTTCATTAGATTTCGGCATTTTTGCTCCTTGGATTACCATTTTCTTCATTGTTGCGTGTACAAATATTATTAATTTAATAGATGGATTAGATGGATTAAGTGGAGGAGTTTGTTCTATTTTCTATTTGACTATCGGCATTATTGGATTTTATCAAGGAAGAGGCGGAAGTCTAGTCATGATTTTAACGTTTATCATGTTGGGTTCTACATTAGGTTTTTTATTACACAATTTCTATCCCGCCAAGATTTTTGCCGGAGACTGTGCAACATTTATGGGATTTATTATATCAGTAATTACATTATTAGAATTTAAAGGTCCTGCCCTAACATCTTTCTTTGTTCCAATTATGATTTTAGGAATACCTATTTTAGATACTTTGTTCGCGATTATCAGAAGACTGTTAAAGGGGCAGCCTCCATTTCAAGCAGACAAGAAACATCTACATCATCAATTATTAGGTATGAATTTTTCACAAAGAACTACAGTTCTAATTATTTATGGTATAAACCTACTGTTTGCAGCAGCATCTATTCTTTATACAATTAAAGATCCAGTTTTAGGAAAAATAGTATATATAATCATATTTATTATTGTATTATGGTTTGTATTGCATACTACAATAATCTCTGATAAAACTCCAACAAGAACAAAAAAAATAGAAGAAAAGATACCATTCTTCAAACGAAAGAAGTCCTAAAACTAAACTGCTAGCAATAGCAGTTTTTATTTTTATAATAACTGGTAAAATTTGGAAATATAAGGAGATTAATATGATAAAGTTTGTAATTTGTGAAGATGAGCCAGAGTTACTAAAAGAATACAAATATCAAATTGATAAATTTATGATGAAATATGACACAGAATATAAATGTTATACATTTACTTGCTACGATGATAAGTGGGAAAGAGAAATAAAGAAAATAAAAGGTTTTAAAGTTTATTTATTAGATATAAAGACAGATATCGGTTCTGGAATTAATACTGCAAGAAAAATCAGAGAAGAATATGATGATTGGGTATCTATGATTATCATGATTTCTGGATATGCAGAATATAAATATGAAGCTTTAAGTAAAAGATTAATGTTAGTAGATTTCATAAATAAATTAGACCGTTCAGAACAAAAGCTAAAAGACGCTTTATTAATTTGTATGAAACATTATGATAATAAATATAACACTCTAAGATATACATATAAGAATATTGCTTATAATGTAGAATATAGAAGTATCATTAAAATAGAAAAAGAAATGGATAGTAAACGATGCATAATTCATACAGAAGAAGGGGACTATCCAATCCAAGGAACACTAAATGAAGTGTTAGAAAAATTAGATAAAAGATTTTTCAAATGTAATAGAGCAATTGCTATCAATGTAGAACAAGTACAATATTATAATCTTAGTAAAAATGTAGCCGTTCTAAAAACTGGTGAAGAATTCAACGGAATATCAAGAAGTAAGAAAAGGGAGATGTTTAATCGTGTTAGAGGTGTTGTATAGCCTATTTTGTTCTGGGGTAATGGTAATGACAAGTTGTTTTATTATTAATAAAATATTAAATTGTAAAGAATTCAAAGTGAATGTAAAAACAGTTGGGAATATACTAATATTGCTAATCTTTTCAATGATATTACATAGTATTCAATATACTATGATTTACTCATTAACCATATATTTAATCAATATAATAATTTTTAAAGAAATATTCAAAATATCCTTAGAAAAAAGTACAATTTGTACAACTATAGGTATGGTAATTTTGTTATTAGCAGATATGATAACAGGATTCATTATGAGAGGATTTTTTGATATTAATGAAATTCGAAATTCATATTTCTTGACAATTATAGCGAATATATCAGTAGGAATTTTGAGTGTATTATTTTTAAGCATCAAAAGAATACAATTCCAGCTCCAACAATATGTTAACTCTCTTTCTAGTAAAAAAGTCTTTGCAAATTGGTTGTTTTTTGTATTGTTAATTATAGATTTTAGCTGTTTAACCTATAACATTACTTTAACAGAAACATATGGGAAAGGATATTTTATAAATTTAATTGTAATTATGGCTTTCATAATTATTATGTTTATTTATATACAAGGAAGAAATGATTATAAAAAACTCTCTAGTGAATATGATGGGTTGTTCTCATATGTTCAAAATTTTGAAGACTGGATTGAAAAGGAACAATTAAATCGTCATGAATATAAAAATCAACTTGCGGTATTACGCTGTTTAACAAAAGAGAAAAAAGTAAAAGATAAAATAGATGAAATTTTAGAAGATAATATAAATATTGAAGGACAAGCCGTAACAAATTTAAAGAATTTACCTACAGGAGGAATCAAAGGGTTAATGTATTATAAAGCAGCAATTGCTCAAAAGCAAAAAATTAATTTAATGACAGATGTAAGTCTTGAGAAGAAGGGAATCTTAAATAAATTATCAGAAAAAGATATAAGGATATTATGCAAACTAATAGGAATATACTTTGACAATGCGATAGAAGCAGCAGCTGAAAGTAGAAAGAAAAATTTAACTATAGAAGTATATGAATTAAAAGATAAAGTAAACATCGTATTTTCTAATACGTTCAAGAATACTAAAAATATGAAAGACAGAAACAAAAAGGGTGTATCATCCAAAGGTGAGGGTAGAGGAAATGGATTATACTTTGCATCTAAACTTATTAAAGAGAATAAATGGATAGAAGAAAGACAAGAAATTATTGATAATTATTACATTCAGCAAATATCTGTAAAGAAAAACATCAAAAAAAAAGAGTTTAATCATTAAAAACTCCAACTGAATCAGGTTCTTCTACTGACCACCACCAGCATCCCAAGCTTGCAGCACCTGTTGCCAACATTGCCACGGCCATTAATAATTGAGATAATCTCTTCTTCATACTATCACACTACACTCCTTTACAAAAATAATATATTAAATACCTCTTTAGATATTTAATGCCTTATAATTATTATATGGTTGATTAAATAACCGGTAAATAAGAGGACTGATAATAATAGCTTGAATAATCATTGCTGACAAAATAATAGAAGTCCAATATGTGTTATTCAACAAAATAATCATCAATGTATAAATAAAACCAATCATAACTGTAATAATTTTACGAATGATTCTCTTTCTTTTATTTGAAAGAGGTCTTTTTTTTGTATCAGCGGGTGCAAAAAGTAAATAGTAGAAAATACAAATTGCACAGATGGTATATACAAAAAAGTTGGATAATTGTATATGCAACAATAAAAATGGTATTGCAATAAAGTTAAAAGTGGAAAACAATAAGCACTGATAGCTTTTCTCTGCATGAAATCCGAAACCGGTATAACGAATGACATTAAAGAAAACTACAACCAAAATAAATTCTTTAAACATATTTAGCAAAAGAGCTAAAATTGTTAATAGTACCATTTTTGTTATAGTAAGATAAAGCCCTTCTAAACCGTATTTTATCTTTTTTTTATCGTAGTCAGAAATGGATTGGTATTTACAAATAAAATTCATGCTATTTTCCAAAAATAATTGTTTCATATACAACCACCATATCCTCTAACAATATAATTATATAATGAATAAAATAAAAGAACAGAAAAATCTGTGAATAGTAAAAAAAGCCCGTTTTTTTGTCGAATTTTGTCGAAAATTAGTAAATTAGGACCAAAAAAGTCCGTTTGATAGGCAATTAGAGGAATTTTCAATAAAATAATGGTAAAAATTGGTATGATTAAAACACCAAGAAGATATCGTAAGCTGTTGGTAGAAATGAGGTGCAAAAACATGATGGTTGGACGCGTAAAGTGGTTCAATAATGATAAAGGATATGGTTTTATCGAATACAAAGAAAATGAAGACGTATTTGTTCATTACTCTGCAATAGAATTAGAAGGCTATAAGACTTTATCAGAAGGACAACTAGTAGAGTTTAAATTGGTAGAAACTAGTAAAGGATACCAAGCTTTAAATGTAAAATTAGTTAAAGAAACTGCTGCTGTTAAATAGTAGTTTTTTTTTCGAAACTATGCTATACTACAAGTATAAGGAGGTGATAGTATGGAAATTATTATTCATGGAGATAAGCTTAAGGTTACAGACGCTATGAAAGAATATATTGAAGAAAAACTAGAAAAGTTAAATAAGTACCTAGAAAATAGCGAAAATGTTCGCGCATCTGTCATAGTTAAAGTAAAAAATCATGAGCAACGAGTAGAAATTACCATACCACTAAAAGCATTTATTTTAAGATCAGAAGAATCTAAAGATGACTTCTATGCAGCTGTCGATAAAACTATCGATAAGCTAGAAAGGCAAATTAGAAAGAACAAGACAAGGATTATGTCAAAACAAGTGAAAACAAATAAAGACTTTTCTATGTCTGCATTTGCTGATGAGGAAGATTTGGATGACAAAAAGATCTTAAAGAGAAAGAAAGTCGAAGTAAAACCAATGAACGAAGAAGAGGCAATACTTCAAATGGAGCTCTTAGGTCACCAATTCTATATGTATAAAGACAGTGAAACAAACCAAGTAGCAGTTGTATATAAAAGAACTGATGGAAACTATGGTGTTATCGAGTCTGAATAGTAAGAAAAAGGAAGAATAAGCTTTTATTCTTTCTTTTTTTTTGGTAAAATAAATAGTTAAGGAGATGTCAGAATGAAATTATTAAGAAAAATATTTGATCATGAATATAAAGAATTAAAAAGATTTGAAGTCTTGGCAGATAAAATCATGGATTTAGATGAAGAATATTCTAAATTAACAGATACAGAATTAAAAGCTAAAACAGAAGAATTTAAAGAAAGACTACAAAATGGAGAAACTTTAGAAGATATCCTTGTAGAAGCTTTTGCAACGGCAAGAGAAGCTTCTTTTCGTGTTTTGGGAGAAAAGCACTTTTATGTACAAATTTTAGGTGGACTTGCTATTCATTATGGTAATATAGCAGAAATGAAAACTGGTGAAGGAAAAACTTTAACTTGTGTACTTCCTGGTTATTTAAATGCCTTAACTGGTGAAGGAGTACACGTCATTACAGTTAATGAATATCTAGCTGGACGTGACGCAGAGTGGATGGGAGATATATATCGTTTCTTAGGTTTGACAGTTGGTGTTAATGCAAGAGAATTAAGCGCAAAAGAAAAACAAGAAGCATATAATTGCGATATTTTATATTCCACGAATAACGAAATTGGTTTTGATTATTTAAGAGATAACATGGTAATCAGAAAAGAAGATCGAGTACAAAGACCTTTAAACTTTGCTATCATCGATGAGGTTGACTCCGTATTAATCGATGAAGCAAGAACTCCTTTAATTATTTCTGGTGGACAAATGAACAGTGCTAATTTATATTTAGATGCTGATCATTTCGCAAAAGGATTAAAAGTAGAAGATGACTATGTTTATGATGAAAAGACTAAAGCAGTAACTTTGACTGAAAAAGGCAGCGAAAAAGCAGAAAAATCATTCCATGTAAAAAACCTTTATGATATTGAAAATGCTTCTTTAGTTCATTATATTAATCAAGCATTACGTGCGAATTATGCTATGAAAAAAGATGTAGACTATGTTGTACAAGACGATGAAGTAGTAATAGTTGACCAATTTACTGGTCGTCTAATGAAAGGCCGTGCTTACTCTGATGGACTTCATCAAGCAATTGAAGCAAAAGAAGGAGTAACTATCAATCAAGAAACAAAAACTTTAGCGACAATAACTTTCCAGAATTTATTCAGAATGTATAAAAAATTATCTGGTATGACAGGTACTGCAAAAACCGAAGAAGAAGAATTTAGAAATATCTATAATATGTACGTTATAGAAATACCAACCAACAAAGAAGTAATTCGTATTGATGCACCAGACTTAGTTTATGCAACAAAAGAAGCTAAGTATAAAGCAATTATTAACTTTGTAAAAGAACGTTACGAAAAAGGACAACCAGTTTTAATTGGTACAATTGCAATTGAAACAAGTGAATTAATAAGTGACTTATTAAAAAAAGCTCATATTCCGCATGAAGTATTAAATGCAAAAAATCATGCTCGAGAAGCAGAAATTATATCTAAAATTGGTCAAAAAAGATCAGTAACCATTGCTACTAACATGGCTGGTCGTGGTACAGATATTAAATTATCAGATGATATTAGAAAATTAGGTGGATTATGCGTAGTTGGTACTGAACGTCATGAATCTCGTCGTATTGACAACCAATTGCGTGGACGTTCAGGACGTCAAGGAGACCCTGGATATACACAATTCTTTGTATCTATGAAAGATGACCTAATGGTTCGCTTTGGTTCTGATAGAATTGGTGAAATGATGAAGTCTATGGGACTTGGTGAACAAGCAATTCAGAGTAAAACATTTACAAGATCTATCGGAACTGCACAAAAACGAGTAGAAGGAAATAACTTTGATATTCGTAAACAACTATTACAATATGATGATGTTATGAACGATCAAAGAGAAATTATGTATGCGAAAAGAAATAGAATCTTAGATAGTGAATCAATTCATGAAATGGTTTTAGATACATTCCGTCATCATATGGAGGATTTAGTAAAATCTCACTTAGCACCAGAAGGTACTCTTGGAAAAGAAGATTATGAAGAAATCAAAGAATATGTAAATGAAAACTTATTAAAGAAAGATATAAAATTATCTGATATAGAAGGATTATCAGAGGAAGAAACAATTGATGTATTAGTAAAGAAAATTACAGAAGAATATGAAGAAAAGATAAAAGAAATCCCACAAGAAGTAACAGATGAGTTTGAAAAAGCAATCACATTACAAGTAGTCGATAACTATTGGATGGAACATATCAACACTATGTCTCACTTGAGAGAAGGAATTCACTTAAGAGGTTATGCACAAGAAGATCCACTACGTGCTTATACAATGGAAGGGTATGATATGTTTGATGAAATGTTGCAAAAGATAGATAAAGATGTAACAACATTCTTATTAAGAGCAGAAATCAGACAAAATATTGAGCGAAAAGAAGTAGCCAAAAAGAAAATAACTAATGAGGGTGGAAAAGAGCCTGCTAAAAAAACGCCAAAAAGAGTAAAAAAAATCGGTAGAAATGATCCATGTCCATGTGGAAGTGGTAAGAAATACAAACAGTGCTGTGGAAAAAATGCATAATTTCTTATGTTCTATAGCATCTAAAAAGAATGAAAATTAAAGAAGCGTCCTATTATCATTTGGGCGTTTTTTTGTTGATTAATTTACTAAGAAATTGGGAGAATAACCGACTACGATATAGTGAAAAAAATGCCTTATAAATAGAATTAAGTTAAGTCGTATTATTAGAATAACTCAATTAATACCTAAAATGACAGCTAGAAATGATGCAGAAAATATTGTAAAATAACTATAGTAAGGAGTGTTAAAATGAGAGTTATAGAAACAGTTGGAGGAACAGCTTTAGGTATTAGCCTTGTTAATGGAAAAATCAAACCTAAATATGGCATAAGCAATATTATTGGAAGTATTATATTAATTCTTTTAGATATACTTTTTATATATTTGCTAATAAATGGAATTCTTGATATCAATCTTGAGTTTATTGTATATCCAACAATAGGAGTTATTGTTTGCACCTATATGATCTTAATTATACCAATTTTACAAAACCCTAATAATTTTTATATTAAGTTTAAAGATATTCATACTTTAGAAGGGTTCGAACTGTATTATAAAAAGAGAAAAGTAAATGTTGATTATAAGTTGGATACAAAAGGGAAAATACTTTTTAATAATAATTTAAAAAAGAAAGATTGTATTTCTTATGCTGATGGAACGAAAATGTCTAATGTTGTTAAATATAAAATAATAAACTATCTTAGCATGTGGTTAAAATCAAAGAATCTTTTATCTGATGAAGTAACACTTTCTATTGAATGATTTGCAAACTACTTTTAATTAAAAGTAGTTTTTGTTTACTATAATTGATGCAAGATATAAATAGGAAAAAGAATAATTATGGAATAAAATATTGTTAATGACTAAAAAAATTAGTATGATAATATCAGAAGTATTATGTGAAATATAATAATAGTAAACAAGAGAGATGAAATTAATAAAAGGAGATAGAATGAAAACAAAGGAATTAGACTTTTTATTTAAAGTAAACGATTTGCAAAAAACAAAAAGATATGGAAATTATCCTCTTTTTAGTGAAAGTACCGCAGAACACACTTTTAAATTAATACTAATAGTTGATTATTTTTATAAAGAGTTAAACTTAGATTTAGATTATCAAAAATGTATTAGTCTTTCGATTTATCATGATTTTGGCGAAATGGATTTAGAGAAAGATGTAGATATTAAAGAAAATACCGTCAAAAAAATAAATATACGTAAAGATAATTACGAAATAGAAAAAATAAAAGAATTATCTAATACTTACTATAGTTCTATTGCTACGTATTATAAAGAATACAAAGAAAAAGCAACAGAAGAGTCTCGCTTTGTAAATGCTTGTGATAAACTAGAAGGTATGATTCACCCTTTAACAATAAATGTCCCTATTATGAATCACGAAATTTTTGCAACATATGCAGATAAAGCAATCGAGGGATTTCCCAAATTACTACCTGTTTATAAAGAAATCAAGGAAGTTCTAAAAACGCAATATGAAAAGTGGGGGTTTGAATGGAAAAGTGACTATGATTCTATATTTAAGCATTGCAACAATAAATAAGATTAAAAATTAGAAAATAGCAACGAATAAAATAAAAAAGCAAATAATCCCAAACTTGATTATTTGCTTTTTGTTGTTATAATAATGTGGTCATTTTAAAATACGCATAATTTCTTCTTCTGAAATAGGTCCTCTTCTTTGTATTTTTATAGTATCACCAGTACAATCTACAATAGTACTTGCTTGTCCAAGAGATACTTCTCCTTCTACCATTCCGTCTAAAGCTGGACAAGTTCTTTCTATATCATCTAAAGTTTTGCATATTTCCTGACCGCTGTGGTTGGCACTTGTCATAAACAAAGGACTTCCTACACCATTGATTACTTGCTTTAAAAATATAGAGGGTGCCATTCTAATAGCAAGCTCATCAGTTTCTTTTGTACCGCCGTTATTAATATATGTGAAAACGTCAGCCCTTTTTCTTAAAACTAAAGTAATAGGACCAGGCATAAAAGCTCTAATTAGCCTTTCTGCTTTATCGTCTACGATTGCAATACTTTTAATCTGTTCTATATCACTACACATAACCGGGAATTTTTTATTAGATGGCCGATTCTTAACTTCTACTAGTTTATTAAAAGCCTCTGGAGAATGAACTCTAGCACATATCCCATATACAGTATCAGTAGGAACACTCAGTACACCATCGTCAAGAATGGCGTTAACGACTAAATCGATTTCAGTTTGTTTATATCTTTTCATTCTAATATACCTCTGATTAAAAATATAACTGATTGTATCACTTAATATTAGTCCGTGCAAGTGTATTATAAAAACTAATAAGATAAAAATGTGTTATAATTTAATTAATGAGTTAAATAAAAACGAGACAGGAGAATATAATGAAGCAAGATCATCCGTATGTTGGAGTAGATGGAATTATTACAAATGAAAATGGAGAAATATTATTAATGCACAGAACTGCAGGCGCATATACAGGTTATTGGGGATTAATAGCTGGCGCTATAGAATGGGGAGAAGAAGTAGAAGATGCGTTAAAAAGAGAAGCGATAGAAGAAATAGGTGTGGAACTTGGAAATATAAAATTTGTTGGAAAATACTATGATAAAATAGGAAGACATCCAACTAAAACATTTATTTGTTTACCCCATACTTGCAAAATCATAAAAGGAATACCAACACCAATAAGTGAATGTGATGAAGTTAGATGGTTTAAGCCAGAAGAAATTAAGACAATGGAGTTAGCCTATGATCACAAGAAAATGTTAGAAGATTTAAATTTAATTTAAATAAAAAAGAACTATAATAATTTATGAAATATCTAAAAATCAAGCCCAGGAGATGAAAAATAATGGACAATACAAAAATAATAGAAGAAATAAAAAAATTAACCGAAGCAGAAAAAAGAAATTTGCCATATGAAAAATTGAAAAACATAATAAATGGATTAAACACAGAAGAAATAAAAAAATTAAGTAATGTGATAGGTTATCCTGTATTTATAAGAATGTGCATGGGGGAATTACGACATAAAATTCCAATTTTACAGGATGGATCAGCAGCTATTATTGAAAATTTGCAAGGGGAGATTTTATTACAACGTAGAAAAGATAATGATAGATGGGGATTACCAGGTGGATGTCAAGAACTTGGAGAAAGATTTCAAGAAGTTATAATTAGAGAAATCAAAGAAGAAACTAATTTAGAAGTAAAAGAGGAAGATTTAGAATTATTAGATATTATCTCAGGACTTTCTAGAAAAAAAGAATATCCAAATGGAGATGTTGTGATAAATAATACGGCATTATATCTAGTCAAAAAATATTCTGGAGAGTTAATCTGGGACGATGAATCAAAAGACATGAAGTTTTTTTCATTAGATAGCCTGCCAAAAAACCAACATGACCCAGATTTAATAAAAGTATATATAAATAAAAAAAGAAAATAATATAAATGTAAAGTTACACTAAAAGGTGTAATTTTTTTATCCAAAGTGATTCTTTATGATACTTAAGTGATATACTAAAGAGGAAAGGTAGGGAAAAATGAAAGGATTAAGAATTTTTCAATATGGAGTAGGAAAAATGAGCGTATACACCATGCGCTATGTTATAGAAAATGGTGGAGAAATCGTAGGGGCTGTAGATATTAATCCTGATGTTATTGGCCAAGATATTGGACAAATAATGAAGGGAGAAAATACTGGAGTAATAGTTGAAAATGTAGACCATGCAGAAGAACTATTAAAAAAATTAAAACCAGATTGTGTTATTGTTACAACAATGAGTTTACTTGCAGATGTTAAGGAAGCACTACTTACTTGTGCCAAATGTGGAGTAAATGCAATTACTACCTGTGAGGAAGCATTTTATCCGATGAATTCTAACCCAACATTAACTAGCGAAATTGATAACCTTGCAAAAGAAAATAACTGTACTATAACTGGTAGTGGATATCAAGATGCATTCTGGGGAAATTTAATTACAACATTAACAGGAGCAAGCCATAATATTACAAAGATTAAAGGTAGTTCTTCCTATAATGTAGAAGATTATGGAATAGCTTTAGCAAAAGCCCATGGAGCAGGATTGACCAAAGAAGAGTTCGCCTCTCAAGTAGCTAGTGCAGATGAAATATCAGATGAAGAAAGACAGAAAGTAATTGAAAGTGGTAAATATGCTCCATCATACATGTGGAATGTGAATGGTTGGCTATGTGACAAATTAGGATTAACCGTAGTAAGCCAAAGACAAAAATGTGTACCACAATTTAATGATTATGATATTGAATCAAGTACTCTAGGAATGACTGTAAAAGCAGGTATGGCAACAGGGATGAGCGCTGTTGTTACTACTGAGACAAAAGAAGGAATCACTCTTGAAACAGAGTGTATTGGAAAAGTATATAATAAAGATGAATTTGATAGAAATGAATGGACAGTTTATGGTGAACCAAATACTACGATGGTAATTGAAAAGCCAAGTACAGTAGAACTTACTTGTGCGACAATAGTAAATAGAATTCCAGATGTAATTGCATCAGAGCCAGGATTTATACCTACTTCACGTATGGGAGAATTAAAAAGTTTAAAATAAGGCATTATTTATTAATGCTTTTTTTATGGAAAAAAATAAAATAACAAATAAATTTATGCTATAATCAAGATATAAAAGTATAGTAGTATATCAAAAAAGGAGTAATATATGATAAACCAGCAGTCTGCAGTAAACAATCAATCAACAACCGATACAAATCTAAAATGTAAAAATTGTGGAGGAAATATTAAAGTAACCGACAAATTCTGTGGAAATTGCGGTCAACCATGCAACCCTTCAAAACAAAATACTGAAATAGTAGATCCACCTATCCAGAAAAAAATCGTTACTAAAGCTAATTTTGATTCTATGTACAATCTAACTGAATCACAATTATTAGAAGAATTTATTAATAGACAATTATCAAAACTTCAAATAGATAAAAATAGCAAAGTAATACCTGCATCCCTATTAAAAAGAAAACAAATATTAAACATTTTATTTGTGTTGTTATTGTTTATATATATAATACTAATTTTCTTTCATTTTCCATTACTAACATACTTGATAGGTTTAGTTTTATTAATAATTTTATTTAAATACACAAGAAATTATAATATGTTAAAGTACTTAAAAAAACAAATTCAAGAACGTCCATCAGAAAAGATAACTAATATTATAATGAATGTGCAAACAACATTTGTTCCAAACAAAACAAAACCAATATTTATAGTAGGTATTGTAGCAGCAATAATATTGCCACTAATTATATTTGCTAGACCAATTACATTTTATGAAAAGATGGATAATGGTTATGGAGTTAGATTTTATACATTCGGTCTAACTAATTTTAAAACGGTGAATATACCAGAAACATATAAGGGCGAAGAAATTGTAAGCATTCGTGGAAATGTATTTGCCAATATGCCATTTTTAGAAGAGGTAAACTTACCTAATAGTATTACAGAGATTAGAGGAAAGGCCTTCAAAAATGATATTAGTTTAACAAAGATAAACATTCCTGATAGCTTAGAATATCTTGGGGGAAGTGCATTTTATAATTGTTCCTCACTTAGGTCAGTTAAATTACCAGATACTTTAACATATATGGGCGGAGAAACTTTCTATAATGCATATTCACTAGAAAATATTGAGCTATCTAAAAACCTACAAGAAATCAGAGGAAATACCTTTGAAGAATGTAGTTCACTAATATCAATAGATATACCAGATTCAGTTACTAGAATAGGTGGACATGCCTTTTATGGAGCTTCTCGATTATCAGAAGTAAATATAACAGAAAATAGTAATCTTGAAGAAATTGGCTCATCAGCATTTAGAGAATGCTCTAGTCTTTTATCAATAAGAGTGCCAAAACAGACATACATAAATTCAAGAGCTTTCAAAAACAGTCCTACATCAATATATTACTATGATGAATATAGTGATACAGGAAATACGTGGGACAATTATTATTAGGGGGAATAGTAGTGAAGGAAGAGTATAAATATATACATTTGTTGTATGTCCCAACCATGGCTTGTAACATGGAATGCAAATATTGCTATTTAGAAGATAATACAAAAGAGGAATATACAAAATATACAACGTTAGGGACTCTAGAATACACCATTAATAAACTAAAGGAATCGAATGTTATACCATTTAATATATCTTTGCACGGAGGAGAAGTAACCACTTTAAGTAAGCAAGATTTTCATGATATCATTGAGTATATTAGTCAGTATTATCAAAAAAACAAGCAACTTATTACAGATGCCGGCTTCAAAGTAGGTACTCCCCATATCAAAACCAACTTATATGATTTAAAAAAACACATAGATACAATAAAAGAATTTAATGTATCCATATCTGGGAGTCTAGACTTACCATTTTCCCTTCATAACGAATATAGAGTAACAAAAGGGAACCGAAAAACACTGGATAAAATACTGGAAAATATAGAACTACTAAAAGATATACCAAATAAAAAGAAAGTATCGTCAACAATCTTTAAAGAACATTACCAACATATCGAAGAAATTATAAAAGATATCAAGTTCCTAGACAAAAATACATGTTTAGATATGAATGATTTTAATTTTATGATAGGTTTTTCTTACAATTCAAATGGATTATTACATCCAATGACAGAAGAAGAACAAGTGAATTTCTATAAACGAATGCATCAAGAATTTGATGGAACAAATTTAGACAGCGGAGTGAATGGAGCTTGGTTTAATGAGTTTGGACCAGAATATTGTACTAATTGTAATAATTGTGGAGAAAAGTTCTTTTTATTAGAAAGAAACGGAGATATCTACTCATGCGTAAGAGGACAGAAACAAAAAGATTATTATTATGGTAATATATATAAAAATACTGTAGAAGAAATATTAAAAACGGCATCTAATAAAATATTTATAAATCATAACAAACTACCGTTTAATGAGGATTGTAAAAACTGTGGATATTTATACTTGTGCAAAACGGGGTGCCCATTTGTAAAAAATATTTATAACAGTAGCAAAAGTTATACATGCAAACTACAACAAGAATTATACAAAGATAAAAACTATCCAAAAGACATAAACAATGAAGAATTTGTCTATGAATATATAACAAAAATGAGAATAGAAAATAAAGAGAATTTTAGACCAACAAAATCTACAGAAAGTTATCCATCTCTAGAAGATATAATTGAAAAAGATCAAAAGTTAAAATATATATATGACGAAAATAGTTTTATTTTAAAAGTGAATGAAAAAGAATACCAATTAGCATCCCAAATAAAAAAATCCTACAGGGATTTTATATATTTAACGCCAGAGAATAAAGTAATAATTTATATGAAAAAAGAGTTAATAAGTGCAGAGTGTGAATATCCAGAAAATAATGCACTATATATTATGCTTTTAAGTGGTAATTTAGTGACTTACGGAGATGAGAATAGGGAAAAACAAAGACATATTGCAACAGAATTGGTTTATAAAGGTGTATTAGATGAAATAGCAAGTGACAAAGAAGGATACTACTCTTACGATATTAGTAGTTGGCTAAAGAAATTTTCAAAATACTTATCTCTTACAAATGCTAATAACATATTTTTTACAACAACAGCATTAAGAGATTATCATTATATGAAACAAAAAAATAATGCCTATTACCATATACAAGCAATAAATCTACCATTTCAAAATATAGAGTTTTATTATTTAGATAAGGAGAATCAAAATGGATAAAGAACCAGAAACATATGAAGAATTAATTAGAAAAAAAAGATGCATTGATTTAACTAATTATTACGACTTTTCTATGGAAGAATTAAATCAAATATATGACTTCTTGTCTTCCAACCCAGAGGGTACTGTCGTTGGAGGGACAGATAAAGTTTCTTTATGTCTTGGAACTACAGTCACAGCAGTAATTGCTGCTAAAAGTATTAATTCCTCAATTGATGGATTTACTATGAAGGAAAACTATTTACGTGTGATTCCACATTATACACCGTCATCTAGTTATAGTTATAGCGGTGGTTCATCTTCCAACAATAATAATAACAATAATAACAACAATAACAATAATAACTAGAGGAACATGGCCTTAATATCAGAAACATATCAAAAAGAAAAATTAAAAAGATATGGAATCAATATAAGAACGAAATATATTGTTGGAAACAAAATCTTAGAAAGAAATACTAATGATTCCGTTAATGATAATATAGAGCGAGGAATCCGCTGCCAAAAAGAATATTATATAGATAATAAATTAGCACATAAAGAAAAGTTATTTGATTCAAGAATAGAGTACACATATATTATGGATAATAATATAAATGAAGAATACGAATGTCCTAATTGTGGAATGAAATCTCCACTAAAGGATTTTATTGATGGTTGTCCTTATTGTAAAACTTATTATAATATGGATTACAGTGAGAAAGACTTAGGTAGTAAATATCATTATGATAGAGTACTAAAGAGTAATATCTATAGAGTAATAACACTAATTGTAGATATTATTATTAGCATTATTATAAGCTTTATTTTTATAAAACTTACTTCAAGGACTTTTAATAACTATGATATTATAAAAATATTTATATATGGTATTATTCTTTCTCTAATTTTATATTATTTTTTCTATATTGCAGATGCATATATAATCTTATCTCCTATAAAGAAATTTAAAGATAAAGAAAATAAAAAACAAATAGAGTTTTGGAAAAGAACTAAAATTAACAAAAAAACATTTTTTAATAACCTAAATTATGAGATAAGGAAAAAATATTATAGTAAGGAAAATATAATAGACTATGATATTTTAGATTATACCAATTTTAAAGACTATGAAGTAAATGGAGTATTATATGTTGATGTAACGGCAGATTTAAGGATAGTTACTTATGAAAACAAAAAATTAAAATCTAAGATAATAACTCAGACATACACTATGCAACAAAATAAAAATACCTTATTAAATTTAGGAACTAAAGAAAATATTATTAGATGTGCAAATTGTGGAGCATCAATAGATGTTACAAAGGGAAAGTGCGAATATTGCCATTCGGAAATAAAATATTTGCAAGAATGGATTTTAGAAGAGAAAGTATAAAGGAGAATTTTATGATTAAATTAGAACAATATCGTGATACTTGGTTAAGTGAAAAAATGAATGATGTAATAGGATTTTATCCTAGAGAATTTTATTGCCTAGATAACTTCAGTTCTTTTAAAGTGGAATGGGATGGATATTTATATGCATCACTAGAAGAGGCCTATCAGACCGCTAAATTTTTGAAATCAGCCCCAGAAATAGCGGAAGAAATAAAAAAAAGTCATTCAGCTCATGAAGCTCAAAAAATAGCCTTTGCTAATAAAGATAAAGTAAGAAGTGATTGGCAAGAAGTAAAATTAACAATTATGGAAGAACTTTTAAGAAAAAAATTACAGCAAAACCCATATGTCAAACAAAAACTATTACAAACGAAAGACTATATAATTGTTGAAGATTCACCTAAAGATAATTTCTGGGGATGGGGAAAAGATAGAACTGGAGAAAATCACTTAGGTAAATTGTGGATGAAATTACGAGATGAATTATTAAAATAAAAAAGGAGCCTTTTGGCTCCTATATCTATTTACAGAGGATCTTCACACGTAACAGTGAACCTTCCTCACTTATAATATATGCAAAGTATACAAATATATACAAAAAACAAATAAAAATTGATTGAGAAAAGAAAAAAAATATGTTACTTTATCATTGAATTTATGAAAGAATAGAAAATAAAAAAAAGTATAAACTAAAAAGGAGAGGAAAGAATGGAATTAAAAGAAATAAAAGAATCATTAAATAAAAGTAATAAAGAATTAAAAGAACTATGGAGGTCACTTTGACATTGATAGCAAAAAGGAGCAAGTTAAGACTTTAGAAGAAAAAACAAATGATATAAACTTTTGGAATGATAGAACAACTGCTGAAAAAATCATTAAAGAATTAAATACAGAAAAAGAAGTAGTAGAAAGTATAGAAAACTTATTACAACAGACAAATGATAATTTAGAGTTAGTTAATTTGTTAGAATTGGAAATAGATGAAAAAAATAGACAAGAATTGGAACAAGAAACTGTATTAATAAAACAAAAAGTAGAAGAATTGAGCTTTATTCTTCTTCTGGATGGGCCATATGATAAAAATGACTGTATTTTGGAGATTCATCCAGGTGCTGGCGGTACTGAGTCCTGCGACTGGGCTATGATGTTATATCGTATGTATACAAGATGGTGTGAAAAGAAAAAATATAAAATAGAAGTATTAGATTATCAGGATGGAGAAGAAGCAGGCATCAAAAATGTTTCCATCCGAGTGAAAGGGACAAATGCTTATGGTTATCTAAAAAATGAAAAAGGAGTTCATAGATTAGTTAGACTTTCTCCCTTTGATTCTAACAATAGACGTCATACATCATTTGCATCAGTAGAAATAACACCAGAAATAGAACAAGATAATGATATAGAAATAGATGAAAAAGATTTAAAAATAGACGTTTATCGTTCGACCGGTGCCGGTGGACAAGGAGTAAACACCACAGACTCTGCAGTTAGAATAACGCATCTACCAACAAAAATTGTTGTTACTTGTCAAAATGAAAGAAGTCAAATTCAAAACAAAGAACAAGCATTAAAAGTTTTAAAAAACAAGCTTTTAATTAGAAAACTAGAACACCAAGAACAAGCATTAAATGAAATAAAAGGAGATCAAGCAAATATCAATTTTGGATCTCAAATTAGAAGTTATGTTCTTCATCCTTATTCTATGGTGAAAGATCATAGAACAAATATAGAAACTAGCAATGTTAACAAAGTATTAGATGGAGATATAGATTTGTTTATTGAAGCAAATTTAAAACAAAAAAGATAAAAATAAAGTGAGGGGTGTATATGGGAATATTTTCTAAGACAAAAGACTTAAAAATATTAGAACGGATAAACTCTAAAGCAAGTGTAAAAAGACATATTCAATTTGTTTTAGGTTGTTTTTTGATAGCTATCTCTTATAATTTGTTTCTAGCACCAAACAATATTGTAGCAGGAGGAGTAGGTGGCCTTGCGATTATTCTGAATTATCTGACTAAAATTGATAATTCCATCGTAATATTAGTTGCGGATATATTATTACTAATATTAAGTTACTTTTTGCTAGGTAAGAATAAAACGAAGGCAACAATTCTTGGTTCTATTCTGTTTCCGTTGTTCGTTAGTTTAACAAGTAACATTAGTGCAATAGTAGATATAGATACAAATCAATTATTATTAATATCTGTTTTTGGAGGAGTCGTATATGGCTTTGGTGCCGGAATGATATATAAAGCAGGATTTACTACTGGAGGAACAGATATTATCAATCAAATTTTATCAAAGTATTTAAAAATAAGTATGGGTAATAGTATGTTATATTGTGATGGAACAATTGTACTACTAACTGCCTTTGTTTTCGGTCCAACTCATTTTATGTACTCAATTATTGTCTTATATGTAATTAGTTTTATGTCAGATAGGGTTATTCTAGGAGTATCCGACAGTAAAGCATTCTACATTGTAACTCGAGAAGAGAAAAAAATAAAAGAGTATATTTTAAAGTATTTAAACCATGGAGTAACAGTATTTAATGCTAAAGGTGGCTATGCGAAAGAAAATCAAACTGTTTTAATGTGTGTATTACCTACCAAGGATTATTATAGGTTAAAAGAAGGAATTCATGAAATTGATCCAGACTCTTTCTTTGTAGTGACAGATGCCTACGAGGTCTTTGGAGGTGAATAATGGATAACTTTTTTGAAGAAATAATAAAAAAAATAAAAAGAAAAAGCCTACTTCGTAGAATAGTAATATTAATACTAGCTTTATTTGTTTTATCTTTGGTATATAATCTATTACTTTTACCAACTGGTCTAGTAGCAGGAGGGGTAAATGGAATTGCTGTAATCACAAATTATGTTTATGGAATAGATTCTTCAATTATGATATTACTAATATCCCTAGCCTGCTTATTATTCAGTTTTATGTACTTAGGAAAAGAAAGAACCGCGGGCTCCATTCTAGCAACATTTCTTTATCCTTTGTTTGTAAAGATAACCGCTTTAATTACTCAAAATATTAATTTAAATTATGAAGATACATTTTTGATAATCATCTTTGCAGGTGTAATAGGAGGTTTAGCAAACGGTTTTATTTATAAAACGGGATTTAGTAATGGAGGGCTTCCTATTATAAGTCAGATTTTGGATAAGTATTTTAAAATCCCAGTAACAAAATCCAGCATGGTAATTAATTCTATAATAATAGTGATAGGTAGTATTTTCTTTGGTTGGTCAATGATGATGTATGCCATCATACTGGTCTTTATAAATAATTTGATGATTGATAAAGTATTACTAGGAATATCTAAAAATAAAGCATTCTATATAGTAACATCAAAAGAAAAAGAAATAAGAGAGTATATCGTAAATAAATTACATCATACTACAACTATATTTAATGTAAAAGGAGCCTTTTTTGAAAAGCAAAGAAAAGTGTTATTGTTAGTAATCCCAACCAGAGATTATTATAAGGTAACAGAAGGAATTAAATTAATTGATCCAGGAGTATTCTTTGTAGTAGAGGATGCCTATGAAGTAAAAGGTGGAAAATAGTGTTAACAAGAGGAGATTTCACGAAACTCCTCTTTTGTTATGTCGAAATATATGATATAATGAAATATACTAGAGTGGAGGTAAATATGGACTTAATCAGATTAAAAAATGTAGAAAAAAAATACAAAAATGGTGTAACAGCAATTTATGATTTAAATCTTGCTATTGAGAAGGGTTCTTTTACTTTCGTAATCGGCGGATCTGGTAGCGGTAAGAGTACCTTGATTAAAATGCTATATCGAGAAGAAAAACCTACAAAGGGGCAAATTATTGTAGGTGGATTAGATGTAGCAAAGCTTAGAAATACTAAGGTCTACAAACTTAGAAGAAAATTAGGTATCGTATTCCAAGACTATCGCTTGTTACCAAAGTTAACAGTTTATGAAAATGTGGCATTTGCAATGGAAGTCATCGGTGCGACAAAAGAAGTTACAAGAAAAAACGTGTTGCGTGCGTTAGAAGAAGTTGGGCTAAAGAATAAAGTTCATAACTATCCGGACCAATTATCTGGAGGAGAACAGCAACGTGTAGCAATTGCCAGAGCTATTGTAAATAATCCCAAACTATTGCTATGCGATGAACCAACAGGTAACCTAGATCCTGAAAGAAGTATGGAGATTATGAAAGTATTAGACGATATTAATAAAACAAGAGGAACAACAATCATTATGGCAACTCACGACAAAGAAATTGTAAATAGAATGAAAAAACAAGTTGTTACTCTAAAAGACGGTCATTTGGTTAACTTTAAGAAGAAAGGAACATATGTAGATGAAAATATTTAGAATGTTAGGTAGAAGTATTAGAGATGCCTTTAAAAGTGTAATAAGAAACTTTAGCTTATCTTTAGCATCTATTTCTTGTATCACAATTACATTAATTATAGTAGCAATCGCAATTATGGCATCATTTAATGTTCAAAATTTTACCAAGGAAATAGAAAAAGATTTAACAATCGTAATATTCCTAAATAATGATGCCACAGAAGAAGATGTGACATCTGTAGAACAAAGATTAAGAAAAATACCAAATGTCGATAAAAAAAGTATAACTTTCGAATCAAAACAAGAAGTAAAAGAAGATATGCAGAAAGAATCAGAAGTATTTGATACTGTATTAGATGAATGGAACGATTCAGAGAGTCCATTAAAAGATACCTTTCAAGTGAAAGTAAAAAATGTAGAGAATATATCAGCAACAGCAAAGAAAATAGAAAAAATCGATCAGGTAAATACAGTAAGATATGGCGAAGGAATGGTAGATAAAATGATAACTGCTTTTTCATCTATTGAAAAAGTAACATATGGAATAGTAATAGCCCTAGTAGTAGTAACTGTATTCTTAATCATAAATACTATCAAGCTAACAATCTCAGCAAGACGTAGAGAGATTGGAATTATGCGTTTGGTAGGAGCAAGTAATTTTACAATAAAGACACCATTTATTATAGAAGGAATGATTCTAGGGTTATTAGGATCAATAGTTCCAATTATTTTCACAACATATGGTTACTTAGCTTTCTATAATCATTTTGATGGTTATTTATTTACTCAGCTAATTCAATTGATTAAGCCAGAACCTTTTATCTATTCTACAGCAGGAATTGTTGTAATAATTGGAATCTTAGTTGGTATGGTTGGTAGTGCCGGTGCCGTAAGAAAGTATTTGAAAATATAATGAAGAAATTAACTATAATTTTAACTAGTTGTCTAATTGTAGTCTCTATGTTAGCACTACCAATAGAAACAAGAGCTAAAACAATTAGTCAATTTGAAGCAGAAGCGGAAAAATTAACGAAAGAATTAGAAGAAAAGAAAAGTAAGTTAGTTACGAACGAGAAAGAAATTAAAGAAATAAAAGCTAAAATTTCTGATATTGAAAACCAAATTACACAGACAGAGAATGACATTGTTTCTTTAGAAGAAGAAATAAATAAAAGTAACCAAGAAATTAAAGAAAAAAGTGAAGAAAGTAAGAAAATATTAGAATACTATCAAATCGCTAATGGAGAAAATGCATATCTTGAATATGCATTTGGAGCAACCAGTATTACAGACATGATATATAGAATGTCCGTTGTTGAACAATTAACAGAATATAATGATAAAATAATGAAAGAATTAGAAGACTTGATAGAAAAAAATAAGCAACAACAAAAAGATTTAACAGAAAAAAAAGAGTCTCTAAAAAAATTACAAGAAGAGCTAAAATCAGAGAGTGAAAAGATAGAGGATGAAAATGCTAAGATTAGAGTTGGAATGCCTACTATCGAAGAACAGATAAAAGCTGCTAAGAGTAATGTGCAATACTATAAAAGCTTAGGTTGTGGCACTAATGAGGATATTCAAGCTTGCCAGTATAGAATTCAACAGTCAAACGGTAGCGGAGGAGGATCTGTACCAAGTGCAAATGGGTTCCTTAGACCAATGGAATACGGATATATCACACAATATTATGGAAATAGAGGTCACTTAGGTATTGATTTAGGATCATCTAATAAATCTATTACTATTTATCCAATCGCTGCCGGACAATTATTCTTTGCAGGTTATGATAATGCAGGTGCCTATATCGTAATATTACGTCATAATATTGGAGGAAGATATGTATATGCTACTTATGCCCATATGAGAAGCTTTAGTTCAGCGGTAGCTCCGTATGTTAATAGTAAGTGGGGAACAAGCGCAAGCATTAGTAACGGACCAATTATTTCTGCATATACACCTATTGGAAATATGGGATCCACAGGAAATTCCTCAGGACCACACTTACATCTTGAAATGTCAACGTGTAGTTGGCATAAAGGTGGAGGATGCCTAAGTTACAGTGCTTATACTTCTAGAGTATTTAATCCAGCAAATTATGTTACATTCCCATCAAGTTGGAATAATAGATAATAAAAAGGTATATTGTTATACCTTTTTTTACTAGTAATAGATTATCGAAAAACAATAAAAATATATTGACATTTAATATATAAAGCATATAATAATATCAAAAGGAGGAAAATTATGAAAGAAAAAATACCAAAAAAAATAGTAAAAATATTAAATATAGTATTAAGAATAAGCTTAGTAGTAGGCACCATACTATTACTAACATTATGGAAATGGTTAGAATTATTAAATGTTAAATTTGATCTATTAGTATTTTTAATTTATCCAGCAGGGATTTTATTTTTAGGATTAATAATCCAATTTATAAAACTATTTAATCAATTTAATGCGGAAAAGTCTTTTCACCTTACAACAGTAAGACATTTAAAAAATGCTAGCAGAATAAGTTTTGTAATATCTATAATTACTTTTCTAGCCTTACTTCTATCAATCTTTATCTATCCTACTTACACTTTAACGCTAAAAATATCTTTAACATTTTTTACTATTCTATTTATTGGAGTAGGAATAGCGTTATATTTATTAGCAGAATTATTTAGACAAGCAACTGAGTTTAAAGAAGAAAATGATTTAACAATCTAGAAGGAGGTATCTATGGCAATTATTGTAAATTTAGACGTCATGATGGCAAAAAGAAAAATATCATCACAAGAGCTAGCTGAAAAAGTTGGCATCACTCAAGCGAATCTATCTATATTAAAAACTAATAAAGGAAAAGCCATCCGCTTTTCAACTCTAAACAAAATATGTGAGGTGTTAAATTGTAAACCGGGAGATATTTTGGACTATGAAAAGGAGAATGAAAATGATTAACTTTTTATATATTTTTCTTTTAGCAATATGGTTTACTATATTATTTATTGAAGAAAAACTAGGATTATCAGTAATTTTATTTATTATTCCATTATTGATAGTTATCTATGTAATATTAGAAAAAAACAATAGAATAAAAAATAAAAAAGGATTGATTTTATTAATCCCAATTATACTCTTATCCGCAACATACTTTATATTTGATAATTTGTTTTTTAAAATTTTAAATACTTTTGTTTTAACATTCTTATTACTTCTACTTTATATTATGACAATAAGACCAACATTTAAGGTCGGAGAAATAATAGCAGATAGTATACGTATACTGCTAAACCCATTAGAACATTTTGGAGAAGTCACATCTGAGGTAGCAAATAAAATCAGTGTTAAATTAAAATTAAAAGAAGAAACAAAAAAGAAAATAAAATCGGTAATAATCATCTTACCTATTATAATAATAGTATTATTACTACTATCCTCTGCCGATATGATTTTTAATAATATAATAGATAATATATTTAATATTCCAAGAAGAGCTCTAGAAAAACTAAATATAGGAAGTGTTATTACACGAATTGTTGTTACGATAGCATTCTTTTTATATTTATCAGGAACTCTTCATTATCTATTAACAGATTATCAACTTGAAGATAGAGAAGAAGAACTTCCTGAAAAGAAGAAAGAAACAGGCACTATAAAATTATTACTAATTACATTAAATATAATATATGTAATTTTTGATATTATCCAAATAAAATCATTACTTTTACATTCTGTAGGAGAAACAATTAGTTATGCTGAATATGCAAGACAAGGATTCTTCCAATTAATGGTAGTATCACTAATTAATCTATGTGTAATTTTATATACTAAAAGGTATAATAATAAAAAAGATAATAAAAAAATAAAAATACTATCTATAATATTAGTAGTTTTAACCTTTATCATAATTATTTCATCATTTATAAGAATGTTTTTGTACGAACAAGAATTTGGTTATACACTATTAAGATTATTAGTTTATATAAGTTTATTTACCGAAACAATTTGTTTAATTCCAACTATAATCTATATAATAAAGGATAAATTTAACATTGTACAAAGTTATATGATTATCTTAATAACAATGTACGTTATAATTAACTATATTAATATTGATAAAATAATAGCAGTGAATAATATTGATAGGTACTATAAAAAGAAAGATATTGATCTTGTATACTTAATGAATGATCATGCGGATAATATTCCAGAATTAACAAAGTTCTTAAATCAAGTAAAAGATAAAGACATAAAAACAGAATTAAGTGACTATTTAGAAAGAATTGATTTTAAGACAAAAGACTTTAGAGAGTGGAATTTATCCAAAACACATGCAACCCAATATTTAAAAAAAATAAAATAAAAGAAGTGCAAAAAACACTTCTTTTAATAATATCTATCTTTCATCTTTTTAGCATATTGTAAAACTCCTTCTCCTAAAGTATTAGAATGATTACTAATATCTTCAAAAAAATGTACAGGAGTATAAGATGCCCTTAATTTATCAACAACATAAGGTCTAACTCGTTCTAGACCATATATAATCAAATATTCTTCAATCATATCTTCAATTAAATGAGTAAATTCACGATGATTAGATTGTCCATAATGAGAAGAAAGGCTATAACTACTGTCATCAAAAACATATAATTTTTCATCACCGTTCGCCACTCTACCAAGCATAATATTATAAGAATTCCAATCATCAAGCAAAATACCATTTTCATCAAAAATTGGAATTTTTTCTTCGATTTTCTGAAAATGTTCTAATGCTTTTTCTTTAGGAAGTTGAAAAACTGCTTCTGTAGCATTAGGAAAAGATGCTTCTATATAGTCTCTAGCACACCCAATATAGTTTCCCTTACCATCTCTTACCAGATAATTGCTTAATAAAATAGGACTGGTATAAGGTGACAATTGAATTAACTTTTCTAGGGTTTCTTCATCAGGGAAAAAGACTTCTTCACCACTTAAAGCAGACTCACTTAAATATAGTTTTACTGCTAAGATACGGTCATCATCACAAACTTTGTAACATTTACCGCTAGCACCAGCATCCAAATAATCAGTTTTAGGATAAATAAAATACTCTTTATCATTAATGTAAATAGGAACCATAATATATCTCCTCGCTTTAAGGCTTATTATTATACCATAAATATAAAGAAAATAAAAGATTGTAAATAAACAAATAAAAGAGTATGATAAAGTCAAAAGAAACTAGTGTGCTTAAAAACAAACAGAGATGTTTTATATAGATAAATTTTAAGTAAAGGACTATAGTTTATGGAAAAGAAGAAATTAGGACAAAAAGAAATCGTAAAGCTATCAATTGAATTATTAGACAGAGTAGAAACAGTAGAAGAAATTGAAAACATCTTAGGAGTAAAGATAACAAAAGAAACATTATCATTAATTGGTAAAGAATTAAATAACAGAAAAAGAAAAGCAACATCTGCAAAAAGGAAATATGCCGCAACAGGAAAAAGAGAATTAGTTGCTGAACAGAATGCTACGAATAAGAGACTAGAACTTACGTATCAAAAATTTCTTCAGTTACGTAAGAAGGCATATAACACAGTAACAGATACAAAAAGTCAAAAACAATTATTAATTGAAAATATTGAAGAAAGTAATTATTGGTTAGATAGAGAAACCAAGTTATTATTTGATACATATCTAACTTCAAAAGTGCATAGAGACAGAATTGATCTATTAAGAGAATTAGCCTTTAGATATTTAGAGGATGTAGCAGAGCTATTAGATATAGAATTATCTACAACGGAAAATATGCAAGAAATGGAAGCAGAGAAGAAAAATCCAACGAGAAAATACTTGATGCCTTGGTCTAAAACAATGCCTCCAACGAAAGAAATGTATCAACCTTATGAAGAAAAACTAAAAGAAATCATCAATCGTGCAAATCGAAGTAAAACAATGATAAAACTTCTACAAGAACTAGAAGAAGTAGAAAGTATAGAATTATCAAAAGTAGATAGATTAGAAATAACTACAGAAGAATTATTAGAGAGTAGAGAATTCATAATACCAACAAATGAAATTGAAGAAAGATATCAAAAATTTTTACAGGATATAGATAACGGAAAATACAACATATCTTTAATATCTAGCCTACAAAATGGACTGCCAGAAGAAGTAAAAATACTATTAAAAGAAATGAAAACTCTACCAAGGTTTCAACTAGATGAAATGATAACATTAGCTAAACAGGTAATTAAAACCAAAAGAAATCAAATAGGAAAAAGTGATACATCTGCTAAAGATACAGAAAAAAGATTCTTAAAACACTTAGAAACAGCAATTGAAGATATGAGACCTCTAATTTATATAGAAGATGAAGATACTAGAGCATATTTCGATATTTTACAAGTTCTTTTAAATGATGATAGAAATTATGAATATATTAAAAAACTATTAGAAATTGAAGAGTTTAAAAATGCGAGACAAGCTATAAAAATAAAAGAAGGAAAAGGCAGAAAAAAAGTAAGAATTACTGAAAGAAAACATGTCACATTATATATTCTAGATCAATTTATTAAAAACTATAAACTAAAACTACTAAATCAAAAGAAAGATTATATAGAACCAAGTTATTATAAAGAAATACTAAAACGATTTATCAAACAAGGAGCAAGATTAACATCGAGAGAATTAATGGAGTATAATCAAAGACTAGAAGAGTTTAGAGAATATATAAAAGGAAAAGGATATCAAAATACAAATCAAGTATTACAAGATATTAATGAAATAAATTATATTCATCCTATAACTAAAACTAAGAGTACGCCTAAATCTGAACAAAATAGAATAGATAAAGAACAAACCTATCAATATGCTTTAGACACAGGTGTTGCACAAAATAGAAATCGTAATTATCCTGAATTTATACCAAATGATACAATTAGAACATTCCAAATGGAAGGCTTAGAGCCTTATGCATTTTCAATAGAATATCAAATGGATGGCAGTAGAAAAATAGGGGTTCATGTATTAGATACAACAAAAATTGTAAATGAGAATTCAGACTTTTTCAATGATATAAAAGAAGGATCTGAACAGGTTCCTAAATTAGATACTACAAGAATCTATCCTACATATTCTTTTCAAACAGGAATTGGTAACGATAATGAATTATATCACGGTGAAATTACCCCTGCGAATATCTTAATACAAAACTATTTCAGTGAAAGTGACCAAGAACAATATAGAAAATATCCTGAACTAAAAGAAATGGCAAATTGGCTTAGACTATTACAAATAAATATAGAAGCAGAAAATAATGAATATTTTGAAGGTAGTATGAAGGATTTAATTTCTAGTCATTTATCAAAAAAAATATCAAGTCGTTTAGAAGCAGGAAGAGTTCCCTTCATTTATAAGTCTGTATTACCAAATCAAGAAGAATTAATAGAAAGAAATCATAATAACACATGTGAGATATTATCAAAAATTCCTAAACCAACAGCCCATAGAATTTATGATATTTTAGATCAAAAGGAACCAACATCTACCTATTACATTCCTAATAAGACAGAATTAAGTAAAATAGAAACAAATTCAATGACATTAGAAGGAACATATTTATTAGAAATACTACATAGAATACAAGAACAACGATATAATCCAGACGAAGCAGGAGAAGAGGTAAAAACATTGTTACAAGAGTTAAACAGTAATCATGAATATGTACCATCTTGCTTAAGCAGTCATAATGATAGACAGGTTTATAGAATGGTAAAATCATATAAAAGAAATCAAAAAGGGCAAAATTAATATTTGCTCTTTTTTAGTGTAATTATACATCTTTTAACTTGATAAATTAGGTATCAATAGCTATACTTTTGTTAGGAAGTGAAGATTATGAAATATAAAATTATTGCAATGGACTTTGATGGAACCTTATTAACAGATGATAAAAAAGTAAGCCCTAAAACAGAAAAAGTATTACGAGAATAAAAAAAAGAAGGTTACTATATCGTTGGAGCAACAGCTAGGACTTTAGATGGGTTAAGGGATGTTGTACCAATTGATATGTTTAACTATATTATTATTAACAATGGGGTTTCTATATATAATCCAGAGGAAGACACAGATGAATGGATGGGGTTTTTAGAACAACAAGAAGCAGAAAAAATTACGAAAGCGGTAGAAGAATATGCTACTCAAATAGATATAATATCAGGAAACAAGTACTATATTTATAAGCAAAAAAAGAAAAGTAATCTACCATTCATAATCGATATCGATTCTGTTAGTGAAGTACATGAAAAAATTGCCAGAATGAATATTTTTCTAAAATCAGGAGAAGAAGCAAGAAAACATTATAAATGGATAAGTACTAACTTTCCGGATATTAATTGTTTTGTAATGCAGGACTCAAAAGACGACAGGCAATGGTTAATTATTAATCCCAAAAATATAAATAAGTCACATACTTTAAAGCATCTAGGCGACAATCTAGGAGTTTCTTCGGAGAAAATGATTTTCTTTGGAGACGGGCTAAATGATTTGGAGATAATCGAAAGTGTAGGTTTAGGTGTAGCCATGGGAAATGCTCTTCCTGAAGTAAAAGACCAAGCAAAAGCAATAACAACTTCTAATGAGGAAGATGGTATTGCAGAATTTGTATTAACATTAAAGAAAAAAAGATAGAGTGTAGACTGGAGTTGTAAGATAAAAGTAGACACAAAAAAGATGTGTTTGCTTTTTCTTTGAT
>OLVO01000017.1_pt1 | contig 185073 bp, 189 predicted proteins | sample 1672571 | NCBI WGS metagenome assembly OLVO01 (sample SAMEA3136700, study PRJEB25190) | human gut metagenome | biome: human gut; feature: human-associated habitat; material: faeces | place: Austria | collected 2013
TTTCCGGATTTCTTCTCCTGATCGTCCTCCTGGAGTCCTTTCTCCGCATGAACGGTTAAATATCCGTTTTCTAATAATACCTGCACCTCTTCTTTCTTAAATCCAGGCAAATCCATCTCCAGCTCGTATCCCTGTTCATTTTCCTTAATATCTGTTTTCATCAGGTTTTTACCACGTCTGCCGTACAGCTTCTTCTCTGCCATTCTCATATCATGGTCATTATAAAATGGGAATCCCATATCCTGAAAGAAATCATCAAACATTGAATCATTAAAAAGTTCCGGTACTAACATAAGTCATCTCTCCTTTTCATTGATAGCATATCTGCTAAATATGATGTTTATTATTTCTGGTTTTCTGGAACCCGGAGCGTTAGGAACTTATCTGTTTATTTATTTCCCTTCCTTTGTTCTGACTACGTTATACCACTTATTGTTAGCGCTGTCAAGAGGTGAGTGCTAATTTTTTTGTGTTTCTTTTGTGAACACTACCCATTCTATAGATTAATTCACGATCTTTTAGTATAATCTCTGATATTTTCTGTGTCAATCTTTTTGCAGATATCTGTGGTCAGATTGCTCTTGTATACTTCTTAAGCCATTCCTTTTCTTCTTCCTCCAGGTATTCTGCCACAACCGCATAAACATTCCTGTGATACTGATTGAGCATATCCTTCTGTGCCTGCGTCATCTGTGCAGGAGCGATTCCATCCAGTTTGAATAAACCTAATGTCTTGTTATCAGCAGCCATTGAACGTTCACCTTGTAAAACATGAATATCTACAGCTGGTTGATTATCCATAGCAGTTGAGAATACTTGTGATTTACTTGTTGGAATTGTTGTATTTCTTGGAATTAAAACAGTCATAACATTACCAAGAGTTTCAATTCCTAAAGAAAGTGGTGTTACATCAAGTAAAACGATATCATTAACATCTCCAGTTAATACTCCACCTTGAATAGCAGCACCCATAGCAACAACTTCATCTGGGTTAACACTTCTATTAGGTTCTTTACCAAGTTCTTTTTTAACAAGTTCTTGAACCATAGGAATACGAGTTGAACCACCAACTAATATTACATGATCGATATCTTCTTTTTTAAGTTTAGCTTCTTTTAAAGCATCTTGTACTGGTTTTAATGTTGATTCAACTAAATCACTAATTAAAGATTCAAATTTAGCACGAGTAAGAGTTACATCTAAGTGAAGTGGTCCATTTTCTCCTTGTGTAATAAAAGGACAAGAAATTTGAGTTGTTGTTACTCCACTTAAATCTTTTTTAGCTTTTTCTGCTGCTTCTTTTAATCTTTGCATTGCCATTTTATCAGTTGATAAATCAATACCATTTTCTTTTCTAAATGTTTCTACTAAATAGTTAATAATTCTTTCATCAAAATCATCTCCACCAAGTCTATTATTACCTGCGGTTGATTTAACTTCATAAACACCATCACCAAGTTCTAGAACAGAAACATCAAATGTTCCTCCACCAAGGTCATATACAAGAATAGTTTGCATTTTATCTTGTTTATCAAAACCATATGCTAAACTTGCTGCAGTTGGTTCATTAATAATTCTTTCAACTTCAAGACCTGCTATTTTACCAGCATTTTTAGTAGCTTGTCTTTGAGCATCGTTAAAGTATGCTGGAACTGTAATAACAGCTTTTGTAACTTTTTCTCCTAAATATTTTTCGGCTGTTTCTTTTAAATTAGTTAAAATCATTGCACTAATTTCTTCAGGAGTATATTTTTTACCTTCCATTTCAACTTTCTCATTAGTACCCATTAATCTTTTAATACTACGAATTGTATTTGGGTTTGTTTCTGCTTGACGTTTAGCAGCATCTCCTACAATTGTTTCTCCATTTTTCTTACATACAATTGAAGGAGTAGTTCTATTTCCTTCTGGATTTGGGATTACTTTAGCTTCCCCTGCTTCTAAGACTGCAACACAACTATTAGTTGTACCTAAGTCTATACCTATAATTTTACTCATAATTAATCATTCCTTTCATTTGGTTTTTCTAAACCATTTTCTATATTTAAATTATTTACATCTTTTTTATTTATCATAACAGAAGCATATCTTAAAACTCTGTCATAATATGTATATCCTTTATTTAAAATTTCTAAAACCTCTTCATCTTCTTTTGTATTATCACATTTAGAGCATAAACTTTGTTCCATATTAGGATCAAACTTTTCACCTAAACATTCTATTTCTTTAACATTATTTGATGTTAAAATATCTTTTAAAGATTTATCAATCAGCTTAAATCCAATTAAAAAGTTATTAACTTCAGGCGTTAAGTTTTCTTCTTTTACATTTAATGCCCTATCAAAATCATCTAAAACATTTACTATTTGTAAAAGAATATCACTATTTCCATACTTTAATAAATTAGATGTTTCTTCATCTTTTCTTTTACGATAATTTATTAAATCTGCTTTACTTCTTAAAACTTCTTCTTCTAAAGATTTAATCTTTAAATTTAATTCTTCTATTTTAGTTTTATTTTCTTTCTTATTTTTCTTTTTTTCTTTCTTCATATACAACCTCTTTATTAATCTTTACCAAATCAAAGTATTCTTCCATTGATTTTTCTTCTTTAATTTTATCTTTATTAATTTCTAAAAAGAATGTTAAAAATTCTTTTCCTGTTAAAAATTCTGGAACTGTCGGGGTTGATATCACATAACCAATATCTTCTGTTGTTAGTTTATTTTCCCCATATTCATTGGATAGAATTACTTCTCCTTTGTCTATTTCTACGTCTTCATTTAAACAATTGAAAAATGTAGTTTTTCCAGCGCCATTTCTTCCGATTAGACCATAGATTTTTCCTTCTTCAAATGTAAAATCTATATCTTTTAGTACTACTTTTTCTCCATATGTTTTCGTTAAATTTTTTATTGTTAATTGCATACTACTCCTCCTGTTTTTTATTATATCATACTTTAGTTATAGAAAAAACCATAGCAAATTGCTATGGTTTTATTTTTTTAAACTGGAGATATCAATTTCAATATAATTTCTAACGTATGTCTCATCTTTTTTATAGGCTTTTTGATCTTCTTCTACTTTGGTATCAAACGAAGAGAACTCTCTTTCTATTGTTTCTTTTTCCGTCAGTTCGTTAGTTTCTTCAGAAGTTAAGCTTTTCGATTGCTGCTTTTGCCTTAATGTATCCAGGTTTAATGTTGTATTCAATAATTTTAATTCTTCTTTTTTTAGATTGATTTCATATTTTGCAATATAGGAGTTTTGGTTATCTTTACTTGCTGTTTTTAATATTACATATTTTTCTTTTCCCATATTGCAGCCAATATACTCAATTTCTAGATTTGCTTCAGAGTAACTTTGATAAACTGCTTGAGCATAACTTTTGCATTGAGACTTTTTCTTTTGATACTCTCTATCTATTACTTTTACTTCTACATCTGGTTTTTCTTCCTTTTCACTCTTTGTTCTAGGTATCGTTCTAAATATAGATAAATTGCAGATTAAAATAATAACTATTAAGAATAAAGTATAGATTATCGTCGAAGAAAAAAGTGATGTTCCCCCTTTTCTTTGACATAACTTTAAAAAAGTTTCTACATCTAAGTTAGAGTTTTTTTCTTTTAATATCTTTGTCTTTTTATTGATAAATTTAATATATCTACTATTAAAAAATACCCCTAAAACAGCTGATACTATAACTGTAATTGCTACAATGATATACTTCATTACTGGTAAAGTATTAGAAAGAATTGTTAATACTATTGTTACTAACATCCCTAATCCTGCCATTAGATATTTTTTTCTATATAATAAATAGTACCAATTTAAAAGAAATGCACTAAAAGAAAAGTTCTTTTTTGATATTTTTACATAATTGTGTCCTACATAAGCCATTCTTCTTTGCTCTACGGGAGAAGCATTACTGTCTATTATCTCTCTCGGAGTCATAATATAATGAAACTCTTTTTTTGTAGCATATAAAATAATCACTACAATTAGACTAAGTATAGTTAGTATTCCAGATATTATTCCAGCTAGTTCAAAGGCTTTTATTAATAATGTTTGATCATTTTCTAAGGTTTTTATAATTATTGATGTTGCTATAAATATTAGTCCTAAAATTAAGCATAATACTGGCGGTTTCCAATAAAACTTACTTTTTGTTTTAGGCTTCTCTGAATTAAAACTTGCTTCACTATAACTTGGAATGTCTAGAAAGTCTTGTTCTTTGTCTTCTTCCTTTTTTGGAAAATCCTCTTCTTCAAATAATGGCTCTTCTTCTAGTGTTGTTACAACATCTAAAAATGCTCCGCAATTTCTACAGACTCTATCATGTTCTTGTAGCACTTCTCCGCAGTTTGGACATTTTCTCATGTTTATCACCACTACTTTCTTACCTTATTTTCAGTATATCATTTTTTATTTAGTTTATTATAATTATTATTTTAATTTTACACCATTTGTCAGAATAAAAGAATTAAGTACCCTTAATTCGTCTTGGTGTTGTCTTCCAAGCTTCCTTGTATATAGAAAAAACCAGAGTACTGGCTTTTTAATTCTTTTTGCTTTTTAAGATAAAATTATAAGCATCCTTACACATGTCATCGATAGTAAGGGTTGCTTCCCATCCTAATTCTTCTTTTGCTTTTGTTGGGTCAGAGAAACATTCAGCAATATCTCCTGGACGGCGAGGAGTTATTTTGTATTTTACTTTTACTTGATTTACTTTTTCGAATGCATTTACTATATCTAGTACACTATATCCCATGCCTGTTCCTAGGTTATAGATATATAATCCAGTTTGTTCTTTTTCTAATTTTTCTAATGCCTTAATATGTCCTTTAGCTAGATCTACTACATGAATATAGTCTCTTACTCCTGTGCCATCTTTTGTTGGATAATCATTTCCAAATATAGAAAGGCATTCTAATTCACCACTAGCAACTTTCGCAATATAGGGCATTAGATTTGCAGGAATTCCATTAGGCTCTTCTCCAATTAATCCGCTTTTATGAGCGCCAATTGGATTGAAATATCTAAGAATAGCAATATCCCAGGTATTATCAGATTTATACAAATCTTTTAGAATTTGCTCCACAAAGAGTTTTGATGTTCCATATGGGTTGGTCGTACCACCGGTTTTATCTGTTTCTTTAATTGGAACATGTTCTGGGTCACCATATACTGTTGCACTAGAGGAGAATACAATTTTTTTCACATTATGTTTTTTCATTTCTTTTAACAATACTAATACCGTTGATATATTATTTGTATAGTATTCTACAGGCTTTTGTACAGATTCTCCGACTGCTTTATAAGCTGCAAAATCTATTACAGCATCTATTTTCTCTTCTGTAAAAATATTATCTAGTAAATTTTCATCAATCATATCTCCCAGATAGAATTTTATATCTTTTCCTGTTATTTCTTTTATTTTATCCTTTACTTCTTCTTTTGAATTAGATAGATTATCTAATACAACGACATCATATCCTCCTTCTAATAATTCTACACAAGTATGACTACCAATGTAGCCTAACCCTCCTGTTACTAATACTTTCATCCTACTTCCTCCTTACATGTTTTTCTTTATATTCTTGCATTACCGATAACATTTCTGTTCCGATAATCTCTTCAACTGTATTATTAGCCATGCTTTCTTTTAAGAATTGTTCCATATCTTTGATAGGGATGTAAAATAAATTAAAATCTGTTTCTCTTTCTAATTCAGAAAGACTCATCTCTTCTACTTTTGGCCCATCATTACAATGTACGATATAGTAATACATTTTGTTGCACCTTGTTTTTCCAGTATCTAAATAATTATCATAGTATTCTTCGATTACCATAAATGGTCCATTTTCTAGTGTACTGTCAATTCCTGTTTCTTCTTTTATTTCCCTTTTTAAACTTTCTTCTAAAGACTCACTTGGTCTCCAATGACCACCTGGGAATTGATAAGTATAATTATTGTGGACAATTAATAATTCGTCCTTTTCATTTACAATTAAAGCTTTTACTCTTATAACTGTGTTTTCTATATTCATAATATCTAAATTTTCTTCATTAATAATTACTCTTTTCATATTCTTCCCTTCCTAATTATATATATATCTTTCCCAGTATTCTGTTACACTTGGTGATACACTTTGGAATACTGCATCAATTTGTTCACACATGTATTTTGCCTTTTTCCATATTGTTGTTCCTGTTACTAAACAACTTGCTTCTGATGTTGACATCATATATTCGAAGGTAGATGCCCTATCTTCGTATTCGTCTGTTTGAGCATAGATATTGACAAATGAAGCATATGGATCTTGTGTATTGACATAAGAAATTGCTGTATTTGTTTTCCCATAATTAAATCCTACTGGATTTAAACTATTCCACGTTGTATAATTGGCCCCTCTATAGAACATATATTTCTCTATATAATGGTATAGCTCATGATGCAAACTTTCTACAAAACTATAGTCCGTTGCTAAGGAAATTACAACATTTTTAGTAGTAGAATCTGTAATTCCCGTTACATTTTCTTGGGAGTATCTCTTTAACAAGTAAATTGTTAGTGAATAATCACCTTGTTTCGTTTCTTGAAAAAAACCTGATGGATATAGTGACAGATTGTAATTTAGAGAATTTAACAATTCATTAATTCTATTTGCATCACTTAGCATTATACTAGAGAGCCCACCGACTGTGTAGCCATTCGTTTCTGCGCCATATCTTACAGTGATTCCATATCTATTTTGAATACTGTTTCTTAAATCATTGTTTGTAGTATCTATTCCTGGCTGGGATGGCGTTGAGGTCTCTTGCCGCTCTCCTGTAGAAGGTGTCGTTGCGCTATTGCCGTTTCCACCTACATTTGAGCTACCAGTTGATCCGTTTGTCTGGGGGTTACTATTTTCACCACCACTAGAATCCGATGGAATTGTAGCATCTGTTGTTGTGATATTAATATCATTGTTACTATTTCCGATGGTATGTGTACCAGTTACGGGGTTAATTAATGTCTTGTTATCTAAGTCTAACCCTATTCCGACAAAAACCAGTACAAAAGAGAAGGCAATAAATACTTTGGCCAATTTCATTTTCAGTTCTTTTGTCATAGGCGCCTCCTACTTTCCTATTTTATTGTAACAAATTTAGAAATAAAAAAAAAGACCTTGCAGTCTTATTTCAAAAAATTTGGTATTAATAACCCAACAATTACAGTACCTAATATTAAAAGACTCAGGATAAAAGAAATTACATTACCAACTCCTCTTTCGTCCATTTGTCCTTGTGTCATAGAAATTGTGGGAGATGTCTTCTTGGCCATCTCTGATAATTTCGTAGCATTATCTTCATCTATACCATGAATATTACACATATCATTTGTTTCACTAATAATTTTTAAACTACTCGTCTCTTCTTTATATGGCGTAACATTATTAATTATAATTTTATTTACATCCGCAAAATGGTTTATAAATGGTTCAATTAAATCCTTTAGTACTTCGGTGATATTATCAAATGTTTCTTCTTTTATTTCTTGTTTTGAACCATCAATATCATATCTAGTTGCTTTACAATGGCAATAATTTGCATCTACTTCAAAATCAAAGACAATTGAATTTTCTGGTGTTGACTGTTTTGAAAACTCTAAGATCTTTGTTAAGTAGCTTGTTGGAGTTGTGTTGCTTTCTATATCTAGCATTTCGATTTCTGCCATGTTATCCCATCCTTTACTTGTACTGTTCGTTTAATTCTTTTATCTTATCATACAATTCTTGGGCCTTGTCTACTTCTCCTTCATTATAATAAATATTAGCTTTTACTGTTAAATCTTCAATTTGTCTTTCTACATCATCTGGCAATTCTTTTGGCCCTTCGGTTATTGGATTTTTTGCTTCTTCGCTTGCTTCTGTCTTTTCAAAAATTCCTAGATTTGCTAATATCTGTTCTTGATATTCGTGTGACTTTCTTAGATTTTGTAATTGACTAGGTTTTACCATAATTGCTTTTGAAAGATTCTTTGTCATTTTCTGGAATCTTTTTTTGACGGTTGATTCTTTCTTGCTACTCTCTGTTTTACTAGGTTCTACCTGTGGCGTTTGGGAAGTTTCTTGAACTTGCTCTCTAGGCTGTGGTTCTTTATTTTCTGGTTCTGCTGGTGTATTTGTAGTAGAATCAGCTATTTTTATATTTAAGTCTGGTAAAGACACTTCCTGGTTATTCTGTTCCACAATGGTTGGTTCCTGTGGAGCAGGCTCTGGAGTACTCTCTTTATTATTATCGACCTCTGTAGCTTTTTCTTGGCTTGCATTTTTGAAAGCAGAAAGTGGAATTACAAACTTTCCTTTTTCTATATCATTTTCTATTGGTGGCTCTTGTTGCTCTGTTTGCTCCTCTGTCTCCTTTGTTGTGTTTTCTTTGGCTGATTCTTGATTATTACTGTTGGCATTTTTAAAAGCAGAAAGAGGGATTACAAATTTTCCTTTTTCTACATCATTTTTTATTGGAGTTTTTGGCTCTTGCTGTTCTTCTTTCTTTTCCGTCTCTTCCATTACTTCTTGTTTTGGTTCTATCTGCTCTGAAAGATCTATCTTTATTTTTTGAGATGGAACTTCAACTTCTTCTTGTTCTTCTTTCTTGTCATCAGTAAAATCTTTTTCCTGTGCACTTGTGTTATCTTCTGTTGTTACAACTGTTTCTGATGTCATTATCTCTCTTTTTTCTTCTATCTGATCCAGTTTTTGTAATTCTTCCTCTAAAGAATCCGTTATTTCTATAATTCTATCACTAATAGTGGCTAACTTCTGTGCAAGAGATGAAGCTTCATTGTCATTTTTCTTCTTTAGTATTGTTTTCTTTTTACTAATTCCCGTCACGACATCGTAAGCGATAGCTTTTATTTGCATTGACGCTAAACGATATTCGTTATTTTCAAACTCGTAAATATCATCCACTAGCTATCACTCCTATCCCACGGATTGCGCATTCGCTATTGCTTTTAATAGGTGCTGAACATCAATCCACTCTAAGTCATCAGTAATTTCTTCTAATTTAAAGACACTACCATCTGGGATTATTTTGGCAATATAGATAACTTGATTTCCAGTTTCTTCTTGAATCTCTTCTTTCGTATATACTACATATTGTCTTTTATTATCTTCTGAGTTTAAATATGTTACTACTTCTACATCAGAAGATAGTCCATCAATGTCTATTAATTCTGCCATTTCCTTTTTATCCATAGTGCAACCTCTCTATTCTATTTTTTATTATACACGAGTTTCCTTTTTAAGTAAATATTACTTTTTGATTTTAAATAAATATTATCATAGCTATGGTTGCAATCCATACGCTGAGTTGAATTAGATGTTGATGTTCTTTTGAAACCTTTTTCCAAGAAATATGACAAATTAATAATATTACAATATAGGGTATCAAATAAGATATTAAAAAATAGATATTGTATAATATTTCTACTACTATTGATAATGATTGAATGTTAATTATTTCATTTAAGACATTCCAGTATTGTGATGGTGTTAACCAGCCTATCATAATAGCTATGATTATTGTGATACCCTTTAAAAGAGTATCTGATAAATTTAATTCTTTTGTTTTATTTATCACTAATAATAAGCATATCAATAATATACCTATTCTACATATCCAGTCTATTGCTCCTATTTTTAATATCGCCGAAAATAAGCTACTGCAGGTGATTAATAATAACCCTAATGACAACAGCCTTATTCTAGTTTTCTTTTCTTTTTGTATACTTACTATACTTGAAAAAGTAATAATCAGCCATAAAACTGGTAAGGACAAGCTTGCTAATACCCCTAATATAGGGATTGCTGTTGTTATATCATAATTTTTAAAATCTATTTCTTTTAAAATGGGTAAGGTCACTGTAGTTTTTTTACTAAGTTCAGCCTCTTGTTTCAAGAACTCTTCTTCTGGTAGTTCTTCTAAAGTTTCATAAGTTCCTTCTTTAATTTCTTTTACAATATCATGATGCTTTGTCTCACTGTAGTAAGCAACTGCTCTTTGTATTTGGTGTTCGGTTGGGATAGAAAATCCTGTGATTATCGTCTGACCGATGATAGTTACCGGTACTCCTGTTAGACTTTTGTCTGTTTCACTTGCGATTTTTTTCATCAATTGATTATTATCTTCGTTATGCCAGACTTCATACTTTGTTATTTTTAGATTATCAAATTCTTTTTGTAAGTCTTCTAAGTACTCTTGTTCCGCTTCACAATGTGGACACCCATCTCCCCAGAATAGATATAAGTTTACCTCTTCTTTTGCATTAGCCGTTGGAATAACTATCAAAAACATTACTAAAACGAATAGTAAATATTTAATCTTTTTTTGCATATAGACTACTCAACTCATTTCTTATTCTTACTAATTCTGTTATAAATATTTCTAATTCTTTTTTTGTTGTTAGATAAGATAGGCTAATTCGTAAACTGTGTTTTGCTTTTTCTTCATCTTTAGTAATTGCATATACTGCATCGGAAGAATCATTCGTTGCACATGCAGTTTTGGTTGAAATATAGATTTCTTTTTCTTCTAAAGCATGTAATACTGTTTCTGGTTTTATATTTTCTAAACTAATATTTAATATATTAGGTATTGCTACTTCTGGACTGTTAATTGTAATCTCATTTTTTTCTAGCTCGTTTCTTAAAAATATATTTAGCTCTTTTACGTATTTTTGTTTTTCCTCTAGGTTTTCATATGCTAGTCTTAAGGCTTTTGCCATAGAAACAATTAGTGCTGTTGCTGGCGTTCCGCTTCTATCTTTTGTAGTTGATTTTCCACCATGAATCAGCGGCTCTATTACGACATTTTCCTTTTTTACTAGGCCACCAATTCCTTTCATACCATAAAACTTTTGGGCTGAGAAACTCGCTAAATCTACATCTGTTAAGTCTACCTTTTCTTTTCCCAAACTTTGAGTAATATCACTATGAAAGTAAACTTTAGGATATTTTTTTAAGAGTGCCGCAATATCTTTTATCGGCTGAACTATCCCTACTTCACTGTTTATGCTAGCGATTGTGACTAATATTGTATCATCACGAATTTTCTTCTTTAAATCTTCTATGTCAACCATACCATTTTCAGTTATGTTAACATACTCCACTTCAAAGCCTTGTCTTTTCAAATAATTTAAAGGTTCAATAATAGAGGAATGCTCTAAATGCGTCGTTATAATATGTTTTCCACGATTTTGATATTTTAAGCATATTCCTTTAATCGCAGTGTTATTGGATTCGCTTGCTCCACTTGTGTAAATGATTTCATTTGGTTTTACTTTTAAAATGTTAGCTATTTGTCTGGTTGCAGCGTCAATTAAACTCTTAGCTTCTATTCCCAATTTATGTAAAGAATTAGGATTTCCTACCATTTTTTTTGTTGTTTCTATATAGCTATTTAATACTTCTTCATTTACTGGTGTTGTTGCACTATAATCTAAGTAAATCATCTTATCCCTTCTTTCTTTTTGTTTTGAGCTGGATGTATCGTTATTATATCTTTTAAATTGTTGGCAAATCTTTTTACTTCTTTCAATTCCTCACCACTCATTTGCCACAATAATCTTGGAGATAATAATTCTTGATTCTGGTCTCTTATCTTTTCTAAATCTTCTACCGCAAAAATTATTACATCCTGATACTCTTCTGGGTCTAATTCTGGTATTACAACAAATCTTGTTTGAATCTGATTTAACATTTGTTGATTTTCAACTGTAATTTCAAAAGTTTCTCTTTTTATTCTTATATAAGATGGCTTGGATAAGCTCTTCATTTCTTTTATCTGCTGTGTAGCTAAATTAGGTCTTAGTTCACCGCAATCCATTAGAGCCTCTTTATTTCCTATTAAAAATCCATTTTTTATTCCTGTATCAGAAATATAGGATCTTACTGCAAAAAAATACCCTACTGCTTCTTTATATTCTTGTTCCTGATTTAAAATTTCTATACCACCAGTACCAGTGTAATTCTTATTTTCTTTTTTGCCAAAAAAATATTGGGGAAGTGTATCTAATTCATTCTTTTCATTTTTTATTACTATCACATCTCCATCTTTGGTAAACATCATTGTCATAATAGAGTGTACGCAAGGCTTTTCTTCCATATTTTTTCCTCCTTTTTTATTTTAACACACTTTTTTTCAAAAAGAAAAAAATGCTATTTTGGCATTTCTTTTTTTTCATCTCCACTGATATGATATAGTTCATAGTTTATTTTTGCAAGTGCTAACTCAATTGTCATCAATTTTTCACTATCATCTAGTTTTTTATTGCTTAATAACAACTTTACGATTTCTTCTGCACCTTCGATAATAGCACCTTTGTTTTCTAATAAGTTAATCTTGTCCATCATATAATTCATACTTCTTCCTCCTGTTTCTTATCTGTGTATTTTTTTACAATATCATATAAGTGTTGCATTTTTGCATCCATGATTTTTATCTCGTCAGAACAAGACAATAATTCTCTTTCTAAGTATACTGGAATATCTTGTGGCAACTTATATTGTAATTTGTGATCTAGAGATGCCCAGAAATCCATAGCTACTGTTCTGATTTGAATCTCTGCTTCTACATATTCTAACTTTTGCTCTAGATGGATAGGAATTAAGATATTTAAATGATAGCTACTATACCCAGAGTCTTTAGGATTTTTTATGTAATCATTTTCATTCTTTATTTTAAAGTTTTTTGATGACTTTATAATATTTACTATATCATACACATCCGATAGAAAGGAACAAACTATTCTAAATCCTACAATATCGTGAATATACTTTTCTACATTCTCTACCGTTTTCTCATAACCTTTATCCTCTAATTTTTTTAGTATGCTGCTTTCTGATTTTAATCTTGTCTTTATATGTTCTACCGGGGTATTTCCTGTTCTAAACTCATGCTCTTCTAATAAGATTTCTAATTCTGCTTCCAACATGGTCTTAGCAAACCTATATTTTAATAGCATTTTTTCCCACTCTGTGGAATTTATTGTGTTCATTCTATTTCCTCCTTATGCTCACCAAAAAAGAGCTATACGCAGCCCTTTTTGTAAGTTTCATCATATCATCAATTCTGAGTATTATTTATTAGTATTTTGGTAGTAGTCTCTTTCAGCAATACTCATGCTTACCTGATCTAGTTCTTCTTGCTCTAAATCTTCTAAATCTGATATGATACTTTCTACTCTTTGTAGAATTTCTTTGGCTGTTTTACAATTGTCATAATCAATATGATATTTTTTTAGTACTGCTATTTCATAATTCGTTAAAAATAAATTTTGTTTTGTTGTTTGAAATTTATTTTTCTCAAAATCTATGACTCCTAATAATTCTTCTATATTATATTCTGTCATTAATTACAAGAGTATCCATTATTTTTCATATGAGTCATAAATTCTCCTTCAGAGTAAGAATCATTTATTTTTAACGTTACTACATCTTTTGCCTTTGTATTGGCATTAATCTTTAATTCTAATTTCTCATCATTCGTAAATTCAATGTTATTCAATATTAAAGTTTCATCATTATCTACTACGACATGAGCGATAATTCTATCGGATTCTTGACTAATAGTTGTAGAATCTTTTGGCAGATAGGCATACGATTCTTTTAAGATGAATTTCATAGAATTTAAATAATTATCATTTTCATTTAAAAATGTTTCCGGTAAAATAATCGTTTTTGTTAAATCCATTTTTTTAATATTATTACTATCAAGTGTTACTTGTATCTTTTCATCCACTTCAATTCCTAAATCATTGGTTATATTCTTGGTACATACTACATATGGTTGTTTAATTGTTGCAAATAAATAGATAATGATTACTATTAAAATAATCGTTAAAATTATAGGAAATACTCTTCCTTTTTTTAGAGTCACTCTATCACCTCTTTATATGCTTATCTTACCCTATTCATACCTATTTCGTCAAGTATAGAGTCATTTGTTATTTTCTTTTTTATACAAGGATTTTAGACAAATATAGGCAAGTAAAAAGCCCCTCTTATTGAGGAGCCTAGAATTATTTAATCTCGATTACTTTTTTGGTGTCTTTTTCTTCTTTTTTAGGAACAACTAGTTTTAACATTCCATTTTCAAATGATGCATCGATTTTATCTTCGTCTAAATCACCTAGATAAAAACTTCTTTCATATTTACCATAGGTTCTTTCACGACGAATATAATTTTTTTCTTCGTCTTGTTCATTATTTTCTGTCTTCTTTTCTGCTGTGATTTTTAGATATCCATCTTTTGTTTCAACAGAAATCTCATCTTTATTGAAACCAGGGATATCCATCTCTATATGATAATCGCCACCTTTTTCATAGATATCACATTTCATGTGTTGTTCCTTTCTTGTAGTAAGAAAGTCATCAAAAATATCATCTAAATAAAATTTTCTTGGCATTAAATCCATATTTATCATCTTCCTTTCGATTACAATTATGTTATACCACTATTTTTAGCACTTGTCAATATAGAGTGCTAATTTTTTTAAGTTTTTTTCATTTATTAGTGTATACAAAAAAAGATAATTTATTATTATCTTTTTATTTTTTATAAAAGTTATAGTTTTTTAAATTTTGAAATGATTAGTTTATATAATAACCATAAAGTACACACAACTGCACCAAACATATAAAGATAGAACACAAAAGGCAGTTCTCCTTCTGTTTTTACTACCATTTGGCTTGTTCCAATAATAAATGCGACATCTAATGCACTAATGATTGTTAGATGTACAATTTTTTCAATTCTATCAATTTGATGCTTGGAATCTGTTAATTCAATATTAAATCTTAACTCTCCACTATTGATTCCCTTTAACGTTGTTAGTGCTTCACTTGGTAGTAATAATAAATTGGCTCCACTTTTTACAGATGACAGAGCGAAGGAGGTAATCTTGTCTTTGTCTAGTAACATTTCTTCAGGATTTACTTTCTTTTCTAATACATTAATCAAATTAATATTAGGACTGATTTTTTCTAATGTGCCTTCTAGTACTACAATGCCCCTTACCAACATTGTAATTTCTTTTGGCAATGTGATTTCATTCTGTCTTAGTAGAATAAACATTTCTGTTACAAACTCTTTAATATCTATATTAGCAATCTCTGTTGTTTTATTTTTATCTAATACCTTTCTTATATCGTTTTTTAACTGCATGTAGTCTGGTCTATCATTTGAAGTATCTAATAACGTTAGAATATGAGCAACCTCATTTATATCATTTTTTACAATTGCCATGATACAATTTTCAAGAAGAGTTCTATTTCTTTTTGAAAGCCTTCCCATCATACCAAAATCTAGATAAGCTATTTTTCCATCTACTATTTTGATATTATCAGTATGTGGATCCGCATGATAAAAGCCATCATCAATTGCTTGTTTTAAATAGTTATGAGCCAGTTTTTCAGCAATTTCATCTAAATCATATCCTGCTTCTTTTAACTCTTTTGTTTCGGAAATATTAAACCCATCAATATATTCCATGACTAAAATGTTATTCGTCGAATACTTGCCAAAGACTTTTAAAGGCTTTAGATATACTAATTCCTTATTATTTTCACCAAATTCCTCAATATGCTCTTTTTCGGTATGAAAATTCATCTCTTCTTTTGCACGATTATACATTTCATCTACTACTTCTGTTAAATCTATAATATCTCCAAAGATTTTATTCAAACGTAAAATGTTGATTACTTTTTTTAATAATTTAGCATCTCTTTCCATTAATTGTTCAATATTTTCTCGTCTTATTTTAATAGCAACATCCTCACCTGTTTTTAATTTTGCCTTATGAACTTGGGCAATGGATGCTGATCCTACAGGAGTTTTGTTAATTTCTTCAAATATTTCACTAGGGGCACAATCATATTCCCGCATTAATATTTCTTCTACCTTATCGTATGGCATTGGTTTTACAGAATGCTTTAATTTTTGGAATTCATTACAATATTCTTTGGGAATTAAATCGTCACGAGATGATAAAATTTGTCCCATCTTTACAAATGTTGGCCCTAGTTCTTCTAAAGCTAGTCGAACATTTTTCGGAGTTATATCTTTTGTTAGCTTATACTTTTTAATAATGGCAATTATCTCACCTAATCTACTAGGGCTATTTTTCATTTTTTGTTTTGGTTTCTTCTTTCAATATTTTTAGTAACTCTTCTTTTTCTTCTTTACTTAATGATTTTACTTTTTCATGAAGGCTTTCCTTTGTCATATCTTCTTTTACTACTACAGTTACATTTTCCTTTAAAGTTTCCTTTATGTTATGTTTCAATTCTTCGTTGGCTACTTTTCCTTTTTCCAACATTTCTTCCCCTTTTTGTAGTAATTCTTTTTTTAATTCTTGGGCTTTATCGTTTGTCATAGACATAGCTCCTAAACCCATTAAAAATATGTTTTTTAATTCTTCTTTCATCTATTTACCTCTTTTCCTTTATTTGTTTTTTACTTTTGCTTTTACTTCATGATCAAAACTATCAGCAAAATATTTGATTTCCTTTTCTAAAAACTCTGATTTTATCCTTTTCCACTCTTCCTCATCTAAAACAAATTTTGTTTTTAATAACTCTTGATTTCTATTTACACAAAGAAATTTTATTGTCTCATAATCTGCTGAAACCTCGTTTTCTTGTTTTATCGCAATGATATCATCGCTTTGTTCATCAGGAAAATCACGTGTCATCAAAGTGCATGGATCTTTTGTGTATACTGTTTCATAATCTATAAAACTGCTTCCGTCTGGGCAATAGTGCTCTCTTCTTGATAGAATCCAGCAACTAACTGGTACCCAGCATTCTATTTCATCTTGAGAAGCAGCTTGTTTTCTCTCTATTACAGTTTTTTCTTGTTTTAATTTTGGCATGCAAGTATACATTTTTGGATAATTTATGTCTTTCATATGAACCCTCCTAGTTTCATTATAGCAAAATATTTACAAAAACAACATAAAAAGACACAAAGTGTCTTTATTTCCATCTCCAATTTTTTATGTATGGCATATCTTCTCCATTTTGTCTAATGTAAGATTTATGTTGTTTTAACATATCCTCACACCATTTGATCAAGACATCTTTTGTTTTTTGATACCTTGGAATATGTCTTATAGCATCCATTACTAAGTGGAAACGATCAATTTCATTTTGAACACGAATATCAAATGTTGTAGTGATTGTACCTTCTTCTTGATATCCATGAATATACATATTTCTGTTTGCTCTACTATAAGTTAGTTGCTCTATCAAAGATGGATATCCGTGGAAGTTAAATATTACTGGGGTGTTTTTTGTAAACAATTTATCATATTCTTCTTCTGTTAATCCATGAGGGTGTTTTATTCTTGGAGCTAATTTCATTAAATCCACCACATTAATCACTCTGATTTTTATATCTTTCACACAGCTTCTTAAAATATCTACTGCAGCCATTGTTTCTAACGTTGGAGTTTCTCCACAGCAAGCCATAATAATATCTGGCTTTCCACCATCATTGCTGGCAAAATCCCATATGCCAATTCCTTTTGTACAATGTTCTTTTGCTTGTTCTTTTGTTAGCCATTGTGGGCGAGGATGTTTGCTGGCAACAATAGCATTAATCTTATTTTTTGTTTTTATACAGTGGTCAAAACAAGATAGTAAACAGTTTGTATCTGGTGGTAAATAAATTCTTATAATATCGGACTTCTTTGTCGCAAGATGATTTAAAAATCCTGGATCTTGGTGTGTGTAACCGTTATGGTCTTGTTGGAAAACATGAGATGTTAACAATACATTAAGAGAAGCAATTGGGGCCCTCCAAGATATTTCTTTTGTTACTTTTAACCATTTTGCATGTTGAGAAATCATAGAGTCTACAATTCTAATAAAAGCTTCATAGCTGTGTATCATTCCATATCTTCCAGTTAATAAGTATCCTTCTAACATTCCTTCACAAACATGTTCTGATAAATAAGAATCCATTACTCTTCCTGTTGGTGATAAAAACTCATCAGTTTTATATATCTTTGAATTCCAAGTTCTATTTTCTTTTTCAAAAATATGATTTAGTCGATTTGAAAGTGCTTCGTCTGGGCCAAAAATACGGAAATTTTTATTTTCTTTATTTAAAGCAAACAAATCTCTAATATAGTTTCCAAGCTCAATCATATCCTGCTTTTCTATATTTCCGGGCGTCGCTACATTTACTGTATAGTCTTCCCAATTTGGAGTAATTATCTCTTTTAATAATACACCGCCATTGGCATATTCGCTTTTTCCCATACATTTGGATGGTGTGGGAGCAAGCTCTCTAATCTCTTTTTTCACTCTTCCTTTTTCATCAAATAATTCTTCTGGGTGATAACTTTTTAACCACTTTTCTAATAAAGGAAGATTCATTGGATTATCTCTAGTAATTGTAACTGGGACTTGATGAGCTCTAAAACTTCCTTCAATTTGTTTTTGTTCTATTTCTTTAGGGCCTGTCCATCCTTTTGGTGTTGTTAATACTAACATTGGCCATTCATGATCTGTTGTTGCTCTACCTTTTAAATTCCCAATTTCTTTTACTATTTTATCTAATGTTTTTGCCATTTCCTCATGTGCTTTTAAGGAATCAGTTGCGGTAACGAAATATGGTTTCCATCCGTGACCATAAAAGAAATCTTCTAATTCTTCCTCTGTCATTCTTCCAAAGATGGTTGGGTTTGATATTTTATATCCGTTTCTATGAAGAATTGGTAAGACATAACCGTCTGTCTCTGGATTTAAAAACTTATTTATATTCCATGATGTCGCAAGTGGACCTGTTTCTGCTTCTCCATCTCCAATGACACAAGCTACAATTAACCCTTTATTATCTAGTACGGCTCCTGCAGCATGAGCAAGACTGTATCCTAATTCTCCACCTTCATGAATAGAGCCCGGTGTCTCAGGAGCAACATGAGAAGATACACCACCAGGGAAACTAAATTGTTTAAATAATCTTTTTAATCCCAATTCATCTTCTGTAATATTTGGATAAAATTTAGAATATGTACCGTCTACATAGTTATTAGCTATCATTGCTTCACCACCATGTCCCGGTCCTGATATATATAACATCTTTAAGTTAAACTTTTTAATCACTCTATTTAAATGCATATATATAAAGTTTTGCCCTGGAGCTGTTCCCCAGTGGCCAACTACATTAGGTTTTACATCACTACTCGTTAAGGGTTTTCTTAATAGCGGATTATCTAATAAATAAAGTTGTCCTACTGATATATAATTCAATACTCGAAAATATTCATCCATTAATTTTAATTCTTTTTTCGTAAGTGTTGCCATATTATCTCTCCTATCTTAATCATTATATATCAAATTACATTTTTTTTAAAGAGAAAAAGACTGATATATTTCAGTCTTTTTACTCCACGCTTTTAAGCGACTCTATCATATCTATTTTCTTTAATGAAAAATATAAGATTACATTTACTAATATTGCAAAAGCTGCTGTAATTAGGATTGCGTATATATAACTTGCTAAAGCAATGGTTGGATCAAACATTAGCATATCAATTTCACAAGTTTTTATAATGTACATTGTTAATATATTACCTATTCCTAATCCCAATAGAATTCCAATGAGTGTTAAAATTGTATTTTCTCTATTAATATATTGATATACTTCTTTATCGTAGAAACCTAACACTTTAATTGTTGCTAGCTCTCTTCTTCTTTCACTAATATTTACACTAGAGAGATTGTATAAGACTACAAAGGCTAGTGCTCCCGCTGATACGATTAGTATTAAAGAAACGTAGGCAAAGTTATCCATTGTATCATCAAAAATATGTCTTGTTGACGATGTAAATGTAATACTTGATACACCTGGTATTTCTTTTAGTTTACTCGCAAATTCTTTTTCCTCTTTTTCTGTCATATTTTTTGTTTTTACCAATACCGTATTATATTCATCTTCTTGATATTCAGATTTTGGAAGATAAATATAGTGGAATAAGTAGTTTTCTGTAATATGTGCTATCTTTTTTTCATATTTATCTGTACCAGTAAATTTTAATACATCATTTTCTTCTACCTCTAATAAATTAGCTAGTTTTTCAGTAATAATAATTCCGTTATTTAAATTATAGTGTTCGTTAGTTTTTCTATCTTGAAGTTTGATAAATCCATCAGGATCTTCTTTTGGTATTACTAAAGTTACTGACTGATTTGTATCTTTATTATCGATCGTAACCGCTTCTTCTTGTACTTCTAATATATCTTTTATTTTTTTATTCTCTTTTATTTTATTTATAGTTTCATTTGTTTTTTCTTCATTTAAAGCGATTTTTGCTTGATAGCTAAATATTTCTTCATACTGATGAGGTACCATTTTTACTATACAGTCTTTTAGTCCAAATCCTGCTAGAATTAATCCTGTACATCCCGCGATGCCTATGATTGTCATTAAAAATCTTTTCTTATAGCGGAATACATTTCTAACTGTTACTTTATGAGAAAATGATAGATGATTCCAGATAATTGGGATTCTTTCTAAAAGTACTCTTTTTCCTGCTGCTGGTGCCACTGGTCTCAATAAGTTTGCTGGGGACTCTTTTAATGTTTTTCTACAAGTATAGATGGTTGCTCCTAAAGTACAAAGAAGCGCTATTATCATTCCTTGGAAAGTAAGGGAGGCATAATAACTTAATTTAATATCACCTAGTCGATACATGTTTTTATACATTTCAAAGCATAGTTCTGGTAGTAATCTATAACCAATTACTACACCAATTATTGATCCTATGATTGTAGCAAGAGTTGCATAAAGTATATATTTAAACATAATTGCTGAATCTTTATAACCTAAAGACTTCAATGTACCGATTTGGCTTCTTTCTTCTTCTACCATTCTTGTCATCGTTGTCAAACAAATCAAAACGGCGACAATAAAGAATACTAGTGGGAAAACTTTGGCTACATTATCAATTCTTTCTGTATCTTGTTCATATTGATAAAAACCAGCGTTAGAATCAATATCTAGAACATACCATTCCTCACCTGTTACTTTTTCTTCTTGTAATGTTTTTCTAATATCTGTTTTTGCTTTTTTTACAGTGTCTTCATATTTTTTACTAAACCTGCTTTCCTCTGCAGCGAGATTAATATAAGCAGTTGTTTTGACAGGACTTATAATATTTGTCTCATTCATATATAAATAGTAATCAATCGTTCCTGATAGTAAATTTGTAGAATCACGTTCTGTTGAAATATATAAGGGGCTTTCTACATATCCAGTTACTGTTACTGTTTTATTATTTATTAAGTTAGAATCTATAGTAATTTTATCTCCTATTTTTATTTCACTTCTAAAATCATTATCAACAACTACTTCGTCAACTTTTTCTGGCATTTTACCTTTGATTAATTTGGGAGTGTTTATTTTATCCTCTTTATTATAGGAAATAATCTTTGTTGCATAATCTTCTTTTTTTGTTGTAATAGCATCAAAGCTATAACCTGTTTCTACATTATATTTCTCTTCTAGTTTTTTTTCTACTTCTTCTCTTATTCCGTAGTTTGATGTGATAAAAATATCATACATGTTAGTTTTCTCATAATAGTTATCTAGGGTATTTTTCATATCAGGAGCTACTGCTCTAATACCTGCGAAAAAACCTACTCCTAATAAGACAATTATTAGAATAGAAATAAATCTTTTACTTGTTTTTACCATGCAGACAATGGTTTCTTTTAATAGTTTTTTCATTACCAGTTAATATCCTCTACTTTTTGTGGATGCTTATTTATGGTTGTTTCTTCTGCTTTTCCGTTTTTAAATCTAATAATTTTGTCTGCAATTGGGGCAATCGCACTGTTGTGAGTAATGATAATTACTGTCATTTTATCTTTTCTTGCTAGCTTTTCTAACACTTTTAAAATCTGTTTTCCTGTCTCATCATCTAAAGCTCCTGTTGGTTCATCTGCAAGTAGAATTTTAGGACTTTTCGCAACTGCTCTAGCAATTGCTACACGCTGTTGTTCCCCTCCAGATAACTGGGATGGAAAATTATTTAGCCGATTTTCTAAGCCTACCGCTTTTAATGTATTTACTGGTGATAAATGTTTTTTACATATTTCTGTTGCTAGTTCTACATTTTCTTTGGCTGTTAAGTTTTGTACTAGGTTATAAAATTGAAAGACAAAGCCAATATCATTTCTACGATATTTAATTAGTTCCTTATTTCTATATTTCGTTATATCTTTACCATCAATAATTACTTCTCCAGAGGTTACCTTATCCATTCCACCTAGAATATTTAAAGCGGTTGTCTTCCCTGCTCCGGATGGTCCTAGTATAACTACTAATTCTCCTTTATCTATGGCGAATGATGTCTCATTTAAAGCGATTACTTTTGACTCTTTTTCTCCATAAATCTTACTTACATTCTTAAATTCGATATAGGCCATAGTATCCCTCCTATCTATATTTGTATTATAACACTTTTTTGTGAAAAAAAGAGAAAACGACAGGTTTTCTCTTTAAATTGCATAAAGTAAAATACTAAAGAATTGAAGTGTTGATCCTGCTAAGACAAAAAAGTGAAAGATCGAGTGAAAATATCTTTTTTTAGAGCCAATGGCGTATAGAACAGCTCCAACGGTATAAGCAATTCCACCAGATATTAATAATATCAGTCCAGGTTTTGGTAATAGTGATGAAATACTATTATAAGAAAAGATAATCATCCAGCCCATAATTAAGTACATAATCGTTGAAGGAATTTGAAATTTTTCCAAATTAATAGCGTTTAATAATACACCGATTATAGCACTTGTCCAGATAATCCCAAAAATAATCCAGCCTGTTTTTCCGCCAATTAGACTTAGGCAGTACGGAGTATAACATCCTGCAATGAATAAATAGATATCACAATGATCTAATATTCGAAATACTTTTTTTGCTTTTAATCTTGGACTTAATGCATGATATAGACAACTAATTAGGTACATAATAATCATAGTAGAACCATAGATACATGAGGAAACAATTCCTATTGTATTATGATTTCTAGCAGAGAAGACAACAGTTAATACTAAAGCTGTTATTCCTAATAGAACACCTATCCCATGAGAGATAGAGTTTATTAATTCTTCTCCTAATGTATATTTAGGTATTGTTACTTTTTTCATAATTTCTCCTTTTTACTATACATTTTATTATATATTAAAATATATTTTTTATATAGTTCATTTGTTAAAATAGCTTGCACTTTTTTTATTTATTATACAATATCTATAGAAAAAACGCTTACTTTTCTAATAATATTATTAGGAGAAGTTCTATTTTATTCTAAATAAAATGACACTCATTCCTTAGAATCAGTGTCTGTTTTTTTATTCTATGAATTTATACCCCTACACTTTTTGTTTCTGGTAGAGTTGATGCTCCATCAATTACGATGCCTTGTCCAGTAATATAGGTAGATTCATCACTTGCTAAAAAAGCAGCTAACTCTCCTAGTTCTTCTATTGTTCCAAGGCGTCCCATTGGAATACCTGAGGCTATTCCATCTACTACACTTTGCGGATTATTGGCATTAGAATCTTTAGCAATTCCTTCTACCATTGGAGTCATAATATATCCTGGCATAATAGCATTTACATTAATATTATTTTTTACTAATTCCATAGCAAGACCTTTTGTAAAACCTAATAATGCTGCTTTAGTTGTAGCATAAGCTACTTCTCCTGTATCTGCAACCATTGGTCCTGTTACACTAGATAGATTTACAATTTTACCATAATTATTTTTAATCATATATGGTACTACTACTTGTGTCATGTTCCATGTACCTTTGATATTGATATCAAAATGATTATCTCTTACCTCATCTGACATTTCTGTAAATGGTACTAATTTAGCAATACCAGCATTATTTACTAATATATCAATTTTTCCTTTTTTAGCTATAATATCGTTTACTATTGCTGTTAACATATTTTTATCTCTGATATCAGCATTGTATCCCATTACTTTTGGATTTTGTAATTCCTGTAGTGTTTGTTGTAATTTATCAGAATAATCAATAATTACAACATCTGCTCCATACTTTAAAAATACTTTTACAATTCCTAAGCCATTTCCCATAGCTCCACCTGTAATAACCGCTACTTTTCCATCTAATTTCATATTGCACGCTCCCTTATATTATTCAATATAAGTGTATCATGTTTATTTTATCTTTTCTAGTTTTTTATAATTCTACTTTTTTGTTTTGTTAAATTTTATACTTTGACATTACTTTCCTAACTTTTTCTTCGCTATCTAATTTCGTTCTACTAAATAAGTCATATATTGGAACATCTATACTATTTTCATTCAATATTTTATTTACAGTTTCTAAATGGTCTAACACTTGATTTTCTGTATAAATTATTCCTTTTTCATTATTCTGCATTAAATGAATAGGTAATGTTAAACAGGTTAGATTTTTTAGAGAAACTTTGTTTTTTATTTGCACTTCATCTGGTAGATCACTATATCTTTTCTTTTCTAATCCTAAGATTCTCATTGTCTCTAAAGAATCCCAGTCAAAAATAGTAGGTGCAATTAATGTTGGTGTGATTATGTTTAAGTTTTCTTTTGTAAATCCTAGAGATAAAGAATTTGCTATATAACATTGATATGCAGTATATCCTTTATAAAAACTTCTTCCTTGATATGGTCTAGCATTCTTTTTCTCATTATCACAAAAAGAAATATAATCTAGTCCTTGAAAGCCTCCTTTTGTTGTATCTAAATCCTTTTGTAATCGTCTCGAATATAAATATCCGTCTTGAATTATCTTCTCTAACTTTTCTAATGATTTGTCTATATCATAATAGTCTTCATTCACTTCTATGGCATGATATAAAGTCTCTTTTTTTAACATATTCTCTCCCTTGGCTAATTATTATATATTCTTTTTTGGTTTTGTCAAAAAAAGAGATGGTCTCATCTCAATTTTTATTCGCAGATTGTACCGCCCCATTCTACTGCCGTAAATCCTTCTCTTGTAAAATGTGGTAGTTCTTGTTCTTCTATTTTTACTTCTTTATCTACTTTCTTTATATTAATCGCTACTCTTAATAAAGAATCTGGTTTTGGTGTTATCATTAATTCATTTTCTTCTTGTCGTTCTTCTGTTAGAGTATAATTTACAATACTTTTTTTATTTTGTTCTAATATTGGTAACCAATACATAATAAACTCATTTTGTTCTCTTCTTGTTAATCCTATTTGTGTTAAAGTTGTTTCTAAAAATTCTATAGCATTTTCTTTAGTTACGAAAAATCCTTCCGTAAATTTTTCTTTCGGAATATTCTTTTCATCCCAGTATAGTGCATAATAATATTTTTCATTACTATCATATAAACTTCCATCAGGTTCAGCAGTTACTTTCCATCCTGATTTATATTTAGGATAGGTTGTTAATAAGTTTTCTGGATGTTCAAATGTTACTGTCACCTTTTCTGCTTGTTCTGGATAGAGATATAGTACTGGTTTATATGATATATTTCTATCAGGATCTGGAATTGTGAAACTCACTACTATACCGACTGATAAAGCGATAGATATTAGTCCTACCCAAAATACTAATATGCTTTTTTCTCTTCTTGATTTTATCATTAAGATTATTCCTAATATTATCATCACTAATAACATTACTAAGAGTATTATATCTCTTATTTCACTCGCTGGTGTTATAGGACAATATGTTTTGAAACCAGTTCTTTCATCAATGCAAGGATTATTTTTTACTCCCGTCAAGATTAGACTAATCCCTATTATAATTATAGTACTAACCATTATATATATTGTTTTTTGTTTTAAACCTCTCATAACATCACCTATTTTGAGTATAACATGAAATTTCCTTTCCATAGCAAAAAAGACTGTAAATACAGCCTTTTACATTTATTTAGAAATTACTTCACAGATTAAGTTAGAGATTTCTGTTGGATTATCGATTGGTAGTCCAGCAATCATTTTAGCTTCACTATAAAGGATTTTTGTATATTTCTTGAATTCTTCTTTGTCCTTTTTATATAAAGATTTTAACTTTTTAGCAATTGGGTGTTTTTCATTAATTTCTAATACTGTTTGTGCTCTGATTCCCATGTCATTTGGCATAGCATCAAACACTTTTTGCATTTCGATAGAAACGTCCCCTTCACTAGTTAAACAAACTGGATGAGTTTTTAATTTATTTGTAAATCTTACCTCTTTTACTTCTTTGATTTCTTCTTGCATGTCTTTTAATAAATCTTCATTTTCTTCATTTACTTTTTTAGTTTTTTCTTTTTCTTCTTCCGTTTCTAAATCTAAATCTCCATTTTCGACATTTGCAAATTTCTTTCCTTCATATTCTTGAATCGCTGTGATTGCAAACTCATCTACATAATCTGTTAAATATAAAATATCATAGTCTTTTTCCTTTACTTGTTCTACTTGTGGAAGTGAATCAATTTTAGTGATTGATGCACCTGATGCATAATAGATTTTTTCTTGGCCTTCAGGCATATTGTCTACATATTCCTTTAGGGTTATCAACTTATCTTTTTTAGATGAGTGGAACATGATTAAGTCTTTTAATTTGTCTTTATCTTTACCAAATTCATTATAAATTCCATATTTTAATTGAACACCAAAAGTCTTAAAGAATTCTTCATACTTTTCTCGGTCTTCTTTTAACATGTTTTCTAATTCTTTTCTGATTTTAGACTCAATATTTTTAGCTATTAGTCCTAAGCTTTTAGACTTTTGTAAAATCTCTCTTGAGATATTTAATGATAAATCTTCGGTATCAACAATTCCTTTTACGAAACTAAAGTAGTCTGGCAATAAATCTGCACATTTATCCATAATTAGAACACCACTTGCATAAAGACTAAGTCCTTTTTCGTAATCCTTTGTATAATAATCGTATGGTGCGTGACTTGGGATAAATAATAATCCATTATAAGAGCACATTCCTTCTACAGATGTTTGAATTACTTTTAATGGTTTATCAAAATCATTGAACTTATCCATATAGAAGTTATTATATTCTTCTTCGGTTACTTCACTTTCTTTCTTTTTCCATAAAGGAACCATACTGTTGATAGTCTCTATTTCTTTTTTATCTTCATATTCATGCTTTTCTTCGTCTTTTAATTCATGTTTTGTTACTTCCATTTTAATTGGATAGCGAATATAGTCTGAATATTTTTTTATTAACTCTTTTAGATTGTACTCTTCTAAGTATTCACTATAGTTTTCTTCCTCTGTATCTGGTTTAATATGTAAAGAAATTTTTGTACCATTGTGTTTTTTATCACATTCTTCGATACTATATCCTTCTGCACCAGTAGAAATCCATTTATAACCTTTTTCACTATCTACAGATTTTGTTTCTACCTCAATGCAGTCACTTACCATGAATGCTGAGTAGAAACCAACACCAAACTGTCCGATAATATCTACTTTATCTTTTTTTGTCATATTTTCTTTGAAACTTAGTGATCCAGACTCTGCTATGGTACCTAGGTTTTTGTCCAATTCTTCTTCTGTCATACCAATACCATTATCTTCAATTACTAGGATTCTATTGTCTTTATCATAATCAATTTTTATCTCTAACTTATCCTTTTTTACTTTTATTTTCTTATCTGTTAGAGAACGATAATATAATTTATCAATCGCATCACTAGCATTTGATATTAGTTCTCTTAAAAAGATATCTTTATTTGTATAAATAGAATTAATCATTAAATCTAATAATCGTTTAGATTCTGATTTAAATGCTTTTTTCTTCATTCTTCCATCTCCTTCATATACTTTATTTATAGCACCTTAATTAGCAGTTGTCAATATAGAGTGCTAATTTTTTTCTTTAGAAAAAGTCATTATAGCATGACTTTGTCCAATTCTTTTTGTAGTTTATTTTCTTTGTCTTCTAATATTATAATTTCTTTTCTGCTTTTATTTGATAACGGGATTGAGGTTATGATATTATCTTTAATCACTTGCAATCTTTTTTTATCTACACCTAAACATAAATAATTATATTTTTCTTCTTTTTCAAGAACTTTTACTTTTAAAAATGCTTTTTCTATATTGTTCTTTATTGCTTTTAACACTTGATAAGTATAACTACTATATACCAAGTTTTTATCATCACAAAAAATATTTAATATTTTAGCATGATCATTATATTCTATGATTAATAAGTGGTTTTCTATAATAGCATAATATTTTCCATTTACACTCTCTAAAAAAGATAGATTTCCTTCGATTAGTTTTTTCTCATCTTTTAATACTGGGAAAAATTCAATTAAATTATTCTCCCATAAATCACAATTTAGACTTGCTTGATATTCAATTAAATCATTTGTGTTCATAACTACAGACAAGATTTCCATAGCTAATTCTCCCATGATATTAGGCACATGTTCAAACATTAAAGCCATTGTTTCAAAAAGAAACTTCCACTCTTTTGGTAAATATCTTGTCATATGAAAGTCATAAGTCTTTTTATCAATATGGATGTCTAAATCTATTTTAAAGTTATCTATATTTTTATTTCGTTTATCTCTAGTTTCTTTTTTTTCATATTTTGAAAGTTTGGCCTTGACTTGATCTACAATATAAGTAACACTATTTATATTTATAAATTGATAACAAAAATACTCTTCTACTTTATTTGTATCTATTATATCCATGGGGATATATAACACTTTGAATTTCTCTATACTGCTACTATATACTAAAGCTAAATAAAAATTAGCATTATTATAATTTGCAATATGAATTTCTATTATTGGATATTCTTTTTTCTTTTTAATAATTTTTTTTATTAATTCTTTTTTATCTTTATGACGCATACCTAACCCTTTTCTTTACTACAATTTTATTATAGCATGCTTTCTTATTTTTTTGTTATGTTTGTACGTTTTTTTACTTTAATTGTCATCTTTTGTGTTAATTGTTAGTTTACACTATTCTAAACTTTCTGCCCAGGATACTATTTTATCCCAGGTGGCAGGACCTACTACGCCATTTTCTGGTAAGCCATATTTTTTTTGAATGGCTTTGATAGATTCTTCTGTTAAATCATCAAATGTTCCATTTATTCTTACTCCTGGTATTTGATGTGTTTTATCACAGATGGTATATAGAAATTTTTGTAAATTTTCTATATCATCTCCCGTCATACCTTTAGATAAAAATATACCAGGATATATTTTATCTTCATAATATAGATATTCTGAAGGAATTTCTGTTTTTGTCTGGTTATATGCTGTTACTAAGTCATTCCATGTTTCTCTATCAACAATTCCAGTAGCGTCTTTTCCATATGATGTTTGAAAAGACATTAACATTTCTTGCGTATTTTCTGTGAAATCTTCTCCCGAAAGGTTTAGTTTTGGAATGTTAGTATTAAAATAGGATAAAAAGTTCAAAAGATAATTTAATATTCTAATATATGGTCCACTTTCCCCTAATGCTAGTGTATCTCCATAAGGAAATTCCACTTCTTCAATAGCAATTCCTTCTCCTGCCAAATCTGCTATTTTTTTTACAGCATTATATAGATATTTTACTTCATACCAGGTAGCTTTATCCACTTCTCCTGTAATTGGAAGATCAAATACTTCTTGGAATTTTCTTACACTTTCTTCCATATCTGTTGTAAAAAATATATTTTCTTCTTCTATTTTTGGAATCGCTGGATAATTATTGCTAATTCTATTTAATTGTACTTTTAACTGTCTTACAAAGTTTCCCGCTGATCCTAGACGAAATGGAAACCCAGGATACGATGGAACGTTAGGAGATACTGGGGCATTGTAAATTATTTCTATATCATCTCCATAATATCTTTTTAATATTTCTATTGGGGAAAAGCCTTGTTTTGCTAAATCAACACTTCCCCATTGGGATAGTCCACTGCAAGTAGTATTAATACCATCACAATAAGTTGCAAATAGTGGTTGAATCTGCTCTCCTTTTACAATGTAGTTATTAAATATGTCATCTACAATTTGAGAAATTGTTTCAAAAAATTGAGAATCTTCTTGAAAAGTTTGGTCATATGCTGGTGATGATGTAATATCAAAATTATATCCTTGAGATGGATACCATTCGTTATAAATTCTATTTAAAGCATAAGAAATTTGAGCAAGAATATTAGCTTTAATTGCATCCGTTGGCCATGATGGATAGATTTCATTAGATGCCACATTTTTTATATATTCTGGGAACGATACCGTTATATTTTTAGCAGCACTATCTGGTGGACCTAAGTGTACTACTATTTCTGTTGGTACTATTGGAGTTCTTGCAGCCATATTATTTTTCTCCTTCCATATCGACTTCCGGAATCATTTTAATATATTGAATTACTCCTGTATTTCCAAATATCGCAACATCATATTTTTTTATTCTTTCGTAGCCCTCATGAATTGCTGTTACATCATAGACAGTATATTTAGGAGTAGAGCCAGGCTTATAATCTGTATCTTCCTCTGGGGATGGTAATTCGATATTACTAATCATTCCACTAGAATCTGTTTTACCAGCGAAAAACAGAACCTTTTTTCCATCTATATCTTTTGTGATAATAATGTCTGTATCAGGAATTGGGATTGCTTGATATGCAGTAAATACTTCTACCTTCAACCTTCCAGTAGATGGATTCTCCTTTATAAACTCCTGATAACTTTCTGTTTTTTTAAATTCTTCAAAGCTTACTAAATTCATTATAATTCCCTCACTTTCAGTACTTGACCTATTTGTAAGCTAGTAGAGGTTAAATTATTTAAATCCATTAAGTTTATTACTGATGTATTGTAGCGCCTTGCAATATCATATAAATTATCTCCTTTTTTTACCGTATACGTTTCATATTTTGGTTCTATATACCCTTCTCCGAAACATTCTTTTCCTATTATCGTTGGAGTTTCCTCTGTGGGTATTCTTAGAATTTGTCCAACAGAAAGAATAGTTGTTTGTAAATTATTAGTTTGCATAATGTCATCTACTGTTGTATTAAATAATCTTGCAATGCTGTAAAGACTATCTCCTGCTTTTACTTCATATTCTTTATAGTCGGTAGTTATGTTGGTTGTTGGAATTTTTAATATTTGTCCTATCGATAATAGATTGCTTGATAACCCATTTGTTTGTTTTATTGTTTCTACCGTTATCTCATATTTTTGTGCAATTGCATAAAGACTGTCCCCGCCTTTTACTATATATGTGATATAAGCTTCTTCTGTTTCTCCTTCCGTCGGTACTTTTAGCTGTTGTCCAATGGAAAGAGATGTTGTTTTTAAATTATTTAGTTCTATTAACTCATCTACTGTCGTATTGTATTGCTTAGCTATTTCATATAATGTATCTCCTGCTTTGACTGTATAGATAGTTGTATTTTGATTTATTGGTATTTTTAGTTCCTGTCCTACAGATATTGTATTATTAATTAAATTATTTTCTCTTTTAATTGTTTCTATGGGAATTCCAAATTGTCTACTAATACCATATAGAGTATCTCCCTTTTGCACTATATAGTTTCTCATACTTCACCTCAGTTTAATATATGTATTTAGGTAAATTATTATCTCTTTTTTCTGATATTTAACATATCTTATTAATGAAAGGAGGAAACATATGTTACCAAATTGGAATCAAAACGATGATTGCCCAGAACGTCCAAGGCCAAATCGTCCTAGGGTAGTCTTTTGTCTTTTCCCTACTGGTCCTACTGGAGCAACCGGCGGAATTACTGGGCCTACTGGACCTACGGGGGCTACTGGTCCTACGGGTCCTACTGGACCTGCGGGAAGTGGTCTTACCACATTAGGATATTTTCCTGATTTCGCATCTTTTATTGCTGCTCATCCTACAGGAAACCCTGGAGACTCTTATGTTGTAGGTGGAACTGTTTATATGTGGGATGCAGCTACCGCCAGCTGGGCTGCAACTCCTATTATCCCAGGACCTACTGGGCCTACGGGGGCTACCGGTCCTACCGGATCTACAGGTGCTACTGGTGCCACTGGACCTACGGGGGCAACTGGTGCCACACCAAATTTAACTATAGGTACTGTATCTACTGGTACTCCTGGTAGTACGGCTTCTGCGAGCATTACGGGGGTTAGTCCAAATTTCGTGCTTAATTTAACTCTTCCTCAAGGGCCTACAGGAGCTACCGGAGCAGCAGGTGCGACTGGAATCACTGGACCTACTGGTGCAACTGGACTTAGTGTTACTGGTCCTACCGGACCTACGGGGGCTAGCGGTGCTGCCGGTGCGACTGGTGCCACTGGACCTACGGGGGCTACCGGACCTAGTGTGACTGGTCCTACTGGTCCTACAGGAGCTAGCGGTGCTAGTGTTACTGGACCTACCGGGCCTACAGGAGCCACTGGGCCTAGTGTTACTGGTCCTACCGGACCTACAGGAGCTAGTGGTGCAACTGGTGCGACTGGTGCCACAGGACCTAGTGTTACTGGTCCTACCGGACCTACAGGAGCTAGTGGTGCAACTGGTGCGACTGGACCTACCGGACCTAGCGTTACTGGACCTACTGGACCTACGGGGGCTAGTGGTGCAACTGGTGCGACTGGACCTACCGGACCTAGCGTTACTGGACCTACTGGACCTACAGGAGCTAGTGGTGCAACTGGTGCGACTGGACCTACCGGACCTAGTGTTACTGGACCTACCGGACCTACTGGTCCTACTGGTGCCACTGGACCTACTGGACCATAATCTGTATAAAAGTTCTCATCTTGAGAACTTTTTATTATTTCTTTTATTTCTTCATTTTTATCTTCTTATTACATATAGTTAAAAGAAAGGGTGAATTTATGAAAGTATGTGTTTATGCAATTTCTAAAAATGAAGAGAAATTTGTAACGAAATGGGTCAATTCTATGAAGGAAGCGGATGAGATCTATGTCTTAGATACCGGTTCTACTGATAATACTGTCTCCTTGTTAAAAGAGGCCGGTGTACATGTGAAACAAGAAATCATTTCTCCATGGAGATTTGATGTTGCGAGGAATAAATCGTTAGAACTTGTTCCGGACGACTGTGATATTTGTGTTTGTACAGACTTTGATGAGGTCTTTGAACGAGGCTGGCGTGAAAAAATTGAAAATGCTTGGGATGAGAATACTACTCGCTGTCAATATACTTATCATTGGAGTCTGGACGAAAAAGACCAACCAATCGTTAGTTTCTTTTTAAATCAAGTTCACAAAAAGAAAGGTTATCAATGGACTCATCCTGTTCATGAAGTATTGTCTTACACTTTAGGGGAAGAAGTAGTCGCAAGTTGTCTTGATGTCGTTTTAAAGCATTATCCTGACTCTTCCAAATCTAGAAGTAGTTATTTGCCATTACTTGAACTTTCTGTTCGTGAAGATCCAGATGATGATAGGAATATGCATTATCTTGGACGAGAATATATGTATTACGAAATGTGGGATAAAGCTATTGAAACTCTCAAAAAACATCTAACTTTGCCTAGAGCAGTTTGGAAAGATGAGCGAGCTGCTTCGATGCGTTTTATAGGTCGCTGTTACAAAAATATAAAAAATTATGATGAAGCTAGATGCTGGTATGATTTAGCTATGAAAGAGGCACCACATTTGAGAGATGCTTTCGTTGAAAAAGCCTTGATGGAATATGAGTTAGAGCATTATGAAGTAGTTGAAGACTTGTGTTTTCGAGCCTTAGAAATTAAGTCTCACGAACAAACTTATATTAATGAGCCTTTTAGTTGGAATAGTACTATTTATGATTTATTATCTATTAGTGCTTATCATTTAAAAAGATATTCACAAGCTGTTTATTTTGTGGATATTGCTTTAACTTATTTACCTAATGATACTCGATTGATGAATAATAGAAAAATATTTAAAGAAAAAGAAAGCTAATTTTTGCTTTCTTTTGTCATCCCAGGAAACAAATCTATTCTACCCTCTTTATAACTTTCTAGTACTTTATTCCAAATAACACTCTCTACAAACCTGCCTTTCTTAGGATGCATTAAGTAGCGAATGGTTAATTCAATATGGTCATCTACAATTTTTGTATATATTGTAGGATCGTATTTATTAAAATATACTCTATTTGTGGTATTGATATCATTAATCTGAGCTTTCATTTTTTTAGGGATATTTTTGATTACTTCTATATTATTTACAATTTTATATAATTCCTGCTTATTTTTTACTAAATCGCAATCCATAGTAACTTTTACTGTTAATTCATCCCAAATATATTTAAACCCTTTATTTAGATTTCTCACTGGTTCAGAAAACACAATAGAGTTTGGAAAAGTTACAATTACTCCTGTTGATTGGCCATGTTTTTCATCAGTAGAGATTTCTAATACTTCAAAGTTTAGGGAGGAAATATTCATGACATCTCCGCGTATATCTTTTACTTCTATTCTATCTTCTACTTGAAATGGTTTTTTTACTTTTATATAAATTCCACAGAAGAAGTTTAAAATAAGTTCACGCAAAGCTATCGTCATTGCTGCTGAAGTAACACTAATTAGAGTCATTAAATTTTGAATGTAGTCATTCCATATAAATAATAAGAAAATGACTTCTGTTACATTTAAAACAATTTGAATTGCTTGATTAATAAAATATTCTTTTCTTCCTTCTATCTTTTTTCGAATTGTTCTTCTACCAATTTTTTTAAAAAAAGTAAATAATATCAATACAATTGTAGTTGATAAGATTAAAGAAATATATGTTTCATTTATTGTAGTTAATCCACTTAAATACTTACAAAATCTATCAAAATACTCCATACTATTCCTCCCTTATGGGTTATCATTATATCATTTTTTATATTTTTTTTGAAGTTATCTAACTAAATCTATGTTATACTAGACATATTATTGACACTTTGGAGGTATATATTTTATGGTTATTGGAATTATTGGAGCTTTTGATGAAGAAGTTGAGAAATTCATTGAAGTTTTTAAGTTAAAAAAAGAACAAGACGTGATTTGGGATATTTATTTGGGAGAATATCAAGAAAAAAAGTTAGTTGTATGTCGTTCAGGAATTGGGAAAGTAAATAGTGGAGCAATGACACAGTATCTTATTGATTATTTTCATGTTGATTTGATTATTAATTCTGGGTGTGCTGGCAGTTTACTTAGTAAAGTGAAAATTATGGATGTTATTCTTAGCAATTACGTTACTTATCATGATTTCCAACCTACCAGAATTATGGAATATAGTGTTCCTGAACAAGGAAAAGTTAGTGCTTCTACTAAATTAATTCATATTGCAGAAGATGCTTTAAAAAAGTTAGAAGTGGATAATTATTATATTGCTCCTATTGCTAGTGGGGATTGTTTTGTTACTGATGCTAAAATGAGAGATTATATTTATAAAACCACGGGAGCTTATGCTGTTGATATGGAAAGTGCTTCTATTGGACATATTTGTAAATTAAATCATATTCCTTTTTTATCGGTTCGTACTATTTCGGATTTCTCTGATGGAGAGGAAGATTTTGAAGTTATCGCTGCTTACAAATCCAGCCAATTAGTTAAAATTATGATTGAGGCATTATAAAAAGATAGCTTATTATTGTTCGTTAGCTATCTTTTTTAATTCGTTAAATAGAAATTCTTTGGCTTGTTCATTTTTTTCTTCTTGGATTTGTTTTGCTAAAGTTTTTAATTTTGTTTTCTTTTTTGAGTCCATATCTAGGTAGTCTAGTTGTTCTAGAAATTCTTCTATCATTTCATTAATTGTCATTTCTTCTTCATCTTCTTTACTTAATAAATCCTTTAGAATTCCTGTCTTTTCTAATTCTTCTTCTGACATAAACTACTCCTCTTTTCTCTTTTTTATTATATCATAAAGTTTGAGTAATTGCACCTTTCCCATTTTTACAAGTAATATGGGCTATACTTCCATTAATGATAGTCATTTTAGGTGGTACGTGCCCTATATCTGCATTAAAAATTAACGGAATATCCGGGAACAATTTTTTTAAAGCATCTTGATATGAAAAATCTTTGTAAAAACAACTTGGCACTGCCACTCTTCCAATAACCATTCCTCTTATATATTGAAACCATCCTGCTTCTCTCATTTGAAATAGAGTTCGATAGAAGACTTCTACTGATAGTTCGCAAACATCAAAGTACCAAATGATTCCATCTTCTTTATATCTTTCTATAAAGTCTTTTGTATAGTCATATGAAGTTCCTATTATATCTTTTAGACAATCTAGGCAACCTCCAATCATTCGTCCCTTTATGTTTACTTCTCCATTTAAGTCTTCCCAGTAGACTGGTTCCGTTAGATGATAGCCATCTGTTTCTTCTAACCAGTCTTTTTGATAAAAAGCAAAACTTTTTTGTTCTACTATCTTCCCTCTTAGAATTTCTAAGGTGTTTTTTAGGCATTGATGTAGTTTTGTTTGATTGAAACTACCTGCATTACAACCATATAAGGTGGCGATATCTAATTTTGTTGTTGTAATGTATAAAAGCGCTGTAGGGTCAGAATACCCCATTATCCATTTTGGATTTTTTCTTATGCTTTCCCAGTTAATAGATGGTAGCATATCTACTAAAAAATCTCCACCTGTTGCACAAATAATCATTTTAATATTTGTATCCGTAATTAGTTCATCTAATTCTTTACTTCTTTTTTCTCCGGTTGTAGACGTAATACCTTTATTTCTAACACTTGCGGTTTCTTTTATTTGATATCCATTTTTTGTTAATGTTGTGAGAGATTTTTCAAAAGACTCAATATTGTCTCCTACTCCTTGCGATGGTGCAGTAATTCCAATAGTATCTTTCTCTTTTAAAAATTTAGGATATAGCATTATTTTCTACCATTCGATTATCTAAAATGTGATTTATAACTATTAAAATAATACTTATTGCTAACATTATTCCAGAAGTTATTAGCATTGGAGTCGCTTCTATTTGCATAGTTCCTTCTATTGACTCTATTACTAAGTTTATAATTAAGGAAATACTTCCACCAATTAGTGCAACGAAAAGGGCTGCGATGATTCCTGCTATTCCTACATTGACAATCCATTTGTAATATGGCTTTTTTAATAATGCAATGGCTACTATAATAATAACTGATATGATAATGGCACCAATAATAAATTCATCTGATGTGATTGTGTTATAACCATCTACCATAGTTTGAGCATCTTCTGGCATTTCTTGTCTTGCTTCTTCTATTATTTGCTGATAACTATTTTCTACTTCTTCGCTTTCAAACGCTTCTTCTATTGCTTGATTTAGTTGGTCATCAGTTATCTCTCTTCCAATTGCTTTTTCTACCATATCTTTATTTCCATGTAGAATATTTTTGATATCTTCTTCTAAATTAACATCATCGATTTGATCTTTCGATAAGTCTTCTATGATACGATTACTGTATTTTTCCACAAAAGCATTAATTTCTTCATCATTTTCAATTGTATCTTTGATTTTGCTATATTCTTCCTCTGATAGTCCTTCTAAGTTTTCTGTGATAGTCTCTGTCATCTGATTGGTAATTTCTTCTTTAAAATACTGTCCAACCAAATCGTTGTTAATTGTTCTTTCAGCATACATTACTGTTGGTATTAAAGTAAATGTAAATACTAATACCGTCGTTAAAATTCCTCTAATAAATGTTTTCATAACTCCTCCTTTATTTCCCTTATTATATCATGAAAAAAAGTAATTCTATCCCAAGAATTACTTTTCTATCTATGGTTTACATTTTGACCTGTCTTTATTAGTCTTTTTGCTTTTTCTATACCATTGTACAAGACTTCATCTACTTCTTCTCCATGGATGCTCTTTGCTGAGTTATATGCAAGCATACAAATCGTCATTGGCCCTACAGCTCCTGTTGGTGGAGTAATTAATGATACCTTATCATATACTTTATCAAAGGCTACATCTCCTACTGTTTTTCCATTCTTATTTTTATGCACTCCCACATCGATAATAACAGCTCCTTCTTTTACAAACTTTTCTGTTATATATTCTTGTTTGTTTAGAGCTGCTATTACGATATCACAGTCTCTAGTAATACTTTCTAAATTTTGGGTTTTAGAATGGCAGATAATTGGAGTGGCATTATTTTGTAACATTAATTCTGCAAGTGGTTTACCTACAATATTACTTCTATTAATAATTGCTACTTTCTTTCCTTCAAGTGAGACATCGTATGCTTTTAGTAGCATTTCTATTCCACGAGGAGTGCATGGTATCAATGTAGTATCTCCTGTTGATAGTTTACCTGCCGATAGAGAGGTTAGTCCATCCACATCTTTTTTAGGACTAATCATATCTAACAGTCTTCTTTCTTCTCCTTTTAAATTTTCTGGTAAAGGAAGTTGAATCATCATACCAGTGATTGTTTTATCACTATTTATTCTTGTTATATAGTCTTCTAGTTCTTCTTTCGACATTTCGTTAAAATGAACACTCATAAAGTCAATGATTGTTTTATTTGAGATTGTTCTTTCTTTCATTTTAGCATACATCTGTCCACCAAAGTCACTACCAATTGATAAATCAACCACTCTAGGTATTGTTTCTTGTTTCCTTAATAAATATTTATTTAATTCTTCATATAAAATGCTGCTGACTTGCAAACCGTTTATTTTTTTATTCATACCTAGCCCTCTTTTCTCTTTTATTTACCTTTATTATAACATATGTATTCGCTTTTTCTGCCTCAAAAAAAAGAGTAGCAATAACTACTCTTTTATCATATAATTGTTATCTTGATAATCTATGGTCACTGTATCTCCAGGTTTCACTTGTCCTGCTATTATCTTTTTAGAAAGCATTGTCTCAATTGTTCTTGATACTAGTCGTTTTAAAGGTCTTGCTCCATAGTTGATATCATATCCATCATTTATTAGTTGAGTTCTTGCTTTATCAGTTAAATTGATTTTTAAATCGACATCTTTTAATCTGTTTTCAATTTCAGCTATAATTTTGTCTAAGATATGACCAATCGCATCTTTTGTTAATGGATTGAAGACAATAATCTCATCGATACGGTTAATAAATTCTGGCCTAAAATGTTCTCTTACTTCTTTCATTACTAAATCGGTATTACCATCTAATATATGTTCACTACCTAAGTTGGATGTCATGATAATAATAGTATTTTTAAAATCAACTGTTCTACCATTAGAGTCTGTTACTCGTCCATCATCTAGAATTTGTAGTAATAAGTTTAATACTTCTGGATGGGCTTTTTCTACTTCATCGAATAGAACTATACTATACGGATTACGTCTTACAGCTTCTGTTAATTGTCCACCTTCTTCATATCCTACATATCCTGGAGGAGATCCAATTAGTCTAGAAACCGAGAATTTTTCCATGTATTCACTCATATCTATTCTTACCATATGGCGTTCGTCGTCAAATAGTTCATAAGCAAGCGTTCTAGCAACTTCTGTTTTTCCTACTCCAGTTGGTCCTAAGAACAAGAAGGAGGCAATTGGTCTATTTGGGTCTTTAATACCACTTCTTGACTTAATTACGGCATCACTTACTAATTCTAATGCTTCGTCTTGCCCCATGACACGTTTTTTCATGTTATCCTCTAAAGATAATAGTTTTTCCTTTTCACTGCTTACTAATTTTGCTACTGGAATATTTGTCCATTTAGCAATGATTTTCGCAATATCATTTTCAGTTACAGTATCACTTAATATTTTATTTTTTTCTGTGTTGTTTAATTCTTCTAGTTCTTTTTCTAATTTTGGAATCGTACCATGTCTTAAGATTGCGGCTTGCTCTAGGTCATATTTATTTTCAGCTTGATCAAGTTTAAATCTTGCCTCTTCTATTTCTTTTTTCTTTTTCTTGATATTTTCATTTAAATTCTTTTCTTTGTTCCAAGCTTCTGTTAATTCTTGTTCTTTTTGTTTCATCGTTATTAGATTTTTATCAATATCTTCTCTACGTTTTTTAGAAATCTCATCCTTTTCTTTTTTGATAGCCTGACGTTCAATTTCTAATCGCATAATTCTATGAGTTAAATTATCTAGTTCAAATGGAACAGAATCCATTTGTACACGAATTGTGGCACAAGCTTCATCTACTAAGTCGATGGCTTTATCTGGTAAGTATCGATCTGTAATATATCTATTAGATAATGTTGCAGCTGCAATTAATGCTTTATCTTGAATCGTTACACCATGGTGGATTTCAAAGCGTTCTTTTAGTCCACGAAGAATGGTAATGGTATCTTCCACATTTGGTTCTTCTACTTTAATTTTTTGGAAACGTCTTTCTAAGGCGCCATCTTTTTCAATGTATTGTCTATATTCATTTAGAGTTGTTGCTCCTATTACATGGATTTCTCCACGAGCAAGCATTGGTTTTAAGATGTTAGAAGTATCCATTGCCCCTTCTGTTCTACCAGTACCTACAATCATATGAATTTCATCAATAAACATGATGATGTCGCCTTCGCTTTTTTTGATTTCATTTAAGACGTTTTTTAATCTCTCTTCAAATTCGCCACGGTATTTAGCACCAGCAACTAATGATGCCATGTCTAGTTCCCAAACAGTTTTATCTTTTAGACTAGATGGTACATCACCTTTAATAATTCTCAATGCCAATCCTTCTACGATAGCAGTTTTTCCTACACCAGGTTCACCAATTAGAACTGGATTATTTTTTGTTTTCCTTGATAATACTCTGGTGATACTACGAATTTCCTCATCACGACCAATAACAGGGTCAATTTTTCCCGCTTTTGCATCAGCTGTGATGTCACGACCATACTTTTCAAGTACATTTTCTTCTTGTTGCTCATTATAATTATTATACATATTATCACCCCTTCATTGTTCATTATACTCTGTTTTTAGCACTTGTCAATATAGAGTGCTAATTTTTTCAAATAAAAAATACTCTCTATTTAGAGTATTCTTTTACTAGATATAAAATTACTTAATCTTTCTTTTAAAGACTTTTGTGTAGGTGCTCTAAATGTTGATATATTTACTTGACTATTCATTTCTATATCTACCATTCCTTGGAATGTACTATTTTCATCATATAATCGTTCTAAATATTTTGATGCAATTGCTTCACTTCTATCACTAGGTGTTGCATTGGCATATTCCTTTACAGAACTTAAAAGTGTTTCTTTTCCTATGTTCATTATCATGTCTGCACTTTTTCTAGAAAAATAATTATACCATCCAATTTTGTCATCCAATAAAGCAGTTAGTGCATCGCGAGCACAAGCACTGTTCTTATCTGCTGTTGTTTGTAATATTATTCTTTCTACTTTATCTTTGTTGTTTTCTTTCTCTCTTTGTTTTTTTTGTTGTTGGTATGTCATTTTAGGTGATGTATCACTATGTCCAACTCTTTCTGTAATCATTGGTCTACTTCCACCATCATATTTTAACATTATTCCATCATATGCAATTCCGCCATCTACACAGTGAACCATTAGAGTGCTTCCATCTTTTCTTTCTAAATCTAGGTTCTTTCCTTGACGTGATTCTAATGGGGTATGACCAATAATTTCTATAATTCCTTTCCTTGGTACATCTTCTGGTAAATATTTATCTTGTCCTTTTCTAAACCAAAGTATGTCTGAAATATATCTATAATTTTTACTGTTTGAGCCATATTGTCTTTTTAATCTATGTACATTTTCTAAAGAATATTCTGGGGCTCTATCATATAATCGTTGATTAAAGAATGCATGTGCTAAAGCGTATTTTTTATCACCAAATTCATGCATTTGTTGTAATGGTTGCTTACCCAACCAATCTGTAAGTTCATTTAATAATCTTGGGTTTCTTCTTCTTAAATATTCTATATCTTCTATAGTAGCAGATCCTCCATTTATTTGTAGTAGTCGTTCTGCGTCTTGGTCTTGATATTTTGCATAATCGTATAATGCTGCATCATGGTTTCCTGGAATGTAGACAATTCTATTAGGATATCTATCTGCTAGTTCTTTAACTTCTAATAATAAGTCCAATCCGTATTTACCGTTCCAGTCTTCTCCTCTGTCTGTAGTATCTCCTAGAATAAAAACTTTATCATATTCATTTAAATAATATTTTTTTACTTTTTCTAATGGCCATTCCATAGAATGAAAATCACTTACTGCTACAAATGAATTTGGCACGAGAGTTTTATTCATCATAATTTTCCCCCTCATTTTATGTTGACTAATTATAACATAAGAAGGCAAAAATGTCAAGTTTACACTATCTTTAGTATTTCTCTTCTCTATAAAGTTTTTTTATTGCTATTATAAATTATAGAGGTGATATTATGCATATTTGGTACGATATAGAAAATAAGGGTACTTATCAGAAAAAACTTCATCAGACAATTCTAATTACTATTACTATTCCTATTTTTGTTGTTATCTTATTGTCAATTTTATTAATACTTAATCAAGACACTCCTTTAAATAGTAGTTCTTACTTATATGCTATTTCCGTTATTATATTTATTTTATTCTTTGTTGGAGTTGGACTTTTTTCTGGAATTCGTAGTATTAAATCCAATATCTTAAAATTTATTTTTGTACGGACTATTCATAATAAATTACTGGTACTACATATTCAGGAAGCAGGATTTACAAATCTATTTGGAAAGACATTTTTCAATGGTCATATAGATCATGGGATCGTTTCTCAAATGCGTAGTGCTGTTCAGAATTTGCAAAATATAGATACTACTCAGCAAATATTGGATTCTTTAGGGAACTTTCACATCTTATATAATATTGAAACAGAGGTTACTCCTTATGAGGATTTTGGTTGGGAAATAGAAAAAGTAACACGTATTTCTAATCGCTTCTTTTATTACCATATTATTTATCAGGCAAAACGCGGTGATAGAAATTTTACTACTAGTATCAATATTCCTAAAAATTATCCTGGAATAGATCAGTTATTATATATATTTAAGCAACAAGAAAACTAGTATTTTAATTTTATATTTGAGATTTTTAGGAAGAAAAAACGACTTATTGTTCAGTCGTTTTCTTTTTCTCATCCTTTAACTGTTTTTTTAATATGATAAAGAATAAGACAATTCCCATACCAAGTAGTATATGACCCATTCCACTTATCCCACTAATCATTTTATCATACATCATATTAGTATTTTTTGTAATATCAAATATTCCTCTTATCCATAACATGATTCCAGTTACTATTAATCCTAAATTATAGATAATATAAAATATTTTGAATTTTTTATCTTTTGTCATATGAAATGATTTTTCTAATAATAGAACAATCAGGAAGAAGAACATTCCTAGTACAAAGAAATGGGAATGAGTTAGGCTCCAAGTTGTTGGTTCTGTTAACTCTAGAAATTTACTTCCTTCTCTATATATTACTCCACATAGCATTGCTATTAATGCATAAACAAATGCAGTGTTTGTTAATCTTTTTATACTTCTACTCCTTTATTTTTCTTCTTTTGGGGCAAATAATTTGATAATTTCAGATACTATTAATGGTACAAAAGATAAACCTATTGCAATTGACCATTGTGTGCCACTTAATGTCACAATTGAGAAAAATTTGCTTAGTGCTGGAACAAAGATTATCACCATTAGTATTAAAACTGATGCTAACATTGCTAAAAATAACATCTTATTTTTTGGTTGTTCTTTAGAAAAGAAAGATATTGTATTAGAATGTTGATTCATTGCATGTACAATTTGTGATAAGCACAACGTAATAAAAGTCATTGTTACAGCTGTTTCATAATTTTGTTGTAAACCTACAAAATATGCTGTAAAAGATAATAGCGTTAATAATGCTCCATAATAAGCAATATTAAAAATCATTCCTTTTTCAAATAATGTTCCTTTTTTTGTTGGTGGATGTTTCATCGTGTTTTTGTTAGCAGGGTCTACTCCTAGAGCTAATGCTGGCAAGGTATCTGTGATTAAGTTTACAAATAAAATATGTACAGCAAGAATTGGAGTTTGTAAATTAAAGACCATTGCTAAAAGTATCGTTAATACCTCCGCAATATTTCCCGTTAATAAAAATTGAATTACTTTTTGAATATTCCTATAAATTCTTCTTCCTTCTTTGATTGCTACTTCGATGGTTGAAAAATTGTCATCCAATAATAGCATATCGGCAGCATCTTTAGCTACATCTGTTCCATTTTTTCCCATAGCAATACCGATATCTGCAGTATTTAATGCTGGAGCATCATTTACTCCATCACCTGTCATTCCTACAATTTCATGTTGTTCTTGTAGGGCATTTACAATATCTAGTTTATCTTTTGGACTAACTCTAGAGAATACACTAATCTTTGGTAATTTTTTTAGTAACTCTTCTCTTGTCATTTCATGGAATTCTTCTACATTGACAGCTAGATCAGAATCACTGTAAATACCAAGTTGTTTGGCAATTGCAACTGCAGTTTTCTTATGATCTCCCGTAATCATTATTACTCTTACGCCAGCTTCATGACAACTTTTGATAGATGCCATTACCTCTTTTCTTGGAGGGTCAATCATACCTGTAATTCCTAGAAAAATCAAATCATTTTCTACTTCTTTTTCTGTTAACTTTGTTGTTTTGTAAGCAAATCCTAAACTTCTAAGTGCATGATCTGCAAGGTAATCACATTTGTCTGTGATGGCTTTTTTATCTTCCTCTGTTAATTTTTGCTTTTTTCCATTAATTAGTGCATAATTACATTTCTTTATTAATTCTTCAGGCGCTCCCTTAATATATGCTGTTTTTTTATTTTTTTCATCTTTACATATTACAGTCATTAATTTTCTATCAGAATCAAATGGTTTTTCATATTCTTTTGTATTTTCTTTTATAATCTTTTCAATATTATATTTATTTTTCTTTGCAAATTGTAGTAGTGCTCCTTCTGTTGGATCTCCTTGTATTTCCTCTTTTATAATACTGGCATTATTACAAAGTACTCCACAATAAATTAATAAATCTGTTATTTTGTTATCTTTATTTTCCAATAAATTATCTGCTGTATAGAATTCTGTTACAGTCATTTTATTTTCGGTTAATGTTCCTGTTTTATCTGTACATATTACAGTTGCACTACCTAGGGTTTCTACGGCTGGCAATTGTTTTACAAGTGCTCTTTTTTCAGCCATACGTTGTACGCCTATTGCCATTACTACTGTTACTGTTGCAGGTAATCCCTCTGGTATTACTGAAATTGCTAAAGATATAGCAATCATTAATATATCAATTAGGTTTTGACCATGAATTAGTCCAATAATAAAAATTAAAATACTAATAATAATTCCTAAGATACTTAATACTTTACCTATTTTATTTAGTTTTTGTTTTAATGGGGTTTCTAGATTATTATCTCCATCTAACAATTTAGCAATAGTTCCAATTTCTGTATTCATTCCAATATTAGTAACTACACCGATACCAGTACCATTATTAATAATCGTAGAAGAAAATCCCATATTTCTTCTTTCTCCCAATGGCTCTTCTTTTTCACTTATATAGTTTCTATCTTTTTCTACAGGAACGCTTTCTCCTGTTAATGCCGATTCATCTACTAATATATCATGTTCTTCTAGCCATCTTATATCAGCTGGTATAATGTTTCCGGCTTCTAAGTAAACAATATCTCCTGGAACTAAATCCTTGGCCAATACTTTTTCTTTTTTTCCATTTCTTAGTACTAAAGAATGGGGAGCATTCATGTTCTTTAACGCTTCTAAGGCATCGCTTGCTTTTTTCTCTTGAATTACACTAATTAAAATATTAATGCCAATAATAAATAGAATTACTGCTCCTTCTAATGTTTCTCCAAGAACAAATGATAAAATTGATGCAATTAATAGAATAATAATCATTTTATCTGTTAATTGTTCTAAAATCATTTTAAGAATTGTTTTTTTAGGTTTTTGTTTTAGCTCATTTGTTCCATATTCTTCTTGTCTTCTTTTTACTTCTTCTGTTGTTAGTCCTGTTTTTTCATTGGTATTTAACTCTTCCGTGACACTTTTAATATCCTTCTGATAGTTTTCTTTCATATTTTTGCCCCTTTTCCTGCCTTTTCTTTTAACTCTACTCTATTTAAATTCATTCTATCATAAAATCCATCTAAATCATAGACAAAATCTTGCCATAAATAGCTTTCGTCTTCTTTATAAGCATTTGCTTCAAAATATGCATGCTTTCTTTCTAGCAATTCTTTCATTCCTTCGTAATTATCTTCTAGTTTCTTTCTTTGATTTTGTGTTAATTGTTGTGGTGTATGAATACAATATACATTGTATTCCTCTCCAGATGAGTTTGTATCACTAGCGTTAATCAATGTAATAATACCTTTTGAGGCCAATAACATTGCTTGTCTATGAATGGTGTCATCTGTATATTGGAATCCTAACTCTTGCTCTAATTTTTGAAACCAACTTTTAGATAGAATATCATTTTTAAAAGCCGGATCATGGTAATTTTCATCTTTATCTTCATCAACATAGCTATGAATGCCAAATGGATGCTCTTCCCCATCTGGTGTAATTAATATTCCTTTTACAAATTCTATATCAGTCATTTTCTTTTATCCTTTCTTTTACAATAGTTAAGGCTTTATTATATACATTTTTATTGCAGATAATTGCTCCTTTGATTGGCTGGTCATATCGTTGTTCGTTACCATATAAATCTGTTACTATTCCACCTGCTTCTTCTACTATTATTTTTAAAGCCGCTATATCACAGTTTTTATCTTTTGTCCCAGGAAATAAAGCTAAGGTAAAATCTCCTTTTGCCACTCCAATTCCTGCACGGATTATACTACCAATAGTTACAGTATAAGACTTTTTTCCTATTTCTTCTTCTATAGGATATAAATTATATTTTGCAGCTGGCCACATATCTATATTCACTAAAGATTCTTTATTTTCCAAGGTATAATTATTTACAAAGATTCTTTTATCATTTTGATAAGCACCATTATTTACTGCTGCACTATATAAATTTTTAGTAAAGGGGTCATACACAACACCAACAATAGGTTTACCATCTTTTACTAATGCTATAGAAAAAACTGATACAGGTATTTTTCTTTGATACATTGCTGTACCATCGATTGGATCTACAACCCAGGTATAAGTACTTTTTCCAAACTTTTCTTCTTCTCCATCTATAGCATGAGTAGGAAATTTCTGTTTTACTCTTGTAATTACTAATCTATTTATCTTTTTATCAATACTTGTAACTATTGTCTTATCTTCTTTATAACTATAATCATTTTCTTTGTTAAAATTTTTTAACATTATCTTTCCCGCTTTTTTACTTATGTCTTTTGCAAATTTTAAATATTTTTTTATTTCTTCTGTCATGTAGCACCTCATTATATTTATTATAGCATAACTACTCTTTCTTGTTTTATAAATTTATGTTATCCTTTTTTTAAGGGATGATAGATAATGATTAAAGTATGTTTTGTATGTCTAGGAAATATTTGTCGTAGTCCTATGGCAGAATTTGTGTTTAAAAATATGGTAGAAAAAGCTAATTTGGGAGATCAAATATCCGTTTTTTCTCGTGGCACTAGCAATGAAGAAATAGGCAATCCTATTCATTCTGGCACTATTCAAGAATTAGAAAATCATCATATTCCTTATACTCCCCGTTATGCAATACAATTAAAGAAAGAAAACTATGATGATTTTGATTATTTTATTAGTGTCGATTCTTTAAACAGTCGATTAATGAGAAATTTATTTATACATGATAAAGATTTAAAAATTCATCGTCTATTGGATTTTACAACTTTAAAAAAAGATATTGCTGATCCTTGGTATACTGGTAATTTTACTAACACTTATAAGGAAGTAGAATTGGGGTGCCAAGCACTTTTAGACTATTTAATAAAAAAACATTCACTTAACTAAAAAAGAGAAGTTATACTGTTTCACTTCTCTTTTTTGCTTTGTGTTTTATAGTAAGCGGTTGTTTATTTTTCTGATCAATTCTATTATTTACATCCGTTTTTAATATACTATATAGAACGGAACAGATAGGAACACTTAGTAACATACCTAATACTCCTGCAATACTTGCTCCTACTGTTACGGCTACCATTACCCAAATTCCTGGAAGCCCTACCGATTTTCCTACTACCTTTGGATAAATTAAGTTACCTTCTAATTGTTGTAATATCAAGATAAAGATAATAAAGATAATTGCTTTTGTTGGATCTACCATTAGAATTAAGAAAGCTCCAATCACTGTACCTATAAAAGCTCCAAATACTGGTATTAATGCTGTAAATCCTACCAATACAGATATCGTTGAAGCATATGGTATTTGTAAAATAAACATTCCGATAAAGCAAAGAACTCCAATAATTAGTGCTTCTAAGCATTGTCCACTAATGAAATTACCAAATGTTTTATTCGAAAGATTAGCAATTTCTCTAATTCTTTTTTCTTTCTTTTCAGGCAAATAAGCTTTCAAAACTTTTCTGCTTTGTCTAGCCAAATCTTCTTTTTTCAGTAAAATATAAATAGCAAAAACAATTCCTAATACAAGAGAAGTTATTGTACCTACTACACTACTAGCTACACCAAATGTAGTTTGTACTATTTCTTGTTTGTTATCTCCTACGTAACTTGTTACTTCTCCTTTTATTTTTTCTATATTCTTATTTAATACTTTGATGTCTTTGTCATCAATTCCAATCTTATCTAATATTTTGATACTTTCTTTTTTATAAGAATCAAAATTTTCTGTAAATATTGTTGCTGTGTTTTTAAGTTGTGGTATTAAAAGACCTAATATAAAAGCTATTAATGCTATTATGATAATAAATGTTGTAATTAAAGAAGTAGGCCTTTTTATCTTTTTCCATACTTTACCGTTTTTTTCATTTAACTTTTTAAACAATTTATTTTCTACCACATTTAATAAAACATTTAGGACAAAAGCTATCATTACTCCTATAATGAATGGCATAAATATTTTAATTATATAGGTTATAAAACTCCATAATGCCTCAATATTTACAAAGGCAAAAATGATAACAACTGTAAATATTATTAATTCTATGATGGTCTTTTTATTTTTCTCTAAATCTATCATACAATTCCTCCGTTTTAATTGGTTATCATTTTAACATAATTTTCTATTTTTTTCAAGTATTAGAAAAAGAGGATTGCTCCTCTATATAGTTATTTTCTCTTCTACTTCTATCTTTTTATTTAATAATTGTTTAAATGTATCTAAATCATACTCTGTACCTACGACTAGTCCATAATGAATTGGTATTACTTTTTTAGGGTTTAATATATTCGTAAATTCTGCTGCTTCTGTTGCATTCATTGTATATGTTCCTCCAATAGGAATGCATAGCACATCACAAGTTATGTTTTTATTTTCTTCTAGAGCATCTGTATCTCCCATTACATAATATATTGTATCTTCTATTTTTACTACATATCCTAACCATTTATTTTCTTTTGGATGAAAGGTTTTGGTTTTGTTATAAGCTGGTACCGTTTTTATGATGACACCATATAATGACAATTCTTCTTTTGGCTCTACTATATAGATATTACTTTCTGTAAACCCTAACGTTAATATTTCTTCCTTACTATCTTTTGGGGCTATAATTTTTGTTGTTTCTTTTTTTATTTTTAGAATATCTTCTTTTGAAAAATGATCCCAGTGTGTATGGGTAATCAATATTAAATCAGCATCATGACTTTCTTCTACTTTTAGTGGATCAAAATAGATTGTTGTTTCTCCTGTTATTTTTATACTACTTTGACAGTTTACTGTTAACATATTTTTCATTCCTTTCTATTCATTAGTTAATTCGTATACTTTATATTCTCTATAATTCATGTTTAATGGTTCTGTTACATATTGAAATAATTCTTTCATTTGTTCTTCTTTTGGTGTTGTTAAACATTGAAAAAATCTAGTTTGAAATTCTTCTTCATATTCATTATTTATTATATCATAACTATTTAATCCTTGAATATCGCAGTAAAGACATCTTATCTTTTCTAGTGTCAAATAATAAATACTGGTACTATCTTTTTGTCCTTCTTGCTTATGTGCCACATATTTGTCTAGTGAAGTATTTACAACTGTACTTTGATATTTGATTTCCGTCCTGCTTTTCTGATACGGAGTTGATTCTTGATTTTCTTTTGGAGAAAGACTCATTAATAAACACTTAAATTTTTCCTCTTCATATCCTTCCGTTAATAGCGCCAAATACATGTCTCTAAATTCTCGTGGTGGTAGTGTTACACAGTAATACTTTGTAGCGTATTCTTCGTTTGAATATAATTCTAAAATTTTTGTAGTAGGTAATTTAGAATAACCATTTTCTCTATGATATTCTTTTCTAATTTCTTCTAATAAATTGTAATAAAAATAGTTAAATAAAGGGGAATCTTTAGATGTTTTTTGTAATAAGTTATAAAACTCTGTAAACTTTGTAGAATGTGTAGTTCTTTTTTTCTTTGTTCCTTTCTTGTCATGACACCGTATATCTTCTGTTATATTTTCTACGGTATTATATTTACTGAAAAGGATTTCTCCATTTGTAAAAATAGAGATTAGAGAACGATCTAAACTTTTATCTAGTGTTTCTACCTTTTGTAAAATATCATATATATTTCTTTCAAAATATTCTATCTTTTTATCTTCTATATATGTTAATCCTTTATAATTTTTATCGTTTTCTGTAATTATTAGCAAATCCATATCTGAAAAACGTGTTGCTGTATGATATGTGGAACTGCCATATAAAATTATCCCTAGAATATCTTTCCTTTCTTTATATCCCTTTTCATCTAAAAACTTTTCTATTATCCTATTCATAAAATCCCCCTACACAAAAAGCAAGTGATTACTTGCCTGTACGTTCTCCTCTTATCATCATTTTTCCTTTTACCATTTTTAAATAAATTTCTTCTCCTTCTTGTGGAGATACATAGCAACTTCCAAAGGAATATAAATCTAATATTTTATATGGGAAGTCTTCATCTTTGGTATTTTTTATTGCAAAGTATGTCTCAGGGAATTCTCTTCCCTCTTCATCTATACCTGCTGATGCTTTTAGGAAAAATGTATTTTCTTCATTTTCACCTAAAAATTGTGTACTGAACTCCTTTGGTACATAGGAATTTAAAATTATTGTAGAATAACTTTTTAATTCATCCATTCCTATTTCATTTAAATATAAAATTTTATTTTCTAATTGATTAATTTCATCGATTTTCATCATTGGATCTTCTCTAAACTCTACTATGTTGTTTTTCATATTATCACGCCTTCCAAGATTTTATTCTATCATAGAATTTCGATTTTTTAAAATTTTTCTTCATAATTCCATATTCCTAAATGACCCTTTACAGTTATGGGTTCCTCTAGTGGCTCTATCTTTTCTAATATCCAAGCATAACGTCCCTTTTCATAAATACCACATATGTATTCTTCTTTATTTTCTTTTTTTAACTTATCAATCCACTCTTCTGTCATTTCAATACAATCTACCAGATTGCATTTACAAATAATTTTTCCGAAAGTTAATTCTTCTTGGACAAGATTCATCAATTCTTTATTTTCTTTCCATTCTTTCGGAACTCTTGTACTACTGGCATGAATGTATAATTCTCCTCTATATGAGGTTTTCCAGCTTCTAGTTTCTATTCTCTTTTTCTTTTCTTTGATTAGAGTTGCGAATGGTTCTGTTAGACTAATTACTTTCATATTTACTCCTTATAATTTTTTTATTAACTCTTTTAACTTATGAATTTCCATCGTTGGAATGCAATTCTCTGAGGCGATATTTTGTTCTCTATTATACCAGCAAGTATCGATTCCAGCATTTATTCCTCCCTGTACTTCTGAATGTAGCGAATCACCGATTAATAGTATTTTATCTTTATCATGATAGTCTAAGTAATCTAATAATTCTTCAAAATATACAGGATTAGGTTTGGTTACACATTCCTTAGTCATATCAGCAGAAAAAGTTTCATCAATAAACTGTATACAATTAATTTTTCTTAATTTTGATTCTATAGCTTGATTTGCTCCATTGGTGGCGACAACTAAACGATAACCTTTCTGATGTAGATATGCTAGTGTTTCAAAGCATCCTTCTTCTGGTACTACTGTCTCTTTTAGCCAATCAATGAATTTAAGGTTAATTTCTAATGATTTTTCCATTGATAAATCAGGAGCAAAAAACTGTTTATAACGAAGGCTTTGTACAAATGGGACGAATCTTTCATCATCTTTTTTATATGGTACTTCAAGTTTATTATTATAAAAGTCTAACCAGAATTGTTTATCAAATGCTTGCCAGCGATTAAAAAGTTCATCGCTATATGGATAACCTAATAATTCTGTCATCTTTCTAAATGCATAACGCACATTTTCTTCATTATTAATTAGTGTATCATCTAAATCAAATATTAATAATTCATATTTTGTCATTTTCTCCCTCATTTCCTAATTTCTTATATTATAGCTGCTAATGTTTATTTTGCCAATTATTTTCTGATTTTGGTGGGAACTTTCTTTTTGCTTTAAAATATGATATACTGTCTGGTGATGTGTATGAGAGAAGAGTATGTAAAAAAGTTTTATTATTTATTTTGGATTTTTATTGTTGGGTGTGTTGCTGGTTGGATTATCGAGGGTATTTTTACTTTTGTAAGGTATGGTGTATTGATTAATCATTCTGCTTTAGTACTCGGTCCTTTTAATGTTGCTTACGGATTTGGTGCTTGTCTTCTTTCAGTTTTACTTGTTAAATATAAAGATGACAATTATTTTAAAATTTTTAGTATCGGTTTTTTAGGCGGAACAGTTTTGGAATATATTATGAGTTGGGGAATGGAATTGGTTCTAGGATTTACCGCTTGGGATTATTCTTCTAAATTTTTAAATATTAATGGAAGAGTTTGTTTGACCTATTCTATTTTTTGGGGAATTTTAGCTATTTTTTGGATTAAATTAATTTATCCTTACTTAATGAAGCTTATTGAAAAAATAGATTTTTCATTTGGAAAGAAAATAATGGTTGGGCTCCTTGTGTTTTTAGCTTTTAATATATTGCTTACTTTTAGCGCTGTTTTGAGAGCTAGAGAATGTGAACGTGGGATTGCTCCACGGAACGGCTATGAAAGATTTTTAGATAAAACATTTAATCAAAAATATTTAAAGAATATGTACAATAATAGTTGGGGTGATAAATAGTGAAAATAGTGGTATTTAGTTGTAAAACTGGTGGTGGACATAATGCTTGCGCTAATTATATTAAAGAAGAATTTGAAAAATATAACATAGTTTGTGATGTTGTTGATTATTTTGATTTGGTTGGAAAAAAGGCTTCTGATATTGCTGAAAAGATTTATTTGGATTCTACCAAGGGAAATGGTAAAGTTTTTGGTAGTGTTTATAAACTGGGTGAGTTGTATAGTAAAACTAAAATGCCTAGTCCTGTTTATGGACTTAATAAGTTAGTTAAGGATAAATTATATCATTTCTTAATGGAGAATCAATATGATTTAGCAATCGGTACTCACCTATTTCCTTGTTTAGGACTTACGGCAGTAAAAAAAGAACATCCAATTCATTTTATCAATGTAGCAACTGATTATGAATGTATTCCTTTTTGGTCTGAAACAAATCCGGATTACTTTGTTATTCCTAGTCCGCTATTAACTCAACAATTTATTGATAATGGATTTGATAGAAATATTATTCTTCCTTTTGGTATATCTATTTCTTCTAGATTCTTGGAGCAAGAAATATCTACTGATATTCCAAGAGATAAAGATATGATTTTACTTACCTCTGGTAGTATGGGTTTTGGTAATTTGAAAAAGGTAGTTAAACAAATGTTAGATGAAATTCCTAATACTTATATTGTTGTTGTTTGTGGAAACAATCACAAGATGTATGAAGAACTTTCAGAAATAGATAACAATTTATTAATTGTTAAAGGTTTTATTCATAATATTGGTGAATATATGAAAGCTAGTACAATTGTAATTTCTAAACCTGGTGGTGTTACTACTACAGAAGTAGCAGAGCTTAGAAGACCATTAATTCTTATGATGCCAATTCCTGGAGTAGAAGATTATAATATGAAATTTTTCCTTAATAATCAAATGTGTCTAAAAGCCACAAATGTAACCGAGCTCGTAGAACAGGCGAAAAAATTATTAAGTAGTAAAACATTACAAGATGCAATTACCAAAAACCAAGAAGAAAATATTAAAAATTATTCGGCAAAAGCATTGGTTGAATTTGTTCTTGATAAAATAAAATAAAGCAAATCTGCTTTATTTTATTTTTGGGGGAATAATATTTTTCTTAAACTTTTAGCAATTTCTTGTTTGGTTTCGCACTGATCATAAATACCATTTTGATCTAGAATTGTTGCTTTATGCATTCCGTTATGAATTTCTGCTAAGTTATTTGCAACAATATAATCTGCATCATTTTTATCTCGCAAGTTACTAGCTACTTGCAATAGCTCTTCTTGGCTTACTCCGTCTAATAGTTTAAACCCTATTAATATTATATTAGGGTCTAATTCCTTTATATGCCCTATTACCTTTGGTGTTAATCCTAGTTTTACCATTAAGTTCTTTTCATAAGATGAAATTTTATGAGCATTGTCTGTTTTTATTTCTGGATGTTCAATCATAGATAAAACTATAGCCTTTATTTCTTCTTGTGATAATTGTTGATAAGATAATTTGTGTGCAATTGAAGTTGCTAATTGATCACCAGTAATGGTATATTCTCCATAATAATCTCCTACGGCTGATGAATGGATTACTCCAAATATTTTATTTTCAGAAATAATCTTTTTTATCGCTTTTAATAAATCTATTGTTGACTCTATCGATATCAGTTCTAATTTTTCGCTTTTTGTTTTTGGTTTATATGCAAGTTTTGGTGATAGATAAAATAGTGTTCCTAACTCTTCTTCCTGTAGCAGCTCTTCAGCTACGGTTGCTCCTAACTTCCCAGTTGACATATTAGTTATTTTCATTACTGAATCAATTCTTTCATTCGTTGGGCCTGCAGTTATAATAATATTCTTTTTATTCATAATACCCTCCTTCTTTTTTCTTACAACATTTATTCCTATAAATGCACCTGGTGAGCAAGTAAAACATACTAGTGTATTAGGATCTTCAAATGTTTTTTTTATCATCTCCATCCCTCCTTAATTGCATTATATTATCAATTATGTTATAAGTATAATATATATTATTTATATTAAATATAAGGAGTAATTATATATGGACATTAATTATGAACTATATAAAATATTTTATCATGTTGCGATTTGTGGAAGTATATCTAAGGCTGCCGATGCTATGTACATTTCCCAACCGGCGGTATCACAAGCTATTAAAAATTTAGAAGATAAATTAGGTGGAAAGCTATTTATCCGAACCAAGCATGGGATATTATTAACAGAAGAAGGAAATCTATTATTTCAATATATAAAAACTGGCATTGAAGCTTTTCAAAATGGAGAAAACGCCTTTTTAAACTATATGAATTTGGATAGTGGTTCTATCCGCATTGGTGCGAGTACTACAATTACTAGACACATTGTTATGCCTTATATTGAAAAATTTCATAAATTATATCCAAAAGTTGATATTAAAATTACAAATCATTTAACTAGTGAATTAGTTTCTATGCTACGTAAAGGTGATTTAGATTTATTAGTTGTTAATCTTCCTATGCAAAAACAAAAAGATTTAAAAATTACTCCTATTTGTAAAGTACAGGATACTTTTGTTGGTAATTTAGACTATTATAGAAAAACGAAAGGGAAAATTTCTGTTTCTGATCTTGAACAATTTCCTTTAGTTACTCAAAAAGAGCCTAGTAATACACGTAAGTTTTTAAATCATTATTTAGAAGAAAATCATGTATCTACTAAAATTTCTAATGAGATTGTTAGTTCTAGTTTAGTGATGGATTTTGTCAAAGCTGGATTCGGAATTGGATATGCAACGAAAGAGTTTATCTTAGATGATTTAAATGAAAAAAGACTTTATGAGATTAAAGCTACACCTACTATTCCGTCTAGAGAGGTTGGAATCGTAGTGTTAAATAATAATATACCTAATTATAGTGCATTAAAATTAATTGAAATTATGACAAAAAAGCAGCCATAACCAATGGTTGCTTTTTCTAAATCTTTATTTTTTCAGCTGGAGTAGTAATAGAAAGATTAGGGTTATACTCACCGTTTCGTAATTGTTGATTTGTTTTTATTGTCTTTTCTAATATTAGTAGCTTTGCTTCTTCAAAGCGTTCTTTTCTGCCGTCTGTAAAAGTATCCCATAAAGCACTGTCATTTTCATTAAAGTCTAATACTGGTGGTATGATGTTTCTTGATAATAGCATTTTATGAAACATTGCTTTTGCTGTTCTTTTATTTCCTTTTCTAAAGATTTGTGACATCATAATGCCTCCTAATAATTCTACACAGCCTTCCACAAATTCTAAATCATTAGCATTGTTATAAAAATAATCATATTGTATTTGAAAACCGGTATATTGATCTTTGATATCTTCACAGTATGTAGAATATATCATATCTCCATTTTTTAGTTTTACGGAATTTACATCTGTGTATCCCACAGTTCCTTCCCAACAATTATATTCTCGTTGCATTTCTTTCGCTTCTTCTAAAATATTATCTATTTTTTTACTGTCCGTAAGAGAATGTAAAATTCCTTGCGTTAATCCTGTAATTGCACTTGTTTCTTCAGGATTAGAAAATAGTTTTCTTATTACTTCTCTTGGGAGAGTTAATTCTTCAGTTAAAGATTTTTCTACTTCTTTTCTTGTTATACCTGTCTTTTTTTCTATTCTTACAAAATCTAATTGACTAAATATCATTTGTCTAAGGTATTGTTCTAACGGTGTTGTTGCTGGCATCATAAATAACCGATGAATATTTCTCTCTGTTAGTTTATCATTTATTTCTTTGGCTCTTACATTAAGAGGTGTTGGATCAAGTTGTAATGTTTTATCTTCTCTTATTTTGTCAAAATAGGTGATTACTTCTGGATTGAATGCTTTTCTTATTTCTTCTATATCGTGTGGAAATTTATAATTATAAAATGGCTTTACTTTTACATTTACTGCTTTATTAACTTCTCTTGATTCTCTCCATGTAAAGTTTCTGGATAGAACCTCTTGTGTTATTTTTTTTATTTCTTCCTCTTCTTCTGATGTTGGAGGGGTCTGTGTATGTCCATTTAAAGAAATATAATACTGACCATTTTCCTTAATATACTCTGTATGTTTTAAAATTTCGTCTAGTTTTGCATAGACGATATAATTTTCTAGTGTTATTTCTTGTGTAGGAAGCCCTAACGATTTTTGTGTTTTTCTTTTTGTCATCCAATGTGCAAGTGTCTCTGTAGAAATATTCGGACCAAACCAATAACTTTGTTCAAATAAAGAATGGTATTTTCCTTGATATAGATCTCTGAATAGGCGTTGTCCCTCTTCTCTTGATATTTTGTATGCTTGCCAAATAAAACTATCATCATCACCATTCATGTCTTTTGCTAAAGTCTTTAACAAAGCAATCTCTTCTGAAGATATAGCTAGACTTTTTCCTGTTACTAATTCTGAATAATCAATTGGAAGTGTTTCTCTAATATAATTTAATATTTGTTCTGAGTTTCTATAGCTATTTTCCCATTTATGATTGATAGCATCTCTTAATATTTGAGAAAGATATGGATATTCATCATTCTTGCTTAGTAATTCATCTTTTAATATATCAGTTGTTTCTTGCTCTTTTAAAATTATTGGTTTTTTGTTTGAAGATGATAAAATGTAATAATTACCCTCTTGTTTTTTTATTTGGTATTCTTCTTTTTCTATCATTGTTAACGTATCTTTTATAAATTCTATTAACGGTTTTGTATCAAATGAGCACATAGTTCTTAATTTTGCGATTTCTTCTTCTAAATTTTTCGTTGCAGTTTCTATTAGGCTATTTATCCACTTTCTATGGTTTTCGCATAGTTCATGATGACTTTTTTCAGCAATTTCTATTGAAAACGTAAGCTCTTCATCACTCATTTGTAGAATTTTTCTATCTTCTTTTATTTCCATTTCTAGACGTTTGATTTCTAATAATTGTTTTTTTAAATAATCTTCTGTTTCCATAAAATCCCCTTTTTTATGAGTTTTGTAGTTAGAGCTTATTATATCATTTATCATAGAACATCTCAATAAAAAAATCACGAGTGAATTTTATTTAAAAATTCTTTTACTTGTGATTTTATATCTTTTTCTGTATTCATAGTAAAATCTATTCGTTCTAGTGGTACTCTTTTCACATTTTCTTTCATCCATAGATAATTATTAAACGTCGCTATACTTGCATTGTCTTTATTTACTATTCTTTTTTCTAACCTTTCTTTTACTACTTCCTCACTACATTCTAACCTAATAATGTAATAGGGATATCCTAAACTTTTATAGTATTCTAATTTATCCTCATAGTTATGGCATAAACAACTATCACAAATGCAACTATTTTTATTTAACAATAATCGTTTTAGACGATATTTTTGTAACTCGTCTTTTAAATTTGTTGTATCTTTATAATCATTTAGAAATGCTCTTACTTCATCATTATTTAATATAATAGAATTATCTTGTTTTGCTAGTTCTTTCGACACTGTAGTTTTTCCCATACCTGTATAACCATCTAATAAGATGATATAGGACTTTTCTTTTTGTCCTTTAAAAATTGGAAATTCTTTTACAAATTCTTTTAGTGTTTTAGGACTTATTCTTTGCTTTGTAGGAGTATACTCTCCATCCTTTTGTATGATTTGGTAAGGTTCTTTTTTCCTTAATTCTTTTCTTTCTTCTTTAGTTAATTCTCTGATTTTTAAAGCAATATCTATATGAAGTATTCCGTTTAAATGATCTATTTCATGTGATAAGACTGTAGATTCAAATCCTTCAAAAATTTCTCGATGTTTTTTTCCTTCTATATCATAATATTCCACTTCTATCTTGTAGGGCCTTTCTACTAATCCTGTATAGTTTAGGCAACTTGCACAGGCCTCCCAGTATCTAGTTAGTCCTTCTTCTTTAATAATTTTAGGATTTATTAATACTCTTTCTTCATTATAATCATCTTCTAATCTATTTAAGTCTGTTTTCTTTAAATAAATTAATCTTAATGGTATTCCTACTTGAACAGAGGCCATTGCCATAACGTTATCATCATTCTTACAAAAATAATCCAACTCTTTTATAGCGTCTTTATATTCTTCTGTTTTAAAATCAACTGGTTTTGATATTTGTCTAAGATAGTCTTCATCATTTTCTATTGTTTTTCTTTCTAAATGCATATTATCACCTTTTATATTTCTATTATTTTATGATTCTCACTTTCAATGAATTTTATTAAATCTTCATATTTTATAGAAATTGTTGCAGTATTTCTATTAGGATGTACTAAAACTCTCTTTCCTTTTAATTCTTTGTCTAATACTACTGTTACTTTGTTTCCTGTATCATTCATAATAGCTAGCGGAGTTACAGAGCCTGGTATTACTCCTAATACTTCTTCTAGAGTTTCGGGAGATGCAAAATGAAATCTGGTTACTTCTAGGATTTCTGATAGATTCTTTAAATTAATTTGTTTGTCTTCTGGTAGTGTATATAAGAAATTCTCTTTCTTTTGGGTTTTTAAGAACAAATTTTTGCAACCAATTCCATCAATATATGGCACTTTTTCTTTGGCTTCTTCTACTGTGTATACAGCTGGATGCTCTACTTTTTGATAGTCTATGTTTAAGTTATTTAGTTTTTCTTCTATCGTCATTCTATGACCTCTTTTCTACTCTTTTACAATTACGTATTTCTTTATTTCCTGTTCTGTAAATTCATTTAAAGAAATACTAATTTCAATGTGAGAGTTATCACTCACAGGATAAAATACACTTCCTAAGCTTTCTGTAGTCTTTATAGCTGGGACCTTTAATCCGTTGTTTAATTCTATAATCATTTTCTCCATCTTATATTCTGTCATATATGGATTTGTATAATACATCTCTTGTCCCTCTTCAGCACTACTATAGTTAACATACATAAAATCAATAGATGAACACTCTAGATTAGTACTCGAATAATATTTATAATTACTGTTTGTATCGTCAATATAACTATTGGCACATATTTTTGGTACTAAAAAAGTTACCGTTCCATTATCTGTTTCTATTTTTGCTTCTATAGCATCCTTGTTTACTTTTTCTTCTTTCGCTTCTGTTTCTTTATTTGTAGAGTTTTCTACTTTATTATCTTCAGCAAAAAATACAAGATAGACTGCTACTAAAAAAAGAATAATAAATACAATGATTGATAACATAAATATAATTGCTGTTTTGTTATTATTCTTGGGATTATTATTTCTATTTATTGTGCTGTTATCGATTGATTGTTTGATTTCAACGTTATTTTGATTTTCATTAGTATTTAATGTATTTACAGCGTTTGACTGGTTGTTACTTATTTTAGTATTATTTGTTTTCTCAGTTTCTAACACTTCATTATCTATATTTTCGGTTTCTAATACCGCTTTATTTCCTGTATTGGTATCATAACCGCAATTTGAACAATATCTTTTACCTTCCTCTATTTTAGTTCCACATTTTGGACAAAACATCATCTCACCTCAACTACTCTTTCTTATTTTCAGTTTAGCATCTTGGTTTTTTTATGTCAAATAAAACAAGAAGAACTATTTTGTTCTTCCTGCTTTTCTTTTTTGTATTGATGGTTTTTGTCTTTGTTCAATATAGTCTAGATTGTAAAAATCTTGTGCCCAAGAAAGAGATTCTTTTGTCCTTTCGGTGATTCCTTCTAGTTCATTTACTTTATGAGCTATTAAATCGGACATAGTATAAAGATTATTTCTTCTTAGTATCCCTCTTTCTTCATCATCAAATGTCGTGATAGTAGATAGTAAAAATCTACCATTTAGTGTTTTTTGTTCTATTTCTGCAATTCTTTGATTTAAGAGTTGTAAAAACTGGTGTTTTGTTTTGGTTGTTGTCGCCACTCTTTGAATTTCTTTTAGCTCTCTTAATGAGAACATTTCTAATGCTTCTTGTGACATAATATCGCCTCTTTGAGTGGTTATTATATCATAACTTATTTTATTTTTAAATATCTGACTCTGCTGTATATAAATTTTGATATGGTATACAGTTTTCTAATAGTTCTTTATGTTTTCCACTACCTACTAATTTTCCTTTTTCAATTACATGAATTGTGTCTGCATCAACAATCGTTGATAGTCTATGGGCAACAATAATTACTGTGTGATCTTTTACTAAGTCATCGATTGTTTTCTTGATATATTCTTGTGATTCATTATCAAGTGCAGAGGTTGCTTCGTCAAACAAAATTATTTTTGTATTTAAAAGAAGTGTTCTAGCAATCGCAATACGTTGTTTTTGACCTCCTGATAAGTTAATTCCACCTTCTCCTATTACAGTTTCATACTTATCTGGAAGGCTCATAATGTAGTCATCAATATATGCTCTTTTGCAGCATTCTCTTACCTCTTCTAATGTTACGTCTTCTTTTACTAGCTTAAAGTTTTCTAATATTGTTAAGTTAAATAAGAATGGGCTTTGTCTAATGATTGATAAATTACTTCTTAAAGACTCTTCACTTAAGTCTTTGATATCAATGTCATCAATCATTATCTTTCCTTTAGTAGCATCAAAATATCTTAATAATAAATTGAATATTGTACTTTTTCCATTTCCACTACGTCCAACAATTGCGATTTTTTTATTTGGTTCAATTGTTAAGTCTAACCCTTTTAGTGTATATTGTTCTTTTTCTGTGTATCTAAATTTTACATTTTCAAACTTAATTATTCCTTTTGTATTTTCTAATTCTTTCTCTCCATATTTTTCATCTTGATATAGCTCATTATTTAAAATTTCACCTATTCTCTTTAAAGAAACCGTTACTTTATTAAAACTTACTCCAAAATCACTAATACTTTCTACTACTTCATCTATTCTCCAAATATATGACTCTATCATTAAAAATATACTTAAACTAATTACTCCGTCTAGATAGAATTTTCCTGTTGTGAAAAGGATTAGAAATTGAATGATAAAATAAGCTAAGTTATTAAAGGCATAGTACCATCTTTCATATTTTCTAACCTGTGCGGTATGACCAAATAATTTGTCAATTACTTTGGAAATGTTTTTTTCTATGATTTTAGAAATACCTAAAGATTTGATTTCTCTAATTCCAGTCATATTTTCTGTTGCGACTTTTACATAGGCATCACTTTCTTTTTTGATTTTCTCCTGGCTCTTTTTAATTCTTGGGAAAAATTTGGTAGAGATAAATCCCATGATAAAAGCTAGTAACATAATTTCTGCAAATAGAATCCATGATATTTGAATAGCAATGACAATGACTACGATTACAACAATGGCTTTACAGATTAGTCTTACCATTTTAGATAATAGTTCCATTACTCTATCTGGATCTGTATATAATCTATTAATAAACTCTCCAACCCCGATATCTTCAAATGCTATGGCTGGTAATTTATCCATTTTTCTATATAAATCTTTGCTTACACTTTTTGTGAATTTTATTTCAAAGTATGTATATAGATAATCTCTTGGTATCTGTAAGAAAGTATATAGTAAGATATAAATACCTTCATAGATTGTTAGATAAAGAGCAAATAAATTGAAGTCTTTTGCTGTTAATGCCTCTACTGCTACTCCCCAGAAATATACGGCAACTAGTGCTGGTAGATAAGATAGAGCTACTAATAATACATATAGAAATAATTTAAATTTATCATCTTTAATATAGTTCCAGAATATTTTAAAATGTTTTAATTTTTGCATATCTTTCTCCTTTCTTTTGCACACAAAAAAACTACTTTGCAGTAGTTTTTCTTTAATACCAACTAATTATCTAATATTAAAGTCGTGGAAAATCATGTTTTTTTCCACTGCTACTGCAGAATATTTTTCTTTTTCTTGTGTGTTGTAATATGTAAATAAATATCTCATGTTTTTCCACTCCTTTCTTTGTTTGACTGGCTTCATAATAACATTCTTTTTTTTTATTGTCAATTGAAATTCTAAATAAAACCTTTTATTTCTTTAGTGTTGTTAATGTTTCTTGGGATTGGTTTGCAATTGATTTTTGATGCTGTATTTCTTGACATTTCTTTTTGAATTCCATTTTATCATAATTTGTATAGTAATTTACTAATTGTGTAGCAGTTGAAATTAACTCTTTTGCTTGTTCTGTTCTTAATCTAGTTTTATCTAGTTTTGCAGATTCTTTATGAAATCTTACTCTATCTAAGGCATCAGCGTCTTTTAGGCAGTTTGCTATTAACTTGGTTCTTTCTTTTGCTTCTTCTGGTATATGGTAAGACTGGCAAAGTTTGTCAAATGTTTGCTCATCATCTTCATGTTCGTGATATTCTACTGCTACTTGCATCATATGAATTTGATTTTTCGAATATCCTTGCTTTTCTAGATATGGAACCATTTTTTCAGCACTTCTTTTTCCATGACTGCTATCTAATGTATCATTTTCTCTTCCACAATCATGATATTTTGCACATTGCATAAGCATGCTCATCGCTTCATAATCTATGGCATCATTTTCTTTCTTTAAGACACTTGGTCCTATTGCTTGTGATAATAGCATAACTCTTTCAATGTGTCCTATATTATGATTTTTTGCATCCCCTGGATATAATTCTTGTAAATCATGTGTTGCTTCTAATAAGTCACTTGATATTGCATTTAATATTATCTTATGTTCATTTTCATCTGTTTTATTTTCTTCTATAGACTGAATAATACTTTCTAACTTTGGTCTATTATAATGACCTAAGTTATTATCCACTACTTGCATTAATCTATTTTCATACTCTTCTATTGGTAAGTCAATTTCATTGCTTCTAGAGGTTGCTTCATAAGCAAGATTAAATTTTCTTTGCTCTCTATCTAAAATATCCATTAGTTGTTTACTAGATTGGTAATAAGATTTTATATCACCTGTTAGAAAATATTTGTTTTGAACTTCTGATATACTCTGTTCTATTATGTCTGATATTTTTGATGTTGGAAAGTATTCTTCTATCCATACTGGATTCGTTATACGAAGACCACTTCTATTATTTTCATGAGATAGTAAGATTTGTTCTAATAAAGTTAATTTGGCTTCTATATCAGGTGTTTCTTTCCATAGAGATATCTTGTTATCTATTTTTTCTTGTTCATGAGTGATGATTTTTACTTTATCTAAATAAACAATGGGAATATTCATCTCTTTAGAGCATTTTATTGCTTTTGATTTTATTTCATCATTCATGTCACTGTAGATAATTACATAACTTGGTTGGATATTAGAACATTCTCTTGTCTTTTTCTCTGGTCTTAGCTCTACTCTTTCTAATGTTTGTTCATTGTGAGTATGTCTAGTGGTATCTATGATGTCCTGTGGTGTTAGAAATACCATAGTATGCCCTTCTTGAAGGTTGTATCCATCATTATAAGTATGTAAGTCATATGGCGAAGACTGACTAATTGCTTTTTTATCCCAACCATCGAAGCCAAGTAATACATCTTTTACCGCAGCCATTCCTAAATTATCATTGGCAATTAAGGAGCAACAGATTCCATGATTTGCTGTTCTTAGGCTTTTATTCCATGAATCAAAATAGTTATTATTTAATAGTTCCATTTCTCCATATGCTGCAGTACTATGAATTAGCATTTTAAAATCAAATCCCGGTTCGTAAACTGGTACCTCTTTCGTTATAGCAACACCATTTTCTTCTAGTGTGAAAGACATCATTTTTGGTCTGCTTTCTACTAAGTTTCCATATTCATCTACTATTTTACCTGCTACTTTATATACACTTTCTGACATTTCTTCACTAAACATTTGTCTGATTGCTTGATCCATGTAAATATAATCATCAAAATCAATTACTTTTTTGTCTTGATATATTTCTTGTAGTTTTTGAAGTGAAGTAGTATTTAGTGCTTGCATAATTCCTAATATATAAGAAGTTTGGAAGTTATATTTCTCTATTTTAGATAAAGGTTCTATACTTCCACTATACATAGAGACAATAGCTTTTGCTTCTTCTATATTGATACTATAATATTTATTTAAGTAGGCATTTTGGGCTTTTTTTAGGTTTTTATCCTCTAGGGCTGTTCTAAAATAGGTATCACATAGCGCTTGGCGTCTTTGTTCGTAGTCTTTTAAATCATCGTTTGTTACTACATCAGGTAAAATATTTAGGGTGATATCTATCTCATCTTTCATTTCCCCAATCATAGTCATTTCTATTCCATTGTAGTAATTACTTTGATCTCTAAGTCCTATATAAGATAATGTTTTCCAATCTTCTTTTGTTAGTGTACTTAAATCCAACTTTCCTTCTATACGGATTGTAGAGAGTTTTGTTCTTTTTTTAGGATCTTCGTAGTAGTAAGAATTATCTGATGCAATTGTTAGTATTTTAGGTATCAAAGCTTCAATCGTCATCTCATTAGCATTTTTTGTTTCATTTAGTGTTTGTAATATATGCTCAAATATTAGCGATTCTGATTTTCGAAATCCATTATAAGAGATAGCAACAGAAGTTCCAAGATAATGATATTTACTTATTTTTTCTATTAAGTCAAATCCTAAATCTAGTATTTTATCATCTAATAATTCCATACACAAAGTTTTAGCTATATTAGGATTTTTTTGATATAAGCGTTTTATATATTCATATTTATCATATTTGAAAGGACCTTTTTTTAATCCTGTTGGATTGTATTCTGGATGGTATTCTTTTATTAATCTATAAAATAAGTTTTTATCAAATAATACTTCTGTTGCCATATCTGTAGATACTTGAGGGTCTGCTAAAAACTGTTCTAAGGTGATGGAAGACAATCCTTCTATAATTCTTTTATCTGTTATAATTGCAAGCTTTTCTTCTGGTGTAAGACTATTATTATAATCGTTTGCATCTGTAATTAAGCCTATATTATTACTAAAAGTTGCTGGATTATAAATAGCTGTTGCAATTCTTTGGTCTTTAAATAAGATTTCTCGTTCTTCTTTGGTAAATGCTGTTGATATAAATATGGTAGTGATATTTATGTCGTTTAGTTTAGAAAATATATTTTCATTAAACAACAACTTTTTTCGATCTTCAAATGGAAGATGTGATGTGATGATAATATTTGATAATGTAAAGGAATCCATTTTTTCATATCTATCATTTGTAAACAGCAGTTTCTCTATGTCTTCTCTGGATAAATGATTACCTTGCAAAAGATATGCTATCTCTACTCTTTCATCTTGTAGAGCTTTTTCATAGTCTTCTAATGTAGCACAAGATGAAGCGATAATCTGAGTATAGTTCATCGATGGTAGTTGTGTTAATAACGTAGGATTATTTAGTAATTCTCGAAGTTCTACTTGATCTAATTTTCCTATACTATTTATTGCTTCTTTTATTGTATATCCCGATAAATACAAAGAAACATCTTCTTGCTGTAATAGCTGAAGTTTAAACTTTTTGGAAATTTTATTGGATTCTGTAATTGCTATTATGATGTCTTCTAGCACATTATGACTCATAATAGACTTTTCCTTTGAAGAGATTATTTTGTTTCTAGGATTTTTCATTTCTTTTAGAACTTCTTGTTCTAACAAATCTTCATCTGTCACGTTTCCAAAGATTGTTTTTATAAGTGGTATGGCACCATTACTATATACAGTATCCATAAAACTTGTGTTTTGTAATAACTGAGCAGCATAGCCTGGATTCATTTCTGTTATTTTTTGAATCATGTTCTGTACAATGGCTGAGAAAGGATCCCATCCTTTAAATCCTATTTTATTTTCTTCTAGGAAACTAGAATTTATGAAAGATATTATTTCTTCCATATCTGGTAATTCTAAGGGGGAGATTACATCTTGCACTATTTTATTTCCCAATTTTTCTTTCTCTTGAAATAAGGCATCCAACTTTTTTTGTTCTTCTTCACTACGAGAGTTCTTTATCAAAATTTTATCTATTTCTTCCTCTAAAGCCTTATATTCTTCTGTTTCTTCAATAGCTTCTATTTTGCTTTCTACATTTGTAATTAATTCTTTTACTATTCTAGCCACATCTTTTTCTTGCATATTTTTACCCCCTTATTTCTATGGAAAATAATATCAATGTTACTAGTAAAGCACCAATGATAGCTATAATTAGTAAAATAGATACTATATTTGAATAGCCTAGGGAAGCTTTTTGATTTAATAGTCTTGTTTTTAAATTTTTTAACTCTTCTACTAATTCTTGTTTTTGATAAAGGATTGGAACTTGTGTTAATATTTTTTTACGATTTTCTTTTATAGTATTTTCTTTTAAGTGATATTTCTTTTCAAAACAGTTTTCTTCATACAATAATAGTTTTCTCGATACTAATATAGAAAGATTGGAAAGAATAAATTCCATTTTATTATTTAAAATCAGATTTCTAGATTCTGTATTATTTAATTGTCTTAAGGTAATCATAAATATTTCTTTATAACCTATCGTCTTTGGTAAATAGAAGATATTATATTTTTTACTAATTCTTCTAGATTCTGTTTCTACTAAAATAGGATTCCAAAAAATCCCTCTTTTTTCAATATTTAATCCCAGAATATCTTGATAAGTGATTGTTTTTGTATCTTCGATATCGATTATCTTTGATAAGTAGGCATATAAAAACTCACTTTTGATTAGGTCTTCTATTGGTACTTGTTTTAAATATATAATAGATGCTTGATCATCTAAGGTAAAATGGTTATAAAAATCATTTTCGTATCTGTTGATAGCATTAACATTTATTTTTGGTTTTGTTGTGAAATTTTGGTATTGTTTTATGATTGAAGATAAAGATAGTTTAAATTTGTTGATGTTTTTGTCGTAAGTTATAAAATCTTTGTCATTGCAAGAAATAAAATCTTTGTCAAAATTTATTTCTAAAAGATTTGTATTGTTTAATAGTTGAAATTCATTTTTTATCATTGGTGTTATCTTGTTATAGAATTGATAAATTTCATTCATTACTTGGGTTTCTGTTATCTCTTTTATTTCCATCCTACTCACCTATTATCATTATAGCATAAAAAAAGAATAGATACACTCTACTCTTTAAAAGTTAATTTTATTGCTTCGTTTTTATACTAACACTCGATTATAATTAAAGGTATATATATTTCATCCTCTGAATATCCAGCATGTTGGGATGCTAAAACTTCATCTCCAGAAGCGATGATACACTTATTAGATTCCTCTGCTATTGCGATATAATCTCCTAGATTATTTCTAAATAATGGATGTTCTTCTCCTACTCCAAACAGATTACTTTCTATTACTTCTTCTTTACTATATAAGTTAAAATCATTACTGAAATACTTATTAAATAACTTTTTAAATTCTTTTTCTCTATCTTCTCTTATATGGAAAGAGGTTGCTCTTTGTTCTAATGAAGTAGTCATTTTTAAAGTATCTAACAAGTCTGGATAATCTTTTAAAAATATATGTTCTACTTTTTTATGACCGTGATCAGCTACTATAAATAGAATTGTATTTTCTAATTCTTCTGATAATTTCTCTACCTTTTTATCTCTTTCTTCAATTAATACTTTTACTTCTTTACTGTCTGGACCATATTCATGCATGGTATGATCTGGTTCATCATCATAGGCATAAATATACTTTTTACCAGGCTTTTCTGTTTCTTCTTTTATTTTTTCTAGCATATCATCTAATCCATGATAAATCTTTTTTTGAAATGGGAATAGTTCTATTCCTTTTCCTAGACCCTTTTCTTCGATTTGTTCGGGAATAGATTTAAAACTATAATACTTATTTTTTATTTTTAGAAAGTCTTCATCCGTTTTTTCTTTTCCTTTTTCTGTATTTAAATAAAGTGTAATTATCTTATCTATTGGGGAAATATATACATTCCAACCTAAATATCCATGTTCTATAGGATTTAATCCTGTCAGCAGCGAAGTGGTTGCAGCAGTAGTGGTTGCTGGAAAGACAGTTGTTATCTCTTTATATTTATACTTTCTTAAAAAGCTATCTTCTTTTAATGTTCTATCTAATATCCTTGATCCTAGTCCATCAAATAATATTACTACTACATTTTCTGGTTTCTTTTCTGCTAATAATTGATCGATATAAGGCAACGTATTATGTTTTGTAGTTAATCCAAAATATTTTTCTATAGAGCATGCAAAATTAGTAAGACATTCTTGATAATTATTTTTTACCTTCATTTTGTACTCCTCTCTTCTGTAAATTTAATTGTCTCTTTCAATAATGCCTCTAAGTCGTTTATTGGCTTTTTATTATAATCTAGTTCATATAGCCAATCTAAATATTTTATTTTTTTAGCATAGTCTGGCCTACCATAAATTACTTTCTTGCTAGATAGCCAATATCCAAATTCTACATTCGTAGTAAACCCAGCCATATCTGGTAAGCTTCTTGGTACCCAGAACATAATTACCGTTGCTTCTGTTAGTGCCATTCTTTCCCACATGGCCTGATCAGTATAATCTTCCTTTGGATGCCAGGTAGAATATTCTGGTACATAGACTACACCATCAAAGTTTAGTCTTTCTAAAATTTCACAAGCTTCTTTTCTCCAAGATATCTGATTTTCTCCTCTAGGTGTTGGCCCTGCTAAAAAGATTGATTTTTTTCCTGTGATTACTGGTTGATCTGAATAATTTATTTGCATATTACTTACTCCTTTGACATTTTATTTCAAACACTTTTTTCTCTATATCTTATTTTTTTATACTATCTCTACTTTACTTTATACCAAACTTGCATAATATCCTCTTCTTCTTTTACTACTTTTTCTAATTGTAATTCTTTTTCTAGATAATTACCTTCAAATAGATTTATTCCTTTTGTTAGAAGATAAGGATTATAATTAATAATAATTCTATTTGCTAGGTTATTTTCTAAAAATAAAGTATTGGTGTGGGCTCCTCCAGATACAAATATTTTATTTAGATGTTTTTCTTTGCATACTTTTTTAAATTTATCTATAGAATCTACATAAATTACATTTTTATAGTTTGAAGTTTGTTTTGTCTTTGAAAAGATGATTACTGTGATATTTTTTAAATCATCAATATAGTCTTCACCCCAGGAGATGACATTTTGAAATGTTTTATTTCCCCAGACTAGGCAATCATACTCCTTTAAAAAATCTAACATAATTTGATAATTTCTATCGGATAAGAAATCTTCATTTCCTTCTTCAGTTGCGATTAATCCGTTGATAGATGCTGCCATTTCTATTGTTACTTCCATATTATTCTACCTCTTTTAATTATCTTCTTATTATTCCGCCATGACATTTTAATGTATAAACTTTATTTCCTTCTTTTTCTATTGTTTCTTCTCCTTCAAAACTTGTTAAATCACCAGTTACTTTGAAGGTATATTGATAACCTTGGTTTTCAAATTCTTTAGGTCCTCTTACTGGGATAACATCATCTTGTCCTACTTGCATTAAGGCTGGTCTTAAAGCTTTATCCATTGCTTCTTCACTTAAGGATTCATCTAAGGTTTTTCCATAATAAATCATTCCCCAGATAGGAGTATCGGCTTGTCGGTATACCACTTCTTGTCCTTGAAAATCTGTTCCACCAAAATAGGTATCATGGTAGGTCCAATTATCTTTTGTGTATTCATAATCATGAGAACCTCTTCTTGTAGATTTTACTTTTTCTACATTCTCATTGGCATACGTTTCCTTCTTTGCTTCTATTAGGAAATTGTGTAAATCTATTAACTCTTGTTCTTTCAATAACCTATCTAAGTCATATACTCCTGATGGCGTTTTATCTTTCATCATCTTTGCTATTTCTAATACATTTTCTGCTAGTTCTTTAAATCCTACTACTCGGCATTCTAAATTATCTACTTTCCAGTCATTAATTAATTCATCATACTCTAAATAAGAATTGATATTTACCTTTTTTCCTGTTTCATCTAATACTCTTTTGGCAACTACTTTTGCAGTTTCACTTGGAACTTTTTTCGTTTTATAATGAGTTTCAATTAAGTCAAAGGATTCTTTTTCACTTTTCTTTGCATATTCTACTACTTCATCGATAAACTTCTTTACATCAAATCTAAAATTCCCACCTCTAAAGACAGGGATGATATTTGATGCTTCTTCAAAACGTTTCATCTGTTTCTCGGTAAGCCCTGCCGTTCCTATTACGATAGGCTTTTTTACTTTTAGTGCAAATTCTAGGACTTTATCAAAACTATCTTTATGAGAAAAATCTACAATGACATCAAAATCTTCTTTTATCCTATCTAATTCATCATAATTATAATAATTGGTATTACTTCTAGATAGTCCAGCAGTGATTTCTACAGTATCACTATTTTTTGCTAGTTCTATTGTTTCACGTCCTGTTCTTCCTGTAATTCCACTCCATAATATTTTTACTTTTTCCATATTTTTTCCTACCTTTCATCTATTTGCTCTTTTATATTTTTTATTCTTTTTTCATAACTGTTATCACATTCTATATTATCTTTTTCTCTTGTAGAAAAATAATCTAAAAATTTAAACTCAAAATATAACCATTCACTAATACCTTTGAAATAATTTTTTATGGCTTCTATTTCCTCTTCATTATCTTCTTTAGATCCTTGACCTGTTAGAATTAAATAAACTGTTTTTCCTTGGAAATAGTTGTGATGATAAAAAGGATAACATCTATCTATCATATTTTTTAATAGTCCTGTAATGTGACTCATATATAAGGGACTAGAAATAATAATTTTATCATTTTCTTTCAGTTTCATATAAATATCTTTCATGTCATCCTCTTGGATACAATAATTTTCTAATTTCTTTTTACAACTATTGCAGCCTAGACAATAATTAATTTTTTTATGAGATAAAGATATTAACGTATCATTTTCTTGTTTTAATTCTTTTAATATTTTATAGTTGTTTTTTTCTCTATTACTTCCGTTAATTAGTAGCATATGTCCTCCTATTCTTTTTCAATCACAATCTCAATATTCTTACTATTATCACTTGCTTTCGTAAAAGAATAATTTTCATATAATTGATATTTAAAATTATGTTTTTTAAGTATACTTTCTAGTTGACTTAGTTTATATATTTGAAATTCATGTGTATCCTGGTATATTTTATCGTCAATCATATATGTAATTTCTGTTTTTTCTTTAAACGTTGTACTATCAAATGTCCACTTCATGATTCGTTTGTAGTTGTTTACTGTTGTTTCTTTTTCTCCGCTTTTCCTACCATTATGTAAATCGATAATTAGTACTCCATTTGTGTTTAAATATTCGTACCAGTGAAGTAGTGCTTCTTCTAATTCTTGTTCATTAGCTAAATGATTAAAAACAGCAAACATAGAAATAATTGCATCATATTTTTTATGAGGTTTAAAATCTAATAAATTTCCTTGATAGAGAGGACCCTTTACTCTTGTTTTCGCAACATCTAACATTCCTTGATTTAAATCAATGCCTTCTACTTGGTAATTTTTTTCTTCTAAGTAATGCATATGAAGTCCGGTACCACAACCTACATCTAATATGGTTTTTCTTTTATTTATTAAATTTTCTAAAAAAGTTGATTCTTTATCATAGTTTTTCTTTTTATAAAACAAGTCATAATACTTTGCCATTTCTTGATATTCCATTTATTCCACCTTCTTTATATTTGTTTTATTAATTCACTTGTTCTTTTACTATACCCTTCTTTTTCATAAAAAATTTTCGCAACTTTATTATCCGTAAATATATTTAATAAGATTCCTTTACAACCTACTTCTTTAAAATATTCTTCTATCTTTTTTAATAGTTGTTTTCCTATCTTTTTATTTCTATATTCTTTTGTTACTATTAGCTCTGTTACTCTTCCTAGTTTAGGAGCCTTATAGTCATAAGTAGAAATATCTTCATTATTGATAAGTCCGATAATTAATCCTACTACTTGTTTATCCATAGCTAGAAATATTTTACCTTGATAGGCATTTACTTCTTTTATTATTTTTTCAAAATATTTTTCTTTATAGTCTTTGGTAATGGTACTATATCCTTCTTTATCTACTGATATCATATATTCTTGCAATTCTTCTAGAAGTTCTTTTACTTCTTCTTGATAGATTTCTTCATATTCAATTATTTTCATATTTATCCTCATACTAACTTATTTCGTATTTTCCTCTATCCATTTAAAATATTCAGGTAAGCCCTCTTTTATCTCTTCTGCATAAATTTCTGGAACTTCGTATGAATGTATTTTCTTGATTTCTCGTTCTACTTCTTTGTATAAAGACTTTTTAGTTTTCATTTCTAATACGTATTCTTTAGATTCTTCAAGTTCATTATTCCACCACCAGGTAGATGTTATTTCTTTTTGTTGAACACTACTTACTAGTCTTTTTTCTAATAATGATTTTGTTATTTGTTTTGCAACATCTATGTCGTCAATAGCTGTTTTTACATTATAGTATCCATCGTTCATTTTGTCTTGCCTCTTTTCTAATTTCATTATAACAAAAATCAAAAGAAAAAACAGTTTGAAAGCTGTTTAATCTGTAAAATGACCGAATTTTGCTTTTTCTTCGTAGTTTATATTAAGTAAATCTAGATCTTTAATAATATTTTTAGGAGTGCATTCTTCATATAGAGAAGGTTCTACCTCTATATTTCCTTGATTACTATCAATGTAGATAGCTAGTGGATGCGTTACTCCTATTGCGTAACTTAATTGGACAGTACACCATTCTAAGTTATATTTCTTTAGGTAATGCTTTGCTAGTTCTCGTGCTTTATAGGCAGCACTTCTATCTACTTTAGATGGGTCTTTTCCACTGAAAGCGCCTCCGCCAACTTTAGCAAAAGATTGATAACTATCTACTACTATTTTTCTACCAGTAAGACCAGCATCTCCCTCAAATTCTCCAATTAAAAATTTACCAGTTGGATTGATTAAAAATTCTTCTACTTCTATATTGTAGTTATCGCAGATTTCACGACATTTTTCTTTAATTCTATCATCCATTTCTTTTCTATGTTGTTCATCATTTTGATATGAAATAGTAAAATATTTTATTTTTTGTAGTTTCATATTTTCATCATAATATCCTGTAATTTGGGCTTTCCCATCTGGATATAAATATGGACAACTTTTTCTTTCTTCATCGTACCATTTACTTAATTTTTGTAAGATGACCATAGCAGTTGGCAAAAGTTCTTCTGTATCGTTACAGGCATAACCAAACATCATTCCTTGGTCTCCGGCACCTCCAACTTCGTCATTAGTTCCTAATGCAATATCTCTACTTTGTTCTCCTAAATTATTTATAATTTCATACTTTTCTTTATATCCAATATCTTTTAATACTCTATTTACTACATTAGAAATATCTACTTTTGCAGTAGAAGTTACTTCTCCTGTTACAAATATTTTACCTTTTCCTCCCATTACTTCGATTGCACATCTAGAATGTTTATCTTCTTTTAAATAAGCATCTAATAAGGCATCACTAATTTGATCACAGACTTTGTCTGGATGTCCACGAAAGACAATTTCATTTGAATATAATTTCATATTTTTTCTCCCTTCTTTATTATGAAACCAAAGAAAGAAAAAAACAGGTCGAAACCTGTTTTTCAGCTCCTTATCATACGGCTTTAGCACCTAATCTAATAGGTTGCTGTAGCATCACTGGGCCAGTCCCTCCACTACTCTTTATAAGGTTTCATACTTATAGTATAGCATATGTTTTTTGTTTTGTGTGGGTAATCTTTCTATTGAGCTATATATTTTTTGTTGTTCTTTTACTTATAACTTATTAGATACTATTAAGTCATAAGCTTCTGTTAAAAACATCATATCTCTATCGGTCATACTAAATAGTATAATTAAATCTTTTATCTTTTCGTCATTAGATATGTAACTCTTTAATTCTAATTTTAATCTTTTATATTCCTGTATTTCATCAAATGATAATAATTCATAGTCAGCACTTGAATACTTAATCATTTCTAGACAAAAATCTATTCTTTCATCTTCATTTAGTACTTTTCCATTATAGGTAAATATTTCGTCTTCTTTTTGTTTTAATTCTTCTAATGTTGTTATTTTGTTATCTATAATTATGTTAGATAGCTCTAATACTATTCTTTTGTTTTCATTTGATATTTTATTTTTTAATTCATCTATTATTTTCATATCTTTCCTCTTATCTTTTTCTACCTCTTGATTGAGGATTTGGTCCTTCTGGATATTCTGGTGGATTATCTTCCCCTACTGCTTTTTGGTTTGCGAAGTTTTGATTTCCTTTTTTAGGAGTTTTAGTATAGTGTTGATATAAATTATCAAATGTAAATTGCTCTTTCATGTCTGAATAATCTTTATCTAACATATCTTCTAATAACATAGTTTGTAAAGTGTCTGTAAAATTAATATCGATTCCTAATTCTAGATTTAAGTGTACCATTACTCTTTTTAGTGTTTCTGCATCATATTTTCCTTCTTCTATGTGAGCATCTAAAGCATCTCTTAAATCTAAAAATAAAGTTCTAAATAGATCATATTTTAATACTGGATATGTTTCTCCTATGTCATAGGTAAAAGCTTCATATAAATTAATATATTCTACAGCTAAACTTGTATCTTCATCCATAGATCTTCCATTTACTATAAAACTTCCTTGAACGACACTTTTTCTTTTATCCCATACTAAGTTTTCTAGTGCTTCTTTTTTGTTCTGCTCAAAATTTAATGATGGCATTATTTCACCTTCTTTCCTAAGATATCACTATCTATTTGTAATATTGTATTGTACTCTTTTTCTGTTGTATGATTCTTCGCAATACTGTCTTCTTCTTTAATGGTTGTATCATATAGACCATGTCCATCTGTTGAGATTACTACTGGAATATCATTTTCTAGGTAATAAGAATATGGAATCTCGTTATAATCTTTAATATTTTTTAATCCAAAGTTAGAAGATGCATTTAATTCTACTATACAATGAAACTTTTTTAGTAAGTTTACATAGTCTTCACTAGGATTAAAATGTAGGCCATGACCAACTCTTATTTCTGGTGGTGGAATTACAATTCCCTTTTTAGTCGCTATTTGATCAATCATTCTTAATGTGATTAATGTATTATTGGGTGCTGGTATTTCTCCAGAATGAATACGTAATGTTGTATTATCATATTGAAGTAATTCATCAAATAATATTTCTAATTTTCGTTGAAAACTTCTAGAATTATTATAATCTAACTCTTCAATACTAAATGGCCTTTCTTGTCCCATGACATCTACACCTACTGAAGTACCTTGTGTTAGTATTTTTTTTAAACTTTTAGCACTTTGTTTCATGTTTCTGGTAGATCTAGAACGGTCTGTTGATAATAAGAACTTGCATGTAATTTTATCTTGTAAATTTTGACTTATTTGAAAGCTAGCTATTCTTCTAGGATTAGAATAACTAATCTCTACATATTTCACATTTTGATTTACCAATTCTTGTAATGAACGATTAATATAGTCATTATAAACTGTTGTTTCTGCTTGTTGTGTAATTATTTTTCTTTTGTCTTCATTAGAGACGTTTGGATAATTGTCTTCTAACATATCATATAATTTAGAAAACGTAGTATGTGCAGCGAGTTTTAAAAGTTCTGTTCTAGTTGAATACCTGTCATCTAAAGTAAAATAGTCTACTTGTTCTCCATGAGGAATACGTAAACTATTTAGAGCATCTTTGTCATTTAAAATAGAAGCAATTGGGACTGTTTGAGTAGCATTAGAAATTGGTTCATTTATTGGCCAGTAAATACAATCTAAATATTGTGATAAAAAATCTACAAAACCTTCCGCTGTCATCATCCCCATTAAATGTGTATGAAGTTCCGTTTTTGTTTGTTCCATAGTATCATTTCCTTTATATATTTATTATAACATAAATAAAGAACCACTAGTTAAGTTAGTGATTCTTTAATAATTTTTCCTTATATAATTTTATTTGTTCTATAATGTGACCTATGATACCTTCTCCAGCATATTTTGATATGTTAAAAAATTCATCATTAGCATCTACCCAATATAATTTATTTACTTCTTCCACTACTTTTATTTCTTTATTTAATTTACCGGCATAAACTTGTAGTTCATTATTGCTCATTTGATAATTACAAGTCATTAAATGGGTTAAAGTAATATCCTCTTTTGTTATTCCTGACTCTTCTTCTAATTCTCGGTATGCACTTTCTAATCCTGTTTCATCTTTTTCTATTTTGCCTCCAACTAAATTGTATAGACCTTTATATGGGTCTTTTTTTCTTAAGCACATTAATATTTTATCTTCTTGGGTATTATAAACTACAATTATATTCATTTTCATTGTTATCACCTGAAGATATTATAGCATAATATTTAAATATGGTCGAAATTAATCCAGTGATAATACTTATTTGCTTTCTATTTTTTCTTGACTTGAATAGTATTTGATATATAATAAAAGCAAAAATGAAACGAGGAACTTTTATGGTGGAATATAAACCTTGGGCTGAAGAGATTTTAACACCGATTGTTGAAAAGTCAGATGAGAAACTTCCTATTTTAGATATTCAACTTGGTGGTGCTTGTAATCTTAGTTGTATCTATTGTGATACTCCTAAGTACGGTGCTCCATGTGATGTAGATTTGAAGTCTATCGAGAGATTAATAAAAGAAGGAAATATAGAATGGATTTATGTCTGTGGTCTTGGTGAACCTAGTGCTTCTAAAAATTTACCTCATTTATTACAATTGTTGAAGATGTGTAAAGAGAATAATGTTAAACTATCTATGTTTAGTAATATTCTTAATTTCAATCAAACTTTATTTGATTATGTAGAAGATGGAACTTTGCATGTATTATTTAAATTAGATACGTTTGATGTTGATAAAGCAAAACAACTTTATGGTGCTACTACAGAAAAAGCAAAAAAGATTTATGAAAATTTAAATATATTATCTGCAATTAACCCTGTTACTGATAATAAGTCTAGTTTAGGGGCTTCTATTGTTCCTACTTCTATTAATCAGGGCGAATTACAGCATTTGGTGGATTTCTGTATGGAAAATAATATTTTCCCTTTAATTGGTCAATTAGAAGATGCTGGTAAGGGTTCTAATGTTTTTCAACAATTAGAAGTTAAAGATGATAATTTATTACAACTAAAAAATTATATTAACAAAGAATATGGCGTAGACTATCAAATGCCTATTTGTCCAGCAACTATTTCTGCTGTACATATTACTAACAGAAATAAAGTAATTGTAGATGACGTTACTGGTCTTTCTTGTCCTTGGTTTTGGTTAGGAGAACCAAAACTAAAAGAGTTAGGAGATATTAGAGAAAAGTCCTATGATGAAATCGTACAAAGTATTTTAACATATCGTGAGGAAAAGTTTCCACAGGTGTTAGAGATAGAGAAAAATTTATCTTCTTATCCTTTTGGTGGTTGTGGTGGCGATGCAAAGCAGTTATTAAAAACGTATACTAGTTTAAGGAGATAATATTATGGTGCAGAAAGATGATATTAACAAAAAAACTTACAATGCTATTGCTGATATTTATGTAGAAGAAGCGGATTTAGATCATGAAGATAAGTCTTATATTGATTCTTTTTTAGAAAACGTTGCTGGAAATAAAATATTAGATTTAGGATGTGGTCCTGGTATCTTATCCAAATATTTATCAGATTTAGGTTATGATGTTACTGGAGTTGATTTTGCAGAGCAAATGATTTCTATTGCTAGAGGAATAGCTCCTAATGCAAAATTCGTTGTTTCTGATATTGCTAGTTTAGAATTAGATGATAAATTTGATGGGATTGTACTTGCTCATTTTTTAATTCATTTTAGTAAAGAGGAAAATATTCGAATATTAAATAAATTACATAATTTTATGAATCCAGATGCATCTTTGTTTATTCAGTTTTCTGCTAATTTAACACCTGGTATTCAGGATGAACCTTTAGATGATACTGGAGAGTTAAAGATGTGGAGATATTCCTATGATGAAGATAGTATGTTAGAACTATTAAATACTTGTAACTACAATACTACTTTTTCAGAGACTAAAGGAAATGTTGTTACTATGATATCCAAAGCTAAAGTCAAAGAAAAATCACTAAACAACAGTTAGTGATTTTTTATTACCCTATTTTAGTCTACTATTTTTTACCCTTTTTCTTTTTTACTGCATGATATATTCCATAACCTGCTCCACCTATTAATCCGACACTTAGTACTCCACTTATTACTTCTTCTGCTTTTGTTGATTTATCTACTGTTAATTCATATACTTCTTCTGTTCCATCTTCTGCTGTTACCGTAAATTTTACAATATTGTCACCGTATTCTAAATCTTTATCACCAGTAATTTCTACTTTAGCATTTTTATCTTCTAGTTCATATTTATAATCTAGTTTTTTTGTATTTGATGATACCATTACACTAGCCTTATTATTTACAAATTCTATTTCTTCACCATCTATTTTAATTTTAATATTTGTATTATCACTTAACCTTTTAATTGTTAAGATATAATCCTTTTTACTACCGTCTTCTGCTGTAACAGTTATATTAATATTATTTTCACCAACTACTAGATATCCATCATCTACATCAGCAGATGCTTTTGAGTCAGTTGTTTCTACTAAAATTGTTACATTCATTTTATTAGTTTCATATTGCATTCTGTCCGCTACCACTATCTCTTCTCCATCAATTTTAACGCTTTTTAAAGTATTATCGCTACTTTTTGGTGGTGCTGGTTGACTATAATTTGATGGTGATGTTGAACCATATGAACTGGTTGAATTGTAAGAATTAGAAGAACTTGAGTTATATCCGCCTCCATTGTGGCAATGATATTGTCCATCACTTAATCCCCACTTGGCACAATTAGTACGACAATAATGGCATCCGTTGGCATCTGTTCTGCCAGGATGTGCCTCTACTTTATTTGGTGTTATTAGTAAGAAGCATAATAAAACTACACATATTAACTTAAACTTCATAATTAATTACCTCCAAAACAAAACTATCTTACTTAAATAAATCTAAAAAACTAAATGTTGTTTTTTTATAAATTTTATTATAGATAGCCTTCCTTGGATTTGTTATTAATCCCATTCCTTTTTTGCCATACAATGGATTAATTGAGGATTTTATTTTTCGTTTTAGTTTTCCCGTTGTTCTTGCTTTGATACTTTTTGTTAAACTTGGCTTTCTCATTCCAAACTTCATTAAAACACTCCTTTACGTTTAGTTTAGAAAATACCAAATTTTTCCATTTCTACTACAGTACAAGTATATCACTAATTTTATATAAACACAAAATAAGTGATAGGATAAAAAACAATTCTTCGCAGGGAATGTTAACTCGCTTAAAAACCTTAGCAAAAAAATAAGGCTCTATCCTAAAATAGACCCTTTACAAAAATGAATTAACATTTTTCCTTGCATTGATATAGTTTATTCTTCTCATGAAAGCAATTTTTTACTTGTTTTATTCACCGATTTCATATTTGTATTTTATTTCAGATATTAATCCTTTTAATAGTATATTGTTACTTTTGATATCAAAATCTCTATAATCATACTTAATTTTTCTTTCATATCCTGCTGTAAAATTATAATTTGAATATCCTTTTTTATCAATATCATCAACAATCTCTTTTAATTCAAAATCACTTATATCATCAATCATACCTCTTCCAGCTCCGTCAATAATGTAAGGGTAGTGACGTCCTGCTCCTTTTTCTAAATTTCTACTTCCTAAATAAGTGATTTTAAATGTTGTTGTAGACCCGAAATCATATTTCATCTCTAACTTGTCTTGTTCTTTCAATTCTAGCTCGTTTAAACTTGTAGTTGTTGCGTTTAATTTTGGAATACCACTGTAATCATCTTCTATACTAATCCAACTATCATAGATTTTATTTTTATATTCTATATCGTATAAATGATATGCAAGCGAATCAAATGCTGCTAAAATTGTATATGCTAGATCTGCTACTGTTTTTTTATCAGTTATTTCAATTTTTCTCCATATTTTATTTTCTAACCCTTCTATTCCAACCTTAAATGTTAATACTTTAGTCATTCTAACACCTCTACTTTAAATATATTTAACCATTTACTTCTCTTTGTTGTTTTTATTTTACTCTTATTTAATAATACTGTCAAAAATATTTTTTTAACCTTGCATTTAATTATTAAGCCAACTAATTCTTTGTAAGGTGTTTTTTAATGGTTCATTAAGATATGACTATAATAATCTAGACTGAATTTGAAATTTTTATTTTTAATTAACTCTCATTCCTTTTACTCTGTTTTCGTTTCATGTGTTGTAGGGCGATGGGTATCATCTTTTAAAATAATTAGATAAAAATCGATTCCTTGTAGTGTATGTTAGCTTTGATTGAAGGAGATTGCAAGTTATTTATAAATCTTCTTATTTAATATAGAGTTGGGATGCTTTTTAGAATATTTTTTTAATATAAATAATGTCAATAATAATATAATTATGATTAATATATAAGTCCATTGAGCAATTATAAATAAAACCATATTGATAACCGTGCAACACAAAAACCAAATAGATACAAAGGCAATAGTTCTAATTGCCCAATGTAATAAAGATCCGAATTCTCCTCTAATTCCTAAATTTCTAACAATATTCCACGCAACGTAGAATGCTAACAATCCAATAATAGTTATTATAATATAATTATAAAATGGATTTTCAAAAACAGATAGAGGTGAAATAATAAAATCAAAAATTAATTTTTTCATAATTAATCCACTTTATTAATTTCTAATTCTATATTATTAATTAATTTTGTTAAAACTTCAAATATCGAATGATATAATTTGTCTTCTATATTCTCATTTTCTTTAATTATCTCTATCTCATCACCTTTTTTATAGTCCTTAAATAATCCTTCATAGAAATCATTTCCATTTAATACTAAATTGTTTTTTGGGATGTTCAATATATTTTTCCCATTTTCATCATTAATAATATACTTATCATTATCTATTGTATATTTAAATGTTTTTTTCATATCTCTTCCACCTTTCATTAATTGAATTAATTCCACCATCTATATTATCAGCTACTATCTTAAGAATGTCGCATTTTTCATCCATATATTCAAGGGCACCGCTTTGAATAACTATATTATCTGTTTCATTCTTCGATAAAAAAATAACATTATCTACATCTAAATTGACAATAAATTGTGGGTTATGAGTGATCATTATTATCTGCCTGTTTTGACTCATATCATAAAAATCTCGTAATAGATTATTTTTAATTGATGTTTGTGAAACATCATCTTCTGGTTGATCGATAATATATAAACCGCCCTTAGATGTCTGCCATGATAAAATTTCAAAATATATTTTTGAAGTGAAACCAGAAGATAACTGTCTAGTTACATCCTGATCATCTGAATTGTTAATTATTTGTTTTTCTTTAAAATTTTTTTCGATTTGATCGTAAAGTTCTCTTTTCACTTTTACCATTAATTCTTCAAAAGACTCATTTTTTTCCTTATCTTTAAATCGTTCTGGTATATTTTCTTCTGATAGTTCATTGATATTTTTAAACTTTTTCCCTAATGCCTTATTAATCAAATTCTCAATGTAATCATTGCTTATTTCATCAATCTGAGATTTAGTGACAAATCTATATTTTCCAATAACATTAGTGTTTGGTTGTAAAGTTAGTGTTGGTATATTAGCATTATATTCTATAGTTTTCTTTTCACTTTGATATAAATCTATAATATTACTTATGAATGAGTTTTTCATATTTTCATATGCTTGTATTGCTTTTGTTTCATCCGTTTTAGTTTTGACCAATTCTTTGTTTAATTCGGTTAATTTATTATTAATTATATTAATTTTCTTACTTTCAAAATCAATATCTTCTTTCTTTCCTTGGTATTTTTTCAAAATTGTATTATATTTAATAATATCTTTATCTATACCTTCTTTATCTTCCAATTCTACATCATTTAGTTTTAATAAATCTTTTAAATTAGAAATAATTGTTTTAATTAGTTCAATAACTTGTTCTAATTTTTCTAATTTTTGATTATAATTTTTTGTTATATTTTCTATATTTAATGATTTAGCTTCTCCAGAAAAAAATTTAAATGGTAAGTCAATTATTTGTTTTCTACTTTTTAAAAGTTTATGTCCGTTTATAATAATTTCTATATATCTATTTATTTCTTTTTTTGTTATTGACATTTCAGAAGTAAAATTTGGCATTAGGGGAAAATAATCTTTTAAAAAAACATTTGCATTAAATGTGGTACCTTCAAACATTTTCCGAATATTACCTTGTTTATCAAATCTATAAACCAAATCTTCTCCAATAACACTTTTTACTTCTATTTTATTATCCTTTAAATATTTTTCGTAACTTTTAACAAGTCTCGAATCGTTTAAATATCTGTATTCGGTCAGTTTATGGATTAGCAACGACTTGCCTATTGAATTATCTCCAATAATAACATTTATACCTTTTGATAATGGAATATGGTATTTATCGCTTCCAACATCAATATCTATTGAATCAATATTCTTTAAATCTCCAGAAAAGAAACTATTGACATAATTTATTCTTTTTGTATTAGTGATAGCCATGGCTACCCCTCTAAATGTTGGCAAACATTTTAAATATGTAAAATGGAAATCCTCACTATCTTTAGGATAATTTTCCCAGTCATGACAATCACTACCTGTTATAAATCTAATATTCTCTGTCTTCAAGTTTTCTTTTTGCTTTTCAATATAATATTTATTAAAAATTTCGTTTCTTTTATTTCTGAATTCAAAAGTCTCAAAATAGTCTAAAAAAATAAGTTCTCCAAAAAGTTCTTCACCTAAACTTTTTACATCGTGTTTTCTTGGTTCTTGACTAGATAAAGTTTCTTTCTGATGAGCTATCATTACAACATTTAAACCTATTTTTCTAATAATTTCCAAGAAACTATTTTCTGTAAATGCTTTTAATTCTTCGTTGTCATATAATGCTTTATTTTTATTCTTATCAAAAATTTTGAATTGTATATTTTTAATTTTGCTATTGCTATCCTTTGCTGTATCGTCAAATAAAGTAATTATATGTATTACTTTATCATTATATATTACGGAAAATTCAACGCCGGGCAAAACTTTTTTTATGCTTCCTCTTCCTTCTTCTTGCTTTAATCTTTCATACATTTCATAATCAAAGTTATCATGATCTGTAATAGAAACCATATTAATCTCTCTATCATTTAATTTTTTTATTAATTTATCAATGTTATCTAAAGTTGAATTATCAACAATATCGTTTTTTTCTCTATGCTTTGACGCTATTGAATGAATATGAAAATCACATTTCATACCGGTTGTTACTATTTTATCCATACTACTTACTACCTCCTACTAAAAAAGCGCAGTACAAAACTATAAAGCCTGTACTAGCGCTTCTTGGAATATTATTATACCATTTGAATCTCAAAATGCAATATATTACAACTACATTTCCTTTATTTTGTTTTCTATATATTCAATTTCTTCATTAGAAAAATTATATTTCTTATATAATTGAGCATCAATATCTTTTATTGATGTATTCCAGTTAATATCTGAATTATTTGTAAAATCTTGCAATGGAACAAATTTATATACATTTCTATATATATTCTGTGATGCTTTTAAAATTCCAACCATTACCCTTAAGAATTTCGTGCGCATATACTTTTGACAATTTTCTGCTTCTTTTTTTTCAGAAAAATTACCTATCGGAATTAGTGAATCTGTACATATACTATTTGGTGGTGCAATATATGATTTTCCTAGAATTGCCACTTTTTTATCATCTTGTAATATTCCTGCACCTCCATTACCTTTGGACGTAAATACCTTCCATTTAAAAACTAGCTCTTGATTCTTAGGTATGTCAGATAACTTCATATATCTAATCTCTTCATATGCACAAAATACCTTAATAGCACCTTCAAAGTACTTTTGTGTAGAAATTTTTGTAATTATTTCCTTTTTTCCAACTATGCCAAATGAATTCCATTCTCCTATTATATTCATCATAGAATAGAAATTATTAGTAACTACTTTCTTTAGAATTGAATATAAATTATAATCTGCAAGAACAATATCTAATCCATCCTCAAATATCTTTCTTTTACTTTTTACTATTTTTCCATGAAAATTAGTAATAAATTCTGGAATATCGTTAAAAGTTGAATTATATAAGAAATAGCTTACTCCTCCAGGAATTGTCACATTAGGAAAAATATCATTGTAATCTGTATAATGTACTAATTTGCAAATATGATTGTTTTCTTTTAAAAATTTTCTTAATTTAGGAAAATATCCCGCTTGTTCTCCACCAACAAACCATCTAGATGGTGTAATTAAGGAAACATATTTTGGATTCATTTTTATTGAAGAAATAATAAAAGTCGGAAACAATTGTTTTGAGGCACTACTATTTTTTACGTCTTTTTCTACTATTTCGGTATATGGAGGATTGCCTACTATTGCATCAAATTTCATATTATAACCATCCTTTCCCCAAGTTTTTGGATTATGTATTAATTTATTAATATCTTGAAAATTTTCTTTAAATAATTCTACCATATTTGGTATATCAATAATATTTGTTTTACTATTATCATAACCTATTAACGTCCTTTTAGTGATTTTCTTTGCCATTAATGTTTTACACACAACAAAAATATTTTCTTGTACTGTTTGTTTCCATAACACTTTCATAAGTTCTTCATCTAGTTTTTTAGAATCAGTATTTATACACCTTTGTTTAAATAAGCTTACTGTTATATATAAAGGATATAGTCCTGTTTTAGAATTAATTTCAAGAATGTGTGCATCAGTATTTAAAAGGGTATCAAAAGTTACTTCTCCATTATTTATAAACCTCGGTTCTTCTAAGGAAATAATATATTTATCATCAAAGAAATTATAGCCACCTAATGTATCGCCCATATGCATATTTACTGTTCTCCATGGTGTTAATACTGTTTCTTTATCAGGGTTTTTAAACGTTGAAAACAATTCTGTCAAATTCTTTGTTCTTTCTATTGGTGAAAGGGTGTCAGCATATTTTGCTCGATTTCTAATTTTTCTTCCTGCCTCTATAAATATTTCTGCATCATAATATTTAGAAATTTCTTGAAACATTTGTTTTGTTACGCCTTTTGGCATAAATTCTTTCCATGATAAATCATCTACTAATGAAGTAAAGTTTTCTGGGGTAATATCTTCATTGTCGTTTATGTCAGCTCCATATATTAGTAAGGGTATTCTTATAGAGATTCCTCTTAACACAGAAATTGCGTTATTTTTTTGTCTAATTTTTTCTTTATTTTCTTCTAATAGTCTTTTTTGTTCTTCTGTTCGCTCAACTGGTTTCACTTTTAAGGCATCTTCTATTTTATTAATTTCTTCTTCAGTAAATCCTTGATTGTTTATATCGATAGATGTAATTTTCTTACTCTGTTTTGTTTTTCCGATAATTCCCTCTAATTCTTTTAGAATCTCTAATGCGTGTGGGTTTAATTTAATTAGTTCATCGTTATAGATTTTCGAATCATCAAAACCATTATTAACAACTCTTTCAGCGTAAGCTTTCTTTAATTGCTGTAGCATTGTACTTACATCATATCTCTCCATAGTAGATTCAGATACTGCAATAACAGGACAATAATTTAAAAAATCTCTCATTTTTTCTTTACTTCCAATTGCACCGGCTCTAATTGATAAATCTCCTGCTTGTGCTATCATTTTTAGTGTTCGATCGGGAGCAAAATCAAATACATAGCAATCAGTTTTTATTTTGCCATCATAATTTGCTGGGGATTGAACTCTAAAAATAGTCTGTAAATAATTCGATGCTGATGTTGAATATGAGCCAGCCAAGTAAAATACAGCAGTCCAAGCTTTAACAGTTACTCCTGTCGTTAATTTTCCACAAGATATAGTAATTGTATATGTTTCATTAGGATTATCACCGATAGCTTTTTCAACCGCTTCTAATGCTTCATAACCATCATCACCTGTACCTGCGACATTTACTATTTTAAACATTTGATAATTTGGATGATCTCTTAACATTTTACTTAATGCACGTGCCTCTTTTATTCCTGGAACTATCCAAAAAGTGTGACGAAAATTATTTATATATTCATCTTTGGAAAAAGGATAATTACTGATATCACTTTTTCTACACATCAAATCTAAAAATCTTCTAACATCTGCTTTATGGACAAAATCGCCCACTTTATTACCAAAAGGTATTTCTTTACCATCTTTTGATATATCTCCAGTCCAAACTCTAAAAAACTCCCTAAAATTAAATGCAGTATCAGCAATGTCTATATATCCTGGAAACATTTTATCTAAATTATATGTAAAAATATTTAAACGTGGCAAATCTAAATATGGATTGTTTTCTAATGGATGATATTTATCCCAATCCATTTTTGCTTGCTGTTCCATAATATAATCCCAAGTATATATTTCTTTTTCTTCAAAACTATTTAATAAATTAAATGGTGTGCCAGACAAAAATAAAACTTTTGTTGTATAATTGTTATCTTCCTTAATAATTTCATTTAATACTTTAGTTCCAAGTGAAGTCTGTGTACCTTCATGCGCTTCATCAATTACAACAAAATCCCAATTCATATTAAACACTATGTTATTTTTATCAAATTTTCCTCCTACGGAAGCGGATTCTCTTAGGTCTTGAATTGATGCAAAATATATAAACTTTTTATTTGATTGAAGTAATTGTTCAATTGAAGTCCCTTTTTTTGACCCATATAAGTACTGATCTGAATCATAAAATATTTTATTGAAATCTTCAAACCACCCTTCATTTACTACAGGTCTATGAGTAAGTATAATTGTTTTCGAAAATTCACATTGTTTAATTACTTCTAGTGCAGATAAAGTCTTTCCAAAACGCATTTTAGCATTCCAAAGCATTCTATTTTCTGTTTTAAAATGGTTTACAGTTTTTCTAATTGCTTCACTCTGCTCTGGTCTAAATTGTATTAATTTATTGGAACTAGATATACAATTAGGAGTCAATGTTTTTTTCCCTTGTTTGACTGCTTGAATAGCATTTACTACCGTGTTTAAATCAGTTTCAAACCATTCTTCAGGTTTTTTTTCGTTTTTAAAGTCATGCCTTTTAATTCCTGAATTTATTAGAACATTATGTACATCTTTATCTTTAAATGTTATATTTTTATTTGTAATTGCTAATGTTGTGTATAATAAATGTTCCATTACGCCTATAGTATTTGTATAATTCCTTATTCTCTTTTTTGCAGCATTATTTAAATCTTCAGAGTTATCTGGTAGTTCTGTTTTCTCTTTGCTTGTAGTTAATGTCGTTTCGCCTATTTTTAAAACACCTTGATGTAATCTATCATATATTGTAAAAACATATATTAATTTATAACTAAATGCATTATTAAAACTTATTTTATCCATATTACTCACCTTTTATTAATTAAATTTACAAATTTATTTTTTCTATTTGTTTTCCAATTCATAATTACACAATATATACCTAGATGTTGATATGGATTGTTTTTTTTACAACCAATACACTCAATATTATTTGAAGTATCTTCTTCAAATAAAGAAGTTTGTATATATTTATTTTCTCTATTTTTGCAACTATTCGGAATTACGTATTTGATTCCATCCATTTGCCATATGTTCCAACTTATTATTGTAGCAATTTCTTTAATTAAATCTAATTGAGGATTTTTTTTAAATCTTTCTTTATAGTAATCTATATATGAATACAGGATATTTTCTCTTGCTAGCAACACATTGTCTCCTTGCCAATCATAACCATATACACTTTTAACTGCAATTTTAGAATAATCTAACCATTCTTGATCTGTAATAGTATTTTCATTAATAACTCTAAATTTTCTATCTAAAAATCCAATTCTATTCTTTAATTCTATTATTTCTCCTGTTACAGTATCATATCTGCTAACTATATATGGTGCCTCACCACAAGTAACTTCTAATCTTAAACTATATATATAATCCTGCCAATTATTTTTATCTGGAAATTCAATTTTATTTTTATTAGTAATCCATTTTTTATTAGTACTCCGATTAAAAACATTTTTCTTTTTAAACCAGGCATCATCAATAAGGTTAATTTGTTCATTACAAATCCATGAAGGCGTAAAAACTTCTGCCTTCTTTTTTATTCTTATTTCTTGCTCACTTTTACTTTTTTTTACTCTTGGCCTAATAATTCTACCATAGTAGCTTGTAATTTTTTGAGGAGTTATTTCTTCTGAAAAAAAATATCCAGGGCCATGAGATTCATAGTTATCTGTTGCCCAAATAATATTTTTTTTTGTTGTTCGATCTTTTAACAATATAGATAATATTTCATAATCAACATTTATAATATTATTTTCTTTAATATCTACTAATTCCGAAAACATTAGATATCACCTCCTACTTATTTTATCTAGCTATATATAAACTTCTAATATGATTATAGCATAATATCCTTGTAATTTCAGCAAAGAAAAAAGGAACTAGTTACTGTTCCTATAACACTTGTTGGTTTTTCATTATTTCTTACCAAAACAGTTCTTTCACAATTAAATCTTCAGAGTGTAAATTATTATTTTTACCTAATAATAAGTTCTCATAAAATTTAATTAAATAATTTTTTTCTTCTTTGATATTTAAATAGTTATTAAAATAATTACTTCTAACTAGTGCATTTCTAAAATATACTGATTTATCTTTAAATAATGGGTTATCTACGTTATATCCTAAACTAATTAAATATTTTTCTGTAAATACTGCTGTTGTTCTAGTGTTACCTTCTCTAAAAGGATGTACTTGCCATATACTAGATGTAAAATCAGTAATATTTTTAATCACTTCTACAATTGACATATCTTTATAATTTTTCTCTTTTTCTAGACTAATATCATATTCTAATGATTCATTTAATGTTTTTGAGTCTCCATAAGCTACTGAATCATTATTTAATATTTTTTCATGTTTAGAAAAATCAATTTTTCTAAATTCTCCTGCAAATTCATAAACATCTTGAAATAAATATTTATGAATATATTTTAAATAGTTTACTGATAATTTGAAATTATCTTGATCTAATAGTTCTACAATTCTCATAGACACAAAGTCACATTCTAATTCATTGTGATTAATATCGTTTTGTTTTTCTTTTGTAGTGTAATATTCTCTTAAACTTTGCTCTACTTCTTTGATTGTTAATTCACCTAAAATATTTTTCTCACTAATTTGTTCAAGATATTTAGATGGTTTTAAATTATCTACCTGTTGCAATCCTATCGCCATATCCCATTGTAATTGTTTTATATAACCTTTAGGTTTTGTTTCTTCTTGATAGGGATTCATACTAGAATCTAAATCTTTTTCACTCATATAGCTTCACCTAACATTTCTATATCATTGTACCATATTATCCATATTTTCTAAAGGGATTTTCAAAATTATAGTGTAGTCACCCAACTAAATTGATGTACTTTTTGATGTCACTAAATTTTTGAATTTTTAAGATTTTTATGTACATTTTCGAGAAGTCATTTTAAACAGGATAACTGTGTCTGACAAACAACATCGCCAGTGGCGAGTTTGACCGTATTATAAAAGTTTTAGAAGATTAGTATTGTCTGACAATGTCTAAATTGTCTGACTTTTGTCTAACAGAATTTCTATCAAAAATACCTAAAATCGCCTATTTGTCAGTCAGATGTCTGACAAAATGGGCTATTTTTTTAAGATTTTTTAGGCGATTTGTACATTTTTTTGGAAATTTTAAAAATATTTTTAAAGAAAAAGTGTACATTTATTTCACTATTATTTTGAAATTCATGTACACGTATTTTTTATTTATGATACTGCTATTACTCCATAGCCTAGATTAGGTTTGAAACCCTTTTCATCTTTGCTTGGAATTAATTTTATGATTTCTTGATTTTTATTTTGACTATATTCTAGATAAAAAGTTCCATCTTCTTCTCTGATTACCTCTATTTTAAAGTACTCTACTTGATAATAGCTTTGTAGTTTTTGAATATAGTCTTCTATCTCTTTTTCTGTTTTTGGAGAAGATAAACTTATTACCTTGGTAGTATCTTCATAAGATACTGTTACTTTTTTATCAACAATACCTTCTGTAAATAAGGTACTGTATTCTTCTAGAAATGATTTTCTAAAGTTTACTTTTTCAATTACTACTTTTCTATTTTCATCATAACCTAAATCTATGGTTTCAATATATTTCATACATAGTTCTTGTTGTCTTTCCTTAGATAAGTTATTCCATATAGCTGATTTATCTAATAGTTTATCATTTAATTTTACTTGTTTTATTTTATCAATATCTTTATAGAGTGATGGACTATCTAGATTAATATCATCAATTGTTAGAACATTATTTTTTAAATTATTTTCTAATTCTTGTAGTCTGTTATCAATGTTATTAATTTCTTCTGTAAATTCTTCTAAAGTGATGATGCTTGTTTTATAAGCATCTTTTAATCTATTTCTTTGTCTTTTTAAAGATTCTATTTCTGTTATTGTTTGTTCTTTATGATTTGCTCCAAATATAATTGGTGCATAGATTCCATGAACTAGAAAATCATATTCTACTAATTCATAGATAATTTCTTTTAGTTGTTTGATAATGTCTTTTTCATTTACATAAGTATGACACTTATGACATCTATAATAAACATAGTCATATTTTTTATTACCACCTGGACTTCTTCCTGCCATTAGAGTATGGCATTTGGGGCAATATAATTTTTGTAAAAATAAGTAGTAGATTGTTCTTGTATAGTTTCTAGAGTTCTTTCCTTTTTGATTTTGACAATCAAACCACATTTCTCTACTAATGATTCCTTCTACGACATTTTCATAAATATGTTCATCTTTTTTACCTTTATGATAAACAAAATCACCACAGTATATTCTATTGTTAATGATGTTTTCTACATGGGAATAAAGCCAGTTCTTGTTTAGAGCATTTCGCTTATTTAAATCATTCATAATCTTTTGTAATGACCAGCCTGACAAATATTTATTGAAGATATCTATTACTACATCTTTGGTTTCTTCATCTGGCACTAATTTCTTATTTACTCTTTTATAGCCAGTTAAATTCTTCATCGGAATATGACCTTCTTTAATCGCTCCAACTAATCCCATTTTGGTTCTCTCACTTGTTCTTTCAATTTCATTTTGACTAACACTCATTAAGAGTCTTGATATCATTTTTCCATTGGCAGTCGTAGTATTTACTTCATCATTCGCACAATCAATATATGCTTCATTTTCTTCCAAAAACTTCATAATGAATTCCCAGTCATAAATACTTCTTGTTACTCTATCTAGTTTTAAAGCAACAATGGTATTTACTTTCTTACTTTTGATATCTTCTAATAATTCATTAAAAGCAGGTCTATCTTTCATGTTTTTAGCACTAATCCCTGCATCTTCATAAAACTTATAAATTTGATAGCCTTTAAATTTACACATGGCTTCGAGTCTTTCTTTTTGTTCACTTAAACTAAAACCTTCCCGGGCTTGATCCTCGGTACTAACTCTTAAATATACCCCAGCAATTTTATTATCTATAATCATTCCTCCTTCACTTGCTTTGGTAAAATTTTTCTATAATACCATTATCTACAGCTCAAATGTCTATTTCAAGAACAAAATTGTCCTTTTTCGTCCATTTTTGAACATTTTCGACCTTTTAATTTTTGACATTTCTAATTACTTCTTCTAGTTCTTGCAATGATATTTTATTTGTGATGTTATTTTTACTAATATACATAATCTCATTATTACCAAAGATTAGATATGTATCACCATTTGTTTTCAACTTATAAGGCTCAATGTAAGCAATATTGGTCTTAGGTATAGTGATAATACTACCTTCCACTAATTTTAGTTTCTGACCATTAAACTTACCTAGGTTGTTTATCTTTCTTTGTAATTCTTTACTTATTTCTAATTTCTCTTTAATTACCAAATATTACCAATTCCTTTCTAACAAACAAAAAAATCGACTCATAAGAATCGATTTCTATCTTGAAGTCTTTCGACTTTTTTTCATTCTGGGGCGTCGTAAGGGAATCGAACCCTTGCATACTGGTGCCACAAACCAGCGTGTTAACCACTTCACCAACGACGCCATTTCAAAGTTACATTCCTATTCTATCAATCTTTTTAAGTTTTGACAAGTACTTTTTGTACATTTGTCATTTTTTTCTAGGCTTTTGTCTTATACTGTTTTATTTTATTAGAATACATTAAAACGAAAGGAGATATTATGTTTAATCAGAATTATGTTTATCCATTTTTAAATAATTATTCTACAACTAGTACCGATACAAATTTTGTTAATCAACAAGATTTCTATCGCAATGCAACTATGCCATCTTTGTTTACGCCTGCTCAAGGGTTAGATTATGGAAATATGTTTTCTAATCTTTATCAACCATATAAAAATTATAAGCCTGCCAATGTTCCTGCTAACAATGAAAGAGAAGCATTAATGCGAGAACTTGGTCGTATATCTTTTGCCGCTCATGAATTAAATCTTTACTTAGATTTGCATCCTGAAGATAATAGTATGATTTCTTTATTTAATGATTATCGTGAGAAAGCTAATCAATTAATGAGAGAATATGACCAAAAATTTGGTCCTTTGATGATTAATAGTAATAGTTTAAATCAAACCCCTTTTATGTGGGAGAAAGATATTTTTCCATGGGAGGTAAAACCTAATGTTTAAGTATGTTAAAAGATTACAGTATCCTATTAATATTAAAAGAAAAGATTTAAATATGGCCAAATATCTAATTACTCAATATGGTGGTTCTAATGGAGAGTTAGCAGCTGCTCTTCGTTATTTAAATCAAAGATATACTATGCCTGATAATCGGGGAAAAGCTTTACTTACTGATATTGGGACAGAAGAACTTGCTCATGTAGAGATGATTGCGACTATGGTTTATCAGCTAACAAAAGATGCAACACCTGAAGAGATGAAGCAAGCAGGACTTGGTGGAAATTATGCTGAACATGCTAAAGCATTATACCCAACAGATGCGAATGGTGTTCCATTTACTGTTACTTACTTTGCGACCACTGGTGATCCTTTAGCTGATATTTCTGAAGATATGGCAGCGGAACAAAAAGCACGTGCTGTTTATGAAAACTTAATTGATTTAACAAATGATCCAGATGTTATTGGTCCTCTACTTTGGTTACGTCAAAGAGAAATTGTTCATTATGCTAGATTTAAAGAATTATTTGAAATTTATGAAAAAGAATTAAAAAAGAAATAGAAATTAACTCTATTTCTTTTTTGGTATTTCATAAATTTTCTTTTCTGTACAAATTCTATCTAGTTCCTCTTTTGCATTTTCAATGCCTACTTGTGTATCAAAGTCTAAAGCTAATTCTATATTATAGTCTCCTTGTTTGTTTATTTCTTTCATTCTCTCTATCATTCCTACTAGAACTCCATATTGATAATCATTTATTTCCCATGGTAACCAGACCGGAGAGCATTCTCTATGGCTTAGTTGAATTACAACATTTCCTTTTTCCATTGCCCCAAATTGCCATATAGGAGAATCCCACATTTTTTTATTTTCGTTGTATAACATATTATATACTCTTAAAGTTGCTCTCCCATGATCTATCCAAGATAATACGTTAATGGTTTCTTCTGGTGTAATAACACATACAGCTCTATCTTTTTGCTCTTGATAAAAGCTTTCTAAAGAAAAATTCTTATTTTCATATTCTATTTCTTGTCTTATTAACTCACTTTGCTCTATAGCGATGGATTCTATAGGATAGCGAATTCCTGGCTCCCCTTCAATATAGATAATATCTTTTGGCAGTCTTAGTTTAGACATATCTATAGAAGAATAAAATAAAGTTACAGGTGTTGCGCGTTTTGGTTCTATTTCAATCCAATTATCTTTTGTAAAAGTTACTTTATTTATATTATCTTCATCTGCAATCATTGTTTGTATTGCTTGTTCTTGTTCTATTTGTGTTAAGGCTTTTGTTTTTATATATATTCTTTTATCACTCATATTCCTACCCACTATATTTTTACTTATTACCGCTTATTATTTTACCATCAATATTACATATATAACAATCAGGTAATTTTTCTTTTATATGTTTTAGAGAGTCTTTATCTTGTTCTAGTTTTCTTCCTACTAATACTCCTTCTATTAAAGTGGCTGGTAGCCCAAACATAATAGCAGATTCTCTATCTGTTGTCTGTGCGGTTCTATTCACTCTTTCTTTTAAAAAGTTCTCGTAATATCTATAATCTAAAAAATCTTTTAATTCTTCTTCCACTAGTTCTATATTCCAAACATCTTTTTTTATCATTTCTTTTGCATAATCACTTTCCATATTTAAAATGAAAGCTATTTGTCTTTTGTTAGAAACTAAGCTTGGCATAAATCTAATTTCTTTAGTTTGATCTCCCCAGTACATCCAAATATTTTCATCATTGTTTATCTTTTCTGTTTCTTCATCAAATTTATGATATGGTATTAATTTTGTAACTTCTTTTGACCCGGGTCCTCTACCAATTGTATAAGTTATAGTAAATCCACTATAATTCTTTATATATTCTTGTAATAGACAATCTTTTTGTATTACCCACATTCCGATACTATGTCTAATTTTATTGTGAATATTTTCTTCTGTAAAATCATTACTAATAAAACCATTTTCTACTATCCAATCAAAATTATCTAGCAATCCTGGTATCCCATGCATATAAGTTCCTTTTTTTAGTTTTACTTCTTCTCCTACCTGGTATTTATTTTTCTCTATTTTTTCATTTTTATAAAATAGTTCAATATTATTTAATACTAATTCTAAGGCTTTTCCTTGAAAAGTTTTTTTCGCATATTCTATATAGTTTTGTTTGTTCATGTTATCACCTCAATAAATAAAAAGACTCTCTAAGTAGAGAGTCCAATCATACTATCGCCTTTTATACAGCTAAAAGAAGTGTGATTTCTCCACTGTTTGTTTTATCTTTATCCATTGATTTTATTGTCTTTATCATGATTATCACACTCTTTTCTTTTGTCATTATTATACTTTGTTTTTTTCTGTTGTCAATTATTCTACTGTTACACTTTTCGCAAGATTCTTTGGTTTATCGATATCACAGCCTCTTAATTTTGCAGTTTCATATGCAATTAGTTGTAGAGTTGGTACAATTAAGATTGGTTGGAAATATGGGCTTATTTTTGGTACTACTATTTGTAGTTTTTGATTATCCCATGATTCATTGCTAATAATAATTGTTTTAGCTCCACGAGATTTTACTTCTTCAATATTAGATACTGTTTTATCTTTTATTTCTTCCTCTGTTATAATCGCAAATACTGGCATACCTTCTTCAATTAGTGAGATTGTACCATGTTTTAATTCTCCTGCTTGATAAGCTTCACTATGAATGTAAGATACTTCTTTTAGTTTTAGACTTCCTTCCATGGATGTTGCATAGTCGATTTTTCTACCGATAAAGAAGATGTCTTCTGATGTATAGATTTCTTTGGCGATTTTTTTATATTCATCTCTTCTATCTAGTACTTCTTTAATTAATCTTGGTAATTTTTCTGCTTCTTCTAATACTTTGTGTTCTTCTTTTACTAAACCTTTTGTTAGAGCTGTTTTATAAGCAAGTAAAGCCATAATACCTACTTGTAAGATATAAGCTTTTGTTGTTGCGACTGCAATCTCTGGTCCTGCTTCAATAAATATTTGATTATCACTTTCTCTAGCAATCGTTGATGTTTTTACATTAACAATAGCTAGTGTTTCTACTTTATTTTCTTTTGCTTTTCTCATGGCAGCTATTGTATCTGCAGTTTCTCCTGATTGAGAAATTAAAATTACTAAAGTCTTTCTATCATAAATAATATTTTTATAACGATATTCACTAGCAACATCTATTTCTACTTTCGTATTAGCATACTCTTCTAATAAAGCTTTTCCAATCATTCCTGCATACATTGCAGATCCACAGGCTACAACATGAATTTCTTCATAGTCTGTTAAATCTGGTAATTTATCTAAGTTTTCTAAATATGGTTTGAATGTTTTTTCAAGTACTACTGGCTCTTCCATAATTTCTTTTAACATGTAATGGTCGTAACCACACTTATCTTTCGCATCACGTTCCATATTTGTTGTTTGTACTTCTTTTTCTACTGTTTTTCCATCCTTTGTTATTGTTACTTTATTTTTTGTAATATGAGCGATTTCTCTTTCTTCTAACAATAAATATTTATTTGTATAGTCAATAATTGCCGCTATATCACTAGCAATAAAGTTTTCATTTTTACCAAGCCCTACAATTAATGGTGAATCTTTTCTTACAGCATATAAATCATCACTACCTTGGAAAAGTATTCCTAAAGCATAAGAACCTTTTACTTCATCTAAAGCTTTATTAATTGCTTCTACTGGATTATTTTCATAATATTTATTGATTAGAGCTGTTATTACTTCTGTATCTGTTTCACTATTAAAAGTTACTCCTTCTTTTTTTAATTTTTCTCTTAGTTCTTCGGCATTTTCAATAATACCGTTATGTACTAAAGTAACATTTCCTACTGTATGAGGATGAGCATTTTTTTCACTTGGTTTTCCATGGGTTGCCCATCTAGTATGAGCAATTCCTAAATGACTTGATATTAATTCTTGATTTTTTAATTTTTCTTCTAAATTTACTATTTTTCCGACACTTTTAATTACTTCTATTTCATCTTTTTCTTTTAAGGCAATTCCTGCCGAGTCATATCCTCTATATTCTAGACTTTTTAACCCATTGATTAATACTTCTACTGGATTTTTTTCTCCTATATATCCTATAATTCCACACATAATTTATTTTCCTCCACGCAAAAAATTATTGTGGTGATATATATATTGTTGTAATGTTGATTTTACTTTTTGCTATATATCTAACGAAGCACTTTTCCCCGCAGTAGCATCCGCCGAATCTTTCGATCACTACTGTCCTCGTCAACTATAAAAGTCCAGGCGCTTAAATGAATTTGTCTCCTTCCTAGTATTCATTCTATCCTCATTATAGCAAAATTATACTTATTCTGCAAATTACAAAAAAAGATACCTATTCTCCTAAGGTATCTAAGTTTGCATAAATATTTCTAGTACTTTGGCAGGCATTTATTTCATCTTTAAATATTTTATCAAATTCAAGTAATGCTTTATCGATTACATCTTGATATATATTTTTACTTGTTTCAATTGCTTTTCTAAAATCTAGTACATTTACTTCTGTTCTGTTATCGAATAAGGCATTAGAAAATGCTTGTTGTACCATAGTTAGAGAAACATCTGGGTAACGTGATCCAATTTCATAAATTCTTTTGTATTCACTAGTAATATCTGTAATAAACTCCATCATTTTTCTTTGAATGAATGGTGAGTATAACATCTTTGCACCTGTTCTTTTTTCAATCTTTGGAAGTGTTCCAATTAATATTTGGATATTTTCTTCTCTTGTTGGTTCTGCTACTTCTACTTTTTGGAAACGTCTAACAAAGGCTTTATCACGTAAGATATATCTTTCATACTCTTCTGTAGTTGTTGCACCTATTACTTTAATATCACCACGGTCTAGTGCTGGCTTAAACATATTAGCGAAGTCTAGGGCTTCTCCTTTTGTTCCCATTAAAGTATGAATCTCGTCAATAAATAGAATTAGTTTTGATTTCGTTTTAATTTCATCAATTAGTGTTTGGATTTTTGCTTCTCCTGTTACTGGGTCTACACCAAGTAATGCTGAAGTATTTACTTTTATTACTTGATATCCTTTTAAAACATCTGGTACTAATCCTTTTTGGATTCGATAAGCTAATCCTTCTACTGTTGCAGTTTTACCTACACCAGGTTTACCAACCAATACAGCTGATTTATCTGGAGTTAACAAGATTAAAATTAATTGTTTTATTTGTTCATCACGACCAATGGCAGGATTTGTGATATAATCTTTATTTTGAAAATTTTCTCCATAATTCTCTAAAATACTTATACGTTTCTTTTTTATATCAAAAGGTTCATTATTCATCAAGTTCTCATTCATTTTGCATCCTCCTTCTTTCCAGTATTATTATAGCATATTTTTAATCAATTAGTTCAAAATCTAATATTAATGGGTAATGATCTGAAGCATCTGTTTGTTTTACCTCAAAATTATTTACTTTTATTTTATCATTTACAAATATATAATCATCCACACTATTTCCTACATCGAGACCATCTTTTACAGTAGGACGTGTTGATTTTATATTATATTTTTCTATTAAATTCGTTAATTTTTTATTTAGTATCTCTATACTTTTACTTTGGGGATTTAAATTAAAATCTCCTACAACGATAGTTGGAATGGTATTGTCTTCTATCAATGATAAAAGATACTCACACTCTTTTATAGTTCTCTCATCCCCTATTTTACCTTCATTCCAAATACCATGAATATTTAGTAGTCGTAATTTTTGATTATTTATTTCTACTATAGCAACTACCACGGCTCTTGCATGATCGGTTTTTCTGAAGTCTGTCGTATCTCTAAATATCTGATAGTTTTTATGAAAGAAATGGTTACTTGCTTCTATTATAGGATATCTCGAAATAATTTCGTTTCCTTGTTCTGCCATTCCACCAAAGTCTTTTGTTACAACTCCATTTTTTATATGTTTATCTGATACCCATAAGGCCCCGTAAAAATCATATTTATGTGTATTTTTTACTGCTTCTTTTATTAGTTTACTATTATTATATCTATCATAGACAGTATTATCTATTCCTCTCATGGATTCTTGTAATGTAATAATATCTGATTCTGTATTTTTTAAAAAATCTATTACTTTTTCATTGTTATCTAATTTTATCGCTACATTTAAATCAACTAATCTCATATGTTCCCTCTAGTGTTTTTACTTTCTTTTCTATTAAATTCCAATCTTTATCAAACTCAAAATGAGCTTTTATCTTTTTTCCTTCTAGCTAATAATATCTTATTTTCTTTTCTTAAAAATAATAAAGTTGTTTCTAATTCTTTCATATTTACTCCAATCCTTTAATGTATGATATATCTTCTATTGATTTATCTATATTAAATCTACCATTGCCAACAGGATAAAAAACAGAATACATTTCATATCCATTACATTCAAATTTCTTTCTTCTTACTTCTGATACTTTTATTTTTTCTCCTAATACAATTGATGATACTTGATTGCCAAATAAAACTATTCTCTTTGGTTTTACTATACTCATTTCTTTCATAAATAGTTTTAAATATGCTTTATAATAATCATCTTTTAGTGGTCTTGCGTCGATCTGGGTACATTTAGCAAGGTTTGTAATATAGATATCATGATTTTCTATATTTTTATATACTTTTTCACTAAATTCTTTGGTCCAGTCTAGTTTCTTTTTTGATTCTATTTCTTCTAAAATATTATCATCTAATAATTCTAATTTATTAAATAGTTTCCAAATATTTTTTGTACCTAACCAAGGATATCTTGGCCCATCCCAATCTTTTTCTGCTGCAATATTTCCAGCTGTTGGATTCATAAATACAAAGCAGATATTAGGATTTTCTTTTTTTCCTCCAAAATAAATTGAATGTAGAGATTTATCACCATATTTCTTTTGTAGTCTATCATATTTTTCGTATAATTCTTCTAACATCATTTATTACTTCTCCTTTTTTCTTTTCCACATATTTTTTCATAGGTAGTTTTCATATATTTTTTATTTAAAATATACTTTTCACCATGGATGGATAAATCCGTTAATACGTGTTCAAAAAAATCTGCTGTTTTTTCATGGACTGGTGTTAATCCTAAATGAGCATACCAATATTTTAAGGGATTCGTTTGATTGAATTCTTTTTTCTTATACGTTTTTCCTGCCGCTATTCTATCGCAAATGCTTTCTACTGCATACGGATATGGCATCATTACAGCTTCATTACTATCTACCCAGTATTCTATATGGTGAGGATTTCTTCCTTTATGATGTAGCCAAGCTTCACTTTTTCCTGTTAATCTTCTACATTCTGCATTTGGCGAATATGTTCCTACATAGTATCTTGCACCTTCTATAAATTCTTTAGGTGAATACTTTGATAAATCATGTGTTAGTCCTCTCCAAACGATTCCACATTTAAAACACATATTCATAACTTTTATTCTATGTGATGTTATTGTTATAAAATGTTTTATAATATGCATTTTATCTCCTACTTTCATTAAGAAATTATAACATAAAAAAGCATGACTTTCATCATGCTTCCCTGATTATTTATAATTTTTATAAACATCGTATTTATCCACAAGTAAATACTCTTCTTTGATTGCCTTTTTAATTTCTGTTCCCATGGATTCCGTATACCCAAAGAATACTTGGTCTCCGATAATTAAACAAGGAACTCCCTCTACTTCTTTTCCTAATTCACCTACTAATTCTTCCATGAATTTATTATTCTTTTGATTATACCAAACTTCCATAGTATATAAATCAAAATACTCATCATATTTTTCTGGTAAATTATCTAAGAATTTAATTAATTGTTCACAATGAGGACATCCATCTCCATAAAATAAATATACATTAATTTTTTTATTATCAAATTTAATATTTGCTTCCGTTTGTTCTTTTAATGTTCTAGTTACACGGTTTGATGTTGCTCCAACGATTAGAATAATTGCAACTACTATGATAATAATACATATAGAAGCAATGATAATAATATTAGTTGTGCTATTTTTAGATTGTTGTTTTGCCATGTTTCACAATACCTACCCTTCTATGTATTTTTCTGTCTTATATATTGTATCATTAATTTGTAGATAAATGGAATACTTTCCACTCAAATTTTCCTTATTTATATATTTTGTTACAACAATTCCATTTTTATTTTCTTCTTCTGTAAAGATATCTACACACATTGCAGTATATGGTTTTTTACTAATTGGTACTTCATACTCTTTTATTTTACCATTTTGATAAAGTAATACTTTAACTTCTGTACCTCGTTTAAATCTTCCTTTTACTTCAATTCTATCTTCTTCATTTGTTATCTCTATGTCATGATTTTTGTATTCTTTATCAATTTTTTTCGCATTTGTTATAAAACCAAATCTTGTTTTATCTACTTTTGTTTCTCCTAAACCACCTTTTACATCTGCTTCTTTTAGTTCAAAAGTATCTGTACTATATAGTGACATTTTTTCTACTCTATAATTATTTGATGGTAACTTTATTTCAAAAATTACTTTATCATTTAAAATTTCCACTGTATCACTTACTAATTTATCTGCTCCACTAATTCCTGCTGGTTGATTTGAATTTTTACCATCTACATAAACGATACCACCAGAATGAACAATATAATGATCTTTATCTAAGTAATCTACATCTGAAATATATGGAGAGTAAAATTCACTACCTCTTTCTTTTCCATATTCCCATACTTGTTCAATTGTCATTTTTTCTGTATCAATTTTATACATTACACCTCTTGAATAACTGTCTTCGGCATCTACATATTCGTCTTCATTTTTAGATTTATTATTTCCATTATCAAAGATAAATACATATCCTTCTGGAGTAATCATAGCAGCATGTTGACTCCATTGCCATTCAAAATCATCTCCTACTGGTTTAAAGAAATATTTTTGATACTCTTCGCTCCAATTTGTAGGATCTCCAATAATCCAATTTAATTTTTCTGTATCATAATCAATATTAATTACCGCATCTTGATGTCTGCCTGATAATGTTATAGAATTTGTCTTTTCATCATACCAAACAGAATTATTATGGAACCAGTCATATTCTACCCAGTTCTCACTTTTTCCATCTTCCATGTTTAAAATATCTTTTAAATCTATGGTTTTTACAATCTTACCAGTCTCTCTATCTAGTTCTACAATATAATCTTCTACTGTTCCTTTTCCACTATTAAAGTCATCACTAGCAACTAAAAGATTGCCATTTGGCATTTCATAATAATCATGATGATATCCTCCAGGTAAACTATACTCTACATAGATCTTACCTAGCATATCCATTTCATATAGTCCAGTTAAATAATATGGACTATTTACTAATCTTTCTGTACTTACTAATAGATGACCATTTTCTAATCTATCAATTTTCCAAGTTGCGGCATTTGTTAAATACCAACGTACATCTCCATTTGTATCATAAGCACAAGTATATCCACCACTAGATGGAGTAAAGAAATATAGGTCATTTGTTAGTTTAGATTCTTCTTTTTTTACTGATGTTGGTAGAATAAAATCATCTGGAAGTTCTTCTGTTTTTATTTTTAATTCTTTTTTCTCATTACCACACTCAATTACTACGGTATTTTCTTTTCCTGCATATAAACCATAGACTGGTATATAATGAACTTTTTCTTTATCAAACTCATGAGTATATGTTGTTAAATCATCTTCTCCTTCAATTGTTATTTTTACTTTTTCTTCTCTTTCTGTTTCAAAAATAACTAAGGCTGTTAAAGGGGAATTATTATAGGGATCTACAATGACATTAGGATTATCTAAGGTATATCCTTCACTTGTAAATCCTTCTTCTAATTCTTGTTGCTCACTTCTTAAACTTAGTGTTAGTTTTAATTCACTTCTTGCTGTTGATATATTATTTAATATTAATAATCCTATGATACTTGCGATAATTATGATTGCTAGTATTATAACAATTATTTTTTTTAAGTTTTTATTTTGTTTCTTCTCTTTCTTTTTTGGCATACTATCTCTCCTTTTCTTTAGTATAACCTAAATTTTATTATAAAAAAATAAACGTATCGTTTAATCTAGTAAACGATGCGTTTAGTTACAGGTTCCAGTTAATTCCAGAGGAACTTTATACGTAGTTATTTTTCCTTTGGTATCTAATACATTAATGCTAATATATAAATTACTGTTTTTAATATTATTGCTTGTGCAGGAAAAATTATCCACTTTAAATTCTGTCTCTTTTAATAGTTCTGATAAAGTCTTGGGTGTTTGTTTTTCATCTTTTAATGAACCACACTGAGATACTTTTTCTTCTAAATTATCATGACTTTCATACAAAGTACATTCCATCCCTACATATTTTTCTTCTTCGTCACCATTTAAATATTCTATTTTAGAAATATAGATTGAATTTTTATCTGATGAATAAGCTGCTACTCCATTGACATTAAAATTATTACTAGTGGACTTTATATCTGTAAAACTATAGTCATTTGAGTTTAGTAGTAAATATATTATTGCTCCTACTAATACCAATATCAATAAGGAAGCTATTATATATTTTGTAGACTTCTTTTTGTGTTCTTTTTCTCCACTTAAAATACTATCTATATTCACATTAAATTCTGTACTTATTTTGTGTAATATTTCTATATCTGGTATTCCTCTACCATTTTCCCATTTAGATACTGCTTGTGCAGTTACATTTAATTTATCTGCAAACTCTTTTTGAGTCATCTTATTTTGTTTGCGTAAATCTAAAATAAATTTTCCTATTTTCTCTTGATTCATACTGCACAAACTCCTTCTTTATTATTATAACTTTTTTTAGGAAAGTTGAATATCTTTTTCATCTAAATTTCAGAACAAAAAGGCTTACGCCTTCTTTTTCTTAACATGTACAGGATCTACATGAATCACTGTTAAAAATATTTCTGGAATGCTTTTTGTAATTTCTTTTTCTAGATGGTTTGCTATTCTATGGCTTTCAAAGGTTTTTAGATTTCCATCTACTTGAATAGTAAAGAATATTTGGTATTGATATCCTACTGGTGCTGAATGAAAGCTTGTCATACCTAATACTTTATCATGTTCTTTCACAATGTCATATACTCTTTTTTTGGTTTCATTATCAATCGATTTATCCATCAACACATCATAACTCTCTTTAAAGATTTCGATTCCTGTTTTGATAATCCAAATAGCAATTCCAAAACCTACAATTCCATCTACAAAGTAAATTCCAAAACTTCCTAATATAATTGCTAGAAGATTGATTGCTGTTATGATACAGTCATTTTTATGATCTTCACAATTGGCTTTCATTAATAAATTGTTATATTTTTTTGCTACATTTCTTGTATATAGATATAGAGCCAATTTTGTTATTATTGTTAGAATACAAATAATTATTAACCAAATAGAAAAGGTAAACTGTTCTTTTTGGATTAATGATTTTATAGAATCTATCGCTACAGTCAATCCTAGAACTATCATGGTAATACTAATTAGGAGTGAATAAATATATTCAGCTTTACCATGACCTAGATTATGATCTTCATCTGATGGAAGGGATGCAATTTTGTTCCCAATTAGTGTCATTAGAGATGAAAATATATCACTGGCACTATTCATTGCATCTGCAATCATTGATCTACTTCCTGTGATAAATCCTATTATTCCTTTTATTATTAACAAAAATATATTACCGGCAATTCCTAAAATACTAGCTTTTTTTGCGGATTTAAATCTGTCCATTTTTATCTTCCTCTTCTTAAATAGCTTGTTTCATTATACTACTTTTTTAATATCTTTTCTATGCTTTTTTGAGGAGAATTTATTTTTTTATATAAAGAGGCATTTCTATAGTCTGTATTATTCGTTACTTCTTCTTTTATTTTCATAAATTTAGGTATTGAAACATCTTCATTAGAGGACGTTGTTTCTACTTCTAACATTTGTAGACCATTATGGAATATATCTAATCTAAAGTATTCATTTTGATATTCAAAACAATATCTTGTCTTTTTTATTGGCATATCTTCTTTTGGTAAGTTTAAATAATATTCTTCTTCACTAATTTTTCTTTGCGTAGTAATTCTTTCATTATTAATTTCTGTATCTATCTTTGTTATTAATGTATATTTTTCTTCCCCATCTTTTCCAGTTTTACGATAAATATATTCTATACTTCCACTTTCTATGATGTATTGCTCTAGTTCTAATTTTACCAATTTTACTTTTTCAATTTTTTCTAAATCCACTTTTTCTACTAAGTATTTTCTTTGAATTTGTAAAGGATATGGTTTTGACAATGCTCCATATATTTCTTTTACTACTTGTTTTATTTTTTCTTCGAATGAGTTCTCATTTCCGATAATTTTTAATTTTTCATGTCCTAGCCAAGCTTCTAATGTTTTCTTGTCTTTTTCTCTTGCTTCTTCTGCAGTTTCTGTTCTCGCACTATTATTGTCTAACGTATAGAATTCTTCTTTTCCTAATGCTGCTGTTCTTAAATGAATTACTAAATCATAACGATTCATCAAATCAAATTCTTTGCTAGAGAAGTCTTTTAATAAAGCTTGCCACTCTTTTTTTGTTACATATGCTTTATCATCTAGTATTCCTCTATCACACAAAATGATTGTTGGATGTTTACTTTGTTTGGCAGTTTCTTCTGCAAGTTGTTCTAGTGTCAATTGTAAAGTTATTACTTGTTTTTGGAATTCTACTGTATCTAGTGCAAAATTACCAAATGGTCTAATCCCACTATTAATAAGAATCGTTGCTGCTTCAGGTACGATTAGTACTTGATATCCTCTTTCTGTAAATTCCTTTTCTATTTGCTGGATAGCTGTTGTTTTTCCAGCACAAGGTCCGCCTGTCAAGACAATCTTGTTTTTGGTTTTATACATTTTCCCATCTTTCCTTTTCTATAAACTTTATTATAAAAACATTTTCCACAAAGTGGTTGGTATTCTACATTTGCTGTTGATCCATCTATTACTACTTCTTCACCTTCCATGGTAAATTCTCCATTTACTTTTCTAGCATTAAACTTTGCTGGTGCACCGCATGAACATAAAGAGTTGCTATCTAGTTCAATTATTTCATCTGCATATCCCATTAGTTTTGCGGCTCCTTCAAACAAGTCACCTCTAAAATTTCCTTTAAGCGCAAAGCAGGTCACTGGTTTATTTAATGACTTATTTAATTCCCATAACTCTGTTGCTTGCTCAGGAGTTATAAATTGTGCTTCATCTACAATAATATGACTACACTCATAAATTCTATCAAACGTTTCTTCTGTTACAATTTTAGACGTTGATGGCAATAAAATATCTACTGGTCTTGTTTGGTTTAGTCTATTAACTATTTGATTTTCACCTTTCGTATCTTTCCCGGGTTTAATTAGTAATACCTTTTGACCAATTTCTTCTAAATCATGAATTTTTGAAAATATTCTGCTGGTTTTTCCTCCTTTCATAGCGCTGTAATAAAAGCATAATTTTTCTTGCATTTTCCTCCCTCTTCTTCTTTCTATTTAAACTTATAAATTTTTGCTTTTTTCTTCCCTTCAAATGTCTTTTCTTCTTCTGTTGCTATGATGATATTCATATTCAATATTTTTTTTCTAAAGTTTCTTCTATCTAGTTTCTTGTTTAAGATACTCTCATAAATCTTTTGTAATTCTGGTAGTGTGAATCCGTCTGGAAAAAAGACCTTTAATAAATCTGTTTTTAGAATTTCTTCTTTTAATGTTTTTATTGCGTCTGTTATTATTTCATTATGATCATATGCAAGTTGTGGTACTTCATCAATTTTAAACCATTCGGCATTGCTGGTTTTTAATGTGTCTTTTGCAATCTCTACTTTACTTGCATCAATCATACCAATATAGGTAATTGCAATCATTCTCATGACAGGTGACCTATCTTTTTTACCAAAGACTTTAGAGAATTTTACTTCAATATTTTTTAAACCTGTTTTTTCATAGATTTCTCTACTCAGTCCCGCTTCTAAGTCTTCATCGTTATAAAGTGCGCCTCCAGTTAGAGCCCAGGAATTTTTAAAAGGTTCATTTTTTCTTTTGACCAAAAGTACCTTTAAGTCTCCTTTATCTACAGTAAAGATAGAGGCGATGACATGAATACCTTGATGCTCATATTTGGGGTTAGTTACTTCCATCTTTCATTACTCCTTTCTACATTTTGATTATATGCGTACTTGTATACACTTGTCAATCGGTTTTCTATAAAAAAAGAAAGTATTTTTTTACTTTCTTTTTATATCAACATATCTAATTTTTGATTGTCATTTTTTTACAAACTATTTACACACATTGGTCACTATATTCAGGATGTTTTTCTATCCAATGTGCTACATAACTACAAGTGATAACTACTTTTTTATTTTCTGCTTTTAGTTTTTTAAATAGTTCCTCTACTAGGTGTGAAGCTATCTTTTTCCCCTGATAATCTGGATCCACATAAGTGTGATAGATATCCACTGTATTTTCATCTATTGCTTTAAATTCAACTTCTCCTATTTCTATTCCATTCTCTTCATAGACAATTCTGTTTTCTTCTATTTTCATATTCTTATCTCCTTATGTTTAGTATATCACATAATACTATATACTATAAAACACAGAGTTATCTTTTCCTCTGTGTTTTATAGTATAGCTACTTCTTACACATTTGCTCTTGTTCCTAATACTTTTACTGGTGGTTGAGATTTTATGTCTTCTTTTGTTAGCATATAGTTAGCTATTAGTAAAGCCTCTCCTTTATAATCTCCAAAACCATCCACACCAATTTCTTGTCCAAGATTTATATTCATTGGATTTTGAATTCTATTTTGGTGAGCCAAACTAATACAACTATGAAAAGTTTTTAGTCCCATATCTAGATTATTTCTAGCTATATCGAAATAGAATTGGGAAAATTTATTTCCCATTTCTTTACTTAAATTGGCTTCTGCTTCTTCTTTTGCTTCTGGGTCTTTTTGATATATTTTTTGTAATTCTTGTTTTGCTTTGATAATTATATCTTTATAGAAGTATGTACCAGTTTCTTGCATCGGATATCCTAATTCTTCTAGAACTATTAATACATCTATTTCTTGTTGTTCATCCTCTAGTAATGGTCCTATTAGCATTTCACATCTATATGCTTCATATTTTGAAGCCATAGAATCATAACACCCTGGGTGTTTGTTCATCATGTAAGTACTGCTATCAAATTTTACATTATTTTGCAATTTTCATCTCTCCCTTATTACTTTATGCTTTGCAAAATAAAAAAGCACAAAGTCTACTTATTGCTTAGCGACTCCGTACTTACTGCTTGTTCGTGTAGGTTTTATCCCGAGATAGCTCACAAATTACATTTGCTTATATCTCCTCGCTTGCTTTGATATTATAACAGATTGCATAAAAAAAGTCAATATTAGTAAATTCTTATGGAATATGATATACTATAATCGTTTTAGGAGGTTTATTATTATATGAATAAAAGTCAAGGACTTGCACAAATTATAGAATATGAACAGATGTTGAAAAGTGTAGGTTGTAGAACAGTTTACGAAGGAAATCAGAGTCAAGGCTTTCAACGATTAATGTTTGACCCTAACTCTGGATCTGTTTTTTCTGTTGAATTAGTCCCTGTTATGGAAAAGGTAGAAATTCGTTCTGCTAACTCACAGAAAAATGAGTTTGTAACTAGTTCTATTTTAGAAGGAATTACTAGTGGTGTTCCTTTATTTTCTCAATATAAAAAGGATAATTATTGGGATTTACCATTAATTTCACTAGAAGAAGAATATCAGTTACCAAGATGTTCTCCTATGCACGCTAGAGTTTTAGCATTACCAGGAGCTCCCGTTGATGCGGATGAAGTTTATTTTCAAATTGGACTTATTCCTGGAGTGGATGATAAGCTTATTGCCTATGTTGAACAAGAATATTGTAATGATGTAAAGAAATATAATGATGCTGCTAATCAAATTTTACATGAAAAAATGGGGGCTTTGCCTGAAATTATTCAAACGCATTATCATTATCAACCAAATAAACATCTTGATGTTTATAGTATTCCAAAACAAATAAGAAGATAGTCGCTATCTTCTTTTTATTTCTTTTAATATTTCTTCCATAACCTTACCAATACTATCATAAATAACTAAATCACACCTTGTATCATATGGTGTTTTTTCTTTATTAATTAAAATCAAATGGTTCCCTTTAAAATAATTAATTAAGCCAGCTGCTGGATATACATTTAGAGAAGTTCCTCCTATAATTAGTACTTCTGCCTCTTTTACTTTTTCTATCGCTGTTATTAAATCTATTTCATTTAATTGTTCTTCATATAATACTACATCTGGTTTTATGATTCCTCCACAATTACATTTTGGTATACCTTCTGTAAAAAAGACTTTTTTGGCATCATAAAATTTATTACATTTCATACAGTGATTTCTTAATACTGAGCCATGCAATTCAATCACGTTTTTAGACCCGCCCATTTGATGAAAGCCATCAATATTTTGAGTAATAATTGTATTTAAAAGTCCTTTATTTTCTAGGGTTGCTAAAACATTATGAGCTATGTTTGGTTTATAATTTAGGCTATTTAACTTGTCTTTATAGAATTTGTAAAACTCTTCTGGGTGTTCTAGAAAAAAGTGATGAGACAAAATCTCTTCTGGTGGGTATTTATACTTTTCGTTATATAGTCCGTCTTTGCTACGAAAGTCTTTTAGGCCACTTTCTGTTGAAACCCCTGCCCCTCCAAAAAATACAGTATTAGATGAGTCAGTTATTATTTTTGCTAGTCTTTTAATTTTATCCATGATTTATTTTTTCTCCATCATTTTTCCTTGATATGGCTTTTCCATATTAAATTCACTATCAGAATGGATATTCACAGAGACTCCTAATTCTTCCATAATTCTGTGTGCTTGAAATGGACTTATATTTCGATCGTCATTACCATTATTGATTAATAAAATCATTTTATCTTCTAAGGCAATTACACCTAGTATCTTTCGCCCATCAACATTGTAATTAAAAGGAATAGAGTTCGCACTGTAGTTTAAGTTTAGAAATCCTTGTAACAGCGGATAATAATCACAAGTGGTATTTCCTTGTTCTATACTATCATTTAGGGCATCCCTTAAAACATATTCTTCTCTTGCAAACCAAAGTTCTGGTATGTTTTCATCATCTTGTTCTTCTGTATATGAAATATCAAACTCTTCTGCTAGCTCTTTTGTTAAATCTTTGGAAAATGATACTTCATGATATTTCAATTGTTCTTTTTCTAAATACTCTCTTATCTGATTCGCTGTTGCGATACCATCTTTCATTAATAATATTAATGCGTCATTACCATTTCCGGCATCATAATAAAGAGAGGTATCAAAATTTCTTTTTACCCTTTTTCCATTTAATTCAAAATTACATTCTAAGTTAGTAAAAAGAATTAAATCTCCTGTATCTGTTTTTACATTTTCTAAGGCAGTATATAATTCTTTGGGATATTTTTGAATTGCCCAGACATCTAAGTTCTTATTCATTCAATCACTTTCTTTTCTATTTTTTATTTTTATGTTTTAAAGCTGCTACTAAAAGTTTAGGATAGTCATAATTATCACTTTCTTTTTGTAGCATTCCAGATGTTGCTTGATAGATAATTTCTCCCTGTTCTATTAGCTCACCAGTACCATCAAAAAACATGGCATTACAAGCAGGATCTACAATAATATCGTCTTTCTTTGCATAAGCATGGTAATGTCCTCCAATAAAGACATTAGGTAAATAACTTACTATCGCTTGATACTCTGGATTTTGTTCTATAAATTCTGTTGTTCTATCAAAGCACATTCCTGCTAATGTCTTTTTAAAGATATATCTAGATTTCGTACTTGCAAAATAATCACTGGCTTTTCTTAATGAAATTCTTCCTAGTGAGGTATCTATATTATATTTTTTATTTTCTTCTTTTATGTCATTAACAAATGGCATTCTTTTTAATTCATTTGTATTTTCATCTTCTAAAAAACGATATAACATTTCGTGAAGAGCACTTTTTTCTTTAAAATTCTTTTGCTTTAAGAGTAATGAGATTTCCATTCTATGACTTTGATATAAATTGGGATAATTTTCAAAAAAAAGTATCTACAAGATTTCCTGTTTCCTCAAAACTTAACCTGTTATTCTTGGCAAGCCACTTAAAATATATCAAGCATTCTCTCAGTCTATCTCTATCCGCAATTATTTCTCTATCTTCTAAATCTAATTCTTCTTCAATCCACTTTTCCATATATACCCCTTCTCAGGTTGTATATTATATCATATTTTCTTTTTAACGTCAATTTTAGGGGCATTTAACTTATCTGTTTTCGATTCTATAAATCCTAATATTTCTTTTTGTTCTTGTGCCATGATATTATCTTCTTCCTCTTTGGTTAATTCTGCTTTATATTTATTCAATTCTTCAATCCATTGGATTGATGCTAGAGGATAGCCTTCATTTACTTTGTCACACCTAGTGTTACTAAAACATCTAGTACTTTTAGTTTCAAATGATTCTATTTTTTCATCGGTTGCGATAGCAATTCCCTTTTGGAAATAGCCACTTAGTTTTCCTGCTTTTCCATATTGGTTTACTAAACTCGTATAGTGTTCAATCATTTCTTCATCATTTAGTCTTTTACCGTTTACTCTTCTTACATTTGTTTTTGGTTGTAAATTTTCTGGGACATTTTCTAAGAATAGTGCATCATCTAAAGCTATCGTTGGTAATTTACTTATTTCGTGATATGCTTTTGCCTTAATTATGGCGTTTTCCACTGGACTTTTTCCGGTTTCTTCTACATCGGTTGTAATTTCTAAATCTTTTAACGTTACTATTTCATATCCTCTTTCTTCTAATCTAGTTGCATATGCTTTTATTTTTGCTGGATTTGTTGTTGCAAATAAAACTTTCATAGCTTTTCCTTTCCTTTTTATCGTTTATTTTGATTATTTTTATGTTCACTAATATAACTATTATATTCGTCCATAATACTAAAACCAGTTTTAGAGGAAAGAAGACCAGTATCTATTCCTTCTAAATCTCCATATTTTTCAAGCATAGTAGAATACATCATATCTTTTACTTTTTCTTTCGTAGTGCTTTCTTGCCATTCATTTACTTCATCTACCCTTTGCAAACAACAAGCAATCTGCAAAGCTCTGATTTGATCTGCAAAAAAGGGATATTTACCATTTCTCTTTAATTCTTCTTCTAATTCGTCCGCTATGACAAAGATATCAGTAATTTTATCATTTTCTTTAAAGTTTTTAGCAGAAACTCCATCACTTACATCTCTTCTATAAAAATAATTAGCTGTTGGTTTACTTATTACGGTATTAGCTTCTAAAAACCTAGTAAAGCTAAACGCAATATCTTCCCAGGCACTAACATCTAAGAATTTATAATTTTTTACAGTATCTTTTCTAAATAGTTTATTACATAGTGATGGACTTTCGAAAAAAACTTGATCTGGATTATCCATAGGATGAATTATTGTTGTAGATTGTTTACCTATGAATGTTAAATCTTTTTTGCGATATTCATTACCTTTCACAAAACTTAATCCTGTTACTATCAGTTCTGGCATATTATTATCTACTGCTGCTTGATACAATTCTTCATACATTCCAGGATTTACATAATCGTCACTATCTAAAAAGGCGATATAGTCTCCTTCTGCTAGTTCTATCCCTCTATTTCTCGTTTCACTTTGCCCTAAGTTTCTTTCATTTCTATATACCTTTACATTAGGATATTTATTTTGATACTCTGCTTCTATCTCTGGACTGTTATCAGTTGAAGCATCATCGATTACAATTATTTCAATATCCTTTTCTGTTTGCTCTACTAAAGAGTCTAAGCAATCTCTTAATTCTTGTTCAGAATTATATACCGGTACAATTACACTTACTTTTGGCATTTAATTCACTTCCTTAAAATATTCTAGCATAGCTTTATTCATTTTTTTACTACAATTTAAATCTGGCCTTACTACATTAAAGCAATGATATAATTTTCCTTCTTCTTTCTTTTTACAATAATAACTCTCATGTGGATGATTTATCGTTGTTAACCAAGAATCAAACTCTTTACAATTCATATAATTTACATCTTCTTCAGCACTCATAATATAAATAGGTGGCATATCTTTGTTCCACAATTTTTTTATATCTATATAGTCTTCTATTTCTCTGCAATTATTTAATAACATTCTTTTGTTTTCCTTATTAAATAATTTCATTGTTGTTGGAAACATATTGATTGATGCTTGTGTTCCTGTTAATCCTAAGGCTTTTATTTTTACTTTTGGCACAGACACTTCATAAGCCTTTTGCATGTCTTCATTATTCCAAAGCAGACTGATTAATATTACTAAGTCTGATCCTGATGAGTCACCAGTCAAAAATATTTCCTTTTGATTGTATTTTTTTGTTATTTCATTAATCGCAACCATACAGTCTTGAACTTGTTTTTTTAGATTAGCTTCTGGTAGATAGTGATAATTTAATGTTGTGACAATATAACCACTCTTAGCAAGATATGCTGCATAATACTTATTACAACTTTTATCTCCACCAGCGAATGCTCCGCCATGAATATTAATAATCATCGGACTTTTTTCTTTATTTTCTTCTACATAAATACAATCATAAGTATCTAGTGGATCTTTTGTATTTCTATATGGTATATTTTCTTCTATTTGCACTTCGTTATCCCATATTAATTCTTTTTGTTTTTCCTCTACACTTTTTAATTGTCCATCATAAATTTTAAAAATTATTTTATTTATTAAACCCATTTTATCCTCCATTATATATTAAATCTTTTTGTTAACTCTTCTATTACTCTATCATGACAAAAAATAATTAACCCTAATAATACTAATCCATCCAATAATAAACACATATAAGATAAAATATTTGTTGTTGTTAAATTCAGTATTAGCAACACTCCTGGAATTAAACCTATTAGGCAATCTAGTAATAGTAATCCTAGAAAACGATTGATGTATGAATCTTTTAATACTAACATTGTAATACTATTAAATACAAATATAATAATACATACTATAGGTATTATGTAGGTTGTAATAATTAAACTTCTAGTTAGAAAAAACCAAATAAAAGTTAATAGTAAGATAATAATAAAATATTTATTCATCTTTTTTAGTACATCTTTATACTTTTTTATAATATACAGTACCAATATATCCGAAGTTACTATTCCCAGTACTACATATTTTGTGACTGTGAATTGATTATGTATTATATATTCTACAAAGGCGAAAATCAAACTTAAAGAAATCGATACAAACAATAAAATCTTATATAATATATTTTCTTTTTTGGCTATTATCTTTGGAAATGGTGAAGGCGTCTTTTTACCAATTAGTTCTCCCTGACATAATGGACATCTCTTGATATTACCAGTATATGATATTTGACACTTATTACATTTCCTCATAATTCGACTCCTCATTTATATTTATTGTTCCTTCAATACCATTTTCAGAAAAGAAACGACAAAAATTCTTTATAACATCATTATTTGTATATCTTGAAGAGATTCCTATTGATAAGTCATCTTGATAAGAACAAATTGTTAATTGCAGATATTTTGTGGTTGTTAAAACATTGAAATTTCTAATATAAGCTTCTATTTTTTTATCTACTGTTATTTTCCCAATGTTTGATACACTCGAAGTAGTACTACTATTAATCACATTATCAGCAATTCTTAATGCAAAGTCTTTTACAATAATTGGAACTATACGTACAGCTACGTTTTTTTCAACAGCAATCATTTGATTCATTCTGATTTTTAATTGATCTTTTGTGGTTTCTTCTTTTAATTGGTTATCTACACTTTTTAAAATAGCCTCAAAATCATCACTTTGATTATTATCATAAATTACAGTAATTAGTCCAAAGAAATTTCTGGATGTAAAAGATGGAAAATAGCTTCGTAAATCTACTGGAACATCGATTTTTATTGCTTTCTTCTTATCTATTTCATGCATTCTTTTTTGATAGGCTTGAATTAATACAGCAATTAATAGTGTAGTTATTGTTACATGATATTTTTTAGCAAGCTCCTGGACTTTTTTAGTGGATATATGATATTCCATATAAGTAGTGTCTTTTTTCTTTCTTCCTCTATCATGGTATATTTTCCTTTTAGAAACCCTTCTTGTTTTTGGACCAGTATAATACTTATCAAAACTATTTTCAGTTTTTTCATAACTTGAAGATATATCATCTGGTTTTAAATCTTTTATTTTATATTTTATTTTTAAATATTGATATATTAGGCTCTTAAATAAAATTAAACTTCCTCTACCATCAGATAAAATATGTGACACTTCTAAATTGATTCTGTTTTTATAATAATTTACTCTAATTAATAAATCATCACCATCATGATACATTTTGTCACAAATAGGTCTATTTTCTTCTTCTACTATTATTTGTTTATCTGATTGTTCTAGATAGTACCAAAAAACTCCTCTTTTTAGGCTACAATTAAAACTAGGAAATTCTTGCATAGTTTTTTCTATAGCTTCCTTTAGAATATCTTTTTCAATTTCTTCTGTTAATGTTACTGAATATCTAAAGATTGCTGGTACATTATTATTGGTAAAAGAATAAAATTTAGCAATATTGTCTAATTTATACCATTTTTTTGATTTCATATTTTTTGTCCTTTCACTTTTATTTTATCATAAAAAAAAGAGTGTGACACTCTTTCCGGGCTTATAGTTTACTAAATAGGAATGTATACAATAAGTCTATAGCAAAAACAATTGCAACTAAAACAGATATTATATTCAACTTTTTATCTGATAAGCTGGAGGTTAGCTTTTCAAATAATGGTTGTAATAGATATAGGAAAATCATTCCTCCTATTCCAAATCTAATACTTGGATTTAAAGCTATTCTTCCTTCAAAATTAAAATTAAATCTAGTATAATCCCATAGCCATTCTCCCCTAGTAAATTCCATAATATAACTTGCAATCAACTCTACTAGAGTCGTTATTACTACGATACCTATAAAGACTAGTATAGGTGTTATATTTACTTTTTTTATTTTTATTTTTTTCTTTTTTAGTCTAGTAAGTAGGAAGATTAAAAGCAATGCTCCAAAGCCATAAACAACACAATACGGACCAAATAAAACTCCTCTATTGGAAAATCCCCAACGATATACAACCACTTCTAAAAACACTTCATAAAACCAACCAATCATAGAATATAATATAAAATATAAAAAATATTCTTCTATTTTTCTTTTCATTTTTTACTCCTTTATTATTCTTATACTACTTATTATTTTTTTACTTTTTGATAACTTTCATCTTTAAAATCTTGTAAGGGACTGCGTAAAGCTTGTGTTGCTAACTGTTGTATAATTCTATTTTCTTTTTTTCTTACTCCTTCCGGACTCATGTGACACTCTTTCGCTGTTTCTATTAAGGTTACAGGTGATGCAAAAAAACCGTAACGCAACTTTATTAATTTTTGACTTTCCCTAGGTAGAGTTTCTAATAAATTTACTAAAGCTTGATTTCGTTCTTGTAGAATTATTGTCTCGTCTAACTCTCTTTTATCTATTAATTCATTTGATTGCTTATATTGATTAATACTTGCTGCGATATCTAATAGAATTCTAGTTTTATTTTCCTGTCTATTTTCTTTCGCTATTACCTTTTTATCAATTAAACGGTCTAGAATAATCTCTACTAAGCTTGGATCCTCTAATAGTGTTTTTTCGTATTCGTTTTCTACGATACTTCTTTCTAATAAATAGGCATTTGTTATTCTTCTTCCACCTAGTTGTTTTAGTTCTGAAAAGCCATTGAACATCATTCTTCTAATAGACTGAGTTATATAATTAATTCTAGAACCTTGCATTGTTATATCATATTGTTCTATGGCTTTAATCAATCCTTCATATCCATAACTTTCTAAATCTTCTGCTAGAAAGCCAGTCTTTTCTGATACTTTTTTAGCTATCTTCTTCACTAAATATATATAATTTATAATTACTTCATCTCTTATGTTTTTATCTTTTGTTTGATGATATTCTTGTAGTTTTTCTGTTACGTTCTGTTCTGATAATGTCCTTTTTAGTTGTTTTTGCATATAAATCCATCTCTCTTAAATACTCACTATTATACTACAAGAATGAAATATAGCAAAAATTTTTGTAAATTATGAATTATACTATTTAACAATTATTTTCTCAATTCTCTCCCTCTATTTTTATTTTAACATAGTAATTTTGTTATAGCAATTTGCAAAATAAAAAGGAGCTTCTTGCTCCTTAACTGTTTTATTTATCTTTTTTTACCTATATATAAAATATGTGAACTATATCCTGCTAGATCTTTTCTTTCACAGTTCTTATAGTGATAGTCTAGCCAAACTTTATATTCTTCTTCGTTTAATTCATTTACATACTCACGTAATATGGCACTTAATCCATCTGTTGCGACTGTTGTGATATGGTCTACTGGATAATTTTTCATCATCTTATTAAAGTCTTCAATATAAAAAGTTGTAAATATTTCTTCTGGTATATCATAGAATTTATAGTTTTCATCAAATGTCTCTTTATCCAGCAAGTGACGTTTTTTTAGACCATAATTTAACATAACAGAATCATTTGTTAAGTAAGCAATATAAATATATCCATCTTTTTTGGTTACACGAAGAGCTTCTTCAATTGCTGTTTTCTTATCTGTTTCTGTATATAAATGATATAGTGGTCCTAAAACTAGTGTCATATCAAAACTGTTATCTTCATAACAACTTAAATCTAGAGCTGTCCCTTCTGTAACATCAATATTCATATCTTCTGTTATTTTACTTTTTAAAATTTTAATGTTTTCTGGCACAAGTTCTAAAGCGCTTACTTGGTATCCTTTTTTAGCATAATGAATAGAATATACACCCGTTCCTGCACCTACTTCTAATATTTTAGCATTAGGTTTTAAAAATTTATCAATGTAACGTGTTGTTGTTAAGAACTCTACTTTGTGTGCTTTATCTTGATCTAGTCTCTTGTCTTCATCACCAGTACTATAATAATCTTTTAATATTTTATATTTATTATCTGTGGTCATTTTTACCTTTCTCCTTTATGTATTTTTTATATTTTTGATAATTTTTTTCTAAAGATTCATCTACATTAATCCAATATACATTTGTTAGGGTATTATCTGTGGGATCTATTTCACTTCTTTCTAAAACTCCTCCTAATGATTGAATTGTTTTATTACTACCGATATTATCTGCTGAACAGTCTAGCATTACTTTATCTAATTTAAACTTTTCTTTAGCTTCTATCAAACCAAGATATAAATTAATCTTGTTATATCCTTTTCTTCTCTCTGTCGGTCTGATTCCATAGCCTATATGCCCTCCCCATTCTAGCATTTCTTTTGTTAGATTATATCTGATACTAATCATACCTACAATTTTATTATCTGTAGTTCTTATTAAAAAGAAAGTTTTTCCTGGACATTTATTCATATTCTTGGCATATTCTTCATCTTTCCTTTTTTCTATGTTTATAAGCCAATCATCGTATTTTAGACCTTGTAAACACTTGTCCATACCACCGGTTCCATATAATTCTGAATTGTTTTCTACATGTTCTTTTAAATATTCTATTGCTTCTTCTTTTCTGTTTAGACTTGGTTCTTCTAAATAAAATTTTTCTTCTTTTTCTTGATTTAATTTTAAAGATTTTTTTATATCTTCATGATAATAAACGTTCTCTAAGAACCTCTCTCCTAACAGATCTATTTCTGTATGGTTTCTAAAGTCTCCTCCTATTGCTTCATGGAACTTATTAGCAGGATTTCCAACTAGACATTTGGTTATCATTGTTTTATAACCTTCCTGTATAAAGTCTTCTAATATTTTTATTACTACTTTTCTTCCTAAATGAAGTCTTTGATACTCTTCTAAAATATAACAAGAATAGATTTCACAGGAATCTTTATAATTTTCATCTCTTGCTGGTCCATAAGAAGAGTATCCTACTAGCTTACCGTCTACATAAATACCATAGGTATTATTTTTCTCGCGAATTGTCTGCTTCTGCCTTTCTATTCTTTCTTTTGTTTTCGTTTGCAGTTTAGCTATAATTTCATCTGGTATTAATCCTCTATACGTTGTCCACCAAACTTTTATATTAATGTCTATCTTTTCTTCTGCTTCTTCTTCTCTTAATTTTTTTATCTCTATTTTCATACTTATCACGCCCTAATTATTTTTTATGAATCATGTGAATATCTTCTTCTGTTTTTCCAGTACCAGCTTGAATAAATCCTACTTTTTCATAACAATGAATAGCTCTTGGATTGGTTTTATAAACATTTAATTCTATTCCTTTTAAACCTATCTCTTCATATCCATATTTCATGATAGCCTGCATTGCTTCTGTTCCATAGTGTTGATTTTGCTTTGTTGCTGTAATACAGATTCCTATTTCTCCAATTTTATTATCATCTATATGCATTATTTCTATATTACCAATAAATTCATCTGTTTTCTTTTCAATCATAGAAAAGATTAATGCATTATTTTCTAGATTTATATTTATCCAATTTAACTCTTCTTCATAAGTAAAGGTTTTAGGATTATGACTTATCTTGTTAGATACTTCAGGATCATTAATCATCTTTAAATATTCTTCAATTAGTGTTTTATTTAATTTTATATAATAAATATTCTCTGACTCAAAAACTTTTTTGTATTTTTCCATTATAACCTTCCCTCCTTAAATTCTTGCACTCATCAAATTACTTGATGAATATCTCTTTAGTCCTTTATAAAATATGAATGCTGCTAGTGATATTAATAAAATGGTTGCAAGTATAAATAAACATGTTAATCCTAAATTAAAGTCACTTAGAATATGTACTGGAATGTAATTAGCAACTCCTACTGGTATTATGGTAAATAATAGTATTTTAGCAAGTCCTTTAAATATTCCATCTGGATAAGTAGCAAAACTAGTAATTAGTCTATTACCTGTATCTGCAATAATATCTGTTTTTTGAAACCAAAAACTAAGACTAGATAAAATAACAGAAACAGCTGTTAAAATGATGCCACCACCAATACAAAATGCAGTGAATAGTAAAAAACTTGGGATTGTAAATCCATAAATAAACAGCATAATGTAGGCATATAAAATATCTCCTAAAGCAGATACTTCTACTTCTGATGTTATTACTGATAATAATACATTCTTTGGTTGAACTAAGTAAGCATCTAGTTTACCACTATTAATAGTATCTGATAAGGAAAATGCTTTACTGAAAAAGAAACGTGAAACACCAAATGTTCCGGCTGCTAACCCCCATAACAATAGTACTTGTTTAAATGTATAACCGCCAACATTTTCTTTTAGTGAATATAGAATTATCCATTGTACAATCATTGATGCGTTATTTAATATCATAAATATAACATTGGTAATAAAGGTTGTCTTATTTAGCATTTCTCTTAATAAAGCATATTTTATAGACAAAAAAGATACTTTTATTTGATTTTTAACCTCCGTTAACATTTAGACGTTTCACCCCCTTCTTATATAATAATCTACATAGTAGATAAGCGATTATGATATAGGCAATTTGAGCTATGATAATGAATAAGCATTTTTCCCATGAGAAATCTACAAATAATTTTGCTGGACCATAAGATACAACGTATATTGGACTGTAAGTTAGTATTGGTTGCATGACTGTTGGAAAATATTCAATAGGAAATATGGTTCCTAATACTAAGATAAATTTACTATATACCCAGTAGAATGGATTAGCATCTTCAATAAAGAAGGAAATTAATCCTATAAATATAATTAATAATGTATTTATTACTGTAGCTAGTATGGCAGTTATCAATATCATTATGCAGCTTAAGATAGTTAGTTGTGGGAATTCTCCGATAAAGACAAAGCCTGTTATCATTCCAAGTATCGTAAACATAAATGCTTTGATTGTACAGCCTCCTAGATGACTAGACAATGCATATCCAATATAACTGTATGGTTTATTCATATTGTAGGCTATGTTTCCACCTTTTACGTCATCACAGATTTTTTTACAGAGTTTTCTTCCACCTACAGTCATCCATAGTATTTCTGTAATAATAACATACCAAATCATTTGATTTTTCGTGTAACCATTAATTACTTGCGTTGGGTCATCATACATATAATTCCATAGATTTAGAAAGATGAATATTAATATTAAGTAACTAATAAATCCTACTAATAGATTAAATATGTATTGTAGATTACTCATCACTTCAGATTTATAGATAAATAGATATTTTCTCATTTTGTATCCCCATCCTTATAAATACTACTAATAATATTTTCTAATGGGATGTTTGTAATATTAATATCTATAATATTATCTGGATTTAGAAGCTTTATCGCATCTGCAACACTTTTTTTTGTAGTGTCTACTTCAATTTTTATGTTATATCCTCTATCTTTTAAAATTGTAAGTCCATCTTCTCCATCTAGATTTACTTTTTCTTTCATCTTAGCTTCTACTATCTTTTTGTTTAAGTAATGATATTTTAGATTTTCCATCGTATCATCTAGTACTAATTGTCCATTATTAATTATAATTACTCTTTTGCATAGTTTTTCAATATCAGATACATCGTGACTTGTTAAGAATACAGTTGTTTTATATTCTTTATTCATTCTTTTTATTAGTGATCTAATATTTTCTTTTACTACAGGATCTAGTCCTATCGTTGGTTCATCTAAGAATAATATCTTAGGTTCATGGATTAGTGATGCTACTATTTCACAACGTATTCTTTGCCCTAAACTTAAATTTCGAACAGGAGTATTAATAAATTCTTCTAATTCAAATAATTCTTTTAATTCATTTATTTTCTTTTCTACTTGATACTCTGGTATATCATAGATTGCTCCAAAGAACTTAAAGTTATCGTATGGGGTTAAATGTGTCCATAGTTGTTCTTTTTGTCCAAATACGGTACCAATCTCGTAAGCTAGTTTTTTTCTATCTTTTTCTGGATTTAATCCTAGTACAGAAATCTTTCCTTTATCTGGATATAAAATACTAGTTATCATTTTTATGGTTGTTGATTTTCCTGCTCCATTTGGACCAATGAAAGCTACCATTTCTCCTTTTTCAATATTAAAACTAATGTTTTTTACGGCTTGTACCTTTTTGTATTTAGGTTTTACAATTGATTTTAAACTACCTTTTAATCCTTTTTCTTTTAGTTTTACTTTAAATGTCTTTGATATATTTTTTACTTCTATTACTGACATGTACTCACTTCCTTACTCTACTATTTTAAGTATATCATACTCCTTTTTATTTAAATACAAAAAAGCACAGAGACACTATTAATTTTCATTATTAGTGACTCCGTGCATCACGTGTAGGTTTCCCCTATGTAGCTCGATTTCTCTTATACATACTCACTATCTAATACTCTTTGGTGAATTAGATAATCCCATTACTTTTGGTTTCTTAAAATCCGGTTCCATTGAATAATGATTGGCTGCATAGCATGCTAATTGGAATGCTTGTAATCCATAATTTAAATCTTCAGGATTTGATCCGAAAACTTTGATTGCTAATTCTTTATTGATTGAATTATCATCGATTTTAGATATTGCTTCTTCTATATAGAAATGAAATGATTTTACTCCCATTTCTTTATCGTCTCTTGCTATCCATCGATAAAAATCTGAATATGCATCATTTAGACTAGCCATTAGGTCTCGACATTTATCCATATCTTTTCTTCTTGAAACATCTTTTACTTTTTCATATGCTTCAGCAATTACGTCTTTATATAGATATGTTCCTAGCTCATCCATCGGATATCCTAGCCCTTCTAGTATTCTTAAGATTTTCAGATCTCTTTCTTGTGTTTCTGAGATTTCTTCTAATTCACCTTTTTTTGATTTTTCATATGCTTCTTTGTCTAAATGGGCTTCAAACATTGCGTAACTCGTCCCATCTATAAGCATATTAAGTTTTTCTAATTCTGTTAAATCTACTAATCTCTTTATCATTTCTTACCCCTCCTTTATTTATTCGTGTAAAACAAAAAGCCACGAATAAATTCATATTCGTGACTCCAAGAATCTTGTGTAGGCTTTGGCCCGAGATAGCTCACTTAATTGCTTATATCTCCTCACTTGCCAATGTATTATAGTCTTTTTTTTCGATATGTCAACCCTCTTTTTAATTTTTTTATTTATGTTATGTTGTTTCTTTTTATTTTTAAACAAAAAAAAGTGGAGCCTTTCGGCTCCTTCAGGGGGTTCGGTTGAATATACTCTCACATTTAAACACCGTGAGAGATATCGGCGTGATATGTATCACGCATCTTAATCATAAAGTATAATTGATAAAAAGTCAATTGCTATTATTAAAATATTTTTTTAGTTTACATTTTTATGATTTTGGAAATTTTATTTCATATTGATATGACAATACTTTTAGGTTTTGAGCTTCGAAAAAAGATTTTGCTTCAGGTGTAAAGTTATAGACTTCTACTTCTATTCTATCGCACTTTTCTTTCTGAGCCTTTTCTTTTACTTTTTCATATAATCTTGTTGCGACTTTTTTTCTTCTAGCCTCTGGTACTACAAATAATTTATTTATGCTCATTATACGACTATTAGTTAATTTTTCTGTTGCGGCGATATTTTTTATTTCTGATTCAATAAAACCTAAAATGATTCCATTTTCTTCAAAAATTAATAAAGTTCTTAACTGATAAGGGTTACATAAAGAGTTGAACTCTCCTTTATTATATGGTATTCTGCCATCAAAAATATCATTTCTACTATGTGTATAAATTCTTTCATAGTCCTTAGCCATGTGTGTAAATTTATTATATTCATTAGGACTTGGTGTACGAATTAACCAAGGTGAGTTTTTTATTTTTCCTTCACATATGCAAAAAAATTCTTGACCTAAGACGATTAATAGAGTACTTTCTAATTCTGATATTAAATCTTTAATCTCTTTGACGTCTATGCTTTTTACTTTACTATAAATATATTTTTTCTCACTTGTGCTAGCCTGTCTAATTATTTGATTCCATAATTCCTGTTTTGTATCATAGTGTCCTAACCCACCGGGAAGAAAAGAATAGGCCTTTATCTCACCTTGTTCATTTAATTTTTCCATTATTAATTTTTGTTTTATATCAATTCTTTCTTTTTTTACTTCTATTTCATGAGATGGGATTTCTTGTAATATGCTCGCCTTGAGATTGTCTGTATATAAAAATATTATGTTATTATATTGTTTTTTTTGAAAAACATTTCTGTACTTGGTTCTTTTTGATAATCCTAGTTTTTGTCTTACTGCTTCTAAAAGATTATCACTTGTTTTTATTTCCACTTCCACTTCTACCACCTATAATCATTATAGCAAAAAAAAGATAAATAAGAAATCATCCTATTTATCCTTTGGTAATTGATTCGATTAGTTTTATTTTTAATGGATCATTATCTGTTTCTTTATTTAAAAGGTATTCTTTGGAATCTTTTTTTGCTTGTAATAATATTTTATAATCTGATCTAATGTTGGCAATCTTAAAAGACATATCTCCGCTTTGTTTTGTTCCAAATAAATCTCCGTGTCCTCTTAATTTAAAATCTTCTTCACTAATCTTAAAACCATCATCAACTTGTTCCATAATCTTTAAGCGTTCTGCATCACTATCACTTATTAAAATACATTGTGATTTTGAACTTCCTCTACCTACTCTTCCACGTAATTGATGTAGTGTAGATAGCCCAAAACGATCAGCATCAAAAATGACCATTGTCGTTGCATTTGGTACATCTACTCCTACTTCTATTACTGTTGTAGAAATTAATATTTGAATTTTGTTTTCTGAGAATTGATTCATAATCATATCTTTAGCGGCACTAGCCATTTTCCCATGAACAATGTCAATTTTATAATGCTCCCCAAATGCTAATTTCATTTGATCTTTTAATTTACAGACAGTTGTTAAATCTGAATTTTCACTTTCTTCAATTAAAGGGGCGATGACATAGACTTGATGATTTTGTTTTAGTTCTTTGTACATCATTTCTAATACATCTTTAATTTCACTATTCTTCTTTACTACAGTATCTATTTTTTGTCTTCCTTTTGGTCGTTCTTTAATAGTTGATACATCCATATCTCCAAAAATTGTTAAGGCATAAGTTCTTGGAATTGGAGTTGCACTCATATATAAAACATCTGGTTTTTTACCTTTATTTTGAAGATTTGCTCTTTGATGTACTCCGAAACGATGTTGTTCATCTGTAATAACTAAACCTAAATTATGATACTCTACTTCTTCTTGAATTAAAGCATGTGTTCCAACTACCATACTGATTGTACCGCTTTTTAAATCTTCATAAATTTTTTGCTTATCTTTTTTTGTTGTGGAACCGGTAAGTAAAGCGACTTTAATATCTGTACCTTTTACAAAATTTTCTAGATTATGAAAGTGTTGCGTGGCTAGAATTTCGGTAGGTGCCATTAAAGCACTTTGGAAACCACTTACGTGATTGGCAATCATTGCTAGAAACGCGACAATTGTTTTTCCACTTCCTACATCTCCTTGTAATAAACGATTCATTCTATGATTTGCTTCTAAATCCTCTACAATCTCATTCGTTGCGGTTAATTGATCATTTGTTAGTTCGAATGGTAGGTTTTTAATAAATTCTTGTAATTTATTTCGGTCAATTGTTCTTTCTAGTCCTTGTTTTTTCTTTTTATTTTCAATTTTTAAATAATTAATTTTAAACATAAAAGCAAATAGTTCTTCATATTTTAAACGTATTGTTACTTCTTTTAGTTTTTCTTCGGTCGATGGATTATGAATTAAATTTAAAGACGTCTTCTTATTAGAAAAGTTATATCTTTCCATATATTCTTCTGGAATATAATCAGGGATTTCTTTTCCATACATTAATAAAGCCATATTAATATAAGTGGATATATTTTTATTTGTTAGTCCACTTGTTGCATGGTATACAGGCTCAATTTTTATCTTATTAGACAAAGTTTCTAATTTAATATCTGCAGCAGTAATTACGTTCTTTTGTTTATCTAATTTACCGATAACTGTAACCCCGGTTCCTACTGCTAATTGATTCTTTAAAAAGGCTCTATTAAAGATAGAAACTCCTACTACTCCTGACGGAGTCACTAGTCTAAAATTCATTTTGTTTAAACCTGCTTTAAAGCGCATTAGAATGGGTACACTTTCCACTCTTCCATCAATTACTATCTTCTCTCCGTCTGCTACTTCTTGTAAGTTATTCCTTTCTAATATTTCATAACGAAAAGGATAATGAGTTACTAGGTCTTCTACCGTATAAATACCTATTTTATTTAATAAAGCAAGAGATTTCGGTCCAATACCTTTTACGTCTTTTAATTCTGCCACTCGATCACTTCCTTCTTGGCATATTATAACATATTTCAGCATCTTTTTTCCAATGTTTTTTGATAATTTGTTGTTTTTTCATTTTTTTTCATTTTTTTATTGACAAAACGAATTGTTTCGGTTAGTATAGGAACTACCAATTCGGAATTAGGCGAATTGGTCGCTAGTATCACACTAGCCAACCCCTTTTTATTCTTTTTTGAGGTTGCCCTTCAGGGGGTGCAACCTCTTAGATGAAAAGTAAAAGAAGACCTTTGCCGGGGTCTTCTTTTTTTTAGTTAAATTCGTCTGTAAAATTTCCGTTAATGAAGATTGGCACTTCTTCATTATTTTTTGTTATTCCTGTAATGTTTAAATCTTTTGTGCCAATCATAAAGTCAACATGTGAATCACATTTATTTAAATGATATTTATCAAATAATACTTTTTTATCAGTTTTTGGACCGTTCTCAATACACTCTGGAAAGGAATCTCCTAAAGCTAAATGACAAGCTGCATTTTCATCAAATAGTGTTTCTAGGAACACTTGATTACAATTTGAAATTGGTGAGTCATATGGTACTAAAGCAACTTCTCCTAACATATTTGAATTTTCACAAATATTTACTAATTCTTTTAGCGTATCTTCTCCTGTTTCAGCATGTACTTCGGTTACTTTTCCTTCTTTAAATGCAATACTAAAGTTGTCAATGATTACATCTTGATAAGATAATGGTTTAGAAGAATAAACAATTCCTTCTGCAGTTAAGCAGTCTGGAGATGTGAATACTTCTTCTGTTGGAAAATTCACAAGAACATCCTTACCGTTAGCTAGAGTTTCGTTTCCTGATGCAAACAAATGATTTTTAGGTAATCCTATTTTGAATGATGTACCATTACTACTTTCATATCGCAATTCTTTAAATTGGTAATCTGTTAGTTTTGCTGCTCTAGACTTTAATTTTTCTATTTTCTCATCCCAAATAGCACTAGGATTTTCTTCTTTAATGCTACATATTTCAAATATCTTGTTCCATAATTCTTCTACAGGATTTGCTGCATTTGGATATAATTCTTTGGCCCAGCTAATAGTTGGTACTGCTGCGATACACCATGCTAATTCTGATTTATCTCTCATATCATCAAAAACTTTTCTTGTTTCATATGAGTATTTCGTCATAGCACTTATTTTTTTAGCACCAATATCTTTCATTAATCCTGGAGTTTCTGATGCTAACATTAGAAATGCTGCATTCTTTTTTGAATAAACATTCCACATTTCTTTATTCCAGTAACTTAACTTTTTTAATTCTTCTACTTCTAATTTTTTTAATGCATCGTGTTTTAAATATGGGTCTACAATCTCAATATAAATATCTTTTACTCCCATATCCAATGCTGTTTGATTTACTATTCTAGCAAAATCAATTCTTTCTACATTTACACTAACAAATAATGGTTGGTCTTTTTCTACTTTTAAACAACTTTCTAATAGTACTTTAGCATATTTTTTTAATAGTTCTTTCATATTCTACCTCCTTTTATATTATACACTAAATAGTCTTTTATAAAAAATAAAGTAGCTTTTAACTACTTTATTTTAATCATTACTCTTATCTTTATTAGCTAAAGATTCATAGTATTGATAGCTTTCCTCTGCTTCTTTTTTGTTCTTTGCTAATAGTTGTTTATGATTTTTAGAAATCTTTTCTAGTGAACGATATCTATCTTCTCCTAGGATAAACTCTTCATATTGTGAGAAGTCTCCTTTACTATCCATTTTAAATTCTTTTGTTTCTGGATTGTAATGGAAAATTGGGAAGTATCCTGATCTAGTTGCTTCTTTTTCTTCTACAATAGAGTTTTTCATTCCTTTAATAATTCCTTGCGCAATACATGGTGCGTAAGCAATAATAATTGATGGTCCATTATAACTTTCTGCTTCCTGTAATACTTTTACTGCTTGCCCAGGATTGGCACCTAGAGAAATAGTTGCAACATATACATGTGGATATGTTAATGCTATTTTAGCAAGATCTTTTTTAGCAGTCTCTTTTCCGTGAGATGCGAATTTAGCAACTGCTCCTGCTCTTGTTGACTTAGATGCTTGTCCACCTGTGTTTGAATATACTTCTGTATCTAGTACTAAAATATTTACATTTTCATTATTAGCTAATACATGGTCAATTCCATTATAACCAATATCATATGCCCAGCCATCTCCACCGATCATCCAAACAGATTTTGGTTTGATAAAGTTCTTCAATGGTAATAATTCTTTTATTTTAGTCTCTTCAATTACTTTTAATAATTCTTCTGCATTTTCCATATTTGGATTTTCTACATAATTTTTATAAGTCTCTTGTTGTGACTTTTTCACATCTTTAATATTTTCTGTAATTAATTTCTTTATTCTTGCTTTTACTGTTTCATCGGCTATTTTCATACCGTATCCAAATTCAGCATTATCTTCAAATAAAGAGTTTGCCCATGGAACTGAATATGGCATTGATGGAGTTGATGCACCATAAATAGAAGAACATCCTGTAGCGTTCGCAACGATCATTCTATCTCCAAATAATTGGGTAAGTAATTTTAGATAAGGAGTTTCCCCACAGCCAGCACAAGCTCCGGAAAACTCAAATTTAGGAGTTTTAAACTGACTACCTTTTACTGTAGTTGTTGGCATTACATTTTTTTCTGTTACTTCATTAAATAAGTAATTATATTCTTCTTTTGTTTTTTCTTCATCTAGCTCTTCTTTAATCTTCATCATTAGTGCTTTTGCACCCTTTTTACCAGGACAAATATTTTCACAAAGTCCACAACCAGTACAATCTGGAATACTAATACCTACTGTATACATTAGATTTTGATCTTTGATGTTTGCTGGTATTAATTTTTCTCTTAGACTATCTGGAGCATCCATAACTTCTTTTTCATCTAATAAGAAAGGTCTAATTACTGCATGTGGACATACTAAAGAACATAGATTACAAGAGATACAGTTTTCACTATTAAAGCATGGTACGATATCTGAAATACTTCTTTTTTCTCTTTTTGTTGTTCCAGCTTCAAATGTTCCATCTGGATTTTTCATGAAGCTACTTACAGGAAGAGTATCTCCTTCCATACTACTAATAAGTTCAAACATATCTTTTTTCTTTGGAAATTCTTCTACATAGTCTACTACAGGTAATTTTACTTGGACTAGGCTATTAATACTACAGTCTATAGCTTTGATATTTTTCTCTACAATTCCACCACTTTTATTAGCGAATTTAGCTGCTAGACTTTCTTTTATTTTTTGTACTGTAAAATCAAAGTCCATAATCTTTCCTAGTTTAAAGATTAAAGTCTCCATAATAGCACTAATTTTTCCTGATAATCCATTATCAGCAGCAATTCTTCCGGCATCTACAATATAGAATTTTATATTTCTAGATTGTAAAATCTTTTTATCATGTGATGTCATTTCTTTTAGGATTTCATCTTTATTTTTATTTGTATTAAGTAAGAATATACCATTCTTTTTTATTTTATCTAGCATCTTCATTTTTTGAAGATAAGATTCTTTTGTACAAACTACCATACTTGGGTTTTCCACATAATAACTGGCTTTTATTGGTTTGTTCCCCATTCTTAAATGTGACATGGTAATTCCGCCCGATTTTTTAGAATCGTATTGGAAATATCCTTGAACATAGGCTCTAGTATAAGTACCAGTTAGCTTCATAATATCTTTACAAGCACTTACCATACCATCACTACCATAACCGTAAATTAAGAATTCTATGTTTTGACTAGGTAGGCGAAATTCTTTATCATAATCAATAGAAAGATTAGTTACATCATCATTGATTCCTACTGTAAAGTTGGTATGGGCGTCTTTTTTGTCCATGTAGTCATAGATTCCTTTGATCATTGCTGGTGTTGTATTTTTACTAGAAAGGCCATAGCGACCGCCTAGAACTTTTACTTTACCTTCTACTTCTTTAATTGTTTTTACAACATCTAAATATAAAGGCTCTCCAGCAGAACCTGGTTCTTTTGTACGGTCTAGCACTACTATTTTCTTTACTGACTTTGGTAATGCTTTTAGAAAGTATTTTGCACTGAATGGACGATACAAATGAACCTCTAATAGTCCCAAATCATTTCTTTTCTTTCCTAAGTAATCTAGTGTTTCTTTGATTGTTTCACAGACACTTCCCATAGCAACGATTACTTTATTAGCAGTTTCACTTCCATAGTAATTAAATGGAGCGTAGTCTTCTCCTGTTATCTTATTAATTTCTTGCATATAGTCATTTACTATATCTGGGATTTTATCATAGTAAGTATTTCTAACTTCCGTTGCTTGGAAATAGATATCTTCATTTTGTGATGTACCTCTTATTACTGGTGAAGATGGATTTAGTGCTCTATCTCTAAACTCTTGTAAAGCTTTTTGATCAATTAATTCTTTTAATTTTTCTGTGTCTATTACTTCTACTTTCTGTAATTCATGACTGGTTCTAAATCCATCAAAGAAGTTTATAAATGGAACTCTTCCTTTAATTGCAGAAAGATGAGCAACTCCTGTTAAATCCATTACCTGTTGTACAGAAGAAGAGGCAAGCATAGCAAAACCAGTTCCTCTTGCCGCATAAATATCTTGATGATCCCCAAAGATTGATAGTGCATGTGTTGCTAGTGAACGCGCAGCAACATTAATTACGCAAGGTAATAATTCTCCAGCAATTTTATACATATTTGGAATCATCAATAGTAATCCTTGGCTTGCTGTATATGTTGTAGTTAAGCATCCGGCTTGAAGCGAACCATGAACCATACCAGCAGCTCCTGCTTCTGATTCCATCTCTACTACTTTTACAGGCATATCAAAATAGTTCTTTTTTCCTTCATTAGCCCATTTATCTGTTAACTCTGCCATAGGAGATGCTGGAGTGATTGGATAAATTCCGGCAACATCGGTAAAATTGTATGATACATAGCTACAAGCTTCATTTCCATCCATTATTTTCTTCATCGTGTTTCCTCCCTTACTTTTTCATTATATCGCATTTTTATTTATTTTTCATTAAAAAACTGTATAGATTTCCTATACAGCTTTTCCTTTTCTTTTATAAATGTGATTTTATATAGCTATAAATCTTGTTATATGTATCGCTTGTATAATGCAAGCCATCGGTTGTTGAAAATCCATTGGATTTTAGATAAGAGTTTGTATCAATATAGCTAACGTTTGACAGACCACTTTTTAGTTTTTGATTAAAACTATCTATATCACTATTTAAATGATTATAGCTTCCTTCTGTAGGATTTACTGAGACAAAATAAGTGTGCGCACCTTTAGAAGCCCAGGAAGAAGCTTTTCCATTGATATATGAGATATAGCTGTCTGCACGATATAGGTCATTTACTCCCATTAAAATAATTACAGCAGACCCATTTTTTATACTTCCTTCTACATTTGGCACTCCACTTGATTGCATCCAGTCTAGACCAGCAGATACTTTACCACTCCAAGTATCATTTCCTCCTACTGCAGATTGCATTCCTACGGTTCTTGAGTCTCCTATAAAAACCAAATTATTGACACTTGTTCCGCTTGTGCTACCCCCCTGGGTAGCTACACTAGGGAGTTCCATTTTCCTTATAATCATCTGGGGTTAGAATGATATCTTGCTTTGGCTTATCAGTTGTATCTACATAAGTACTATCTTCTCCTAATTTTGCTACATCCTCAGCATTATTCCAACACTTTGCTAAATCAAAAGATTCATCTGCTAGAGACATTGTTAAATTAATCAAAAAAGGAACCATAAACAATACTACTAAAGCAATTAAACTGTTCTTTAGAGCTGCTTTATATTTCTTTTCTTCTGGATTTGTCATTAGTCTTGTGAAGCAAACTGCTAATGCGATCATTGCAAGAATAGGACCAACAATTTGAATTAAGTTCACAATTGTCTTAGTAATACTTAATAAGTTAGCAATTCCGGCACTACCACAAGCATCAATGATATCTTGACTTATTCTTTCATATGCTAAAATGTACATATTATTCCTTCTTTCCTAATTCCTTCTCATACACTAAATAATAAGTTCCTTCTACTGGGATTGTTTGATATTCTTTTCCAAAAATATGTTCAATCCCCCTCTTTGATGGGATATTACTGTATTCACAAGCAATGACTACTTTTTCAATACCATATTCTTTTATTGTATTTAATGCTAGTTTTAATATTTCTTTATAATGACCTTTATTTCTCTCTGTGGGTCTTATATCTATACCAATATGCCCATATACTTCACCATGGGGAAATTCTAGGGAATGTCTAATATCTAATAAAGCAATTAGATTATCTTCTTCTTTGGTTAATACTAAATAAGTTGTGCATCCTACTTGTCCTTTTTTTAGTTTTTCTTCTTGATCTAATTTTTCTTCTTCTTTTAACCAATCATAGAAATCTTCATATTCATCATAAGATTTTCCTAAAATTAAAGAGCAGTCTCCGGCTTCTATCTTCTCATTTACAGCATAATGTTCCTGTGCGAAATCTGTTACTATATTTTTATCGAAAATAGTTACTGGTCGTACATACAATTCCATTTTATCCCTCTTTTTTATTATACCATATTTATTCTTTTACAATCCAGAAGGTTGACATATCTCTTAATCCATTTTCTCCGCCAGCCACTGGTGTGTTAATTATTTTATTTTTTATAACTAGTTCACTAGATGAACCACCGTCTAGGTTTGCTGCGTTATAAGCTCCATAATTTTCCATAATCTCGGTTAAATCTACCATATCAGCACCAATGCTACTTGGCAACCTTCCATTGATTACTAAAAATAGAACAATTCCATCTTTTCTTTGTCCAATGGCTGTACGTGGTGCAATTCCCCAACCACCATTTCCTTTAATAAAGGAACTTTTTCCGTTTACAATTAGAAATGGTCCAAATTCTATCGCATCTCGATACCCAACTTCTAATGCTTCTTCTTTGGTCATCTTCCCTAATACTAGTTTATTTTCTTTTGTAAATCCAATGAATCCTCCACCCATATTGGCATCTTGAAAATCACTTACTACTTTTCCGTTTTGAATAACAGTTCCATGGGGGATTGCTCCATTGGAGTTCCAGTCTGGATCATAGAATCCTCCTGCATTCATTGCAATCACTGCATTTTCTCTCTTTGCAACATCTGTAATTGCTTCTCCTCTTTGTCCTAAATATTGTGTAGTGGCAATTGATATTTTAGATGGGTCATAGATTGCTACTAAAAAACCTTGATATGTTTTTCCACTAACATTGATTACTTTATATAAATCATTCCCTGGATCTTTTGTTAGTATTTCTTTTTCATATTTATTTTTATAAATCAACATGTTACTTCCATATTTTCTAAAATTAATTAAGTCAGGATCACTTACTTCTCCCACTTCAATAATTTTATTAGCTTCTAACACTTCTTGAATTGTCTCATCACTATAAAACCAAGTTGCTAAATATTGATGAGACATCGTAGTCATGGCACTTGTAATCCAAAAATTACGAAATCCTGGCCAGGGACCATAGAACAAAAATAAAAAGGTAGAAAGGCCTACTATAAAAGTACTTCCTCCGATAATTGCAAATTTCTTTTTAAAACTCCATTTTTGTTTTTCTTTCTTTGTACTTTTTTTATTTTTTGTATCTTTATTTATAGGTGGAACACTATATAGTGGTGTTACTGTTATCTCTTTACTTCTTTTTTTCATACACTAAAAGTCTTCCTTTCCTGCATATTCTTTATCATTATTAAAATCAATATATTTTTTTGTCGTATTATATTTTTGGATAGGTGGTATACCAGTTCCATTTTCTTCATTATATTTATTGTATTCTTCAATATTTTGATTTACTTGAACAATATCATTCATAAAGTAATTAACCATTTCTTCATATGAAAGAGCATATGTTTGGCATTTATTATTAACATCCGCCTCAGGAAAATAAATATCTCCACAGTTTGCTTTTAACTTCTCTGCGATTTTTCCCATTTCATCTAACTTTTGTTCATACTTTTCTAGTTCTATTAGGCAGTTATTAATCGTAAGATTTAGTGTTTCAAAATAAAGTTCTGCAAAAACGTTATCATACAAGCTGTCTCTAGTGTTACTGAAGTTTGTTGCTTCTCTTTTAAATATTTCATAATTTTTATCTACTTTTTTCATTCTTTTTGCTACTTCTTCTTTGTCTGCACTGAAACTCATTGTAAAGTTTGTAATAAGACCAATTGCAATTAAAAAAACACCTAAACTAAATAGTATTTTTACTTGTTTTGTCATCTTATCGCCTACCTTATCATTTTATATCGTATCATTTTTTTGCTTTTTTGTATAGGATAATTGGAAAATATTAGTCAAAAAAAGACGCCTTAGGCGCTTTCTTTTTTAAATATAAATATTTTACTAAATATATAATTCGCAACAATTACTATTACATTCATCAGTACTTTTGATAGCATTTTTCCTAAGTTCATTATACTGATGCAAATATACATTCCTGCCATATCAATTCCAAGAGATAGTATTCTAAAGAAGAAGAAAGAAAATATTTCTTTTATTACTACCTTTTTATCTAAAGATTTGGAATTAAAGACAAATAATTTGTTTGTCACAAAAGCAAAAAGTACAGATAAGAACCAAGCGATGAAGTTATTTATATATACATTCATTCCTGTCTTATCTAATAAATAGAAGCTTATGATATTTACTAATGTCGTTAGTACTCCAAAGAAACCGTACCATAATATTTCTTTTATTTTGTTATACCAAGAAATATTGTTATCTTCTTCTATCAAATTTTCTATTGTAATTATCATATTTTCTGTATTTGATTTAAACTTTTTGGGCTTAAATTTCTTAGCTTTATTTAATGTTTTTTCAATTTGATTAAAGTCTTTTAACTCTAGTAGGTATCCTTCGTGTTCAAACTCTTTAATAATTTGTTTTTGATGGTCATTTACGTGTTCTTTATATTTTTTTAATCTTGCGGCCGCGATTACTTTTTTTCCTTTTTTTACAGCAGTTATAATAGATCCTACTCCACCATGAGTAATTAAAATATCACAATTATCTATATACTTATTAAATTCATCTGGTGAAATTAAGTCAAAAATTTCCATATTTTCTGATTGGTATTTTGTGTTTCCTGCTTGAACGATTACTTTTTCTTTAATTTCCCCTTTTTCAATCGCCTTATCGATTGCTTCTAAAAGTCTTGGGAATTCTTTGTCTTGTGTTCCTAATGTTACAAATATCATTAATAAATCCATCCCCCATCTATTGCTTTAGGATATACTTTTTTCATTGATGGCCACTGTACAATAAAATGGTCTGCAAAGTGGTATATCAACTTTCCTGTTGATGTTTTTGTAGTAATATTAGCAAATGTTTCAATGTAAATAATTTTACTTCCTAATATTTTTCCTATGCAACACATTGGTCCTGCAGTATGTGTTCCTGTTGTGATAATATAATCTGGATGAAACTTTATATAAAAATATAGGCTTTTAAAACAATTGTAAAGTAGTTTAAATATATAGGTAAATGGATGTAGTTTCGTTCCATATACTAAATAGCTTATTTTTTCTGGATATTTTTCTTTTAATTTTAAATTTGATTTTGTTTTTTCTGTAATAATATGATAATCATATTTTTCAAACATTGGACTTAATTGCATTAATTCATCTAGATGCCCACCTGTGGATGATATAAATAGCACATTTCTTTTCATCTTTTTACCTTCTTTTCTAATAAATTATACCAGTCTTCTTGTACTACTTCTTTTGTATATTGTTTTACACTTTTTCTAGCTTCTTTGCCCATTTTTTTTCTTTCTTCCTCTTTTTTCATTAAATCTTCTATCTTTTTTATCATAGCTGTCGCATTTCTATTTTTTATTAAGTATCCATTTTTTCCGCTACTAATAATTTCTCTTGCACCTTCTGCAGAAGAGAATGCAATACAAGGAATTCCATGTGACATTGCTTCTAATAAAACAATACCAAAAGATTCTGTATATGAAGTCATAACATATAGTGATGATTGGTGTAGTATTTTATCGATATAATCTTTGGATCTAAACCCATGTAAAGTGATTTTTTCTTCTAAATTTCTTGTTTTTATATATTCTTCTAGTTTGTCTCTTTCTGGTCCATCTCCAATTATGTCTAAATGCCAGTTTTTGTGCTTTTTAGATAATTGTTTAAATATTCTTAGAAGGTCCATGTATCCTTTTTCTTGTGACAATCTTCCAACAGAGACAATTCTTTTTTCTTCTAATGGAGCTAATCTTTTTGGGATACTATCTAACATATTAGGAATATAAATACATTTACATTTATATTTTCTTAATTTCTTTGTATAATATTTTTTTAAATCCTTCGATACTAATACAAAATAATCTAAGTTTTTACTACTTCTTACTACGTCTATTGCATATTTTTCATTGTTATGGTGATGGTTGTGTTCCCATCCTATTTTCACAATGTTTGGTTTTCCATATACTGATAACCATTCATTTAAAAATGTTCTCGTTGAAATCATAATATCGGCATTACTTTCGCTGATAGCTTTTTTCATTACAGAAAAACGTTTTGGATACATAAAGATTCCAGAGACTGCATCTTTCATAAAACTTAAGAATTTTAGTTTTGAAAAATAATCTGTTGCTAACTTTTTTGTTAATTTAATAAAGTGTCCATGAAAAAACAATGTTTTATAACTTGCTACTCTAACAGGAAGATTACTATCTATTAAATATGTTATCTTCACCCTTTCATCAATATCAAATGCTGGTTTATCATATAATTTATAAATGCAAATAATTTCTACTTTATATTTTTCACATAAAATATTTGCTAAAGCAGTAATTGATTTTTCCACTCCACCATATCCCAAATGTAATGACAATATTGCAATCTTTTTCATCGTACCACCCATTATCATTATATCATTAATTCCTTGAAAAAAAAAGAAAAGACCGAGTTTCGGTCTTATTATTTACGACTTTTTTTTAAATCTAATAGAAAATCTGTGAAAAAGAATATCGCTAGTGCTATCGCTGGTATTAAAACAATAGTATAAAAACCTTTTTGAGATAAAAGATAGTTTAAGATTGTCCCCGCGAAAGGAACAGTCATTTTATAGGTTCCAAGAATACAGCTGTCATCAATATTTTCAATTGTTCCATCTTCCCTTTTTAAGGAATATATTTTTTTTCCAAGACTATCTTTTGTCACTGCTGCTATTTGGTTGGTACGAAGTACAGTTGCTCCATTTTCTAGCGTTATATATGAAATAATGTCCTTTTCTTTTACCTTTTTTTCTGTCTTATCAGCAATTACTAAATCTCCTTTTACTGTTTTTGGTTCTAGGATGTTACTTTCTACTTCTACAAGTACATGATTTCCCAATTCTATTACTCCAGTCTCTGTTATATTATTCGACAACGTTAGGACTGTAATAGCTATCACAATAATAACTACATAAATAGTTATTATAATATTTCTCAACATCTTGTAATAAAGAAAAAAAGCTTAAAGCTTTTTAAATCCTCTTATTGTCCCATATTTGCAGGTTGTCCAACTACTGGTGTAGGTTGTTCTGTTACGATTGTTGGCTCTGGAGCTGGTGTTTGAACAACTGGTTGTTGATTTGGTCCTACAAGATTAGAAATTGGGATAGATTGTGTATTTTCTAATGGATTTGCTCCTCCGTAAATTTGATGCTGTGGTTCTTGAATGTTAATTTCTGGAACAATTGGATTTGCTCCTCCATAAATTACTGGTTGTTCTGCTTGAGGCATTGCTGGTTGTTGTGCTACTGGAGTAACACTAGCTTCCATTGCTGGAGTAACAGGTGCCTCCATTGTAGGTGCCGCTTGCTCAACCGTTGGAACAACAGGTGTTTCCATTGTTGGGGCAACTGGTTCTACTGCTGGTGCTACAGGTGTTTCCATTGCTGGAGCAATAGGTTCTACTGCTGGTGCTACAGGTGTCTCCATTGCTGGAGCAATAGGTTCTACTGCTGGTGCTACAGGTGTTTCCATCGCTGGAGCAATAGGTTCTACTGCTGGTGCTACAGGTGTTTCCATCGCTGGAGCAATAGGTTCTACTGCTGGCGTTACAGGCGTTTCCATTGCTGGAGCAATAGGTTCTACTGCTGGTGTTACAGGTGTTTCCATTGTTGGAGCAATAGGTTCTACTGCTGGCGCTACAGGTGTTTCCATCGCTGGGACAACTGGTCCTGCTGCTGGTGCTACAGGTGTCTCCATTGTTGGAGCAACTGGAGCTACTGCTGGTGTTACAGGTGTTTCCATTGTTGGAGCAACTGGAGCTACTGCTGGCATTTCATTTATTCCCATAGTTTGTGCCATTTCTGGAGTTGCCTGTACCGTTGGTGCTGCCATTGGGTCTACTGGTACTATTGGTTCAGTTGTTGGCATTGACATTGGCATAGCATTATTCATATTTGCATTTGGATCTATATTCTGTCCTGTTCCAACTGGAGCCGGTATATCCATAATTGTTCCTGTAGACATGGCTGGAGAATTCATTTCAGGAACTGCTCCATTACTATTTACTGCTGGTGTTGCTGGAGCCTCAGGTGAGGTTGTAGCGGTAGCTTGTGCAGGTTCGGTAGCTGCGGTACTATCATTTTTATCTTTCTTTTTCCTACTTGTTACAATTAAAATAATTAGAGCTATTAATAATAATAAAACTCCTCCAGTAATTAATAATCCTGGTATTGATAAAAACCAGTCTAGACTAAAATTCATATGATATCGACTCCCTCTACTTTTTATTCTAATATTATGATAACAAAAAAAATTTGCAATTGCAAACATTTTATCTATTGTACATATTTTGACACTGTAAATTCTGTCCAATGATCGATTTTCGGTGGTAATAGCTGAAATACCATTTGTTTTTTTGTAGTTGGATGGATAAATTCTAATTGATAGGCATAAAGAGCAATTTGTGTTTTATCTTCTTTTCCATAGCGTTGATCTCCGCATAATGGGTGATGGTGACTAGCAAATTGTACTCTTATTTGATGGTGTCTTCCTGTTTTTAGAGAAATCCTTACTAAAGTTTTGTTTTGTTCTTTATTTTTTTCTAATACTTCATAGTCAAGGACAGCTTCTTTTCCATCCTTGCTAACAACACTATTTCCGTTAGAAAGACGTTTTATTTTGTCATGATATGTTCCTCTTTTTTCTTTGATTATTCCATTTACAATTGCCAAGTAGTATTTTTTTATTTTATGATCTACTATTTCCTGTGATAATCTGGACGCTGCCTTTGAAGTTTTTGCAAAGACCATGATTCCTCCTACTGGTCGATCCAATCTATGGACTAACCCCGCATAGACATTTCCTGGTTTGTGGTATTTTTCTTTAATATACTCTTTTACTAAAGTTAATAAGTCTTCATCTTTTGTACTATCTCCTTGGCTCAACATGTTCATTGGCTTTTCTACTACTAGTACGTGATTATCTTCATATAGAACATTAATTTTCATCGTCTTTTTCCCATCTTCCATAAATTCCACAAGGTAAAACCAAATTGTCTTGTGTTCCTTTTAACCCTATTTCTCCACAGGTGATTTTTCCTTTTTTATGTTTGTCCACAGTAAGTGTTAAAATATTTTTTAATACTGTTGATGATAAACCTGTTGTATATGAGTTAATTAAAAAGAACAAAGGATTTTCTGACAATATTTCAGTACATAGTGATACCAAATAGTTTAGATTTTTTTCAATATCCCATATTTCTTTGTTAGCTCCTCTTCCATAACTTGGAGGATCCATGATAATTGCATCATATTGATTGCCTCTTCTAATTTCTCTCTTGACAAATTTTATTACATCATCTACTAGATATCTTATTTCTGCTTGCTCATAGCCGCTGTCTTTTACATTTTCTTTACACCAGTCTACCATACCACGAGAAGCATCTACATGAGTTACTGCAGCACCTGCCGAAAGACAAGCAACTGTTGCTCCTCCAGTATACGCAAATAAATTTAATACTTTTATTTTACGATTTTCTTTTTTTATTTTTTCTATCATAAAGTCCCAATTTACAGCTTGTTCTGGGAATAATCCAGTATGTTTAAATCCCATTTGCTTTATATTAAATGTTAACTCTTTGTAATTAATTTCCCATGATGAAGGCATTTGCTTTAAGTTTTCCCAAGCACCTCCACCTTTATTACTTCTATGATATACGGCATGAATCTTAGAATGATATTTTTCTAGTAAGTCTCCTTCGTCCCAGATAACTTGAGGGTCTGGTCTTAATAAATAAATATCACCCCAGCGCTCTAACTTTTGTCCTCGTGATGTAGCAATCAACTCATAATCTTTCCAATTTTCAGCAATTTTCATACTGTCACCTCTTGTTATAAAATTTCTACATTATTTTTCTCCAATATTTTTCTTAGCTTTTCTTCTATTTGATCTTTGGTAAATGGTTTGGATATATAATCTGTAAACCCTTCTTCTAAATATTTTTCTTCTGAACCAGCAATAGCGTCGGCTGTTACTGCAATTACTGGTACTGTAATGTCTTCTATTTTTCTTAACTCTTTTAAGGCTGTCACTCCATCCATCTCTGGCATCATAATATCCATTAAGATAGCATCATAATGTTGCCCTGCTTTTACTCTGTCTATACATTCTTGTCCACTATAACACTCATCCATATCAGCGCCAAGTGCATCTAAACTTTTTCTAGCCACTTTTATATTTAATTTATTGTCATCCACTACTAGTATTTTTTTACCTTTGATATCTATCTTTTTATTTGCTGTTGGTAACTCTGTTTCTGTATTCTTTATCTTTACTTTCTGCTTTATTTTTTGTGGAATCTGTACCATAAAAATAGAACCTTCTTTATATCTGCTTTCTACATTTATTTTCCCACCCATTAAGTCTACTAATTTTTTTGTAATTGCTAAACCAAGTCCTGTTCCTTCTACTGTTGTATTTCTTTCTATATCAAGTCTTTCAAACTTAGTAAATAATTTATTAATGTTTTCTGCTTTTATTCCTCTACCACTGTCTCTTACAGTAATGATCAATAAACAATCATCTTCTTTATTTATACATCTTGCATTTAATTCTACAAAGCCTTCTTCTGTATACTTTATTGCATTCGATAATAAATTGTTTATAATTTGTTTTATATGAATTTTATCTCCTATTAAAAGATATGGAATATCATCTGCAATTCGAATGCAGTAATCAATTGGTTTAGTTCCTATTCTTGTTTGTTCTACTCTACCTATTGTTTCAATTTCTTCTTTTGGATTATAAGTCACTTCTGTGATTTTTAGTTTATTATTTTCTATTTTGTTAATGTCCATAATATTACCGACAATTTCTAATAGTGTTTTTGATGCTGATACGATATCTTCCAAATCTTCTTTCATACTTTCTGGACATTCTTTATTATCTCTAGCATCTTCTGATAGTCCCACAATTGCATTTAGCGGGGTACGAATTTCGTGGGACATACTTGATAAAAAGTCGCTTTTGGCACGATTCGCACGCTCTGCTTCCTCTTTTGCTGAATTTAATTTCTGAATCATTTTTGCATCTGGATTCTCTATCGTAAAATACATTAAATAACATAATAGACTTAATATTAAATCATATATATTAAATTGCGGATGAAATAAAACGAAAATACCAAGTAAAAAGATTACAGGAATAATAAAGTAAATAGCATAATATCTTTTATCATACTTTTTAATATTTAATAGTGCTACTATAAGAGCAATCAATAAATCTATAAAAACAAGAGAAAAAGTAAAAGTAACTGATGAACCTTCACCACTGGTTATTCCGCCCACCTGATATACATTAAATTCTAATAAAAATATAATAATACCTATTATGATGTAGGAAATATAATTAATAATCTTGTTTCTTTTAAATTTTTCTCTATATTTTGGAAAACTGATATACAAAATATAGGATAAGATATTGGTTGTTATTATTACAATAAATAATGATCCTAATTTATTGATATTGGAAAATACAGTAGCAAATCCTTCTGTAATATGGCCTTGGGCAAAAATGCTAGCTAAATAGTGTGAAATAAAATTTGTTAAATTTACTAATAATGTAAATATTAAAATATTTTTGTAATAATAGTTTTCTTCTAAATCTATTTTCTTTTTTGTAAAAAATATTATGGAAATTAGTATTGTAAAGATTAAGCAAACAAATGGTATTTGAAACTCTATCATGACATGCCACCTCTTATTATATATTAATAAAAATTATTTATTTTGGCAATGCATTCTGAATTTATTTGTTTACTTTTAACTTTTTTAATTGTTTAGCATGCTCTTCCATGACATGCGGGATATTTTTATTTTCTAAATCTTTTGCTAATTCTACCCAACCACTTTGATCAAAGCCGACCTCTTTTCCAGATAGTGCTAAAGCTGCTATATCTTCTACTACTCTTTTATACTCTTCTTCTTGCGGATTTTTTTTCGTTTGGAATTCTCCTGCAAAATCATCGTTCTCATTCCAATGAAGCTTCTCAAAGGAATCACGTACTTTCAACGTTCTAAGATAAGCTTCTATATCTTTATATTTTTTTCTTTCTAATGGCTGATCATGTCTTAATAGAATATTCATTACTCCTGATGCCATACCATCTCTCAGTTGTGCAGTTATCGTTTTTATTTTTTTCTTGGTATATTCTTGTACTGATAAATTTCCTTTTAATGCTTGATATTTTTTATCTAGTTCTTCATTTAAAGCATTTATATCTATAGGATTACTTACATCTACAAATGATACATTTTGATTAATATCTCTGACTAGACTTACTAAGACTATTTTGCGATTCGTGTTTAAGGCCATATTTACTGGCCCATCAAATAAGTGATTAACTAGCTTATTAGGATCTAAGTTATGTGAAGCTTCAGGAAATATTAAAATACTATTTGTTTTTAATACTCGATCAGCCTTAGGGATTACAGATGCTCTCTCTTCTTCTTTGGAAATATCAAAAGGAATAGTCCCATTTAACCAGACTAAATACCCATCTGCTTCTTCTCGTAAGGTCTTTACTGACCCAAGGACTAAATAAGCATTTCTATCTAATACATTTAAAATTGTTTCTATATCTTCTGGACAAGTGTGATTACAGACAAATATATATGGCTCATCCTTATTTAGCTTTGGATATCTTTCCACAATTACATTATGTTTTTTTTCTTCCAAAGGATAATATGATAGTGGGATTTTATCTTCTGAAAGATTAGCAAAATATTCTTCATCCGATAAAACTGATGGAGTTGTTGGTTTTATGACATGAATTCCACATAATTCATGGGCTACTAACTTGTAGGGGACATCACATTTTCTTCTTAAAAATAAGCCTATATCAGAAGTAAAGTGATTTACATCTTTCTTGTTTAAATTACTTATAAATGGGTTGTTTCTTCTTTTTCCTTTTAATTCTTCCATAGTTTCTCCTTTTATTCTATAATAATTACACCTATAATTTCTTAGTGCTTTATTTTATCATATTTCTTTATAAAAGTCAAAAAAAGCCTTATCTATCAAGGCTTTTTTTCTTTTATTTATGGAGTAAACTGTTTACCATAATCTGTAAGTATAATACTTGGACCATAATATATAATTTTATTATTATTATAATATTCAGTTAATGTCTCATCATATTTCATTTTGTATTTACAAGCTACATCTGCATACTTTGAACATTCTTCTGCATTTGTTGCTTGCATGCGGTAAAGTTTTGTTTTTGTTTTTATATATGTAGTTGAACTTTCTCCAGCATAGTTAAAGTCGATAATTTCTCCATATTTACTTTTTTCATAGACTGTTTTTTTCTCTGATAATGTATATGGAGAATTATAATCTTGTCTTGTTATTGTATATTGATAGACATTTCCATCATCTTCTAATACATAATAAATTCCGGCATTAGAATCTACGGTAATTACTTTTTTTACTTGTGCACTTCCTAGTAATAAAGTGTATAGTTGGTAATTACTATCGTTTGCTGTTACTTCTGTTAATGGAGACGTATTTGTCGTACCTGGTGCATAATAGAACTTATTATCTTCTCCTTTTAAAATGCTATCATCCATATATGCTGTTATTTTAACAGAAAAACTAATTTTTTTACAATTCTCATTGTTACTATACGGCTGTGATAAAGATAATTCGTATAGTTTTCCATCATCTGTAATAGCATATGAACCATTACTATAAAGAATGGTATCTGTTGGTTTCGTATCTTTGCTTGCTGGTAGTAGGGTACTACAGGTAAACTCTTCTGAAGATAAATTGAAACCTGCATGTCTTAGATTTCTAGTAACGTTTCCATTACATCCAGTTGATAACAAAGCTGCTATTCCAATTACTCCTATTACTGCGATTTTATGTCTTTTTTTACTCATTTAAATTACTCTCCTTTTTTATTTTTATTGCTGGAACAAATTTACAGGTATTGTTAATGTCTTCTCCATATAATTCTAGCGTTTTATCGTCTTTCCTTCTTATGGCAAAAGCTTTTGTTGTTCCATATTTTTGAGCTAACCAATAACAGCTATCTGTGTCCAAGAATTGATATTGCTGTTTACTGAAAACAATGCTTCCTCCTTGGCTTACTATTTTATTTATTATCTCATCACTTCTATTTAAATAATCTACTTTTCCTAAAATTCGGTTTGAAGTGTTTGACATTTTGATTTGAGTATTATATACATCATTTGATAATGCTAATAATATATCTGATACACTAGGTGCAGTTAAATCATTTGTTTGTACACTGGATAAATTATTATAAGTTACTTGTGTGGTTGCTTCTTTAGGACTCATAAGATAAGTAACTGTTGTATCTTTTTCTAGGTTGTTTTTATCTATTACAAAGAAGTTTTTGCATCTATCACTTGTACTTTCACAAGATGTAAAATTATCTAGATTGATTATTTTGTTCGTTCCAATTCTATAATTGTTATCACTAATTGATAAGTTTTCTTCTTCTAGATATTGTTTTACATTTAATTCTACTATTAATTCAATACAGCTCTTTATTTCATAGCTAGGATTGTTATTTTTCTTTTCTTGTTCTTGTTGTATAAATTCTGCCGTCTTATTTCCCCAATTGCTATCTGCATTGTCATCTCCTGAGTCTAGGGGCCATGATATTGTTATATTTAGATGTAGTGTTTTTGAAGGCTCTAAGTGATTGGTATCCGTTGAAAAGTTGAAGGAGAATGGAAATTCTTGCGATAACTGATCCAGAAGTTTTTCTTCATCGCTAATTGTATACTCTTCATTTAATATTCTTATCTTTTTAATATGATAAGTAAAAAGTCCTGGCAAATCTCCGTTGTTATTAATTGTAAGTGTCTTGGTGTATGTATCTACACCAGGATGAAAGTCGTCTAGCGTTATAGATAATTTATTACTCACTTCTCCTGTTTCATCATTTATATTAATGTCCCAAGCTTTGATACTTATTTCCATATTATTGGACACAATATTTGAAAAAGCAAACCAGGCTAGTGTCACTGAAATTAGGGATAATATAAAGAAAAAAATAGATGTAATGTTTATTTTTACTAGTATTCTATGAATTCTTTGCTTTATTGTCCTCAAAATAACACCCTCTTTATTTTTTTGCTTTTTTGTTTTCGAACCTTTCTACCATACTACTTATGATTTCACTTCCAATTAAAATCATCAATGGAACGAAAATACATAAATAAAAACCACTTGGAGTACTAATTAATTTGTGAATGTATGATAATCCATCCATATTTCTTACTATTTTTCCATACACTTGGTCTTCTTTTACCACTGGGTCTTCTACACTATTCGTTAATCCTCGTGTATGGAAAAGCAATTCATTATTCTCAGATTTTTCTATTTTTACAATTCTATGAGTTACTACCTTACCTTGATAACTTCCTACTTCTCCAACGTATGTAATGTCATCTCCAACTTTTAAAGTGTCTGGATCCACCTCTTTGCATAATAGCACATCTCCGATATTATATTTTGGCTGCATTGATCCAGTCATAACAGTAAATAATCTATAGTTAAATAAGCTCATAGAGTTATTGCTGAATTTTTGTAAAAGTACTACGGCAATAAATAATATTAGTATTCCGTAAATTATAAATTTTAAGGCTTTTCCTAAATATCTGAAAAATTTTGTTGAGTTTTTCACCTTCCACCTCCGACTAGTTTAAAGTAGCTTCCTTCTATTTTATCTAAATAATCTTTGATACTATGTCTTATTTTATTTTCTATTACTGAACTATCTACTTCTTTTCTAACTTTGATTTCACTGTATTTTTGAGATGTTCCATTTGATAGATTCTGATTGCTATTTGTAGGACTGTCTTTTTCTAAAGAAAGACTTGCACTATCGCCAAACATTTGCATTGCTGCTTTCTTTACATACTCCCTATACTCTTCTCTCATAGCTTGTGATGTGCTATTTATATATTTCATGATTAAATAATATATTAAGAAAGAATTGTCGGCTACTTTTTGTAAGTCTGGTGGCAATACTTCGTTTACCTCTGGCTGTTTATCTAATTTTGATTCTACTACTTTATAATTATATAAATAATCCCATAATTTTACAGCAACTTGGAAATTAGGATTCTTTAAAATAACATTTGTTCTTTTAATTGGGTGTGTTACTTTAGGCACTCTTAATTTGTGCAAATTCTTATATAAGTCCGACTGTTTCCAAGCACTAATACTTCCCTTAATAATATCAATTCTTTTTCTAATTTCATCATCTGCATTATTTAAATCAATAGTTTCATTTGAAGCCAACTCTATATCACAAACAATTTTTTCACTATTAATATTACTAATACCATTGTATTTAAACTTATTATTTTTTTTATACTCTAAGTCTTTATTCATTCTTTCTATTCTTTCTATAAAGCTAAGCATAAAATCTGTTAATGTATAAATAAAACGGTTTTCATACATGTCAAATGTTTCTTCTTTTAGAACATTTAAGATTCTCGATGGTTTTACCTCATTTTTTTCTGGATTATATTCAGAAATATAATTTGAATGTTTAGATAAATGTTTTATACTTTCTACAGTTATCTTCTTTGATTTTTCAATATTTAATACTTCTTCATCACTAATAATAAATCTTTTAGGGTTCATATATATATTGTCTATATAATGTATTGCTTCTTCCATATGATCTATCCAAGTAAAATCCAATAGATTACCATCGCTATTTTTTTCTACGTGCACTTTTGATCCTAATCCGGAATAAAATTTATTGGATAAGTCAGCAGTAGCATCTCCTAATACTAATTTTACATTTTTCATTGTTACACCCCGTTATTATTCATTCTTTTTTAATAATTCCATATAACTAATACATTCTACCATTTTATTTTCTCCAAATAATTCGTTTAAGTATTTAATAAATGGGTCAAATTCATCTCGAATATATCCGATATTTAATTGTTCAAATTTACGTAGTATTTTTTTTGCCACAAAGTAGTCTATAGCATCTGTTTCTTCTCCTCCGGAAGCAACAAAGACCGCTACGAATGTTTTTAGTTGTTTCATAATACGGTTACCAAAAGTAATTCTAAAATGTGTGATTAAATACTTGTCAATTAATCCAATATTGTCTAATCCTTTTTGACTAATTGGATGCTCTTTTAAGGCTTTATCAAATAAGCTGTATAAATATTCTGAATTTAAGTCGATTGCTTCTTGTGGCCTACATTCAAATGGATCTACCTTAGTATTGATATCTATTGGCATAGCACGGTCATATACTTTATCTGTTACCATGAATGTTGAATCATCATTATTAATCGTTCCAATATACCAGATGTTTTTTCCTAATAATAATTTACCATTATCTAATTTTATAGGATCATGCTCATCATGGTCTGTAACTAGGCTAACTAACCATTCATTACTGTTTGGCATCTCTAGTATGGATAATACTTCAGCAAAATAATATTCTACACGAGCTAAGTTCATTTCATCTAATACAACAGTATGAATTCTGTCATCATATAGAGCACCATAAATTTCTACAAGTGCATTGGTTTCATTAAATTTCTTTGTAAACTCATTCAAATATCCAAAAAAGTCTGAACGATCTCTCCATGATGGTTGAACAGAAGATATACAAGGCTCTAACTTATTGAATTTACTCCAAGCATAAGACAAGGATGTTTTACCAGTACCTGAAATACCTTGTAAAATTATCATCTTACCACAGGCTAGCCCAGCTAAGAAAACTCTTAATAACGATATATCGTAGTACAAATGTAATTGACTGGCTGCAAAGCAACGAAAATCATCTAATAGTTGCTCTAAATCTTGATTATTATTAAAATTTACAATCTTGGTTTTTTGATTTAAGACATCTAGTCTGCTTAATTGTGGGAAACGACAGTTTCCATCTATTTCTATCTTATCATCTTCAGCTTTTACTTCTTCTGTATTTGGTTCCTCTGGTTTTAATCCTAATTGTGATACTTTCATAGCAAGTATTTCTTCTTTTTCTTTCACTAAAGTTCCTACTTTTTCATTTAAATCTGCTACTTCTTCTAATAAAGATTCTTGTTCTACTAGTGTTTTTCTGAATCTAATATATTTTCTGACAATAAACACTATAATAATTACTATTAAAGCTACAATGATTATTAATACTGCTATCGTTAAACCAACAAAAATCCATTCTTTTCCATTAAATTGTTCTGCGTAGTTTTGAATTAAATATAGATAATCCTTCGGTGAAAAAATTGTTTTAAAACCAGCTATAATACCCGATCCAATTTCTCCTAGCCCTGATACAATGATAGAAATTAATTCATAAAAAAACCTGATAAAAGTACTCACGTAATTATTCCCCCTTCTAAGTCAAATAAACTTTCTTCGGTATATATAATGTTTTTCTCAATAGTTTCTAATAGTGGAATTTTTTCTTTGGTATCAGCACCAGATATATATACATTATCAAATAGACATAATTGTTTATTTATGTTCTTTTCATTTTCTTTTATTTCCTTTATATTGCAATCTAAGACAAAATGATATCCTTTTTTCTTTAAATATTTAATAATCTTTTCATAATTTAATAGGATATTATAATTTATAATAAATAAAATTTTATTTTGAGAATAACTATCATCTATACTACTCAAAATATTATATAATTTTCTAGATTTTTTATATAAAGACTCTGGTAAATATATCATATAGTTTTGTTTTAAAGAGAAATTTAGCCAATCTTCAAAAACTTTTATCGATAATAGTTTTAATTGAATATTTTTTAAATCTTCTACTACTAACTCTGCATGGAAAGCTTTTTCAATTCCTTCTTTACTAAAGATCGAATTAAATTTTATATTAGCTCTTACATTAGATATATAGTTATCTGTAAGACCATATCTAGTTAGTATTAGATGGAATGTCCTATTGTCTAATTTTTTTAAGAACTGATTATATAGACGATTATAATTCATAATTATTTTCTTGACTCCCGGTGCTAGTTCTATTGTGATGTTATTTTCTTTTAGCGATTTTGCTATAGCCACTTCAGAGAAGTCTATATCGTTTATCGTTAGAAAAGCCATTTTTATTTTATTAATACTTTTATTACTATATTTTTTTGTTTTACTGATTTCTTGTGCCAATGTTTCTATTTCTTTTCTTATAATATTTTGGATATCTGTTTTTTGATATTCTTTGTTGAAGTCTCCTTCAAAAAAGTACTTGTAATTTATATATTTTTCTGAAAATTTTGATATTAATGATTTTGTTTCTATATCTATTTTTGAAATGTCTAAAAGGCACTTTGTCAAATCTAACAGTTCTATTTTCGTAAGTTCTGCTGACTTTTTCATAATATTTTTTTGCCTTTTTCCTATTTCTAAGTTTTTTCCCTGATATATTTCTTCGAAGGGGTTCTTGACTATATTTTCTCCTGATTCTTGGGTATTGTTTTTTAATAATGCTTTTTCTTTTTCCTCTAATACTTCTTCTAGAATATTAGATGATATAATATCGCTTACAACAATCTGTCCTAATCCTTCTTCTTTTTCTTCTTTTGATTTAGTACTTGGCTCTTCATCTGCAATATTTAATAATTCTATCTCAGAAGTTGATTGAGGAGATGGATTTTTTTTTGTTTCTAATTCTTCTTTTATACTAAACATCTCTACCACCTACTATTATCTTACATTATAATTAATTCTAACATGAAAAAAGAATATATGCAATTATTTGTATTACCTATATTCTATTCATATCCAGCCATATCTTTTCTAAAATTAATGCTACAAGTTAACTCATACCCATCAGAGACTAATTCTGCTATATCTATGTCTTGACCTTCAATCCAAATATATACTCTAACCTTCATAATTCCATCTGGCAATTTAGCAATTGGTCTAGAAAAATCGGTTATAGTTTCTTGTCGTTTAAATACTTCTGTGTTTAATTCATGATCTGATCCATAGATTCCTGACCAAATATTAATTTTGTTATCACCATTATATACACCATAAGTTGGATAATATTGTCCGTCATTTAATAGTATATTATGCTCTTTTGCTAAATCTATAGTGGTTTGTGAATGGCTAGTGCTGTTTGGCTCATAAATTATTTGAGTACAATTGTTATTACAGTCAATTCTCTGTATTTGGGCTTCGCTTGATTTTTTGGATATTGAATCCATAAATACCATACCTATTCTCATAGAATTGATAACTGTATTATCTTTTTCCGATTTTATTTCGAATTTTGTTCCTTCATCTAAATATAGATTATCACTTTTTGGAGAGCCCGTTACATTCTTTAAAAAAATATCAAAAGCTATAAATTCAGCTTTATCATTTTGTTCTTGTTCTAGCAAGGCGATTGGAGAAAACATTAGGTTATTTGGATCTTTTTTCTTTTTGTTGATTGTATCTTTATTTATATAAATACTAAATTTATCAGAGTTTCTATCTCTTATTCCGGTAGTTGATACTGTTCCCAATTCTTTTGACCATTGATTAGTATTTCCCGGATAAGTTGTTTTTAAATCGTTAATGATTGTATCTTTTGATATTTCTACATTACTTCCCCAATTAATTCCATCTAGAGATATCGTTAAGCCTGTTTCTGAATTTGTTGTCATCCTAAAGTCTGAAATATTAACATCTAGCGATGAAGAAAACCATGCATATGTTGAATAAATTAAAGTTACTCCGGTTAGGAAGATTAATAATTCCCATTTCCATTCATGAATCACTTTTTTTACTTTCATATGCATCACCTTCTTTTTTGATTAAGCTAAAAAAGGACCGAAGTCCAATTTATTATTCCATTCCAGCAGTATCGAATTTATCTTTAGTAAATCCAAATGAAGCTTTTATTTTCTTACCTTCTGTATCGATATCGTAGTTATCAACATCTTGTCCTTCAATATATATATATACTCTAATCTTTGTAACACTATTAGGTGTTAGGTAGAATATTTCAGGTCTAGCATCATCTTGCGCATTTTTCATTGTGTCTGTGAAATAATCTACTTCTTTAAGATAAGTATTGCTTCCTTCATAACCATTGTGTCCATCAAAGATATTTACTTTATTATCTGAAGTTATTTGACTATTAATTGCATATGTTGCAGCAGCGGTATCATCTGTTATTGGATCACAAGCTCCCTCATAACTATCAGTAGCTGTTCTTTTCTTACATACTCTTGTGAAACGTGAAACTGATCCAGTTGTATGTTTAGTATCATTTGGTTCCCAAATATTCCATGTATAACCTCTACCATCACCTGAGGCTGGATCTTTATGGCATAATGTTGTTACACCTTCTGCTACTGACTCACAAGTAATTCCTTGGAAAACGTCTTTTTGTTTATTGTATTCTGCACGACCGATTTGGATAAAAGCTACTCTCATAGAGTTTTGAACTCCGTCTCCTGCAGCATTTTCAACTACATCGCCTCCTCCTGACTCGACCATTTTCATAATAGAATCTGTTGTTAAATATACACCTTCATCGTGTGAAATATCAAAATCTTCTTCATATCCATTACCAGATTTATTCTTTAAGAATAAATCAAATGCAATGTATCCATCACCTTCAGTTGTAGAATTATTAATTTTATCCGCTCTTAGCATATATCCACCTGTAGATGATGAAATACTTGTTTTAGAATATAGATTTAATACTGAATTTGCTTGATCTAAATCTCCTGTGGTTGATACTGGGATTAATCCATCAGCTCCAGTCCATTTGTTTTTGTTACTTGCGTATGTACTTGTTAAATTTGTTGTAATTTCTTCTTCTCCTATTGTTATTTGGTTAGAGAAATCTTGACCATCAAGTGATAAGGTAAGTCCATCGCTTGATTTAATATCAATTTCAAATGCATCTACTGATGCTTGCATTGTTCCAATGAACCATGCATAAGTTGCTACTACAAATACTACTGCTGTAAGACCAGTTGTGAATAATATCTTTTTTGTTCTTCTTTCTTGTTTCTTTCGTCCATTCTTTTGTTTTGTCATTTTTATACTCCTTTACTTAATAATTTCTGAATTAAAAGTCATATGGGCTTTAAATTCTCCTCCAATAATTTCATTAGTACAATCTTCATCTTTTCCTTCTAGCCATAATACTATAGTATATTTGTGAACATCTCCAGGTTTGAAATCTTCAACATGCTGTACCATAATCTGGTTATCTGAATAAAATGGAGTGGTACCGTTTTCTGGTGTCCCTCTTTGAGACAATTTAGCATAGGTTGTCGGTATCCCGTCAAAGTATACTTTCATTCTTATTGCAGAATCTACATTCTTTATTACTTCATCAATCGCAATCTCAGAATAATAATCTGCTACCTCTTCCCCCATATTTTCTATATAAAAACTATATGCTAAATAGTTTTCACCATTGTGGCTACCGTCATAATCATTTATATCTGTTGGCAACCAGGATTCTGTTATATTATCAAAATACTCTAGTGACTCCACTTTTAATTGTCTTTGAAACACTTTATAATCTTTGGAATCATAAATTATAATTTTATTATCATAATATAAATCTTCATCCAAAGAAATAGTAAAGTCATAACCATTATATATGATTGTAAAAATCAAATATAGCAAAGTCACTATTAATATTAGGACAAGTAATAGTATTTTTACAATTTTGTATGTTTTTTTTCTTCGATTAATCTTTTTTGCTGTTAACTTAACTTCGCCACGCATACTTATTCTTTTATCCTTCTGCAGTTAATCCCATTTGATCTTTAGTGAATCCAAATTGTACAGATATTTTCTTTCCTAACGAAATCAAATCATAGTTATCTACATCCTGTCCTTCTAGATAAATATATACTCTAATCTTTGTAATACTATTAGGAGCCAACTTAAAGAATGTTGGTCTATTTTGTTCTGTTAAGTTTTTCATCGTATCTGTAAATGTTTGTGATTGCTCTAATTTAGTAGTTCCAGAATAACCGTTCAAGCCATCATATACATCTATATTATCACTAGAACTAACCTCTTCTTTTACTACATAAGTTGGTGTAGCAGTTCCATCAGTAATTGCATCACAGGCTTCTTCTGTATATTCGCCTGGACCGGTTTTCTTTTTACACACTTTAGAGAAATAAGATATTAATTTTGTGTCGTGCTTCGTATCATTTGGCTCCCATATGGTTGTTTCTACTTCATCACATAGCTTGGTATTTGTTGCCATAGCTCCACAAGAAATTGAAGTAATGTCGCTTGGATCTTCTGTTGTAGCAGCTACACGTCCTATTTGGGCAAATGCTACTCTAGCAGAATTAGCTAGTCCGTAATCTGCAGAACCTCCTGCTTGGCTCGCCACTTTAGATGTTGTAGTTAAATAAATGTCTTCATCATCTGCTTCATTATACTCTTCTATATATGCAGTTCCCGAACCGTTTTTTATGAATAAGTCAAACGCAACATAGCCATCTTGTTCAGATACGCTATTGTCTATTCTATTAGACATTAACCTAAATCCACCTTCTGTTGCTGATAAACTAGATTTTCCAAAAAACTTCATTCTACTACTTTCAGTATCAATATCTCCGTTTGTAGACATTGGAATTAATCCATTTTCTCCAGCCCAGTGATTTGTGTTGCCCGCATATGCCTGTCCACTTCCAGAGCTTCCAGTCACATTTTCTTCTGAAATTGTCAGGGTATCGGACCATTCTTCTCCATCTAACGATAACTTTAAGCTTTCACCAGATGAAATACCAATTTCGAAAGAACTAACCGTTGCTTCCGCAGTACCAATAAACCATGCAATAGTTTCAACAACTAATATTACGCTCGTTAAAAAAATTACACAAAATAACATGACAATTTTTTTCTTTTTTCGTTTCTTTTTTTGGCATGTTTTTTGTACTATTTCTGTCTTGCCATCCATATTTCACCCCTACCTTTATGTCATCTGCTATCTTAACTATACAAATTATAACAATTTTTTTATTACATTGCAAGAAAAATACTGGTCTAAATTATTTCGTCATCTGCATTTTCTTTTTCTCTTTTTTCTTCTTTTGCAATCTCTTCTAAATCTCTTTTTATTATATTTATTGCTTTCTTATTTTTATCTATTTTTACTTTACTTAATATCACTGTTTTAGATTCATTTCCTGGTGTATCAGCAAATGTTTTTTCTATAAATTCTTTCGTTTCTTTATTTATCGCTTTTTCCGGCTGTTTTTTTGTCTTGGTTTTTTTCTTTTTTTCTATTGTTTTTTCTTTATTATCTCTTTTTAGCAATGAAATTCCTAAGCCTAAAGTAATAATAAATAATATTAAGACAACTGGATTTAATAGTGTCTTCTTTATAAATCCAAATTTGGGAAATACCTTTATTACTTTTCCAACAATTTGTGATTTTAATACTGGGGAATCCTTACTACTGTTAGAATCTCCTTTTGTGATATAGGTATCTTTATATATTTCTATTACTCTGTGAGTAATGAAAGCATTGTCTTCTTCGTAGGTTATGATATCATTTAATTTAATATCATCTGTAATTTTTACTAGTACCCAGTCTCCTATATTTAAGGTGTTTTCCATACTTCCAGTCTTTACTTCAAAAAATGTATATCCAAAAAAATTATTATAATTTTTTCCTAGAAAAGTCGTTTGGAAGCCGGCAATGATGTTAATGACTAGGAGAATAATTAAAATCGAAATAATGATATTTAATACTTTATTTATATTCTTTTTTACCCCTTCCATATCTTCCTCCTAAAGTAGCTCTATTGTATCTTCTAATTCATCTTTTGTTTCTTTTTTCTCTACTGTTATCTCTTTTTCTGGTGTGTCACTTATTACTTTTGAATCTGTAGTGGCTGTAGATTCTTTTTGTGCAGTTACTTCTTGTTTTAGCATTTCAAGCTGCTTTTTCAAATCTTCTATTGTGTCGCTTTCTTTTGTATTTACCTCTTTATCTTCCTCTTCCTCTTCTTCATCTCCATATTTTATTTCGATGATTGCAAGGTAAATTTCGTATATTAAAATAAAGAAGCAAGGAACAATTAGAAAGATAAAGAATATCCATTTTGATTCTAGAAAAGATAGAATACTTCCAATATTAGGATATATCTTTTTGCTTACTCCAGCTATATAATCTTCTCCCCAAGATCCTCCATTGTTTTCTAATGTAATATAGGCACTGTTATCTTCTGTTTGAGGATTTACTGATTCTATTTTGGCTACTATAATTTCTACTGTCTTTTCCTTTTCATTTGTTTTGTATACAAAAATTTCTTCGCCAACCTGTAATTCTTCTATTTTTTTATTTTCAACAATTACTAATGATCCTTTAGGATAATTACTATTTGATATTTCTCCATCAACTAATATCCATGTATCATCTTTAAATTGTGTCATACCGTAATCGTTACGATTTAATAAAAGTGCACTAACAAAAATAATCACACTAAAATAGCAGATTAGAATTATTCCTGTAATTATATTTTTTATTAATTTTATTGCTTTCACTATATTACACTTCCTAACTACCCTTATTTTTTATATTAGCATAAAAAGTATGACTATGCAATTAGGTTTTAGTTTTGCACACTATAACTTATCGCATTTTCATTGCAACTATATTCTTGGCTCTTTTTAAATAATTTAAATTGTATTTGTTCAGAACTTGCTAGGTTCAAATTTAGTTTGTTTATTCTTCCATCCTCATCTTTTTCTACTATACTTCCCCAATTGCTGCTTGTGTCCACGCCAAATTTTTCGGAGTCGATTGTTACAGTAAGCTGCTTTTCTTTTGTACTTTCATTTGTAAACACGATATCACAATATCTATTATTTTCATTTTTTACATCCAATTTAATCTTTGGCTCTTTTTCTAAATTTAATTGTAAGCTGCCTTTTAATATGATTTGGTAAGGATTCGTAGTTGTTAATACTATATTTACTTTTACCTCAGTTGCTGATTGGTTATTTGTTTTATTAATAATTTTAATATTATGATCTATTTCATTAGGACCACTTTTAAACTCATATCCTTTTGTGTTGCATTCTTCCTCATCTAATTCAACAATATTATCACCTTGATAACATTTTTTTACTTCTGGTATTATATTTTCAATAACATTAGTATTTTTATCGTCCACAATGCAAGAAAAGTCATTTTCATATGTTTCTTCTACTTGACATTCTAATTTGTAGTTGACATCGTAATTGGTTATCTTATACTTTCCTTCATGATTTTTTATTTTCAGATTTATATTAGAATAATCATAGTCATTGATTATAGTCATCATCGATTCTTTACCTAATAAATTACTTGTTATATAAAAACCATTAGTATAAAAAGCATGCTGCCAATCAGTTTCGTGAGTATATCTAGCAGAAGAATTTTTAAATAATAAAATTGCTATTATGGCTACTAGAAGTAAAATTACAAATATTAGTGCAAATTGTTTTTTATGCTTTTCTTTCATTTGTATTCTCCTCCGTTAATTGCCATGATTCAATCTTAATATCTATAAAATCTACTAACTCGCTATATTCTTCTGACCATGTATTTTGGTTTTTATCCTTGCTGTCATATGTTATTTTTATTGAATAATCATCTTGTTCCTGGTATTTATAATCCAATGTATATATATCGCTTGTACAGGTTAATTTGTTTTCACTGTTTCTCTCATCTTCTTCGTTACAAGTTAATACCAATTCATCCAGATTGGTTATTTCATTTTTTTTATATAATTGTATTGTAGTTGGTATAAAATGGTATGTTTCTATTGTTAATTGATATCCAATATTAATATCACTACCACTTCCATCTTTATAATTAGCTACTTTAAATTTATAGTCTTTTTCCTCTCCTGGATTTAAATTTCCTAATGAGAAAGATACTTTTGTACTTTTTTCATGATTAAAATTTATTTTAGCAAATGTTAAATCTTCTGTTTTTCCTGTTATTGTGGAATAGAATGATGAATATGTAAATTTGGCACCAATAATTAAGATGTTTAATATTATTAGACCAATAATTATATATATATACTTTTTCATATTCATCACCTTATTTCACTATAAATTTCTTTGTATCTTTTCCTACATAACTATTTCCATCATATAATTGATATTCTAGTTTATATCCTCCTAAACTCATTTTCGTAACGTCAAAAGATAATTCTAAATTATTTTCTTTCTCTGCTATTTCAATTTGATAACTATCGTCACTTGTTGTAGGAGATTTTAAATAATCATTGATATTTAACTTTTGATATTCTTGACTTGTTGAACTAAAGTTTACTTTTTTAGATAATGTTATTTTTACTTTTGGATCTTTTAAATCTCCATCATACAGAATATGACTCATAATGTCTTTCGATTGTTCTTCTGTACGATTCCACACTTGATTATCATCCCATACGATTTTATAGTTGTAATCTCTAATTGCATTTTTATTATCCACTTTCACAGGGATTAGTATTTTATTTGTTACAATTGTTTTATTTAGTGTTAATTCTTTTATTTCAATATAATACGTTCCATTTTTTAGGCCTGATGGCTCACCGCTGCAGTCTATTTGAAAAGAACTTTTAGTTCCTATTTTTTGGAAGTTTGATACTAATAATTTTCCTTTGTTATTAAAATAGTATTTTTTATCCCCTATGGTAATCGCTAGTTTGTTGATTTCTGTTGAAGTTAATTGTTCTTTATCACTATCTAGCATTGATATTTGAAGACTTAGATTGCCATCCTGTACTTCGCTATCATAAATGTCTTTATTATTTAGTTTTTTATATTCTATTTTTGTATTTAATGGAATTTCTAGACTACTATCTTTTTGAAATTCAAAATAACCGTCCACTTCTGATTCTAAGATTATATTTGGAGTAGCTGGTGTATTATCAGTTAGTTGTTTTATCAAGGATATTGTTTGTTTATTGGATTCTGTAAGTATATTTTTATTATCATCTACAACCACTAACTCTAATGTTAAATCTTGATTTTTTTCTATATTTGCTTCTTTAAAATTCAAAATAAATTCGAAGTGTTCTTGAAAACTATTATCTATATAATAATTATTTACTTGGTTGTTAAAATTAGTGATTTCTTCTGTTCCTATTTTTTGAAAATCACCTAAATTATATAGATTATTTTCTGTTTCTTGTGAAATCTTAGTATAATAAATTTCTTGGTTTTGCTTGTCATATAAATATATTTTGGTATTTACAGGGATTTCTCCTTTTAAATAAAGCATATCTGTATTTTCATAAGCAGCTTGATTGGTTTGATAATTCCTTTCAAATATATATTTAATGGTAGATGTTGCAGTTATTTGATTTTGATAGTCATCTAATTGTTTATCCGTTACGGAGTCCACTACTTTGCTGGCATAATTATCATAAATAATCATATCAGAATGGGCATAAGTAATATTTTGTGAAGTATCTGTTATTTTTACATAAATCGTATAGTTTCCTGCTGTCGAAAGTGTAATTGCTTCCCCATTATAGATTTCCCATGGTATTTCCTCGGGATTTAATGGTGTTGTACGATAATCGCTACTGATATAATACTCTGTTTTTAAAATAGCACTTTGTTGATCATTATATGAAATTTCTATTTTATTTTCACTTGGATTCTTAATTGGATTCATACTATCCACATAACTATTCCAAGTATACTTATCAAAAGTAATAGAAATATTAGGTCCTACTTCATCTGATGTGTATAAATATGGTAATTGATTATCATTTATTATCCAAACATTTTCATTTGCTAGAGAATTTTCGCTATTATATTCTAAAAATCTCATGGTATTTAGTATAAAATCTCTTGTTAAAAGTTCTGACTCTCCTATTATTGTTGGAGATATATTTGTTTCTGTATTGAGATTTTGAATTGTACTGTAAGTATTTTCTAGAGTAAGAGAATGGTTTGTTTCCCCTATAAAATTAGAAATAGTTGGAGCGGTTATGTTTCCAGTTGTGAATGAGTTTTTAATAGTACCAGTAGTTGTAGAATCTACACTACCTACTAATGCACTCGCTTGTAATCCCGTTGTAATATTAGCAGAACTATATACTTTTTCTATATTTAGAGTAGCCTTTTTTGTTTCCGCTATAATTCCAGTCGCTATTATTTTAGAATTAAGTATTGTTTTTGTATAACTATTTTTGATTGTAGTTTTATTTTCTACTGTTCCTACCATACCAGAAGCCACATTATCTGAAATAATCTTTCCTTTGGAATAAGAGTTTTCTATTATAGTGTCTTTTGCTTCAGAAATTAAGCTTGCTATTGAATAGTCATAAGTAACTGTATAATTTATATTTGTCATTTGAATAGAATCTTCTATACTGGTTGGCGTAACTATTAACTGTGTTGGTAATTCAGTAGTATTTATTGCAAATGCTCCGTTATTATATTCCGTACCGTTAATATTTAGGGTATTGGTTTCGTTTGTTGTTTGATAATTACCGGTTATGGATACATTCACATTTGTTGCTCCTTGTGGCAGAGTAATTTCTGGTAAAGTAATACTATGCTCAGTCTGGTTATCTATTGTTATTTCATCTATTTTTTTTGTTATAGAATTAGTGTTTGCTTGGGCTTTTATATTTCCTGAAAATCTTATATCACTAATGATTGCTGATTGAGCACTAGTGATGAGAGATGTATTGCTTCCTCCTATCAATAAACTATTTTCTATATAAATGTTTTTGATAGTTCCCTGTAGGTTATGAAATAGTCCAATTTCTTTTCCTTTTTCCCCTGTTAAATACAAGCCATAAATATGTTTATCGTTTCCATCTAGGGTTCCTTTAAAACCAGTTATGGAAGAAAAAATATTTACAGTTCCTACTTTTTGTTGGTAGTTTGCATCACTATAATATTCATTAGTTCCTGTTTTTAAATAATACTTTTTATAGTTTTTTATATATATTGGTTGATCACTTTCTAATTCAAAAACACCATTGTTAATATATATATCAGAATTTAATTTAAAATACGTATTTTCATAGTTGTTACCTTGCTCTATCATTTTAGCAAAGTAAGCAAATTCTGATGGTGTTTCTATTATATAAGGATCATTTATTGTACCGTTTCCAGAATGATATTCAGTAGCGACAGATCCATCCCAGTATATTACTTTATCATCTTCTTGGATTAAAAGTTCACATAATGTTGGGATTCCGATTACTAGAAGTAACAACAAAAAAAGAGCTAATATATATGATACTTTCTTTTTCATTACTATATTTTGCATCATACTATCACCTCTTTTACTCCTTATATTTGATTATTTTTTTTCATATTATATACATTTACTAAAAAGTCTATTTGATCAATTGATAACTTAAAATTATTAATTTTCAATTCTCTAAATATCTTATCTGCTCGTTCAAAAATAATTTTTATATTAGTTTCTTCGAAGGAATCTTCTGTGATATTTAGGTTTTCGAATCTGTATCCATTCATTAATATCTGTGGAATATTATTATTTTCAAATACTGGAATCATTGTAATTACTTTTTTATATGGATTATATAATAATTCTTTTAATTCTAATAGCACATCATCAATTTCTTCATTTTCTGTTAACTCTAAGGATTCTTTAATTATTTTTCTCGCAAATATTGGATAAGAAAGTAATAGATAAAATATGTCAGAAACTTTTGATGTTTTTTTGATCATGCTTTTTATTTTATAACCATAATATAATTTGTCATATTCCTCATATTTCTTATATATATCTTTAATTTTTTTATCTTCTTCTGAAATTTTAGATATCTGATTTTCATTTAATTCTTGTGTTAAAAAGTCTGATGGTACTTTGTATGGGAAAATCTGATTTTTCCACATCGTATTGTTTTCTAATTTAGCTATTTCTTTCTGTATTTTTTTGATTTCTTGCAATTCGTTTTTATTTTTACTTTCTTCTTGTGGATTATAATTCTTCTTAAAATATTCTATGATTGGTTGGTATTTTAAATATGTTTGATACTCATTTAGATTTTTCGTTAGACTCTTTAAAGATTCTAGAAAAGTAGCTTGTTCTTCTTTGTTTTCTATCTTAATTGGTCTTATTGTAAAGAAATCATAATCAGCCATAATATTGTTGCTTTCTTTTCTGTAGTAGTTAATATCTATTTTTTTGTCTAAGCATAGTTGTACGATATCGTATTCTGTTTCTTCCTCTAAGTCTAGAATTTCTTTTTTTACTTGTAATAAATTATCTTGTAAGTCTTTTACCGATTTTATTTGATACTCTTCTAAATTGTTCTTTAAGTATTTTTGAATATAGCGATTTAATACATGTTTATACTTTTTAAATATATAACGGAAATTAACTACAATATATAAGAAAACATTAGGGCACTTCCAGTAAACATTTTGAAAATGTTCTAAAGAGTATTCATCATTAATCACAAAATATTCATCAAAAAAATATTCCATATAAATATATGAATACATATTTAGCTTAAAATCCTTCTTAGTTAAAGTAATTCCTGCATTTTGAAAACTTTCAATTATCTTAGAAATTGTGTTATTCAATTCACTAATAGAGTGATTGTAATAATGCATTAGTATATAGATACATTGATTTAGCTTCATCTTTTCATAATAATCAGTTAAAGGATTATCTAGCATAATCAATTGTTCTATTTTTTCTTTCTTTTTCTTTTGTTTTGAACAATCCACTTCATTCTTATGAGGCAATAATTTTTCATAATTATAAGTTATAAATTTTTTTACACTATCTTTATGTCCTTCATATTCTTTTTTTATTTGTGATACAGTTTCTACATATTTCTTTTTTCTAGCAACAGTATTTGTAGGCATAACATTTATTATTTCTTTTTTTTCTTCGATATCTGTTTCTATATAATCTTTGAAGTTAAACATTTTTTTCTCCTTTCCCCTTTGTTTCTTTTTTTTCTTTCATATCCTCTTCTACTGTTTCTATAAAAGTAATAAACTCATCAATTTCTTTATAAACTTCTAATAGTTCTTTATATGATAAGTCTTTTAGTTCAAAAATCACTTGTCCTTGCATATTATCACCTACGTTTGTATTATTCTAGTACATTGTATCAAAATAACCGTGTTTTTTCAACATTAAAGTTCTTTTTTTTTACTTCACATTTTTCTTGATATAGCAATACTTTTGTTGGCATTTTTTTACACTCCTATTTACAAATTTTACATTTATTTTTTTAGTAAAATATTGTCAATCGAAAAAGGCTATTATATACTTGTTTTATTAGAATAAGAGGCGGTGATGATGATTTGAAATTTAAAATACGATTGTTGCTATTTGTTTTGTTTTTAAGTCTTTTCTTAGTTGCTGCCAAATCTACTTATGCTAGATATGCTACTTCTACAACTGGCGAAGCTAATTTAAATATGGCACAATGGCAAATATCTGTAAATAATCAAAATATTACAGAAAACTATAATACTCAGCTTTCATTTACACCTGTTATTGAAGAAAATGAAAATGTAAAAAGTGGAACTGTTGCTCCCGGATCTACTGGATATTTTGATATTCAAATTAATCCAGAAAAAGTTGATGTTTCTTTTTCTTATAACATTATGTTGCAATTGCCAGAAGATTCTGTTGTTAGTGATTTAAAAATTACTCATTATGCAATTATTCCTTCTGGACAGGATGATAATTCTATTCAAAAAATACCGTATACTGGTTCGTCTATAGAGAATGTATTAAAGTATGATAATCAGACTTCAAACTTTAAGTTTTCTCCATTTACTGTTAGAGTTTATTTTGAATGGTATGATGGACAAGATAATTTAATGGATGATGCAGCTGATACAGAAGTCAGTCAAAAAGTTAATAATAGTGAAGATGTTAACTTTAATATTTTAGCAAGCCTTAGTTTTAAACAATATAATGGTGAATAAATATTTATCTATTAGAGCTATCAGGTAGCTCTTTTTTGTATATAAAAAACCGAACTTTAGGTCCGGGGTTATTTTTTATATGGTGCCTGTGGTAGGCTCAACATATAAGTACGAAATCCTTATAAATCAACGGTTTTATTTGTTACAATTCTTGTTTTTTGCTCTATTTTTCGCTATTTCTGCTCACTTTGGAATAATTCGGGAGTAATTTTCCTATTACGATTATGAGTAGCTATTATATTAATTTAAAACAAAAGCTGAACAGAACTTTATATTGCAAAAAGCTAAAAAAAGAAATTACATTTAAGAACTGCAGTGACTGTACTTATAAAGAATATCGTCCGGTAGTAAATGGATTGTCCAATCAAAATCGGGGCAAAAAAAATATAAATATAGATCAAAAAGAGAAAATGTAACAACTGCTACAATGATGTATCAAGCATTCCACCTAGTACACTCTACTCTACTAAAAGCCTTATATTCGGTGGCGCTACTAACAGTCCAAAGAGTGAGGGATACGGACTATTTATCTGGTTAACTTTAAAACAACATGACTATTTACGCAAGCATCTAAAAGAAATGCTAGGCATAAAAAAAGAATCTCAAAATAGTTTCATTAAATACTACAACAAAACTACGGAAGAGTCATTGGGATTTTTGGGAAGAATTATCTTGATTAAGAGCATCATCTTTTTCAATAATTTCCACTTTTTCCACATTTTCTTCTTTTTTAGGATGATTTTGTGCATCACCTTCAAACCAAGCAAATCCAAAAGCTAACATTGTTGCTACAGTTAATCCAATATATATAATAAATGGTAGTTTATTGTTTCCATTTTTTTCATTAGCTTTAAAGTATGAACTAATGAAAATAATTGAACTCAACAATAACCACGCACTACCTAAAATAATAGCTAACGAATATTGAGGGCTTGTATTTAATAAAACTGTAACCATTGTTGATGTAATTGATATAGTTAACACGATATTTAAAAAGGTAGCTCCTAAACTTTCTATTTTATTGTCTGTTTTACTCATTTTCTCATTTATCTCTTGCTGCTTAATTAATATTTCATCTAGGCTCTTCTTACTTATTTGAAATTGGTTGTCTGCACTTTCAAAATTATATTTATACCACATTAACGATAATGTTCTATAATTTTTCTCTAAGTTTCTTCTTATTTCCGGAAAATCATATGGAACATCTACAATTCCTTCTAAGTTTATGCCTAACTCCGAATAGTAGTCCATCTCTTGATTGAGACGTTCAATAGTCTTCAATATTTCTAAACTATTCTTTTCTAAGTACTCTGGGTCTTGTTCGATAACAGAAATTAAATTGTTTGATTCTTCTATATCTTTACTCCACTGATAATTTAGCTTATTATATTGTTCATTTATATTAGAACGTAATAGTTCTTGTATATCTGCTATACTTCCAGATGTTGCCATAACTACTTTGCTCCTCTTTTTTCAAAAAGAAAATCAAATTGTGTTCTAAACCAATCTCTAGTTTCTTTTTTTGGTATAACAGAATCATTCAATTTGTCAAAATCATATTTATTATTTGTTTTATTACTTACATATATTTTATCCCAAGGGGACCCATTTAAGTGAGTTAATGTTACTAAATCGAATGCAGTAAAATTACCAAACAAATCATAAATACGCTTAATGTATTTTTTATTTATCTGTGGTAAATTTTCTCCTCTTGATGTTTCTTCTGCTCGTAGAGAAATTTCCATACTACCAAACTTTTTGTAATGCATATATAAAATTTTATTAACTGGTCCGTAATCCCATGCGCTCCATGGGGAACTAAAAAGTTCATCCTCGTTAAGATTTTCTGCCATATAATAAGCCTCTACAAAATACATCAATTTTTGCAATTTTAAATTTGTAATAGATACATTTTGTTTATTTTTAGCTTTATCTTCAACAAAAAGATTTATTAAATAATATGAATTTTCAAGAATATCTCGATTGATTACTTTTTCTTCTTCATTATTCATATAGACACCTCTATCTTCTTATATATAGTATATCACATCAAGTGTTACTTATAATAACATTTTTGTTGTAAATTTACAAACTGTTTTATTTAATATTTATGCTATTTCCATTTTCTTATTCAATATTACAATAAAAAAAGAGACTCATCAAATCACTAATTTAGTAAATTGTGAGTTTCTTTTATTTTGTTTTACTATTTTTATTATACTAATTTTAAAAATTGTAATTCATTAATCTACGAATTAGTAACTTCATACAATAGATCGCAATCACACCTGAATCTAACTCCATCAGTTTCAAGAATTGCTACTCCATTTGATAAATATTTCGTAGGTAATTCTACTGCTTTAACTGTAAATTCTTTATCACGGATAAGCTTCTTACTGTTGTTAATGAATACAAAACATATTTTAAAAGAAAAAATCAAATATAATGTCAAAGATTCCAATTTGATATTTTGGAATTATGAACCTAATAGGCCTTTTCAGACGCTACTCTTAGAAATAGTTTTTCAAAAATCTGTGAAAAGGCAAAAGTACCTAAAATAAGGTTATATAATCTAAGGCATACATTGGTATCATTAATGTTTGAAGAATATGTAGAATTATATCAAATCAGTTCACAGATGGGATATACAAATTATTCTACAACCGTTAATAAATATAGACATATATCCGAAAATATTAAGAAAGGAGTAGCAAAAATTACCGACAAATTTTACTAATAGATTTGAAGTCGGAGTAATGTTGAGAGTAAAAAAATTAAAACCCTTATTTTGTAAGGGTTTAATGATTTAAAATGGTGCCTGTGGTCGGACTCGAACCGACACGTTATCGCTAACACTGGATTTTGAGTCCAGCGCGTCTACCAATTCCGCCACACAGGCATTACATATTAGATTATATCATATATTTTTATAATTTCTAGCACTTTTTACTTTTTTTCTTTCTTTTGGTATAATTAATCTGGTGATAATATGAAAGAAAAAATTAATCCTTTTACTCCTGGTCTTGTTATTATGCCAAATGGAGAAATGATTCCTATGAAGGAAGGCGAAGATAAACATGCTCCTTTTTTTCAAAGAATCTTAAAAGAAGAATATAAAAAATTAGGAATCGATGCTGCTGGAATTGATCAGGAAGACAATTTGGAAGTTTTATGTACTCAATTGTTAAATCAATTTCAGATTCTTCCATACCAAGGATGCACTTCTGGAGATAGAAAATATTATGATGGTTTCTTATATATTAATTCTTTAGAACAACTTACTGATGAACAGTTACCAGCTATTATTGATTTATACACAGTGGTTTCTTCTCAATATAAGATGAATATATTACAAACTCATACTGATGGTAATAATGATAATTTTATTAGTTTAGGAGAAATATACGAAGAAATGTTAAAAAGGCCTACAAAACATATGTAGGCCTTTATTCTTCTTTATATTTTGATGTGTATAAATCTTTTTCATCCTCTGGTTCTTCTTCTACTTCTTCAATATACTTTTCCATATCTGGTAATTCTTGAATGTTATTTAATCCAAAATAATCTAAAAAATCATTGGTTGTTTCATAAAGAATTGGACGTCCTGGCAAATCACTTCTACCAGATTCTTTTATCAATCCTTTGGCAACTAGTTTTCGAATCATTTGACTACTACTTACTCCTCTTATTTTATCCACTTGCATTCTAGTAAGAGGTTCATTATAGGCAATAATGGCTAGAGTTTCTAAAGCTGCCTGACTTAGGATATTGGTTTCGGGATTTTCTAATAACTTCTGATAATATTCTCTGTGTTCAAATTTCGTAGTTAGTTTTAATCTATTCCCTAAAAAGTCTATTCTTAGTCCTCTATCTTCTTTTTCATAACTATGCTTTAATTCATTTACTAATTCTTTTACTTCTTCTTCTGATGTTTCTAATACTTCTTCTATTTGATCTAGAGTTAATCCATCTTCTCCTACCACAAATAATAATCCTTCTAATACTGCTTTATTTTTCATCCCGCACCTCACATATAATATCATCAAAATTTTTGTCTTGTGTAATTTTTAATTCTTTATTTTTTGCCATCTCTAGAATTGCTAAAAAAGTTGCAACTACATATTCTTTATTTAGAACTGGAAATAGTTCAAAAAATGATACTTTTGGTTTACTTCTCAAAATGCTTTTTATTTCTAATCTTCTGGAAGAAACACTAATTTCATTCGTTGTCACTTTGGTTTTTAATGGCTTTGACTCTTTTTTTCTTTCTAGATACTTTTTAAATGCCTCTACTAAATCATCTAAAGTAATATCACTTGATAATTTGGCATTTTCATCTACATAATTTTTTACACTTTCTGGTGATTTAGTATAAATTTCTTTTCGTAATTCTTCTTTCTCTTTTAATACTTTAGTGATTTCTTTATAAGCTTGATATTCTAAAAGTCTATTTACTAATTCTTCTCTCGGATCTACTTCTTCCTCTTCTTCTGCTTCATTTTTTTGATTTGGAAGTAATAACTTTGATTTTAATTCAATTAATTCGGAAGCCATTACTAAGTACTCACTAGCAATTTCTAAATTCATTTTTTCTTGCTCATCTAAATATGAAATATATTGTTCTGTAATACGTTCTATTTCAATATTCATAATATCCATTTTATTTTCTTTAATTAGATGAAGTAGCAAGTCTAGTGGTCCTTCAAATTCATTTATCTTAAATTTCATAATTATCACTTCCGTCTACCATTTTCTTTTCCATTATAGCACAAAACCTTTCTTGCATGCTATAATAACTTATAACAAAAGGGGTTGACTCTCCCCTTATGGGGAGTGATAAGTTCTTATTAAGAAAGGAGAATTTGTATGTATCAAATTGGAGAGTTTTCATATCTATGTGAAACTACAATAAAAACTTTAAGGTATTATGATAAAATCAATTTACTAAAGCCTGTGAAAATTAATCCACTAACTGGTTATAGATACTATAGTGAAAAACAAATTAATACTTTAAAGAAAATAAAAGATTTGCAACTTTCAGGGTTTTCTTTAGATGAAATTAAAGATTTATTACAAGATGAAAAGAAAGAAAAATTAAACGAACAAATCAAAAAAATTGAGGATGAAAGCTCAAAAAAAATAATGATACTACAAAAATTGAAAAATAATATGACAAAACAAAAAGTTGAATTTATTGTTAACCCTAATTTTACAATTGTTGGTATTTCTACTACTATTAAATCTAGAGCTGATATTGAACATGTTCTTAAAACCGTTGATAAAAAAATTAAGCAAGAACAATTTAGTAAATATCCTTTTATTGTAGAAAATTATGAGAAAGGATTTTCACAAGAAAACACTAGATGTTTTATTGGAAGGATATTGCCTGATTATATTTTATCTAATCCCAACTCTCTACATAATTATAATAAAAAAGGTATTAGAATCATTAATAGTCAGAAAATTAAAAATGTTTTACACACTACTGTTGAAACTACTATTTTAGATTCTTATAAAAAAATTATTGAATATGCTAAGGAAAATAATATTCAAATCAGAGGATCTTTTCAAGAAGTTTATAATAATGATAAAATAGATATATATATTGAAGCATACGATTTAAATCAAGAAAATGATGATGAACTAGCTCATCGTATGTACTTAGATAAACATATTGCTAATGTACATCCAAAAGATTTTATTGGTAAATGGAAATTGATGGGAGAAATTATAGAGCCTCCATATTTATTTAATCCTAAAAAGATTCATACAAAAATTGATAGTAAATATGAATTTATAGAATTATATAAAGATGGGTCTACAAATTTTGAAAATATTAGTTGGAAAGATCGTTATTTAATTATGAAAGAAGATAATGTTATTTTTTATTCATATTTATATAAACCTTATAAAAAAGCTTTCTCCACTTATATGAATATTTTGATTAATCGTAAAGAAAGTAATTCCAGACCATATGAATATTATTACAAAAAAATAAAATAAGGAGAAATTATGAAAAAATTTACTATGAGAGATGAAGAATTTATTTGTGAAAATTGTGGTAAAAAAGTCTTACCTTTAGGATATAGTGCTAGAGATCACTGTCCTTTCTGTCTTTGTTCTAAACATGTTGATATTATGCCAGGAGATAGGCAAAATACTTGTTTAGGAATTTTAGAGCCAATTGGGATTGAAAAATTTAAAGATACTTATAAAATTGTTTATCGCTGTAAAAAATGTGGTGAATATCATAAAAATATTATGGCTAAAGATGATGATATGGACTTAATTATAGAAATATCTAGACAGAACTGATTCTATCAGTTCTTTTTTTTATTATGTTTTTCTAATCTATTATAAAAAAAACTACTGAATGTAGTTTAATCTTTAAAAAAATCTCTTTTGTTAAAACCAGCTGTCATAAAGCGGAAAGCTGCTTTTCTATTGGTTAACCAAGTGAATTTTACATTGTTTTTATTATTGTGAATAATCTTATCTACCATAAAGTTTGCAATAGTTTCTGGATAATCCCCTAAAATATTATAGATTTTTTTCGTTTTTTCATCTAATTCGATATGTTCTCCATCTCCTAATGCGGTATGGATGAAATTTGTTATCATAATACCTGGTGTAATTTTTCCTATTAAGACATTAGTGTTTTTTTGTTCTGCTTCATAGGCTAGAGCTTCTGTAAAATATGTTACTGCACGCTTACTTGTTCCATATAAAGATAGACCTAATATTTTAGCATCATTACTTCCATGGCCTTCTACGTTAAATATTTGCCCATGCTTTTGGTCAATCATGATCTTCATAATCAATTTAGAACAAAGAATTGTTCCTTTTAAATCTATATTGATTAATCTGTCAATTGTTTTTTTATCTACTTCCCAAATAGGTTTGTTAGGTTGATTGACTCCGGCATTGTTAATCCAAATATCTATTTCTTTCGTCTCTTTTTTGACTTCTGAAATTAAATTATTTACCTCTTCTTCTTTTGTAATATCTGTTTGATATGCTAACACTTTACCTTTTCCGTTTATTTTTTCAAGATTTTCTTTGGCTCCCTTTATAGCCTCTTCATTCACATCACAAATTACTGTATTAAAATTTTCTTTTCTAAATAACTTTAACATTTCTAGTCCAAAACCTCTGGCACTTCCAGTAATTACTACTGTCTTCATATATACCTCCTACTATACTTATAGTATAGCACCCTTTAGAAATGTTAACTAATTATATTTTTGTTGTATTTGATTTTTTATATTTGTGAGTTGTTCATATAAATTACTTAAGGAAGTATTTGTGTCAACGAAATAATCGTAGATACTATCTTCTAAATCATATACTTTTCTTTCCTTTATCTTATTATATTCTTCTTCCGTTACTACCCCGCTTTTTGATTCTTGATGTCCATAGTGTGGTATTAAAATTTCATTTTCTTCTTGTCTATTTTTTACTCTTTTCACATTTTCAGCTTCAGAAGACATTATTTTAATAAAAATGATTGGTAAATCTACTCTTTCAGTAATCGTAGATAAATCCTTTTTATTCGATACGCTTCTGTCTAGAATTATAGAATATTTATTATCTATACAGTATTTCATTTCTTCTAAACAGACTATATTATTCGTTTGCCTGACTTCTACACTATGCAGATCTATTTCTGGGTATCGTTTTTTTATTATATTTCTTATATAATCTCCACTAATCAAATATAAATTTAATTCTTTTGATAATATTTGCGAAACCAAACTCTTTCCACTTCCTACATTTCCTGTTAATAAAATAAGAAATGGTTTTTGATAAGTTGCTTCTGGTTTTACTCTTTCTTCTTCTATTACTTTTCTTACTTCTTCTTTCATTCTATCACCAAGTCTATTTTATCATAGATTATTAGTTTTTTGGCTTAAATATCAAAGTAAATACAAAGGAAAAGATGATTGCTGCTGTGATACCTGTTGCAGTTAAATCAAACATTCCCATCAGAATTCCTAGAATTCCATATTCGTTTGCCTTGGCTAATGCTCCATGAATTAAAGAATGACCAAAACTAGTTATTGGTAATAAAGCTCCTCCCCCTACTACTTTTATAATTTTGTCATAAAAACTAAATGAATCTAAAAAAGCTCCAAATACTACAAACATACTAGTTACATGTCCAGGAGTTAATTTTGTATTATCTAATATAATTTGAGCAATCATACATACTACTCCGCAGAATAGAAATGAATTTACAAGTAACATTAGACTACCTCCAAACTAATTGCATTAGCAATTGAATAAATATTTTCTTTTTGATAAACCATAGTTGGGGAAAATAGGGCTCCTGTTGCGACGATTAGTACTCTTTTTAGATTTTTCTTTTTCATTTCATGATAAATATATCCAAAAGATACTAAAGCACTACAGACAGGTCCACTTCCTCCTGCTAAGCATTCTTCTTGTTCTTTTAAATCATATAGCATAACTCCACAGTCATTGTAATTATCTTTTAAATCTAAATCATATTCCTCTAACATATAATCTTTTAATATTTCTTTCCCATATAAACCTAAATCTCCAGTTACAATCAAATCATAGTAGTCTGGTTTTCTATTTAAATCTTTTAAATGCCTTTTAATCGTATCAATCGCAGCTGGTGCCATCACTTTTCCCATGTCGTTAGGATCATTTTGATTTAAATCTATAATTTGTCCAATGGTAGAAGACTCTACCTTAATGTCTGTTTTTTCTTTTGTTAGTAACATGGAAGCACTACCTGTTGCAGTAAAGGTAGCACTTTTTGGTTTTGGTGCACCATATTCCGTTGGGTTTCTGAATTGTTTTTCGGCTGCCATATTGTGTGAGGAAACGGTTACAATAGCATTTTTTACTCTCTTTGCATCAATTAACACACTTCCAAGTATCATTGCTTCTACAGAAGTGGAGCAAGCTCCATATAATCCTAGAAAACATTTGGAAAAGTTATATGCACCATAGGTAGTCGCTGCTATCTGATTTAGTAAATCTCCACCTAAAATAACATCTACTTCTTTTCTTTTGATTCCAACTTTCTTATGTAATAACTTTAGACTTTCTTTTACTGATTTTATTTCTGCCTTTTCCCAGGAGTCCTCATCATAGTATAAATCATCAAAAGTTTTATCAAAATACTTTTTTAATGGACCTTTCTTCTCATATGGACCTGCAATCGTTGCGGTATCTTTTACATATACATCATTATAAGTAAATGTCATATTCTACCTCCTAATAAATAACGAATCATTCCAAAAAACCAAGCAGCTACTATTCCATATAAAATTACCGATCCTGCTAATTTAAAAATATTTGCTCCAACTCCATAAATAGGGCCTTCTTTTTTATAATCTAGTGCAGCACTTGTCATCGAATGAGCGAATCCAGTTATTGGTATTAAAAGACCACATTTAAATTTTGTTACTAATTTGTCAAAAAATCCTAAAGCAGTTGAAAGAGATGCTATAAAAATCATAATTACTATCATAATAGTTCCTGCATTATTTCTAGACATATGAAAAATATTACATAATAATTCTATAATTCCTTCTCCTATCATTCCAATTAAACCACCTATTAAAAATGCAACAATTGCATTTTGTAGTTTAGGATTCTTTGCTTTATGTTCTTTTGCAATCATTTCATATTTTTCTTGTTTCATTTATATCACCATTTATATTCTTTGCTGTTTTTTTTATTTCATACAAAAAAGAAGTGAGAAATCACTTCTTTTGAATTTAATATATTGGTGTTACTTGACTTGATGTGATTATGGCTAAAACAATAATATTAATTACAATAATACCTACATAAGTGATAATAACTGTTAATGGTACTGCATAGCCTAATCTTTCTTCTTTTGCTTTTAATACATCCATAAAACTTTGTACAACTACTACAATAAATAATATTAAACCTATTAAATAAATGAATGATGTCAATTGATATGAAATAAAACTTGTTAAAATTCCTACTAATGTAAATAGAGTTGGAAATACACTAGCAGTTGCAACTGCTGTAGTAAACTGTTTTAGACTAGCTTTTCCTTTAAAGATAATTCCTACAAATAATTTTGATAAAAGAATAAAGAATGTATAGGCTAATGCTGTAGTTAAAATTCCTGATAAGAATAATTGGAAAAATGGAATAGTTGTGATTGGTGTTGTTGCTGTATAAGACTGCCCCATCATAGAAGCAATACCTGCCATTTTATTATTTATTTGTGTAACTATTCCAGTTACAATACTATCTGTATAACAGTATGTGAATATTCCACCTACTAATACACCAATTCCTAAAAGAATAAATGATAATGGAAGATTTTCTTTTTTTACATATTTTTCTATTATTTCAATAGGCTTTTTCCAAATATTTTTTATAATATCTAATAAGTCATTTCCTAAATTGCTTGTTGTTGTTTGTTCTTCTTTTACTTCTTCTTTTTTAGAACAATCAGGACAAATTCCATCGACTAATGCTTTTCCACATTTATTACAAAACTTTGCCATTGTTTACTCCTTTCTATAGTCCTAGTCCACTACTAATTGAGGTACTAGTGGTTTGAAGACTTAGTGCTAATATACTAGATATTAGTACTGTTACTAATGATAAAGTAAATGCGATAATCGCAATACCTACACATAATGCAATTGTATAAATTGTTTGAGTTTTAGTTGTTGTGGAAATTACTAAAATTCCTTGATGTAAGTGTACTAATAAGAAGGCTATTGCCAATATCAATATAATTAAACCTAGTACATAATGAATAAATGATAATATGGTTGCTGCTAAAAGAAGTACACTAAAGGATACTTCAATTATTCCTATCATAGAAACTATTTTCTTAAAATCTAATTTCTTTTTAAATATTACAGCATGCATTAAGTAGATTAATCCTGCCATAATTACTGATGCTATGGCAAACATGATTGCCATTTTTATTCCTACATTTGAAAGTGATGGTAATGACAATCCTGTTGCTGCTATTTGGGTATTTAATTGCTCCATCATAGTACTGATTACTGATAAATCCATACCTACAGATGAGAATATATTGCTTAATAATACATGTATGAAAATTCCAAATAATATTGCACAAATTACAATTGATACAATTCCTAATGGAAGATTTTTTGCTGTTGCTTCTTTTTTTATTGTGGCAACTGGATGCGTGAACATTCCTTTTAATACATTAAGATATTCTATAAATAAATTTTCTTCAGAAGTAGACTCTACTACTTCTTTTTCAGTTTGCTCACAATGTGAGCATTTGCCATCTACTAATGGTTTTCCGCATTTGTTACAAAATTTTGCCATTGTTTACTCCTCTCTTTACCATAAATAAGAAACTGTTGCAGGGAATGAAGAGATACCTACTACTTTATAATTATCTTCTTCTGGAATCATATAGAAAGTAACATAATTATATCTATCATCCTCTCCTTCTCCATTATTATCTGTTTCTGTCCATGAATAGCTCATTCTTACTCTTAAGCTTAACTCATAATCTCTTGTAAAGCCGATTGATGAAACTGTCATGCTTTCCACATCGAAAGATGTTAATTTTTTGCTATCTTCTTGAACATCTTTTAAATAATCTGCATATTCTTCTGCAAAATCTTTATAATATTCAGAATCTGGTTTTTCAGCTAATACAGATTTTATGTCATCAAAACTCTTATTATCAATAATTCCCTTCATCGTTGTCTCCATTGTTTCTGTTGCTTCTTTTGTTAATTTTTCTTTGGTTTTATCCGTAAGATCACTAGTTGTAATACTTAAGCTATATCTTTTACTATAACTTGATGGGGTAATCTCTTTTTCGATTTCTAATCCACCAGGTAATTCAAATTCTACATTTGTAGAAGTCGTTAATACTTGTGGTAGAATATATGTTTCTGTATAGTCTTCTTTTTCTTCTTTATCAAGATATTTATCTGTTACTTTGACTCCTGCATAGGTTATTTCTGTATCTTTTGGTACTGTAATATTATAATTTTCTGTTGTGTTCATTCCTAATAATTCATCATCTGCCATTGTCCATTTCGGAAAGAACAAAAATGCTTTTTCTTTTTCTTTTGTTAATTTGATTTCAAATGATGAATCTGTTGTCGTTGTTGTACTAGTTCCTACTCTCATAGTAGCATTTACTGTGACTACTGCTGTAAGTCCCCCATTTTCATAAGTTGTTGTTCCAACTACAAAATTGTTAATGGTACTTTTTCCTTCTAATTTTTCTTTTACAGCCTCTGTATAAGCTTTTTTACTAATAAATGTTTGATCACCAGTATAATTTGCATAATCATACAACTTTTCATAATCTTTATTATTTATTGCTTCAATATAATTTTCTACAATCTTAGATGGTGATGTCTGTGTTTTTAACACTTGAAATACTACAAATAAGATTACTACTACAGCTATAATAATACCGATAATAATCCATTGTTTTTTATTTAATTTTTTTGTGTTTTTCTTTTTTTGTGTTTTTTTCTTAGGTGTTTTCTCCTCTTTTAGTTGCTCTAACTCTGCACCGCATTCTTCACAAAATAGAGCATCTTTTTCATTCTTTGCACCGCACTCACTACAATACATCTTTTACACTCCTTCTTTTCATTATATGAAATTATTTATTCATATAGACTTCCCCCTTTTTAACACACCTTCCTTCTCAACACCTCCTCGACCACTCACAATGGAATGTTTCTAGCTTTATTATATCATTTTTTCATAAAAAAACTCTATTTTATAGAGTTGTCTTTAGCTTTTGTAATATTTTTGATTCTTTTCTTGATACTTGTACCTGAGATATTCCTAGAGACTCGCTTGTTTCTTGTTGTGTTAGTCCCGTATAATATCTCGCAATAATTAACTGTTGTTCTTCTCTTGGGAGATTTTCTATGGCATCTTTTAAATCTAAGAAGTCTTCGGTCATTTGTGTTTCTTCTTGTCCAAAAGAATTATATAAATCACTTTCTTCATCACTATAGGTGTAATCTAGACTCTCTACCTGTCTAGTCGCAAGTGTTGCTTCTTCTATTTTTTCTATGGGAACTTCTAAAAAGACAGATAATTCTTCTGTTGTTGGTTCCCTTTTCAATCTTTGTGCCATCACTTCTTTTGCATGTTCTAAGCTTTTGTTCAGTCGAAGGAGATCTCTACTTATCTTTACAGGATTACTCGCTCTAATATAAGCATTAATCTCCCCTAAAATATAATAATAAGCATAAGTTGAAAACTTTGTATTTTCATTTGGATTATAATTTTTTTTAGCATTCATTAAACCAAGCATCGCTACTTGATATAGGTCTTCTTTATCAAAGTTTCGGTATCTACCAATCATTTTATAAATCATATCTTCATATTCCAATACGCTGTCCATATTCTCTCCTTTTAAATACTAATATATTGAAATACTTCTTTTTCTTCTGTTACATAAAATAATTCGTTTTTTCTTTCTCCTAACATTTTTCTTAATTTTGTTGATATACCACAGATAGCAACACTACCACATTTTAAAAATATTTCTGTTAACTTATTTTGAATACTTCCCAATATACCTTTATCTATTTTATTTACGTCTTCTAAGTTAAATACATAAACTAAAATTCCTTGGTTATATAATAAATAGTTAATTTCTTCTGCTACTTTATAGAAGTTGTTTGTAGTTAGTTCTCCCTCCAATCTAATAAACATGATTCCTCTGTTTATTTGTCGTGATACTGTTAGCATGTCTTCACCTCTATTTGCACTATAAAACAAATAGAAAATATTTTCTAGCATTTCGACAAAACATGACAAATGTTTCGTATGACAAAAATCGACAAAAAAAAATAAAGTAATCTTATTTTACTTTATTTTCTTTTATTCTCTTTTATCACTATTTAGACATCTCTTGGATTGTTTCTTTAGCTAAACCAGTATACTTAGCTATTGTAACAATATCTAATCCATCTTTTAGCATATTATGAGCAATATCAATTTTTGCTTGCTCTAGTCCTTGCTCTAGTCCTTGTTCTAAGCCTTGCTCTAGACCTTGCTCTAACCCCTCTTTTAATCCTCTTTCTATCATTTCTCTTCTAATAGAATTTTCTATCTTTCGATTATCTTCTTCTGCGCTCATATATTCAAAAAATTCAGGATTACTATTGATTTTTTCCATTTCACTCATATATTTTTTCACCATCCTATCTTCTTTTGACAGAAGCTTTAATTCTTCTAATTCTAAATCTAGCATAATTATTTCTTTGTTTTCTTCTATTTTTTCTTTGTTTTTAGTATACCAATAGTTTATATATTTTTCCATATTGATTTCATAAATGGTAAAATTTTCCACATATTTTTTATTGCTTTGATCTTGTACATAATATACTCTTTTCTCTTCTGAATCTTCTAGTCCATAACTAAAATTAATTTGTATAATCTTAGTATCTTGGTTATAATTTTGTCCTTTTAATACGTGGTTAGAGTATATTGCACATATATAAGACATATTTCTTGGTTTTACATAATTTAGATTGGAAGCATTTACTTCTACTTGAATATTTCCAATGTCTGTTTTTAAAAATAAATCAAAGTGTTTTCTTTTTACATAGATATTTCCTACATTCTGTTCTAAATTGAGATATTCCACGTTATTTATTTTTAGTTTTAGAATCCCTTCTAATAAATAAATTAACAAGTCTTTGTTTGACTCGTTCATAAACACCTCTTTAAATGCTCTATCATAACGACAAGTATAAAATTTTTTAATAGTTTCACCTCCTACTTTATTATTCGAAAAAAGTAGGAGTCTTCCTTAAAAATTTCAAAAAAAAATAGCCCTAGGCTATTCTTCTTTAAATTTCTTCATTACTGGTAAGAATCTTTCAATGAACTTATATTCATCACGATCTTTAATATATAAGAATCCTAAAATAGAAAATACTAATGCACCAATAAAATTGACTACTAAATCTTTCATAGTATCGATAATACCAATGTCTAAATATCCACCTTCAATTGTCGTTTTTTTATTGTTATCACTATAGATAATGGTTTTATTAATATCGTCTATGATAATTGGATCATTCTTATTCTCTTTATTTAATTCTACTGATTGTATTTTTTCTACAATTCTATCTTTTTGCATGTCCATATTAAAATAACGGTCTGCAGCAAATTCAAAAAATTCCCATAGTACTCCTATCGTCATAGAAAAGCAAAAAGCAACTAGTGCTACGAATAATGGTGTCATTTTAATATGAAATCTTTCTGTTCTATTTAAAATATCGATTAGTGAGAATCCAATTGCTGCTGATAGAAAACCATTTAGTGTATGTAACATAGTATCCCAGTGTTTAAATACTCCATAAAAGTTTTGAATTTCTCCTAGTATTTCTGCTCCAAAGATAAATAAATAAATGATAATTTCTAGTGTTGTTGGTAATTTTACTTTAAAAGTTCTTGAAGCAATTGTTGGTAGAGTAAACAATATTAAAGTTAGAAAACATAAAGCAACACTATGCCAGTTTCCTTTTAAAGATTGCTCTACCATACATACGATTACTAAAAATCTTAGTACTAAATATACAACAATATTAATTTTTAATTGATGTTTTTCTTTTTTGTTTACTTTTTTATTTACTTTTTTATTTTCTTTTGCCATAACTTCCCCTTACTTATTAAATAACTTCTTTGCATTTGTTCTTGGTATTAACATTTTTACTTTTTGATCTACTTTAAATTCATATTTGGCCTTACTTGTTTCATATTCTTCGCCATCAATACACCACGAGGTTTTTGGTTTGTCTAAGAATTCTATTTCAAAATCGTTGGTTTGATAATAGGTAATTCCTGGAACTTCTTTTACATCTTTCATAGTTACTTGAACTAACATTCTTAAAATATCTGGTTTAGTTTTTGGATTAGCGAGAGCCACTTCAAACATATTGTCATCCATTTTTACATCATAGTAAATATCATCTACACCTGCTACACGTGATGAGTTAGTAATAAAGAAAAATGAATATTCTCCTTCATGTTCTACTCCATCTACTTTGTATTTTACATGATACTTATGAATTTTATTTTGTAACTGTCTTAATCCATATAAAATATAAGCAATTTTACCATATTTCTTTTTTAAATTTCTTGGAGTATTATAGGCCATATCAATATAATCTCCTAGGCAGGCAACATAGACAAAAGGCGTATTATCAATATAGCAAACATCTACTTTTTTTCTTACTCCGTTTAATAGTAATTCCAAGTTTTTTTGATAATCTTTTGTATATCCATACATATTGGCAACATCATTCGTTGTTCCCATAGGAAGGTTCGCTAAAACAAGTTTCTTTTCGCGGCGAAGATTTCCGGTTACTACTTCATTTAACGTACCATCTCCTCCGGCACTGATTACTAAATCCACATCATCTTCTAGTTCTTCTACAATTCTAGTGGCATCTTTTGGTCCCTTAGTATATTTAATTTCTGCATCATAACCATGTTTTCTTAAGACATCATAAAATTTATTTTTCGTACTTAAACTTTTGACTTTACCACTTTCAGGATTCATAATAATGATACATTTTTTCATAGTCTTCGCTCCTTGATAGCTATATTATAACATATTCTTTTATTTTAGTACATTTTATTATATTTTGTTAAAGATATTATATTTCATACAATTTTCATTGATTTTCCACTAGTTTTTTGATATAATTTTGTTGTTTTATCTATCCATAAGATAGATTATAATGAGGAAGGTGCAGTATGTTATATTTGTGTTTATTCTTACCTGCTAGTATTTCTATCTTGGTAAGTGAAAAGTTAAGAAAGGAAAAAAGAAAGCTTAATGAATTAGTTATTCCTTATCTTGGTTATACTTTTATTATTAATTTAATTATGACTATTATTTATCATTTTATTCATACTGGTAAAATTAATTGGTATAGTTCTAAATTATTTACAATCGATTTTACTATGCAATACATGTTAATAAGTTTTGCTGTTGCGATTGCAATTAGTTGTCTATTATTTATTATATCTAAAGTAGTACAGATTAATATTGATGTAAAGGAACGTAAAAAGGATGTTAAAAAAAGTTCTAAAAATTATAGTGCAGATTATAAAAGGAAGCATTAGTCTTCTTTTTGTTATACTATTTTTCTTAGCTATCTTTCTTTCCATGGCATTGCGTCTTGGAACAGATTGGGCTGTTAAAAATTATAGTTTCACTTCATTTGATGAAATTTTATATACTTTAGGTACTTCTGTTACTACTGCTAGTAAGGATATATTAGACGACTTCTTTAAATCTAATATTTATCCTCCATTGCAAACAACTTTAATTTTACTTGGACTTTTTATTGTTATTTATATTATTTATAGAGTTTTCTTTAGGAATAGTAAGATTCAGTTACAGGTTACTATATTAAAAAAACAATTTCATATTAAATTTAATATTGCAGTTTTTATTTTCTTAATTGCTTGTCTTATACCAATCTATACTTTGACTGATTCTGTTCTTTACGCAATGGATAAGTTATATATAAATGAATATATTGAAGCTAATGCAAAAAGTTCTACTTTTTTCGAAGAAGAATATGTAAATCCTGCAGATGTAAAACTGGAATTTCCTAAGAAAAAGAGAAATTTAATTTATATCTATTTAGAATCTATGGAATCTACTTATGCTGATTATGAAAGTGGTGGCGGTTATCCATATAACTATATTCCAAATCTTACAGAGTTAGCTGAAGATTATATTAATTTTTCTAATACAGACGGTGTTGGTGGTGCTCATATGCCTTTTGGTGCTTCTTGGACGATGGGTGGTATGGTGGCAGCTACTGCTGGAGTTCCTATAAAAACACCGTTTAGTGTTGTGGACGCTAACTTAGATAAAAACTATGAAAATGGACTTGTTAATGGCGCTACTGCAATTGGTGATATATTAGCAGAAGAAGGTTATCATCAATCTATTATGGTAGGTTCTGACTTGTCTTTTGGAGGCAGAAGAACTTATTATAAAGGGCATGGTGATTATCAGGTATTTGATATATTTACCGCTAGAAACACAGGTATTGTTCCAGATGATTATTATGTTTTTTGGGGATATGAAGATGAAATATTGTATGAATATGCAAAACAGGAACTAGAAAAAGTTGCTGACGGTGATGAACCATTCAATTTTACTATGTTAACAGTTGACACCCATATGCCTGACGGGTATGAAAGTGATTTCTGCCCTAATTATTCTAGTAATCCTTATTTAAATGCTATTTATTGTTCTGATATGCAACTAGCAGAATTTGTTGAGTGGATTCAAGAACAGGACTTCTATGAAAATACAACTGTCATTTTAGCTGGCGATCATCTTAGTATGAATACTACATCGTTCGATGATTTACCTGAAGGATATGAACGACGCGTTTATAATGTTTATTTAAATTCTGCTGTTGATACTGATAATACTAAAAATCGTGATTTTACAACCTTTGATTACTATCCTACTACACTTGCTTCTTTGGGTATCAAAATTCAAGGGGATAGATTGGGATTAGGTACTAATTTATTTAGTGATAAAAAAACTTTAAGTGAAAAATATGGAAACAACTATATCGATCAAGAATTACAAAAGCGTTCTACTTATTATGATTCTTGTATTAATTTAGGTAATTGTGACTAAAAAAGACTTCTCAAAATACTGATGGAGTTGTCAACAAAAAGTAGACAGTAAAAAGATTTTATTTAAACCCTAGTTGAGTTCTATATTCAATTGGGGTTTTATAGTTTAAGGCATAACTCGGTCTTAAATAGTTATGATCATATATAATTGCATTTACATAATCTTCAACTGTATCATAATCATCTTGGTTAAAATCAATATACATTTCTTTTTTTAACCACCCATTTTTAGATTCAATTATTGGATTATCTGTGGGAGTTCCTATTCTTGACATCGACCTAGTTATGTTATAATCTATATGTGCATTGTTAAATGCCACTGAGGAATATATTGTGCCTTGATCTGAGTGAAAAATAGTTTCTTGGCTTTTATATCCTCTTTTTATTTTGTTATTTAACATATCTTGTAGTGCATCTCTATGATTTTTAATACTTACTCCGTGATAAAAAGGATTTACATCTGAACCTATTATTGAATTATCAAATGCATCTACATAATATGTCCAATCATATCTTTGTCTTTTAAACCATATCATTGTCGTGTCTGATGTAATTTTTTCGAATGGTTTTGTAGTATTCCAATTATTATTAATAAGATTGGGATATTTAATTGATTCTTCACCTGATTTTTTATAAATAGAATAATGTCTAGCTTTACTTCTTATTTTTAATATCTTACAGACTTTATGAACTAAGTTATCTGATACAACCCATCCAGTTTCCTTACGAATTAAATAATTTATTCTGTGGTAACCATAACTTGGCTTTCTTTTGTGAATATCTCTAATTAATGGATCTAAATCTTTACGATTTATTTCGTATTGATTTAATATATCTTTTGTTTTTAACCATTTATAGTAACCACTTCTTGAAATATTCATTACTTCACATAATGATTTAACAGAATATTCATTACTTAATATTTCTATAATTTCAAACTCCTTTTGTTTTATTTCTTGAATACTACAACAGAACCATCTCCTTTCACTAGGTATCCTT